>Ga0180431_10010387_pt1 | contig 10353 bp, 8 predicted proteins | sample SS_ome_11_FD_132459 | JGI IMG/M metagenome (GOLD analysis project Ga0180431, IMG submission 132459) | Hypersaline lake sediment archaeal communities from the Salton Sea, California, USA - SS_1_MS_1 metaG | ecosystem: Environmental > Aquatic > Non-marine Saline and Alkaline > Hypersaline >... | reverse complement strand
GTCTCCGACCGCTCCCGCCCTGGGGGATTCCCCGCACGAGGCCCTGGACGGGATCATGCTGGGGCTGTCCCTGCCGGGGTCCACGTTCCTGGCGCGCGGGTACGCCGGGTGGTACGAGCAGATGGAGCGGCTGCTCACCGCCGGCCTGGAGCACTCCCGGTCGGGTCGTGGCTTGGCGTTCGTCGAGGTGCTGTCTCCGTGTGTCACGTACCAGGACGTGTACCCGGTCTGGGACGCGACCCTCCACGACCTGGACGCCGAAGACGGGTACGACCCGTCGGATCGTGCCGGAGCGTTCGGCAGGTGCGCTGCGCTGGCCGGGGCGGGGCGCACTCCCGTGGGGATGATCTACCGGGGCGGGCCGGCGGCGGCGATCCCGGACCCCGGTCCGGCCCACGTCGATGTCGCCGGACACGCCGGGGCGTACCGGGAGATCGCTGCGGCCTACCGGGTGTGAGCCGTTCGTTTGGGCCGAGGATGGGCCGGCTGAAGCCTCGCTATCCCATCAGATCGACGCACCAGTCCTCACCGTCGGTTCGGTAGCCGCAGGTCGCTCCGAACTCCTCGTACTCCGAGCCGCCGGGCGACTCGAGGAACAGGTCGTCGCACGCTTGCCAGTCCTCGGCGGCGCACGCATCCCACAGAGCGTCGAGGAAAGGGTCGTCACCGTACGTGAACGCGTTGCCCGACGGCTCCCCGTCGCCGAACACGTCGGTGCACCACTCGGTGCCGTCGGTGCGGTCGCCGCAGGTGTTGCCGTACTCCTCGTACTCGGACCCGACCGGGGACTCGATGTATAGGGTGTCGCAGGCTTCCCAGTCCTCGGCGGCGCAGGCGTCCCACAGCGTGTCGAAGTACGCGTCGTCGCCGTACGCGAACGGCCCTTCTTCGGGCGGGGCCTCGTCCCCGAACAGGTCGGAACACCACTCGGACCCGTCGGTGAGGAACCCGCACGTCTCGCCGTAGGTCTCGTATTCCGAGCCGACCGGGCTGTCCGAGTAGAGCAGGTCGCACGCCTCCCATCCGCCCGCGGTGCAGTCGTCCCACAGGCCGTCCAGGTATGGGTCGTCGCCGTAGGTGAACGGGAAGATCCCCGTGTCGCCGAATGCGTCGGTGCACCACTCGGTGCCGTCCGTCTGGTACCCGCAGGTGGCGCCGAACTCCTCGTAGACCGACCCGAGGGGCGATTCGGCGTACAGCTGATCGCAGGCAGCCCAGTCTTCGGCGGCGCACGCATCCCAGAGCCCGTCGAGGTGGGCGTCGTCGCCGTAGTCGGCGACGTCCCCGGGCACGGCGATGGTGCACCACTCGGTGCCGTCGGTTCGCTCGCCGCACGTGGCGCCGAAGTCTTCGTACTCGGATCCGCCGGGGGACTCCATGTAGAGCGCGTCGCACGCCGCCATCGAGCCGTCGGCGCACTCGTCCCACAGGGCGTCGTAGTACGGGTCGGATCCGTAGTCGCCGGCGTCGGAGAACTCGGCGACGCACCACCGCATCCCGTCGGTCCGGTTCCCGCAGGTGGCGCCGAACTGCTCGAAGTCGGAACCGGCCGGCGACTCGATGAAGAGGCGGTCGCAGGCTCCCCAGTCCTCGGCGTCGCACTCCTCGTACAGGGCTCCGAGCGTCGCCTCGGTGGCTGGGGCCGCTTCGGCGCACCACTGTGAGCCGTCGGTCGTCATCGCGCACGTGTAGCCGAACTCCTCATAGCCGGAGCCGGTCGGCGCTTCCAGGTACAAGGCGTCACAGGCGGTCATGTTCCCCTCGGCGCAGGCTTTCCAGAGGCCGTCGAGATAGGGGTCGTCCCCGTACCCGGGGGAGGCTGCGGCGTCGGATGCCTCGCTGCACCATGCACCGCCTTCGGTGCGGTTGCCGCAGGTGTCTCCGAAACGTTCGTAGTCCGACCCGGCAGGCGATTCCCGGTACAGCCGGTCGCAGGCGTCGAGATCGCCGTCGGCGCAGTCCTCCCAGAGGACGTCGAGTCGAGGGTCCTGGCCGCGTTCGGTGGGCGGTCCGCCGGGGGCGGCACCGCCGCCTCCCCGATCGGGCGGCGGGATCTTGGAGAGCGAAGTGATGCGGATCCCGGCCGGATCCTTCTTGTCGGCGCGCTCCGGCCCGTCGGAGCGCGGCTTCGTGGTGTCGCCGGTCGGGACGGCGGTGGTCGTCGTCTCTGCCGGCGCCGACGTGGAGGTGGTCGCGTTGGCGGCCGTCGTGTCGACCGTGGTGGTGACCGCCGGGTCGGCGTCGTCGTCGCTGCACGCCGCGACGATCAAGAGGAAGGCCGCCGGGATCAGGATTCGTCTCATCGGTGCGCCCCTTGCTGTTGCGCCGGCCATTCTGGTCGCAGGTCCGGTGCTGCGCGCACGGGGAGGCTCAGCCGGGCCTGTGGCGGCCGGTGCGCCGGTTGAGCACCGCGAGCCGGCGGGCCCGCACCGGGGACAACGCGCGGGCGGTGACCCGCCACGTCCAATTGCCCCCGAGTGTGCCCGGCCGGTTCATCCGCGCCTCGTCTCCGAGCTCGAGGACGTCCTGCATGGGGGTGACCGCCAGGATCGCCCGCGATTCCCAGGCCGCTTCGATCATGTCGCGCACGATGGTCTCCGGACCGGTGGCGAGACGCCGATCGACACGCCGGCGCTCCGCCTCGTCGAGCGAGGCATACCAGCCCGTGATCGTCTGGTTGTCGTGGGTGCCGGTGTAGACCACGCAGTTCTCGGGGTGGTTCTCGGGGAGGAAGGGATTGTCCGGGTCGCCGTCGAAGGCGAACTGGAGGAGCTTCATGCCGGGCAAACCGACGGCCTCGAGGAGTTCGGGCACCACGTCGTGGAGTTCACCGAGGTCTTCGGCGATGATCGGGAGCTCTCCGAGGGCGGCCGACACGGTGGCGAAGAAGAGCTTCCCGGGCCCGTCCACCCAGCGGCCTTCCTCCGCGGTCGGGGAACCTGTGGGGATCTCCCAGTAATCGGCGAACGCACGGAAGTGGTCGATCCGGACCACGTCCACGAGTTCCCGGAGCGTCGCCAGGCGGTCGATCCACCACGAGAACCCCGATGCGGCGTGTGTTTCCCAGTCGTAGATCGGGTTGCCCCACAGCTGGCCGGTTTCGGCGAAGTAGTCCGGGGGGACCCCGGCGACGACCGTCGGCCGGCGATCGTCGTCGAGGAGGAACAGCTCCGGGTGGCTCCAGACGTCGGCGCTGTCGGGGGCGACGTATACGGGGATGTCGCCGATGATCTGCAGCCCGGCGTCGTCCGCCTGATCGCGAACCCGGGCCCATTGGTGGAAGAACAGGAACTGCCGGAACGCGTGACGGGCCGCTTCGGCTCCCAACCGGTCACGGGCCGACCGCAGTGCACCGGCTTCCCTCCTGCGGATCTCTCTCGGCCAGTCCGCCCAGGAACCGCCGCCGTGCTCCGCCTTGAGGGCCATGAACAGGGAGTAGTCCTCGAGCCAGTGAGCCTGCTCGTCGCGAAACCTCACGAAGGCGGTGCGGAGCGAGGCGCCGACGTTCGGCAAACGCTCGTGGGCCCGGTCGAGGAGGCCGAGCTTCCACGGGATCACCCGCCCGTAGTCCACTCGCCGGGCCGGGAACCGGGGGCGTTGTTCCAGCGCTTCGGGGTCGAGGAGGCCTTCTGAGACGAGCTGCTCGGGCGACACCAGGTACGGGTTGCCGGCGAAGGCGGAGAACGACTGATAGGGCGAGTCCCCGTACCCGGTCGGGCCGAGCGGTAGCACCTGCCAGTACCGGCAGCCGGTCTCCGCCAGCCAGTCGACCCAGGCGTCCGCGGCGGGCCCCAGGTCGCCGATGCCGAACGGGCCGGGGAGGGAGGTGGGATGGAGGATCAGACCTGAGGAGCGTTGGTCGAGCACGGAGGGCATGCTACGCCGGGTGATCCATGGCCGGGATGCGCCGGCTCCCCTAGGCTCGCACTGTGGATCGCCTCTGGGCGGGATGGCGCAGCGAGTACGTGCAGGGCGTCGACGACGCCGGCGAGGCGGTCTGCCTGTTCTGCCGGCTTCCCGGCGAAACCGACGCCGACGCACTGATCCTCGAGCGCGGCGACTTGGCCTTCTCTGCGCTGAACCGATTCCCGTACACCACCGGGCACCTCATGGTGAGCCAGTATCGGCACGCGGCGGACTTCGCCGACCTCACCCCCGACGAGCGGTTGGACGTGTGGCGGCTGGTCTCGAGGGGAGTCGAGGCGTGCCGCACCGCCATGGGTGCACACGGCTGCAACGTGGGTGCGAACCTGGGACGCATCGCCGGCGCGGGTGTCCCCGGCCACCTGCACCTCCATGTGGTGCCTCGCTGGTCGGGCGACACGAACTTCATGACGACGATCGGCGAGACCAGGGTGCTGCCCGAGGATCTCGCCGACACGTGGGCCCGTCTGCGCGGCGTGATCGGCGACGGCTGAGCAGGCACCGCCGGGCCGGCGGTGCCGGTGGTCGAGGATGGGCACAAGTCATACGGCGGCGCGACGACGGCTTCATTGCTTCTTCACACCGACGACGTACCGTGTCGGGAGAACGTGAGGAGGAAGTGATCGTGAGAACGAGGCTGCAGATCGTCGGCGTCGTCGCGGCGATGCTGGTCGGCTTGGTAGTGCCGGCGGCCCTCGCACAGGGCGACGGCGAGGCACCCACGTGGTGGAAATGCGACGAACGGGGCCGCTGCGTGTTCGAGGGTCGCCGCCTGATGCCGTGGTTCGACCCGGCCGCCGTCGACGAGATGAACGAGTGGGCGGAGAGTCTCGCTGCAGCGTTCGAGGACGCCGGCATCGATCACGAGGTGCTGACGGTGGACGTGGTCACCTGGGACCGCAACGACCCGGAAGCGAACCGGGTCGCAGCCGAGTTCTGGGGACGCACGGTCCCGGTGCCCGGCGAGGGATTCGTTCCCTGGGCGGTGCCCGACCGGCTCGAGAGATACCTCGAGTTCGAGGGCATCTGGCCTGACGATCTGTTCCCCATGCTGGAGGAGTGGCTCGGTGAGGGGTTCCCGGACGACCTGCCGCTCTTCGGCGAGCGCCTGCCGCGCCGCTTCACCGATCGGGACGTCGGCGATGCGCGGGCGGACGAGCCTCCCGAACTGTTCGACGAGGAGGGCCGGCCGCTGGGACCGGGGGGCCTCGGTGCCTTGCTGGAGGAGTTCTTGGGCGGCGAGGAGGGTCTCGGTTCGTTCTTGGAGGAGATGCTGGGCGGCGAGGGTGCGCTCGGCGGTCGTGCCGGCCCGCTCTCCCGGCTGGACGAGACGATGCGCGCTCTGGCCGAGCACCTGGAGGAGCACGGCGTGGACACGGTGACCATCGAGGGCCCGATGGGAGTGAGCTGGGTCGTGTGGGACTTTTTCGACGAAGACGCCTCGGATCTCGTGGCCGAGTTCCTGGAAGACCGCTGGACGGACGGCGCCCGCCGCCCCGGCGGCGACGCGGGTTCCCGCGGGCAGCTTCCGGAGTGGGACTGGCCGTTCGATGGCGGCGGTCGGTGACGCCGCGCCGACGGTACGCTGCCGGGGCATGAGCCCGCGCATCCTCGTCGCCGAGGACGACCGGAAGCAGGCGGAGCTCATCCGCCTGTACCTGGAGCGCGACGGGCACACGGTGGCGGTCGTGCACGACGGCCGGTCGGCCCTGGAGCGGATTCGCCGGAACGCCCCCGACCTGGTGGTCCTCGACCTCATGCTGCCCGCCATGGACGGGCTCGACGTCGCCCGGGCGGTGCGGCTTCATGGGGACATCCCGATCGTGATGGTCACGGCCCGGACCGCGGAGGACGACGTGCTGCTCGGCTTGGACATCGGCGCGGACGACTACATCACGAAGCCGTTCAGCCCGCGTGAGCTGGCTGCCCGGGTGCGCGCTGTGTTGCGCCGCTCGGTTCCCGGCGAGCCGGACGACGAGGTCCGGCGGGTCGGGCCGATCGAAATCGACCGGCGCACCCACACGGTGCGCATAGCCGGCCGTTCGGTGGAGTGCACACCCCGGGAGTTCGCCGTGCTCGACGCCCTGGCGTCGGATCCCGGCCGGGCCTTCACCCGGTCCCAGGTTCTCGAGCATGCCTTCGGCTTCGACTACGAGGGCCTGGAACGCACGGTGGACGTCCACGTCATGAACCTGCGGCGCAAGCTCGAGCCCGATCCGTCACGTCCGACGTACCTGCGCACCGTCTTCGGGGTCGGCTACACGCTGGAGGATCCCGATGCGTAGCGCCGTCGGCCGCCTCGTGGCCGCCACGCTCGCAGTCGCCCTCCTGGCAGTGGCGGCCACCGCCTGGATGGCGAGCCGGGAGACGGCACGCGAGCTGCGCGGTGCGGTGGAGCGCGACCTCCGGATCGAGGACGCGGTCTACGAGGAGCTGAGCTTCTACGCCCTCACCAACGGGTCGTGGGAGGGGGTGGCAGAGACGGTGGCGGAGCTCGCCGCCGAGTTCGACGAACGTATCGCCCTGACGACCGTGGACGGTGAGATGATCGCCGACTCCGCGGCGGCAGACGGGGTGGCGCTTCCGGATGCGCCGGCCGGCTACATCGCTCCCGACAGCCCGGCGATCCGCCTCGAGTCGCCCGACACCTTCTTGGAGGGCCTCGAAGCCCTCATCGAGGAAGGCCTGGCCCTGGCCGAAGCGTTCGCCGAGGCCGGCGTGGAGTACTCACTGCCCGACCACGACTTCGGCATCGTGTACCCGGACTGGAGCGAGAACGACCCGGTGGCCCAGGCCGTGGTCGACCGGTTCTTCAGGAAACGCATCGAAGGCCGCTCCTCGATGGGCGACCTCGGGCTCCGGCCCGAACTGGTGGAGGCCCTGCGCGACGAGGCATTGGAGCTGGCCGGGTACCTGGCGGAGCTCGATGTGCGGTTCAGCGTCACCGACGAGGGCGGGCTCCCGGTCGTCGAGTGGGACACCGGGGACCCGGCCGCGACCCGGGCGATCGGCGAGTTCTACTCGGACCGAACCGGTGTCGATCTGACCGACGTCATCCCGGTGGGGATCCCCGAGGAGGCTGCCGAACCGGCGCTGCTGTTCCTGGGATCGCCCGGCGAGGCCACCGCCGTGCCCGATCCGGTGGGCTGGCGGGTGGTCGGCGCGGCGGCGATCGTCGCCGCGGTCGCCGTCGTGCTCACGGTGTTCGTCGGGCGGCGCGTGCTCGCCCCGATCGGTGCGATCACCCGCGCCGCCCGGCGTAGGTCGGAAGGCGGAGGCTTCGAGCCGGTTCCGGTGCGGGGAAGCGACGAACTGGCCGACCTGGCCGGGGCGTTCAACGACATGGCCGCCGCGGTCGAGGAGCAAGACCGGCTCCGCCGCGCCATGGCCGCAGACGTCGCCCACGAGCTGCGCACCCCGCTCTCCAACATCCGCGGCTACCTCGAAGCGCTCCAGGAGGGCGTTGCCGAACCCACCCCCGAGGTGCTCGGTTCCATCCACGAGGAGGCGCTGCACCTGCAGCGGCTCATCGACGACCTGCAGGTGCTCAGCCTCGCCGAGGCGGGGGAGCTGCCGATGGACCGGGGTCTCGCCGACCTGGGCGACGTGGTGGCCCAGGCGGTCGCCGGGCATCGGCCGTCGGCCGAGTCGGCCGGCATCACCCTGGAGGTTCTGGCTTCCGGTTCCGTGCCGGTCGAGGTCGACCGGGCCAGGATGCGCCAGGTGGTGGCCAATCTCGTGGACAACGCGATCCGCCACACCCCCGAAGGCGGGACGGTGTCGGTGTCCACCCGATTCGACGAGGGTCGGGCGCTGCTGGAGGTGGCGGACACCGGTCCCGGCATCCCGCCCGAGCATCGGCCTCACGTCTTCGACAGGCTGTACCGGGCCGACCCCTCCCGGAGCAGGGACACCGGCGGCACCGGACTGGGTCTCTCCATCGCCAGGGAGCTCGTACGGGCCCACGGCGGTGACGTCACGGTGGACGAACGCCCCGGAGGAGGGGCGCGCTTCGTCGTCTGGCTCCCCCCGGCTCCGCCCACCGGGTGAGCCCGCCGAGGCGGACGACGGCGCGGTGGCGTTCGCCCCGTGTTGGGAGGCTTTCCGAGAGGCCGTATCCTTCGGGCGATCTGCCGTACCCAACCGAGGGAGACATGTGATGAACGACGAGCAGCTGGCCAAGGTCCGGAACGCCCCCGGATTCGTGGCGGCCCTCGACCAGAGCGGCGGCAGCACACCGAAGGCCCTCCGGCTGTACGGCATCTCCGAGGACGCCTATTCGAACGAGGACGAGATGTTCGACCTCATCCACGAGATGAGGACCCGCATCATCACCAGCCCCAGCTTCGACGGCGACCGGATCCTGGGCGCCATCCTCTTCGAGATGACGATGGACCGTGACATCGAGGGCCTGGGCTCGGCCGAGTACCTGTGGAAGATCAAGAACGTCGTCCCCTTCCTGAAGGTGGACAAGGGCCTCGCTGAGGAGTCCGACGGCGTTCAGCTGATGAAGCCGATGCCCGGTCTCGAGCCGCTGCTGGCGCGGGCCGTCACCAAGGGTGTGTTCGGCACCAAGATGCGTTCGGTGATCAAGCTCGCGAACCCGGCCGGAGTGGACGCGATCGCCGATCAGCAGTTCGAGATCGGCAAGCAGATCCTGGCGGCCGGGCTGGTGCCGATCATCGAGCCGGAGGTCGACATCCACAGCCCGGAGAAGGCCGAGGCCGAGGAGCTGCTCAAGGCGGCCATTCTCTGCAACCTCGAGAGCATCCCCGAGGGCGAGGAGATCATGCTGAAGCTCACCCTCCCCGACGAGGACGGCTTCTACACCGAGCTGGTCGAGCACCCCAAGGTGCTCAAGGTGATCGCGCTGTCCGGCGGCTACACGCGGGACGAGGCGAACGCCAAGCTGGCCCGCAACCCGGGAATCATCGCCAGCTTCTCGCGTGCGCTCACCGAAGGCCTGTCGGCGGATCAGAGCGACGAGGAGTTCGACGAGGTGCTCGACGAGTCGATCGGCAGCATCTTCGCGGCATCCATGGCCTGACCGACTCCGCTGGGAATCGGGACGCCCCGGCTCCGGCCGGGGCGTCTCTGCATGCGATCTGATCGGTTCGGCTGCCGGTCGCGGACCTCGGAGCTCTGGAGGCCGGCGCTACGCGGCGAGTTCCCGAAGGTGCTCGAGCGCCTCGTTGATGATCTGGCGGACCCGTTCCGGGGTGACGCCCTCGGCGTCGGCGATCTCCGAGAGCGGCTGGGTGCGCCCGTCGTCGAAGCCGAAGCGGGCCGAGACGATCCGTGCGGTGCGCTCCGGGAGCGCCGCGAGGGAGCGGCGGAGCCGCTCCGACTCCTCGGTGATGGCGGCCGCTTCCTCGGGATCGATCGCGTCGGCGTCGAGGATGAAGTCGCCGAGCATGGCGCCGTCCTCTCCGACCGGGTCCTCGAGGTGGACGGTGGCGGCCAGTTCGAGGACCTGATCCACCTGGTCGACGTCGAGCCCGGTCTCTGCGGCGATCTCCTCGGACGTGGGCTTCCGGGTGAGGTCGGCTTCCAGTGCCGCGGCGGTGGACCGCACGGTGCCGAGGATGTCGTGGAGGTGCACCGGGATGCGGATCACCCGGGACTGCTGGGCGATCGCCCTGGTGATCGCCTGGCGAATCCACCAGGTGGCATACGTCGAGAACTTGAAGCCCTTGCGCCAGTCGAACTTCTCGACGGCGCGGATCAGGCCGAGGTTGCCCTCCTGGACGAGGTCGATGAAGTCCATGCCGCTGACGCCCGCGTAGCGCCGGGCGTTGGCGACGACGAGCCGCAGATTGGCCACGATGAACCTGTCCTTGGCGGCACGGCCGTCCCGAACGGCGCGCTGCAGGCGGGCGCGCTCCGCCGGGCCCACGGCCTTTTCTGCGAGCAGCTCGGAGGCTGCCGCGCCGGCTTCGATGGCCTGGGCAAGCGCCACCTCGTCGTCGGCGGTCAACAGGTCGTGCCCGCCGATCTCGGCGAGGTAGAGGCCCATCGTGTCGGCCACGAGCCTGCCCCGGTCGTCGTAGGCGTCGGAGCGCCGGTCACGGCGCGCGGTGGTGGTCTTCTGATCGAGCACGACTATACGAACGCCCGTTCGTCGTGGTTTGTTCCCGGCGGGCACCCGGCCTCACCGGGTACCGTCTACCCGGTGGGCGACCATCCGACACTCGCCGATGTCTACCGTGCCAGAGCTCGCATGGCCGGCATGGTGCGCCGCACCCCGCTCGCTGCTTCGGGGGTGCTCTCGGGGCAGGCCGGGACACCGGTGTTCCTCAAGCTCGAGAACGTGCAGGAGACCGGGTCGTTCAAGCTCAGGGGCGCCACGAACACCCTCCTGTCACTCGGCGAAGCCGAACGAGCACGCGGCGTGGTCGCCGTGTCGAGCGGGAACCACGGCAGGGCGGT
>Ga0180431_10010386_pt1 | contig 10354 bp, 12 predicted proteins | sample SS_ome_11_FD_132459 | JGI IMG/M metagenome (GOLD analysis project Ga0180431, IMG submission 132459) | Hypersaline lake sediment archaeal communities from the Salton Sea, California, USA - SS_1_MS_1 metaG | ecosystem: Environmental > Aquatic > Non-marine Saline and Alkaline > Hypersaline >... | reverse complement strand
GGTAAAGAGGGTCATCCACTCGTTCGAAGACATCGGGCAGCACACGACCTGCAATCGGTAGATGATCCCGAAGGAATCGCTGAGCAACCTGATAGATGTGGAAAGCGTTCCCCTGCTCTTGTCTATTATCGATGAATTCACTCTTGTCCACACCGCGAAAGCGAGCCATACGCAGCATACATTGGACGTAGTGTGGGAGCAGTCTATCGTGCCTGGCGAAAAGGACGACAGCCGCGTTCAGCACTCGCCCGTTTTCAATCAAACCGAAGCCGGTCAGAAGCTCATGTGCATCACGTGTCCCAGGGTCTTCCAACCGCTGCCTGCGTATCGCTTCATCGACCGTTCGGATGACCTCGCTCGTGTCAAGATCACCCACGTTCAAACTGTGAGCGGGCTGGTTTTCCCAGCGTTTTGATGCGTGCATCCGCTCCAAGAGACGCTGTTCGTAGACTGCTTGTTGCATGACATGCGTCGTCACACCAAATCGGACGTACGCACGGCCATCGTAGGTGTATGGCCCTCCTCCGCCTGGGATTCGAACCGCAATGACCGTGCAATTATCACGCAAGTCTACCGTTTCGATATCCGGAAAGGCTGGAGGCTCGATCTTGGTGAGTTCGTGCTCGATATCCCTCAGCGTTTTCTCTGTGACCATCTGACCGATGATCTCGCCGCGATCGGTGACTCCAAACAGGACGAATCCTCCCAAGCCGTTCAACATCGCACAGACCGATTTCATCGCGGCAGTTCTCTGGCCGGTCGACTTCTTGAGTTCCAGGCATTCGGACTCGCCTTGTGCCACGAGACGTTCCAGCTCGGTTCGGTTCATTGGTCAGAATCTCCCGTATTCGCACCCTCGAGAATCGGTTCAGGTCTCAACTAAATGATCCTATCCCAATCGCATTGTGCGGGCAACCAAGGAGGGATGCGGACTCTTGGTGCAGTTTCCGCTCAGCTCTGCGATTGGCCGGCGGGGGCCACAGGGCGTCGTCCTACGTCTTGAGGTATTGCTTGAGGTCTCGGTAGAAGTTCTCGCGGCCGCCGAGCGCAAGGAGCGTGACGACCTCCTCCACCTCGTCGATCCAGTAGGCCAAGAGGTAGGGTTGGCCCGCCAGTCGAAACTTGTGGACGAAGACGCCGCTCAGGTCGCTTCGCTTCCTTTCCCCGAGTGTAGGTTCCTCGCAGATGACTCGAACTTGCCGGTCGACCTCGGTGCGCAGGGCAAAAGGCAGCCTCTTCCTGATGCGACCGAAATTGCGAACGGAGACCGGTGTGTAGGGCATGAACCCTAGCCGTACTCGTAGGGTACGACTTCGCCCTTCCTCATCTGTTTGAGCGCCTCGAGAATGTCTGCCCTGAACTGCGGATGCAGCTCTTCGTACTGGTCGACGAACTGCTCGATGGCCATCCGGACGACGTTGCTCGGCGTTCGCCGTTCGAGTCTGGCGATTTCGTCGATCTTCTCGCGAAGCCCCTTCGGCACCTTCGCGGATACGGTTGTCGTGCTCATCTCAACCTCCGGTCAACCATAGCACATATTGTCTACTAAGTCTACCTGTTGAGGCCGTGCGCCCTGCAAGAGACCCCCTAATCTCCATCCGCGCGGTCACGTCGCGTCCTCTTCGGAGCCAAACCCAATCGCTCGTCGCTCCTTTTGAAGAGGGAGACGTCAGTTCCCGAATTGCCGTGACTACCGCTCGGATCGCCTCGTCGTGTTCCCCGACCTTGCGTTCCAGTTGGTCGAGCGTGTGCGCAAGCTCCTTGTGAGTCGTCAACATCCCCCGAAGGCGAACGAAGGCTCGAACGACGAAGACGCTCATCTCAATCGCCCGTTCGGATCGAAGCACGTTCGCTGCCATGATCGCGCCGTGTTCCGTGAAGGCATAGGGCGGAGTCCGCCGGCCTCCGTGGCCGCGACTTGAGGTCGCAAAGTGCGACCTCAAGTTCTCAAACTCCTCTTGCGTCAGTTGAAAAACGAAATCAGATGGAAAGCGCTCAGAGTTGCGCTTCACTTGCTCGTTCAGCCGCTTGGTTTCCACGCCGTAGAGTTCGGCCAGATCCGAATCCAGAATGACCTTCGTACCGCGCAGCTGCAGGATGCGCTGCTCCACATACTCGATGGGTACAAGATCCGGCTTTGTCACGATCCTTCTTCAATGGTGATCACAATCTGTGATTACCTCGTACTTGGCCTCGAATCGTTCTGCAGCGGTCTCTGTTCCTAAATAGAATACCTTATCCTGTTCTGATTATGCACTCAAATGATGAATTCATGCGAATATTTGTGGCCTCTATCGCTGTCCCGACGATGAACGACACGACTCCACGCATCCGAAGTTGACCGGGCAACGCCTCTGCTCTAGGCTGCGGGTTGTGAAAATAGCACAACGTCACTGTAGGAGGACGACACGATGAAACTCCGGCTGGGGGATGTGGCAAACGTGGCGGCGGTGTTGGTGACTGTGGCGACGCTGTTCGCGTCGCTTTCCTGGATTTCGGCGGGCAGGGCGGGTGGTCAGGCAGGCGACCTCAAGACGGCGGCGCTGGGGTTCATGATCATGCGGCTGGAGGCGGAGACGCTTTCCTCCAACGCGCTGGTTCAGGCACAGACGTATCTCACCCAGGCCGGGATGTACTACGCGGAGGCCGATGCGACCGACAACGAGGAGGTGAAGGGGTATCTAACCGGGCTCGGCGATCAGTCGATCGAGATGTCCCAGTTTCAGTCCTCGCTCGCCGAGGAGCAGCGGGCAAAGGCACAGACGTACATCGATAGCTACGATGACGCGCTCGGTCGGTCAAGCGGCTCGGGCCGGGTGTCGGACTATCGATCGACGGCGGCGCTGATCCTCAACGTGTCAGCGAGCGTCGCCTCGGGGGCGGTGCTGTTTAGGAGACGGGCGCTGCTGCTCGTCTTCGTCCCGGTGTTCTGTGTGGGGTTATCCTACTTCGTCGCCTCGTTCGTATAGCGGGCTCAGTCGCGCAGGTCGCGCTTCATCTCTTCGTACTCCTGCTTGGTGACCTCGCCCCGGGCGTAGCGTTCTTTCAGAATGTCGAGCGGCGCCCTCCGCCAGCCGCCGTAGCGGTCTTCGTTGTCGTGTCGAGCGAAACGTCGGACACCCCATATGACCAGCACAACGATGCCGACCCAGAACAAGGTCCCCGGAATGAACATCCACCATCCCCCGTAGTGGAAACCGTGCCACATCGCTTTCTCCTTTTCCCTGCCTCTTCCGCCAACGGTCTCTTCTCACTAAGCATAGGCCCAATCTGTGAAGCTCGTGTGGGGGCTCTATGACGAGGCAATGTGGCCGCGACAGCGTTTCGTCATTGCAAAGCTCAGGCAGAACACGAATGAGTTCCGTCTGCAGATCAACGATACTGCCCCGACCACATTGCGGAAAAAGCGTAAAGAAGACTCCCTCGCCCTAGGCCATTACTCGTCGAATCGATCCCCTCCTCTCGTTGACTTGCGAGCCGGCTGCGTGGCTCGGCATACTGGACCCTGACAAGGAGGTCTTACTTGTGGCAGAGGTGGCAGTGGTCCGGGCCGAGGAGCGCGAGGTCGGCATCCGCCAGGCACTCGGCCTGTTGGAGGATGCGGCGGCGCCGTTTGCCGGCAAGAAGGTCGTGCTCAAGCCGAACTTCAACAGCGACGATCGGTTCCCCGGCTCGACGCACAACGACACGCTGCGGGTGCTCGTCGCGTGGCTGCGCGAGGCCGGTGCGAGCAAAATCACCCTTGCCGAGCGCAGCGGCGGCTCCTGGGTGACCCACGAGGTATTCGCGAACAAGGGGATTCCCGCGCTTGCAAAGGAGCTGGGGATCGAGGCGGTGGAGACCGACGCGCTACCCACGGATGACTGGATGATCGTGCCGCTTGAAGGCTCGCACTGGTCGCGCGGGGTGGAGGTGCCCAGACTGTTCCTCGAGGCCGAGGCGATCCTGCAGACGTGCTGCCTGAAGACGCACGCCTACGGCGGGCATTTCACCCTCAGCCTGAAGAACGTGGTGGGTGTGATCGCCAAGACATCGCCGCGCGACGGCTACGCTTACATGAGCGAGATGCACGGCTCTTCCCACATCCGAGAGATGATCGCCGAGGCGAACCTCGTCTACACACCGGACCTCGTCGTTGTGGATGGAACAGAGGCGTTCGTGAGCGGCGGACCGGCGACGGGAACGCGAGTATCTCCGGGAGTGATCCTCGCCTCTTCAGATCGCGTGGCAATCGACGCAGTGGGGGTGGCGATCCTGCGCCTCTACGATACCACGCGGGAAGTGGCAACGGGACCGATCTTTGACCTAGCGCAGATCAAACGGGCAGGAGAGCTCGGCCTCGGTGCCACAGCCGCGGAGGAGATCGAGTTGGTCGCGGCGCAGGATCCGGAGAGCCGCTGTTTTGTCGAGCGGCTCCGCACGACGCTGTTGGGCTGAACTTGCACCCGGTGCGCTGCGGTTCGGCCGGAGCGTACGGTTCTGCGAAGAGGCTCAAGGGAGCGGCACTCCGGTCAGAAAAAAGGAGTTTCTCTTGCCCGATCTTCTCCTCAGGTTGTCCAGTCTGCGAGAACCGATCGCCGTAGGGATCATTGGGGCCGGCTCGATGGGGCACGGGCTGTACTACCAGTCCAGCCTCACCCCGGGAATAACCTGTGTGGCTCTCGCGGACATCGACTTACAACGAGCGATTTCCTGCCCCGAGGCGGCCGGGCAGCGCTTCGAAGTTGCGGAGACCCCGGAGCAGATGGCCCACGCAATCGAACGCCAGGTCGTTTGCGTCTGTTCGGACGGGGCATTGATCTCTTCTTGCCCGGGCGTGGATGTGGTCGTTGAGGCGTCGAGCGCAATCGAGGCAGCGGGTCGGTTCGCGGAGCAGGCGCTCTTTCACCGAAAACATCTCGTGCTGATGAATGCGGAGATCGACCTGATCTTCGGCCCGTACCTCGCTTTACTGGCAGAGGAAAACGGCGTGGTCTACACCAGCTGTGACGGGGATCAGCACGGCGTGATCAAGCGCCTGTGGGACGAGGTGAAGCTGTGGGGAATCGAGCCCGTGCTGGCGGGAAATATCAAGGGATTCCTGGATCGCTACGCAAACCCGACGACGATCATTCCCGAAGCGGACAAGCGGCGTCTCGACTATCGGATGGCCACCGCGTACACGGACGGAACCAAGCTCGGCATCGAGATGGCGCTGGTCGCCAACGCGCTCGGCCTGCGAACGGATGTCCCGGGAATGCACGGTCCGCAGGCCGCGTACGTGCGCGAGGCTCTCCGCCTATTTGATCTCGACGCCTGCAGCACTAGCGGAGGAGTGGTGGATTACCTCCTCGGTGCCGAACCCGGCGGCGGCGTGTTCGTAGTCGGCCGCTGTGAAGACGCGTTTCAGAGGCGGATGCTCGCCTACTACAAGATGGGGAGCGGGCCGCTCTACGTGTTTTATCGCCCGTACCACCTCTGTCACATCGAGGCGATGCGATCGATTGCGGAGGCGTACCTGGACGGTATTTCTCTCCTTGAGCCAAATTTCGGCTTCCGGACCAACGTGTACACCTACGCCAAGCGCACCCTCCGCAAGGGAGAACGGCTCGACGGCATCGGTGGCTATACGTGCTACGGATTGATCGAGAACGCGCGCGAGCCGGCCCCAAACCGCGGACTCCCGATTTGCCTTGCCGGCGGCGCCCTGCTTCAGCGCCGCGTTTCCAGAGACGAGAAGATCCTCCTCGAAGACGTGGAGATCTCCCGGAGTGGCGACGCGTGGAGGCTCTACGATCGTGCTTCACAACACGGGGCGGCGGTACCGGAATGAGGCTGGGGATTGTCGTCGTGTACCTCGTACTTCCCGGCGATGAGGAACTTTTCGACCTTCATCTGCGCTGCATCGAGCGCTTCACACGCGTGCCGTTCACCCTATACGCCGCGGCCAACCGCCTGCCCGCCGATCTACGGGATCGTCTCACCGCGAAGCCGACCGTTCGAGTGTGCTCCGTCCCGACGACCGATCTTCGGTCAAGTCTTGAACACGCCTACTACCTGGAACGGTTGATCGCCACAGCGATAAAGGACGGCGTTACCCACGTAGTGACCTTACACGTGGATTCGTTTCCGATCCGGGCCGGGTGGGCGACTGACCTCGGCGCGACGCTCTCCTGCAACTACGCTTTTGCCGCCATCGTGCGGGACGAACTGCGCGATCCAAAGCCGACGACGGCCTGCCTTTTCTTCCCGCGGGAGTTCTACCTTCGCTATCAGCCGAGGCTTCTACTCCCGAGGACGGCAATGGGTTCCGCTGCGGGACGGGCCTACGTTCGCCGCCTTGCGAATCCCAAGGAATCGGGAACGGGATACGGGTACATGGCGTTCAAAGAGGGTCTACAGTGGCTTCCGCTGCGACGGACCAACCTCGGAGAAGATCACTACTTCTTTGGGAGCATCCACGAAGACCTCATCTTCCACCTCGGATCGGCAGCGTCTGAACTGCGGGGATTCTCCGGTGCGCGGGAATACCTGTGGATGCGACGCGCCCGGCAGAAGGCGTCGCTCCTGTTGCCCCGCGGGATAAAGAAAGGTCTGAAGGCTCTGATCCCGCAACGGATTCTCCTTCCGGAATCCCCGGCTCATCGACGCGCCTATTCTACCGTCAGAGAGGCACTGATTGCTGACCCCGACGCCTATCTTCGGTACCTGCGAACGGGACGCCGCTAGTCGAGCCCCACACGTCGCCGCCAGCGTCGGTACAGAATCAGGTTGACCGGCCAGCGCGTGCGGCCGTACAAATACGTGGCACGAACCAGGAGCCTTCGCAGGGCGCGGTAGGCCGGTCCTCGGTCTTTGTCCCACGGGATTGCCTGGTGCGAAAGACAGACCCCCAGTTCTACCAACAGCTGATCTTGCAGATGCTGCGGATCGCGGCGCATCGCCTCAACGTAGGCAGTCTGTGGATAGTCCTCTCGAAGGGCGTACATCCGCCACAGCACCGCGGGGAACTTGAGCACGCTGAACTTTTGGCAGAACGACATCGGAACCCCCGATGCCCACAGACGCTCGAGAAACTCCCGATCGTCACCGGCCTTGACGTGCCTTGCCCACGGCCCAACGGTTTCGAACAGGTCCCGCCGATGCATCCAATTGCTCGGGGAGAGGCCCCCTTTGACACGGCCCTTGCGCAACGGCAGAGAAAATGCGGCAAGGCAACCGGAAGGACCGATCAATGCTCCAAGTGAATAGGCGAACGATGTGCCGTGTTGTTCGATACACGCGGTCAGGGACGAGAGGTGCCAAGGGAACCAGAGATCATCGTGGCCGAGGTAGGCGACGTATTGCCCACGGGCTCGCCGGAGCGCTTCGTTCCGCGGACGGCTTGGGCCACCGGAATTCTCGGGAAGATTCACCCAGTGAAGGCGAGGATCCTCAAATGAGGCGACGACCTCCGCACTCTCGTCGGTGCACCCATCGCCGATCACCCACACCTCGAAATCCTCGAGATCCTGCCACAGGACAGTTTCGAGTGTCAGCCGCAGTGGGCCGCTGCAATTGTACGTGGGAATGATCACACTGACGGTCGGTCTGTGCGGCGGCACCTTCCCCTCCTCACAGGATGTGGGGATACAGGTACGACGTCTCCCCTGCTTGTTCGTCGTGAAACGACGTCGTCTCGCCATCGAGAAGCTCCTGGATTACATGATTGTACAAGACCCCGCGGTGCCGGCTTCCGAGAGCGGGATACGTGTCGCTGTGAACGGCAGCGATCCGGTCTAGTCTCTCCTTATGCCAGAGGAAGTACGCATCCCATCTCTGCCCCAGCTCAGCAAGAATATGCCGCCGCTGATACTTGACTTCCGCGCCCAGATAGTTCATCCCGTCAGCGCCAACAACGAGCAGAAAGTGAGCCGCGTGATAGCCGTCGAACCGTATCTCGTACTCTGCGTAGCGATCGGGAAACGTGAAGACGTCGAATCCGTCCGCGGAGGTGTTCCGAAAATCGGCGATTGCCTCCAGAACCCTACGTTGGTCGATGCGCTGCGGAGCTCCTTCTTCCCAGCGGATGCAGAACGGATGGAAGTAGATCCAGTGTGCTCCGGCCGAGGCAACGGCGCGGCCGACCTCGGCAAACTTGGGAGCATTCTCCGTGGTGGTCAGCGCACTGATGCCAATCTGGAGCGGACTCTTCGTCTTCTCGATCCGCGCACGAAGATGTTCGATCCGGTGGAGGGTGCCACGAAGATCCGCCTCAGGAGTGTCGGTCCAGTCATAGAGCGAAACGCGGATTGTCGTGGCGTGGGCACACAGTGCCTCTGCAACGACATCTTCGGAAAGGAAGTCCCCGTTGGTGACAACGGCAATCTCGACAAACCCGTGTTCCCGGGCAATCCGCAGTGTGTCGGGAAAGGTCGCCGCCATCGTCGGCTCTCCTCCGGAAAGAAGCAAGCCGCGCGTCTCACCGCCGAGACGGGCGAGCAATCGCTCGATGAATCGCAATTCGAGCTGGGCCGGGCTTCCGCCCGTAACGCTCGGGCAAAGGGGACAGCGCCGGTTGCACTCCGTGGAGAGATCGAGTTCGAGACACGCCGGGAAGATCCGTTCCCGGTCAAGGTACGCCTGAAGCTTCCCCTTGTGGTAGGTCACCTTGTGCGGCGACGCCATCTCCACTGTCTCGACCCCCTCTCCGGCCCGGGCGCGCCCTGCGTACCCCGATATGGGCACCAGAGCCGCACGCTCGCGATCAAACTGCTCGTATGCACCATCTGCTCTCAGTTTACTGCACCGGTGTGGAGAATCAATGCCCCTACAGCGGCTTGCCTCGTGCCGCAATTGTCCAAAAAAGTGACGACAGGTTTGCGAGACGGAGGCTCTGCGGCACAGACTATACTCTGGTAGCGAACGTGGCTCTGGGTCGATTCGCCACCCCGGTGCAATCGATGAGCGGAGGTTCTGCGGGAGACAGGATATGAAGATTGTCGTCATTGGAGCGGGTGGTCTACTTGGCCGTGCGCTTTGTCGCGCCTTTGCGCCCGATGGGGTGGTGATCCCCGCCACCCATGCTGACCTCGACATCTGCGATCTTCCGCACACCAGGGCACTCATTGACTACGCTCGCCCCGATGTTGTGATCAATGCCGCTGCGTACACGGATGTCGACGGGTGTGAGTCGGACCCGGAACGAGCGTTCAGCGTGAATGCCTTCGGCGCACGCAATGTGGCCATCGCCTCTCGCGCCGTCACAGCGAGCCATGTTTATGTCAGCACCGACTACGTCTTCGACGGCGAGAAAGAAGCCCCGTACGTCGAGTCCGATCCGCCCGCCCCGCTGAACGTCTACGGTTGGTCGAAGCTCGCCGGGGAGCGGGCGGTTCAACGGAGCAATCCCCGCTCGTTCATCGTGCGGACATCTTGGTTGTACGGAGACGGCGGAGACGACTTCGTCCATGCGATCCTCACCGCTGCGCAGGTCGGACAAGACCTCGCGGCAGCAAGCGACCAGCGGGGAACACCGACGTGGGTCGACGACCTCGCAAACCAGATCCGACCCCTCGTGCTCTGTGAGGCGTTCGGCCTCTATCACGCTAGCTCCGAAGGCAGTTGCACGCGCCACGCGTTTGCCCTGGAGATCCTGCGCCGGGCCGGTTATGCGGAACATCCTGACGACAACCGTGCGACGCGATTCACATCGAAATCGGATCCCGCAAACACGTTTGTCGTTCGCCCGGCGCGAGGCGAAGAGTTGAACAGGCCAGCAAGAAGGCCGAGATGTGCGGTCCTCGAGAATCAGGCCCTCAAGGCTCAAGACCTGAACGTGATGCCACACTGGCGAGATTCGCTGCAGACCTTCGCAGATCGCTGCAACGCCGTTGGAGGGGGCAAGGCATGAAGGGACTCATCCTTGCGGCCGGCAGGCAGGTCGGGGTCGAGGAAGAAGGGAAGGTCGGCCACTGATGGCATTCCGATTCCGCCGCCTTGAGATCCCGGATGTCATCCTCATCGAGTCCGAGGTGTTTGCTGACACGCGCGGCTTCCTCATGGAGGCCTACAAGCACTCGGCGTTCCATCAGGCAGGGATTCGCGAACCATTCGTCCAGATGAATCACACACACTCCACTCGCGGAGTCCTGCGCGGTCTGCACTACCAGCATCCGCCGTTCGCACAGGGCAAGCTCGTCTACGTCGCTCGCGGCGAGATCTTTGATGCAGCCGTGGATCTCCGAGTTGGCTCCCCGACGTACGCAAAGTGGGTCGGCTGCTTGCTGTCGGACCAGGATCCACGACTGATGTACATTCCACCGGGCTTCGCGCACGGCTTCTGCACCCTCAGCAAAGAGGCGGACACCGTCTACTTGGCAACGGCCGAGTATGC
>Ga0180431_10010385_pt1 | contig 10354 bp, 7 predicted proteins | sample SS_ome_11_FD_132459 | JGI IMG/M metagenome (GOLD analysis project Ga0180431, IMG submission 132459) | Hypersaline lake sediment archaeal communities from the Salton Sea, California, USA - SS_1_MS_1 metaG | ecosystem: Environmental > Aquatic > Non-marine Saline and Alkaline > Hypersaline >... | reverse complement strand
CCATGCAGGGCCGCGAGTTTCTTCTGCAGCGAGAGGAAGACGCCAAGAGACTGGCTGCTGAGCATGACGGCGGAGGAGAGGTCGACGGCGATGCGTCGCTGGCCGTCCTTGTCGACCAGGCGGTTGAGTTCGGCGGCGGTGTCGTTGATGTGATAGGCGTCGAGGGCGTTGGGCTGTGCGAAGGTGACGACGGCAACACCTTGTTGCAGTCGGATGGTGAGGTGCTCGTAATCGGTCATGCGTAGGCTCCGAAAGAGAACAAACTCAAACGTCAGAGGTCACAATAAAAAGTAAGGTGCCGCCACAGGCGACCGGGCGTGCTCAGAGGCGCCAAGCCCGCGCCTCGGCAATCAGGTGTCTTGCTCCAGGGCGAAGGGCAGCGCTTTGTCTACGTGTTTGACGAATTTAAAATCAAGACTGGCCGTAACTTCTTTGTCGAGCTCGGCAAGATCTTTCCGGTTGCGTTCTGGTAGAATGACGCGCTGAATGCCCGCGCGTTTGGCGGCGAGGAGTTTTTCCTTGATGCCGCCGACCGGCAGCACTTGGCCTCGCAGGGTGACTTCGCCGGTCATGGCGACCTCGGCTCGCATGGGTTGGTCGCTCAGCAGCGACGCGAGAGAGAGGTACATCGCCAGACCAGCAGAGGGGCCGTCTTTGGGAACAGCGCCCGCGGGTACGTGGACATGGATGTCCTGTTTCTTGAGGCCTTGGTCCTGGGTGATGGCCTGGACGACGCGAGCGAGGACGCCGTTGCGTTTGGGTTTGCCCACCGCAAGGCTCTTGAGGGCGCTAAAGGCGGTCTGGGCGCTTTCCTTCATGACGTCGCCCAATTGGCCCGTGAGAATCAGCCGCCCCGAGCCGGGCGTCAGTGTGGATTCGATGAAGAGGATTTCCCCCCCGACAGGGGTGTAGGCCAGGCCGGTGGCGACGCCGGGGACGCTCGTTCGCATAGCGAGTTCAGACTCGTACTGAGCCGGGCCGAGCAGTTTAGCCAGTTGGCGGGGGGCGATGGTGGCTGATTTTCGTTTGTTCGAGGCGATTTCAGCGGCGATGGCGCGACACACCGCGGCGATTTTACGTTCGAGTTCGCGCACGCCGGCCTCGCGGGTGTATGCGTCGATGATACGCTCGAGGGTGTTGTCCCGCAGGGTCAGTTGCGTCTTGGTCAGACCGTTCTCTTTGAGCTGGCGGGGCACGAGGTATCGCTTGGCGATCATGAGCTTTTCGCGGGCGGTGTAGCCGGGCAGTTCCAGGACTTCCATGCGGTCACGCAGGGGCGGCGGCACCGTGCCCATGTAGTTGGCCGTTCCGATGAACATGACGTGGGAGAGGTCGAAGGGCTGGTCGATGTAGTGGTCCGTGAAGCTGTTGTTCTGTTCGGGGTCGAGCACTTCGAGCAGGGCCGAGGCCGGGTCGCCGCGAAAGTCCGCACCAATTTTGTCGAGTTCGTCGAGCATGAACACAGGGTTATTGCTGCCACATTTTCGCAGCTCTTGAATGATACGCCCGGGCAGCGCGCCGATGTAGGTGCGGCGGTGGCCTCGAATGTCGGCTTCGTCGCGTATGCCGCCGAGGGAAACACGCACAAATTTTCTGCCCATGCTGCGCGCGATGCTCTTGCCCAGCGAGGTCTTGCCCACGCCGGGAGGGCCGCACAGACACAAAATCGGGCTGCGACCGGTGGGATTGAGCTTGCGGACGGCCAGGAATTCGAGGATGCGTTTCTTGATTTTTGTCAGGTCGTAATGGTCGGTATTCAGAATCCGCTTGGCTCGCGGCAGGTCGAGTTTGTCTTTTGTGGCCACGGCCCAGGGCAGTTCGCAGAGCCACTCGATATAATTGCGCACGACGGCAAATTCCGGGCTCATGGTGGGGATTTGCCCCAGCCGTTCGAGTTCTCGCAGGGCTTCGCCGTTCACCTTCTCGGGCATCTGGGCGTTTTCGATGCGTTCGCGTAGCTCTTCAATCTCAGCCGAGCGTTGGTCCGTCTGGCCTAGTTCGTTCTGGATGGCTTTGAGCTGTTCCTGCAGGAAGTACTCACGTTGGGATTTGTCAATGGAGCGGCTGACACGTTGCTGGATCTTGGCGCTGAGTTCGAGCAGTTCGACCTGACCGGCGAGCGCCACGCTGAGTTTCTGGAGGCGCTCGGTGACGTCGAGCGTTTCGAGAATTTCCTGCTTCTTGGGCGTGGGGATGTTCAGGTTGGCCGCCAGGAAGTCGGCCATGGCAGCAGGGTCGTCGATGTTGGTGAGGATGACACTGACCTCGTCCGGGATATTGGGCGAGAGTTCGACCATCTTGAGGGCGGCGTGCCTGACACTCGTGAGCAACGCTTCGAGGCCTTTGCTGGGGACGGCCTCCGAGGTGATGACTTCGATGCGGGCCTTGAGGTAGGGCTCTTGGCTGATCCATTCCAGGACTCGGAATCGGACGAGACCATGAATGACGACACTCTTCTGGCCGTCGGGTTGTTTGACTACTTTGAGAACGGTCACGACGGTGCCCATGGTGTACAGGTCGTCGTATCCCGGTTCGTTGTGCGCCGGGTCGCGCTGGGCCAGAACACCCAGTAACGCTTCCCCCGGCCGTCGCGGTGAGGAATCTTCCAGGACGTCCGCGAGCAGTTGGTTGCTTCGAGGCCGGCCCACCGCCAGCGGTATGACCGTGCCCGGGAAGATCACTGCGTTGCGCAGCGCCATTATGCCCAGGACTTCGGGGATGGTGACGTGCTCGAAGTCGCCGTTGCGATCTTGGGCGTCACGATCCGCTTCGGTGCCGCGGGCCGTGCCGCTTCGCGAAGAACCTTTCGGGCGGCTTCGGCGGCGAGGTGAGCCCTTGCCGGACTTCTTGGGGCTCTCCGCTTCTGCTTTACGCGTCTGCACGGGACGCTGGGGCAGTTGAATGGCGGGAGAGTTGACGTCGACGTCGTCGGGGTCGATGGCGTTCGTGTCGACCTGGCAAGCGCTGAAATCATCTTTTTTCTTTGTCTGTTTAGCCTGTTTCTGGTCCTTGTTGGCCATAATGAAGAATCACCCGTGGTGTTGGATTGTTGATGGCACCGGTTGAGGGAGCTGGTGTCGACCCAACCGGAATAGTCCTCTGTAAACGTTCATCTAAGCATAACCACTGAAAGGGGTTCTGTCAAACTGGAGAAGTGGCGGGCGCAGCCTGAATAAGGCCAGGGGATAGGGCTCGATTAGGTTATAGGTCCCTGGGGCGCCCGCCCCTGGCGCCTGGACGGCTTGCACGCAAAGAGGGCTACACTTTAGAGGTTCCCTCTCAGCGCAACGTGTCCGCAAAGGCGCCCGGGAATATCGGACCATAGCCTTTGCCCTCGTCGGCGCTGCTGGGCGGTAGCTCGTTCTGCCTGCACATGTCGCAGGCTTAATCGGCGTTCGCTTTAACGACCACGTCTCGCTGGCCCTTGAGGTTCTTGAGGGTCAGGGTGATGCCTTTATTCTTGAGGTCAGCCTTTTGAATGATGGCTTTCAGCTGGCGCGTCGACTCGATGTCTTCCCCGTCAACCTGCAGGATAATGTCACCCACCGCAAGGCCCGCCTGGTCGGCCAGGGTGTCCGGCCCGACGTAGGCAATCACGATGCCCTCCGTATCGCTGTCGTAGCCATATCTCTCGGCGTCCTTCGGTGTGAGTTTGAAGACTTTGACGCCAAGGGTGGGCCCGTCCGCTTGACCATAAGGCGCCGGCGGCAGTCGGAAGGGGTCGGGCATGGTCTTGGGCTCGAGACGCGGCGGTTGCTTCTGGGACAGGATTTCCTTACGGGCGGCGCCACGGTCGCCCAGTGTTACTTCGCGTTGGAGTTCTTCTTGCTGGCGGTAGAGCGTCACGCTGACTTTCTCGCCGGGTTTCTTGTTGGCGATGATCTGCTGGATGGCTTGGCTGGTTTGGATGGGCTGGTTGTCGATCTTCAGGATGAGGTCGATGGGTTGGATGCCCGCCTGGGCGGCGGGGGATTCGTCGACGACACCAATGACCAGAACACCCACCTTGTCTTGGGGAATAGCCTTAAGCTGCGCGAGGGCGTCCTCCGTCAGCTTGTAGTAACGGGAGGTGAGCAGGTCTTCCGGAATAGCGCGGACGTCAGCCAGTTCGTTCATTTCGATGCCGAGCCAGCCTCGCTTGACGGTCTTCTCTTCGATGAGCAGTTTGGCAACGCGTTGGGCCTGGGCACTGGGCACGGCAAAGCCATAGCCGGCTGATTGGCCCGTGGGCGTCAAGATGTTCGAGTTGACTCCGATGACCTCGCCGTAGAGGTTGACCAGCGGGCCGCCGCTGTTGCCGCGATTGATGGCTGCGTCGGTCTGGATAAAGTCCTCCAGGCCCCATTCACCGAGGATGTGCGTCTGACGCCCGAGGTAGCTCACAATGCCGCTGGTGACCGTCTGGTCCAGCCCGAAGGGGTTGCCAATGGCCAGTACGAAGTCCCCTACCTGCAGCTGTTTGCTGTCGCCAAACGCCGCCACCGGCAGCTCCTCTTCACCAGGGTCAAAACGGACGACGGCCAAGTCGGTGGCCGGGTCGGTAGCGGTTTCGATGGCGTCAAACTTCCGGCCGTCAGCCAAGTGGACGGTGATCTTGTCCGTGTCCTCCACGACATGGTTGTTCGTGATGACGTAGCCGGCCTTGTCGATGATGCAGCCGCTGCCGAGACCCACGGGCATAGACTGGCCGTTACCGGTGTTCTTGGATATCTGCAGCGAGACTACGGCGGGAGCGACCTGCTGGGCGGCCCTCCTGAAGAGGCTGTTGATCTGGTTGGCCAGAGACCGTTCCTCGGCGGTCAGCGGGCCGGCGGTGGCGAGGCTCGCCGAAACAGCAGTCACCAGCAGGCACGTCACGATCAGACGGGCAGACGCAACATAACCTTTCGCGCGGTCGGGCAGATTAGCATTCATTTTTCTAGCATCCTTTGCAGTATGTGGGTTGTCCTTTTGCGATAGCCGATGAATCTCGTGGCACTGTAAACGCTGCCTAGAGCACCACCTCTGGCGATCATCTTGCCAACATGCTCCCTTTGTCATTATAGATCAGGGCGACGGACGAGTCATACACCAATTGCCCGCATTGGCACCGCTGGCAGCGACTAGGGCGTCTCGGGCACGCTAGGGTCGCAGTGGTGCTCGAGCAGTTCCGCGTCAAAGGCCTCAAGCTGCTTGCGAAACTCCTGTAAGTCCTTTGGCTTCATATGGTAAGCGTGCTCGTCGTCGGGGAATTGACGACCTTTGACTTGCTCGATGTAGGCGGTGACGGCCTGCTCAAAGGCCTCTGAGACGCTGCCAAAGGGCTTGCTGAATCGCACCGGGGCCGATCCCGGCAGGCCCAGCACGTCGTTGAGTACAAGGACTTGCCCGTCGCAACCGATGCCGCTGCCGCAACTTATGACGGGCAACGTCGTGCGACTGGCCACGATCTCTGCGACCTCGGCCGTCACACATTCCAACAGGATGATGCTGGCGCCGGCATCTTCGACGGCTTCGAGATCGCCGATGAGTCTCAAGGCTTCGTCGGCGGCCCGGGTGGCCACGACGGTCTCGGCTTGGGCGGCGGCCTGCACATGGAAGCCCAGGTGGGCGACCACTGGTATGCCGGCCCGGGCTACCGCGGCGACCTCCTCTTGGAATCGCGAATCCACCTCCATCTTGACGGCATCACAACCGGCTTCACGCAGGAAGCGACCTGCGTTCTTTACGGCGTCTTCCACAGAGGCCTGGTAACTGAGAAAGGGCATGTCGCCGATGAGGAAGGCGTCGGGGGCGCCTCGCCGCACCGCTGCCGCAAGGGCGACCATGATGTCCAAGTCGGCCTGGAGCGTGGTTGGTTGACCCAGGAGCATCTGAGCGGCCGAGTCGCCCACCAGGAGGCAATCGACACCCGCCCTCTGGAGCATGACTGCGGAAGGGTAGTCGTAGCAAGTGAGCATGCTGATAGGCTCTCCGGCGCGTTTGAGTTTCTTGAGCGTGGCAAGTGTGATTTTTGACATAATTCTGTACGTCCCTCATGTGTTTCAGACGCCATTGCGGGTTGTCGGGTAGGGCGTCTTGTTGTTGGCCTGTCTGCCGGGGGCCAGGGGCTTCGAGGCGCAAAAGCTGCTCCGTGCTGCCGCTGCCAGCCAAGGCGCCACTCTCCAAGAGAGTAGCTCTTTGGGCAGGTCGTGACAACGGGAATCTTGCTTAAGGTGTCCGCTTCTGCGCAGAGACGCCTGGCGGGCCCACTTGACGAAAACCATTGTCAGTGCACGGGTTGGGGGGTTCGCAGGGGGATTTTATTGACGCTGGGCTATCCTGCCGATATAGTTACGGTTGCAGGTGGGAACGGACGGGCGTGCCCGCTGGCTGGTGTATGTCCGGCGAACCGGTATTTCATTGAGAAGGAGCATGATGATGAGTGATTTTCTGCAGCTGAGAATGGAAGACCCGGCGGCGAAGGGGCTACTGGCGAGTTTTCTCTTGGTGTTCGTGGCTTTAGGCGGCTTCATTACCGCTCAGTTGAAGGGGCCCACTTCCGCCGCGCCGCAAACGAGCGTGGTCTTGTGTGCCAGTTGCGGCTGGACGGGAGAGCTTTCGCCCGAGCAACGCAACCAGCAGGCGCAGGCCTTGCTCGACGAGCTCAAGGCCTCCGATCCCGACACCTTCGATCAGTTGATGAATATTGGTGGCGCCCACCCGGGTATGCCGGGCGCGGGTATGGCCGGACCCGGCATGAACGAGCAGATGTTGATCACTAGTTGGGGCAGCCCCCAGTTGAACTTGGCTTTCAAGTGTCCTGAGTGCGGCGAGCAGGCCGTCTATAAGGCCATCAAGTGTGAGAAGTGCGGAAAGGTCTTCCTAGGCCGCCGTGAGCCCGGCAAACGCTACGACGCCTGTCCCGACTGTGGCTACAGCAAAGTCGAAGAGCGCCAGAAGGAACGCCGAGCAGCCGAGCGTGCCAAGAAGGACAAACGCAAACGCTGAACTAACGCTCTGTGGCAAACATGGTCCCGGACGCCGCGTCCGGGGCCGGGCCTGTCATTGTCCGCATATTCGCCACTGCTGGCAGAGCTGCTTCTGAGCTCAGCCGTACCAATATTGCGCGTGGAAAATCAGCAGCCCCTGCACGTCGGCGTCTGGGCATACTGGCGGGGACGGTGGGGGCGGTCATCGGGTGGCGATACAGTTCGTTGACAATCCAATCTGCTGGACATACTTTGGTTGAGTCGATATGAAAGATGGCCGGGCGGGCTCTGGACCTGTTTCGAGAGTGCTTATACTAGGTGACGCGACGATGGGAGTAGGGCAACTGACAGGAGCGACCTTGCGCTGGCTTGACGATTGGGGCCGTTACTGGCGCTTTATCTGGCGCGTCGTGGTCCACGGGGTGCTCTCATGGCCCGCGGGCCGGGCCTCGTCCTTACGCGACCGGGTGTCCGTGCAGATGTACGAGATAGGCAACCGTAGCGTCCCGGTCGTGATGATTACCGGCGGCTTCGTAGGGATGACCCTGGCCGTTCAGAGTTTCAGCCAGTTCGAAGGCGTAGGCCTGCAGGACCGCCTCGGCAGTCTCATCAACATCTCCGTGGTCAAAGAGCTTGGCCCTGTCCTGGCGGCGATGATGTTGGCTGGACGTGTCGGCGGTGCCTTGACCGCTGAGCTGGGCACCATGCGCGTCACGGAACAAATTGACGCCCTGCGCGCCATGGGCACCGACCCCATCAAGTACCTGGTCGTGCCGCGTTTCCTGGCCTGCATGATACTGACCCCTTTTCTGACGGTCTACGCCGATGTCATGGGCGTCCTGGGCGGCTACGCCATAACCGTCTGGTATTTCGGCGTCAACAGCGAGGCGTACTGGCGCTTCAGTGCTCAGGTCGTCGAGCGATGGGACCTCTTCATCGGCCTGGCCAAGGGGCTTTTCTTTGGTGGCAGCATCGCGCTGATCAGTTGCTATAAGGGCTTTCATTGTGAGCCGGGAGCCCGCGGGGTGGGCAAGGCCTGCACCGAGGCCTTTGTGGGCAGTTTCTTGAGCATTTTGGTGCTCGATTTCGTACTGGCGGTCATATTCAAGGGTATCTACGAGGCAGTTTACGGTTTTCGCATGCTGGTGTAAGTGAGTCACGGATGGTGGACGGGTCGACAGAGGCGATATTTGAGCTTCGGGGCGTGAGCAAACGCTTTGGCACGACGCAGGCGGTCTCGAATATTGACTTGGCGATTGAACGGGGTAAGACCACCGTCGTCATCGGACCGAGCGGTTGTGGCAAGACGGTTCTCTTGAAGCACTTGATCGTGCTGATTCGCCCGGATCACGGCGAAGTGGTCTTTGACGGAGTTCGCGTCGACACGTTGGCCGAACGCGAGCTCAACGCCATGCGGCGGCGCTGCGGTTTCATGTTTCAAGGCGGAGCCCTCTTCGATAGCCTCACTGTCGCCGAGAACGTGGCCTTTCCTTTGCTCGAACACACCAGGCTGGATCGGGCCAAGATACGACAGTTGGTCAGCGAGAAGCTCGACCTCGTGGGGATGGGCCACACCCAGGATCGCCTGCCCATGGAGCTCAGCGGCGGTCAGCAGCGACGCGTCGCCCTGGCACGCGCCATCGCCTTGTCCCCTGAGGTCATTCTCTACGATGAACCGACGACCGGACTCGACCCCATACGGGCCGAGACCATCAACGATTTGATATTGAAACTGCAACGCGAGCTCCAGATCACCTCGGTGGTGGTCACCCATGACATGCACAGCGCCAACAAAGTCGGCGACCGCATGGTCATGCTGAGCCAGGGACGCCTCATTGCACGGGGCACACCCCAGCAGATCCAGGCCAGCACGGACGAGCGGGTGCAGCATTTTATCCAGGGACGCCCCATCGAGAACAGCGCCCTGGACTAAAGCGGACACGGGATTGGTGCGAATGGTTAGGACGCGACACGCTGGGGGCCGCGTCCCAGAACAAGGATCAGGCGGCAAGCAATGAAGAGTGCGTCACGGAACACGATGGTGGGATCTTTTGTGGTGGTGGCCCTGGTGGTGCTGGGCTGGCTGGTTTTCAAGTTTGGGGACCTGCCAGCCCTCGTGCACCGCGTCGCCTCGTATCAGGCCGAAATAGTCTTTCCCGAGGCGCCGGGCGTCCAGCCAAACACCGACGTCCTCTTTCTGGGCTATCCCGTCGGACGCGTCTTGAAGGTGGACTCGCCCCGACTCCTGGAGGCCCCCTCTAGGACTGGACTGCCACGCTTCATGGTCCGGGTCGTGGTGGCCATCGGCAGCCACCATGCCATCCCGGTAAACGCCGTGCCCAGGCTGCATCAACGCGGGCTCGGCAGCAGCTATATCGAGTTTGTGCTAACGGAGGCGCCTTCCGTAGAGATGCTCGCCGATGGGGCCATGCTCCAAGGCGCCGTTTCCGAGGGCACCGAGTTCATCTCCGAGGACACTCAACGCAAATTGGACGAGCTGATCAGCTCTCTGACACGGATGACCAATCAGTTGCAGGGCCAACTCGAACAACGCCCCCCCAGCGTCGTCGACGCCGACCCCGACGGCATACGCCCCAACCTGACCACCGTGGTCGCCCGCCTCGACAGGGTGCTCACCAATGTAGATAACGTGATCGGTGACGACGAGAATCAGGCGAATATCAAGGCGGCTCTGGCGGGATTCGTCTTGGCGGTCCAGGAGGTACGTCAAGCCGCCCTGCAGGTCCAGGACCTCACCGGAAAGGCCGATGCCTTGATCTCCAAGTCCTCCCAGGCCGTCGGCAACATCGACACGCTCGCCGTCGAGTCGGCAGAGTCCGCCCGCACGGTGACCGCCAAGTTCCAGGAAGTCGCCGACGAAATGGTCCGAGCGCTGGATGCCTTGGAGTTGATGCTGACAAAAGTCTCCGGCGGCAACGGCACGGTCGCCCGCCTGATGAACAATCCGCAGTTGTACGAGTCCCTCACCGACGCGGCCATCCAGCTTGAACTGGGCATTGCCGAGTTCCGCCAGCGACTGGCCGTTTGGGCCAAAGAGGGCATCCTCAGCAAAGATAAGACCGTCGAGGTCCCCAAAGTAGAAAAGTAGTACGGGGGCTGATCCAGTCAGCCAACCGATGCGAGAAGAAGCCGCCACAGTGGGGTGCTGACAAATACCGCTGAATGGGACCGCCAGGGCCCGCTTCAAAAAAAGGTTCATCCGCGATTTCCGGGGAAGACTCACCAAAGACGGGTTAGTCCTAAATCCGTGGTTTAGCGATATCTGTGTGCCGCAGCAAGCGGCGTGAGAGATGGGAGTATGGCCTCCCGCAATCGACTTACAGGAGTGGGTTGCAAACCACCATAAGCGGCTTGGATCAAGAGTCCCGGTCGTGAGCGTTATG
>Ga0180431_10010380_pt1 | contig 10356 bp, 10 predicted proteins | sample SS_ome_11_FD_132459 | JGI IMG/M metagenome (GOLD analysis project Ga0180431, IMG submission 132459) | Hypersaline lake sediment archaeal communities from the Salton Sea, California, USA - SS_1_MS_1 metaG | ecosystem: Environmental > Aquatic > Non-marine Saline and Alkaline > Hypersaline >... | reverse complement strand
TTGCTCTTGAGTCCTGTTGATTTGTTCATTGATATCTGCTCCTCTTTTGAATAAAGGTTAAAAATTCGTGGCCGTACGTGTTCGCCACTAAACTCAAACAGTCTATCATATTCAAAACAGAATTGCCACAGTACAAAAATCACCATTTTGATGCGGCGGCATCCCTTTTAGTAAGACTGACGGAAAGGGATGCAAATTGTGACGAAATATTGTAAGATTTCTCTGGAATTTAAATAATCTCATCATGATTATTGAGCAATTGGAAAGGGGCGGCAGTGCCCGGCCGTTCCTGGATAAGTAGAGACTTGAGGTAGGGTGGGCTCCGCCCACCAACTATGATGCTACCCGATAAGGTTCTTAATGGAGCGATAAAAATGGGAATGAAACGTCGTGAATTTTTGAAGAGAGTTGGCGCCGGAGCGTGTCTTGCCGCGACCGGGTGTTTCGGGGCTTCCACCGGAGCCTCCAGGCGAAAACCGAATATTGTTCTGTGTATGGCCGACGACCAGGGCTGGGGCGATATGACATATAACGGCCACCCGGTCCTGAAGACGCCGAACTTCGACGCGATGGCCGCCGAGGCGCTGCGATTCGACCGCTTTTACGCCGCGGCGCCGGTTTGCTCGCCCACGCGCGGCAGCGTCATGACCGGCCGTCATCCGAACCGCTTCGGATGCTTCAAGTGGGGCCACACACTTCGCCCAAAGGAGATCACAGTCGCAGAAGCGCTAAAAAGGGCCGGTTACGTCACGGGCCATTTCGGCAAATGGCACTTGGGCTCGGTTCGCAAGGGCAGCCCAGTCAATCCCGGCGCCAGCGGTTTTGACGAGTGGCTCTCGGCGCCGAACTTTTTCGATAACGATCCGATCCTAAGCCGGGAAGGTGTGGCCGTCCAGACGCAGGGCGAAAGCTCGATGGTAACGGTCGACGCCGCCATCGAATTCATCCGCAAACACGCGAAGACGCCTCAGCCGTTTCTTGCCGTGGTCTGGTTCGGCTCTCCGCACGGACCTCATCAGGCGATTGAGCGCGACCGCGCGCTTTACGCCGATCAGGAGAAGAAATTCCAGCACTTTTGCGGCGAGATCACCGGCATGGACCGGGCGTTCGGCAAGCTGCGAAAAGAGCTGCGCACCCTCGGAGTTGCTGAAAATACCATCCTGTGGTATTGCAGCGACAATGGCGGCCTGAAGACGGAGTCTACAGGCGGCCGCGGAAAAAAGGGGCAGGTCTATGAAGGCGGACTGCGCGTGCCGGCTATTCTCGAGTGGCCCGCCCGCTTCTCCGGACAAAGGGTAACCAAAGTCCCGTGCTACACGTCGGACATTTATCCTACTCTCCTTGATATCACCGGCGTGCGGATGGCGAGCCAGCCGCCTCTGGATGGAATCAGTCTGCTGCCGCTGATCGCCGGAAAAATGAAGTCCCGGCCGAAACCGATGGGATTCTGGAATCATCCCACCGGCGGCATCAGCACACCGAGCGCGAAATGGATGGCCGAGCTGCTCGCGGCACAAAAGGGCGGAAACGAAGTCGGCGACCGCTCCCGCCTGCGCATGGATGCCGGCGAGATTACGAAGCAATATCCCGAAGATACTTACCCCGGCCACTCGGCCTGGCTCGACTGGCCCTGGAAGCTGCACCGAATCCAGGACAAGAAAGACAACGTCAAGTGGGAGCTGTACAACCTTGTCGACGCCCCGCGTGAGCAAGACAATGTGCTCGCTCAGAACAACACCAGAGCGGCATCCATGAAGTCCCAGCTCGAAGCCTGGCTGAGATCGGTGGTCCGCAGTCTTAACGGCAAGGATTACCGATGAATATCATATAGAGGTGACGATCTGATATGCTAACCTGTCCGAGCTGCAAGACGACACTTACCAGAAGAACGAGCAGGCTCGGATTCTTCTGGGTCTGCCCTTCTTGCCGGGGCCGGGCAATAACAATAGAAGTCCTGCGAAAAGCTGTGCCTAAGCCCGTGCTCAACAGGTTGTGGCAGATGGCCCGGTCGGGCCGTTACGGCGGAGACAGACAGTGCCCCTCATGTCTGCGTTCAATGAAAGAAATTCCGCTCGGAATCGGATCGCCCAGCCGCCTGCTCGACGTGTGCACGGGTTGTCACTTCGTGTGGTTCGACCGGGGTGAATTCGAAGCACTGCCGAAGCTCGACGTGAGAAAGCCGCCTGGCACAAAATTCTCGCCTGAGGAAATAGAAGCTCTTGCTTTAGAGTGTCTGGCGAAGATCAAGGACAAGCAGTACGCCGAAGAGACGGGCCCGGACCACTGGTGGGAGATATTCCCGGCTCTGTTCGGTATCCCTATTGAATACAACCGCACCCCGCTAAGGCACAGGCCCATAGCGACCTGGCTGCTGGCCGTCGTGATCATGGGTGTGAGCATCGCGGCCTTCAGGAACCTTGGCCCCGTAGTCAAAGGCTGGGGATTGGTTCCGGCAGAGTTCGGCCGGCACTTCGGCCTTACTTTAATCACGTCATTTTTCCTGCACGGCGGGGCCATTCACCTGCTTGGAAATCTCTACTATCTCATGGTCTTCGGCGACAACTCAGAGGACGTTCTCGGCAAAGCCCGCTATTTGCTGCTGATAGCGCTTGCGGTGTTTGTCGGAGACTTTGCCCATATTCTAAGCAATCCCGGCTCGACCACTCCCTGCATCGGTGCCAGCGGCGGTATCTCCGGCGTTCTGGCGTACTACTGCCTGCGTTTCCCGCACGCCAGAGTGGGTATAATCTTCTGGTTTCGATGGTATCGTATGTCCGTTGGTTATATGTTCGTGGTATGGATTCTGCTTCAGATCATAACGGCGGTACAGCAATCGGGCGGTATCGGCAGAGTAGCCGTCTTCGCCCACCTCGGCGGAGCGGCCGTAGGAGTCCTTTTCTGGCTGTTCACCCGCCAGAGCTTCTCCAAAACCGAAGAAAGCAACGCCGTGATGCCGTGACGGAGCAGATTATGTCTGTATCAGAGGTAAAAACTATCCGATAGTGTCTGTGAAAATATCCCGGCCCATGTGTGGCAACCTCAAGGCGTAGCGAAGCGGAGTCTTGCCGATGGCGGATGTGACTGGTATATACGTAAGGAAATGCCCTAGCGATGTAAACCATACCCAAATTCTTCGGACTTGAGGCTGCCACACAAGCTCTCCGGATGGAAATGAGCAGTGCCCTAAAATCTTCACAGACACATGCGAATTTGGTCTGCTTTATTCTTGAAAACGGCTCCGGCGGGTTGTAGTCTATCTCTATATCGCGGGGTCAGTTCCTGCCCGGTCTGTACATGGCATAGGGAGTCGTTCTGATGAGCCGGTTCAAGAGGATACTCATTCGATGCATCACAGTTCTGCAAGTTCTATGCGTACTCGCGGCCATTTTATTCTGGCATATCCTTCATGAGCGAGAAATTGAGACAATCGAACTGCCGTCGGGAGACAAGATCGTAATCATGTGGCACCCCTGGAACAATGTATTGTTCGCAATTGCGGGCGGGGGAGGATTACGCTATCGGATTTATTCCGGTGATTTCAAACAGTTCGGAGAATTGACGTGGGACTCGTATTACGACCATTCGAGCGACGTGAAGCTCTACTATGACATCGAGGGCGACAAACAAGTCTTGATAGCAGATGGACGCGGCCGATATTGGCAGTTCTCCGGCAACGCGCCCGGTAAGTACGAAGTGATCGATCTTGGCAGACAGCAGGAAGAAGCGAGCGAACCGCAGGATGGGCTTTAGCTTGTGCCTTAGGTGCCCATGCGAATTATAAAGGAGATAGAATGGAAGAGGTTCAAAACAACCTTACGCATGTAGATGACAGGTTGGGGAATGTTCATTCCATTGATAAGATATTGGAAAATCAGCAACAGGCGTTGCAGCATGTAGCAACGATATTGGCGGGCGGAGCCCACCCTACATCGCTTGTCTGGCTTAGGTAATTGTGTATAAGCAAAGGAGGTCGTTCGATATGAGCGAAAAGACAAAAAACTCAAAAGATGCGGGGCGGGCGATTATTACTTTCTCTCGCGGCTGGCAGACGCTGGTTGCTACTCGCAGCTTAGGTCGGCGGGGCGTCGAGGTTATCACGGGCGATGAGTACGCGATGACCGCGGCGTCGTTCTCGAAGTACAGCGTTGCGGACTTTCGCTATCCGAATCCGACGAAAGAGCCGGAGGCGTTTCTCGATACGCTGGAGAGGGTGGTGCTCGAGCACAAGCCCGAGGATGAAACGACGCCGTATGTGCTGATGCCGATTCACAAGGAGACGTATCTGATCGCGCGGCATCGCGAGCGTTTCGAGCCGCACATCCGCGTTCCCGTGCCTCAGATCGAGCATATCCGTCAGGTGCACAACAAGGGGACTCTGGCCGCGTACGCGATGGAGCAAGGCCTGCCCGTGCCGAAGACGTGGATCCCGGACGATATGGCCCATTTCGAGTCGATTGCTTCGGACGTGCAGTTGCCGGCGTTTGTGAAGCTGCGCGAGTCCGCTTCCGGTGTCGGCATCCGAAAGGTCAAGATGCTCGACGAGTTGAAATCAACGTTCAAAGAGTTCGTCGAGCACTTCAAGCTAAAAGAAAAGGATTATCCGATCATCCAGCAGGCGGTTGGCGGCGACGACTACTGCGTGACGGGGCTTTTCAATCACGGCCGGTGTGTCGCGTCGATGACGTACCGCGGGCTGCGCGCCTTTCCCGCCGAGCGAGGAGCGACCGTCATGCGTGAGACCGTCGCGGCTTCGGAGATGGAAAAAGTCGCCGCCGTGTTGTTGGAATCTATCGGCTGGCACGGTATCGCAGAACTGGATTTTCGCTGGGAGGGCACGCCCGAAACGCAGCCGAAACTGATCGAGGTCAACCCCCGCTTCTACGGCGGACTGATACAGTCGGTCGAATCGGGATGGGATTATCCGTGGCTGCTGCTCCAATTAGCCGTCAAGGGGCAGGTCGATCCGGTCACGGAAGTCAGCAAGGATGTGCGCACCGAGACGCCGATCCTCGCATTTCTCGCGACCATGCAGGAAATCGCCGAGAACGAACGCGGCATGAAGGCCCTCAACGATTCGTGGGAACAGGCCAAGGCCGAATTCCGCACGGGCTCGAAGCGACAGGGCGTTCGCAAGCTCTTCCGGGGCGTCAGGGACTACTTCGACGTCAAGGTCAGATACAACAAGGCCAAACAGCTCCTCGAAGAGCACAAGGACAACATCTACGACGTCCTGTCGCGGGATGATCCCTTAGCGGCGCTGGGCGTGTTGTACCCTCTGGCGGTATTCTTCAAGCACGGCAAGGTGAACCTCGAACTTATCACGGGCGAAGGCGGACCGGGCGGCGATGATGAAAAATGACAAAGCCCAAGAAAGCCCCACTAAGGCAAAGCCGAAGAGGGGGCGCCTGAGACGCTGGCTGGGCCGGATCGCGATTGCGATTGTCGTCCTGATCGTCGCGTTTGTTCTGTTCCGGCTGATATATCCGGCCTGGACAAACTCTCGCGTGCCGGCCGACGCTCCGCGAATTGCCTTCTCGCTTGATGACACACTTTTAGCCTATGTCGGCATAACAGACGCGCCGTATCAGCGCGTCATGTCGGCAGCCGGCGGGCGGCTCATAACGCTGCGCCCGGATGCGGCCGGCGATCCCGTCGATCCGAACGCAGTCAAGGCTCTGCTCGAAGAGAAACGAATCGACGGCGTGCTCCTGCCCGGCGGCGGCGACGTGGATCCTAACCTCTACGGCGGCGATCCGAACACTACCATGCTGGTCCATCGCCTGCGCGACGACTTCGAGATCGCTCTGTTCCACGCCGCAAGAGAGAAGGGACTGCCGATCATCGGCATCTGCCGGGGCTGTCAGATCATTAACGTCGCGATGGGCGGGCGCGTGAGAAACCTGCGGCTGGAGCCGGAGATCAAAAAGAAGCATCTTCTCCTGAAGGGCCATCCGGTAGATATTGAGCCCGACAGCGAGCTCGCGAGCATCTTCGGCATCACCCGGCTTGAAAAGGTCATCAGCCTGCACGGCAATTCCGTCGCAGAGCCAGCCCCGGGCGTACGCGTAGCGGCAACCGGCCCCGGCGGCATCACTGAGGCCATCGAAGCGGATTCCGCCGGCAAGAAAGGCTGGATCATCGGCATACAATGGCACCCGGAAATGACAAACGACAAGCAGGTCCAGCACAAAGTCTTCAACACTCTCGTAGACCGCGCTCGAAAACACCAGATATATAGCGAGGTACTGAGACAATGAAATATGAATTTGACTTCACTAACACTCATGATGAGCCGGTTACAATATCTGGTGACGATGATTTGGAGTTCGTAGCTCAATTCTGTGAATTCTCCAAGCCCGTAACCATCTCTAACTGTACGGTTAGCGACATTAACATCTATTCAACATCTTTTCTCTCCAGCCTTTGCATTGAGAGTTGCCGCATAAAACCTCAGGTCACGTTCCAAAGTGGCGGACACAACAAGCTACCCATATTGATATCTGATACTTCGTTCGATTCATTCTGCGATTTCGAAGATTGCTGGTTTGAATCAGATGTAATCTTTAGAAACGTGATCTTTGCAGAAGGCACAAATCTCATCGGCAACAAGGGAACACCAATCGAAGTGAGTTTTGACGGCAAGCTAATCATCGAAAACGTGACTGGCCCGATCGACGTCGATACGTTTAAGGGTGTATAGCGTCGGGTGGCAGCCACTGAGCAAACGCAGTGAGCGAAGCGGATGGTATCTAAGCGACCATCCACCCATTCGACTTCGCTCAGGCCATGCTTCATTCGCTTCGTCCCTAAGGGACAAGCTCATTTAGTGGCTGCCACCCGACGTCAATCCCACTGGTATTTCGAATATCCAAAGTCGGCGTCGGGGACTTCTCGGACGGAGGGGTGGACGTTGAAGTAGTCCTGTGACTCGAAGCCGAATGCGCCGGCGATTATGCTGCTGGGGAACATCTGGCATTTGTTCTTATAGTCCCGCACGTTGCCGTTGTAGAAGCGTCTGGCCGCCTGGATGCGGTTTTCGGTGTTGGTCAGCTCCTGCTGGAGCTTGAGGAAATTTTGATCGGATTTGAGTTGGGGGTAATTTTCCACCACCGCCAGAAGCTGCTGCAGGGCGTCGACCAACTGGCTCTCTTCGGCCTGTGTTTGCACGCTCCTTTCACCGGCCATGCACTGGGTGCGCAGTTGAGTGACACGTTCGAAAATCTCCTTTTCGTGTGCCGCGTAGCCTTTAACCGTCGCGACGAGGTTGGGGATCAGATCGTAGCGGCGTTTGAGTTCTGTGTCAATGTTGCCCCAGGCGTCGCGGATGTGGTTCCGCAAAGCGATAAGCGTGTTATAAGTCAATATTACGTACAGGATCGGAACGAAAATGACAGCCGCGATTACGGCGAAAACTGGCCACATAATTATCTCCCTGAAAACAGATAGTCCGGCATCAGCGATCTAACCTTGACGAGGCGATTCAGGTTCGGCTCGATTGCCTCCGGCGCGAGTCTGCGGTTGAATGAGATCGCCAGGACGTTGCCTTCGATCTCTATGCTGAAATCACGATTCGACAGAAGATATTCGATCATTTGCGCGTTGCACACGTCGTACGCGAATTTTTTGTCGGCCGAGCGCACGCAGAACTTACTGGAGAACTCGTGCGACTCGAAGTCGATATCGTCGTAGCCGACCGCCTGGGCGATCTTCGAGAAGACGCCTTCGGGGCCGATCACTAACTCCGGGAACGCCGCCGTCAGGTGCAGGATGAAGAACGAGAAATGATGGTGGTGCGTGTTCTTGCCGGAGCCGGTCTGGTAATGGAAATCGAAGACCATTATGTCGTGACCCTGATAGTCCCCGGAGAGGGTGTTGTAGGCGTAACGGTGGGATCCTCTGCGGAGCTTATCGAGAAATTTGTACCGCCTTGCCAGCGACCGATCTTTGGACTGATCGAAACGCAGGCCCAGCTTGGCGGCCAGTGCGAACATCGCCTCTCGCCGCTTGCGGGCGCTGATAATCCCGAAAACCAGCACGACAATAAATATCGCAATAAAGACAAAGATCATCATGTGTGGCATCTGTAAATCCTCACGGTTATTTATGATACCCGCTTTCGCGGGCACAAGTTTAGTATTCTTGATCCTTCGGCTGCGCTCAGGACACGTTTAAGATTGCCTCTGGCTTAGAATCGACACGCCGCAAGAGTCGAAGCGATTATAACTGACTTGCGCACATCCGGCAACATCGCGATTTCAGCCCTGCGAATCTTTTGGATTTAGCGCTTTGAGGCAACAGCATGAATGGGTATGATGCTGGTGACTTAGAAGCGATAAATCCGTTTATAAGATAACGTGCCAATCAACCGGACAAAGATGAATATCGAGAAAGTATCAACTGAGCCTCAGATAGAAACCGTCGCCTGGCTGGCCTTTGAAATATGGAACCAGCATTTCACACCCATAATCGGTAAGGCTCAGGTGGACTACATGGTGGATAAATTCCAGTCGAAAAGGGCCATTACCGAGCAAATCGAAGGAGGTTATTCGTACTACCTACTTAAAGCCGACGGTGATTATATCGGTTATACGGGTATATGTCCCAAAGAAGACGAGCTGTTCCTGAGCAAGCTCTATATCAGGGCTTCGCAGCGCGGCAAGGGCTACGGCAGAAAAGCAATCGAATTCATCGAGAAACTTGTCCGCGAGAAGGGACTGGGCAAAATCACACTTACTGTAAACAAGAACAATACCGATACAATCAGGGCATACGAGAAATTCGACTTCAAGAACGTCGGCCCCACAGTACAGGACATCGGCGGCGGTTTTGTGATGGATGACTATAAAATGGAAAAGGCAGTCCACACTTAGCAGATTATTATTTAAGGAGAGATCATGGCTGAAGACGAACCTTCCAATCCGCCTGAGAACGGAATCTTAGAGCAGTACAAAACCTATGTCCAGGACGTCGGCAATATCGGCGGCCGCCATGAGAACAGCAGGCGGTTCTATATGTCGGTCTCTGTTCGTGTTTCTATCAATGACGGGCGAGGGCGGGCCCTTAGTGGACGTCAAGGGCGCCTTTCAGGAAATTGTCGGTATCGTTGGGATCGTCATGTGCATCGTCTTGATCATGCACATGCAATCCTTTGCAGCCATATATCTGGCCAAGTTCAAGGTGCTCAGAGAAATCGAAAGAGGACAAGGATTCTTCGCTCTGTTCGATAAAGAGTGGGAACACCTGAAATCGGATTCTCGCTACAAGTGCCTGACACTGATCGATTCGGTGGTGCCGATTGTATTCGCATCGCTCTTTGTCGTGATCGTATTTGTCAAGTCATAGTGTGGGTTCTGAAATGAAGAAAAGCTTGAGTTGTTATCCGGTGCCGGCGGCAGAGAGAAAAGCTTCTATGTTTTCAGTAGGCACGTCGGGGGGCATGCCGCCGCCGCAGGAGAGGATTATTCGGGTCTTGTCTTTTACGGAATCTATTGCCGCCGCGACGCTGGTGCGAACGTCTTCGGGTTTGCCCGCTGCGAGAACTTCCCGCGTGGGAATGTTGCCGAGCAGCGTTACGGAATTGTTAGTCAGGTTCTTCATCTCGGCCAGTGTGTGCTGGAAGCTGAAGTTAAAGATGTTGACGCCCATCTGCGATAGATAGGGCGCGCACACAAGCCCTCCGGCGTCGTTGTGGAAGAATCGCACTGCGACGTCTATCGACTGGAAAATGCGTTCGAGATATGGCAGAGCCGCGGCTTTGAAGTCGTTGTCACCGATAAAGCCAACGATGTCGTCGAGAATGAATACGCCATCGATGGACGGGAAAGTTTGCACCTGGAGCTTGAGCCAGTCGACGGTGAAGTCCGTTATCGTGCCGAGCAGCTTCTGGACCAGCTCGGGATCGGTTCGGATCGCCATGAGAAACTCGGTTGTGCCGGCAAGGAAAGAGGCTATATTCAGCGGCCCGCGCGCCACGGCGAACTTGATGTTGTGCCCCTGTTCTTCGATCCGTCCCTGGTAGTGTTCGAGGCGTCTGAGGACGAACGGCAGAAGGCCGTCTTTGGCGGGATCGGGCTTGGTGATTGAGCCGGCCGCCTGGAAATCCGTGATGATTTTGGCGGCGTGGGGCAGCTCGGTTTCGTGCCAGGAGCACTTGGCGCCGAACGCGGACGGCTCGGTGCACATGCCGTACTCCGACCAGAAGCCCGGCAGGAACATCACATCCGGGAATTGCTCGATGGCCCTGACGTTGGCCTCGAACCACATCTGCTCATTGGCATAGTAATCCAGCACGGTCATCCCGGCCCAGCCGGGCAACCAGGGGCTGTCGATGACGAACCCCACCGGCAGCGGATCGAG
>Ga0180431_10010379_pt1 | contig 10356 bp, 6 predicted proteins | sample SS_ome_11_FD_132459 | JGI IMG/M metagenome (GOLD analysis project Ga0180431, IMG submission 132459) | Hypersaline lake sediment archaeal communities from the Salton Sea, California, USA - SS_1_MS_1 metaG | ecosystem: Environmental > Aquatic > Non-marine Saline and Alkaline > Hypersaline >... | reverse complement strand
GCCCGGTTAAGAACCAAATCCTCAATTGTGCCCGAGAAGCCCATTTCCTCCATGTCCTCTTCTCCATAACTGGTCAATACAGTAACAGACAGAATTTTGACCTCTTTTTTTTCCTCAACTGCCGCTCGAAGAATAGGATCATTTCCATGTACAGTGGCAAATGTAATATTTCTATTTCTCAATTGTCTGATAGCCAACTTGACCGTCTCGGGAACATCAAAAAACTTGAGGTCAACCATGACCTTATGGCCTCGATCTGTAATCATTTCTATAACGGGAAACCACTCAGCCATGAATAACTGCAGGCCGACTTTATAGAAATTTATGTGATTTCCCAAGAGATCAATCCATTTTTTTGCCTCTTCTTTGGATTTTACATCTAGGGCAAAGATAATACGTTCATTCAATGGAATACTTTTGTGCTCCATGGTATCAACATTCCTATACTCAATTTAGCATTAAGATAATCAAAATTCGATATTTTTCGGAGTTCTGGGAAAAGGAATGACATCTCTGATATTGCTTATCCCCGTAAGGAACATCAAAAGGCGCTCAAATCCGAGGCCGAAACCGCTATGCGGGACGCTGCCATACCTCCTTGAATCAAGATACCACCAGTAATCCTTCAAGGGCATATCCATTTCTTTCATTCGCGCCTCCAGCACATCAAATCGTTCCTCACGCTGGCTTCCACCAATTATTTCCCCAATTCGAGGTACAAGAATATCCATGGCTGCAACGGTCATGTTGTCATCGTTAAGCCTCATGTAAAACGGTTTTATGTCTTTAGGATAATTGTAGACAGTTACTGGTTTTTTGAAATATTCTTCAGTAAGATAGCGTTCATGTTCAGTCTGGAGATCCTTGCCGTACTTAATCTCATACTCAAATTTCTTTTTTGACTTTTCAAGAATGTTAATAGCTTCTTCGTAACTGATTCTCTCGAAATCAGATGACAAAGTATTTTGTATTGTATCTTTAAGTTCTTTGTCAATAAATTTTGCAAAAAGCTCTATGTCTTCTGCGCAATTTTTTTGAACAATACCGGCTAGATATTTTAACATCTCCTCTGCAACATCCATGTCATCATCAAGATCACAAAACGCCATCTCAGGTTCAACCATCCAGAATTCAGCTACATGTCGTGATGTATTGGAATTCTCTGCGCGAAATGTCGGACCAAATGTATAAACGTCACCAAGTGCAAGCGCAAACATTTCAGCTGACAACTGTCCGGATACGGTCAGTCCGGCCTCCTTTCCAAAAAAATCCGCGGAATAATCGGTTTTTCCATTAATGCGTGGCATATTTTCCATATCAAGCGTTGTCACCTGAAAAAGTTCTCCTGCCCCTTCACAATCAGAACCAGTCAGTATAGGGGTATGGATGTATCTGAATCCTCTGTCTCTGAAAAATTTGTGTATAGCATATGAAAGTTCGGATCTTATCCTGAATGCAGCGCCGTATTTATTCGTTCTTGGACGCAGGTGGGCAATAGTCCTCAAAAATTCATCACTGTGGCGCTTCTTTTGGAGGAGATAGTCCTCAGGCGCAATACTGATTATTTCTATATTCTTTGCATTAATTTCCCACTTTTGGCCCTTTCCGGGTGATTCCACCACGCTGCCCGAGACCGCCACAGCGGAACCCGTAGTGAGTCGACAAATATCATCGTAATTATCCTGTGAGTTGTCAGCAATTATCTGAATATTTTTGAGGCAGGACCCGTCATTTACCTCGATGAACGAAAATCCTTTTGCACTGCGCCTCGTCCTTACCCATCCTTTAACAACAACTTCGTCAACTGCTTCATCAAGATATAGCAGTTTATTGATCTTCATACGTTTATTCATCCGGTACCTTCCAATATCCTGTCAAAGGCAAAATCTGCGCCGATTATAATAGGTGTGCCGAGTTATTAGACATACTATATTATTCCAGGACATGTATGTTTTTCTTTGCGCAAATATCCTTTAGTCCTTTCGGCCACACACTGACGGAAACCTCTCCTATATGAGCAGTGCGCAGCAGATACATAAAGGTTCTGGACTGTCCGATGCCTCCTCCGATGCTCAGGGGTATCTCATCGTTAAGGATTGCCTGGTGATAGGGAAGGCCTAGAAAATTTTCCTGTCCGGCCACCTTAAGTTGCATTTTCAGAGTTTCTTTTGTAACACGTATTCCCATCGAGGTTAATTCATGGCGTCTTTTAGTCACCGGATTCCATACCAGAATATCACCATTTAAACCATGATACTGCTCGCCGTTTTTGACTATAGTTTCAGTAATCCAGTCATCATAGTCTGCTGCACGCATCTCGTGGGGATATCCGTCTCTTAAAGGCTGACCAATGCCAATGATAAAAATAACAGGAGCCTTTTCCTGAATGACCCTGGTTTCACGTTCTTTTCGGGGCAGATTCGGGTATAAATCAAGAATCTCTTCAGCATGAAGAAATACAATTTCTTCGGGGAATTCAGTGTATTTATCTGTTTTAAGAGCAGGAAATTTTTCCTGTGCCATTTTCCCCGCCCCATAGATTATTTTCCAGATTTTTTTAACAATGTTCTTGAGGAAATCGAGGTTGCGGTCTTTTTCGGTAATAGCCAATTCCCAATCCCACTGGTCAACATAGGCGCTGTGATCATGATCAAGGAAATAATCCTTGCGCACAGCCTTCATATCGGTACATATACCTTCCCCGATTTTACAGTCGAATTGTTTAAGTGCCATGCGTTTCCACTTTGTAGCAGCCTGGACTACTTGGGCTTGAATAGGGTTATCAAGACCAAGTCCGCAGAAAAACTCCACTGGTGTTCGCGAACCATCGCGGTCAAGGTAATCATTCATGCCGCTGTTTTTATCAACAATCATGGGAACCTGAACCATTTGCATATTAAGTTCCCTGCACAGATTTTCTTCAATATAGCTTTTTACTGCAAAGATGGCTTTCATCCTTTCCATGGGAGAAAGGAGTGTTTTATAGTCATCAGGTAATGCCCTTTCTACTTCGTTATAATTGCCGATTCCAGGTCCGGCTAAATCGGCCATCAGGTCTGACATAATGCTTTCCTCCTATTATTGTGATCACACTCCATAGATCTTGAAGGGCGTAATCTTAACTGCCAAATCAAATAAATCAAAATCTTGATTTTTGAACGTTTTTTAAGTTAACTTTCGAACACCCTTTATTCTGTGAATTTCACTTGTTTTACACGAAGCCGCAACATCTAATTGTATTCTGGTGCCGAAACTGGAAAAAACTCAATTAATCAGCTCTAATTTAATTGCTGAAAATGACCAAAAGAGTTCATAAATGGCAAAGGCGTCCAAGGAATCAGCCGAACAGCAGACACGCCCAACCTGAAGTAAAAGGGGTATTGGGTTTTTTGGTTAAAGGGGATCTGGCCGTACGGAAAAAAGGTGTAGAAGGGCGGTGGATATCCAACACCACCACCCTTTTCTTATTTTATACCGAGTTCCTTTTCTTTTTCGGCTACGACCAGTCTGGTTTTGACTGCGGTGTCAGGTGTGAGGCTCATTGAGTCTATGCCGCATTCAACCAAAAATGCCGCAAAATCAGGAAAATCACTTGGGGCCTGACCGCATATGCCGATCTTGCAATTTGCCTTTCTTGCAGTGTCTATGACCTGTCTGACCATACGTTTCACTGCCTCGTTTCGTTCATCATAGATGTGGGATACGAGTTCAGAGTCGCGATCAAGCCCGAGGATAAGCTGTGTAAGGTCATTCGATCCTATGGAGAAACCGTCAAAGACCTCGGCAAACTGATCCGCAAGGATGACGTTGCTCGGAATCTCACACATGACATAGACCTCCAAGCCGTTTTCACCCTGAACCAGGCCATGCCTTTTCATGACTTCTATGACCTGCTTACCCTCTTTAACAGTACGGCAGAATGGGATCATGACCTTTACGTTTGTAAGGCCCATTTCATTACGTACCTTTTTGAGCGCCTCGCACTCCAGGGCAAAGGCAGGCTCAAAGTCCTCTGCATAGTAACGGGAGGCGCCGCGCCATCCGATCATCGGATTGCTTTCAACAGGCTCATACTGACGCCCGCCTATCAAATTGGCGTATTCATTGCTTTTGAAATCCGACATTCGGACAATGACATCCTTGGGATAAAAACCTGCTCCAATGGTAGCCACACCCTGGGCCAGCATATCCACAAAAAACTGGGACTTGTCATCATAGGCAACGGTTTTTGCGTCAATAGCATTTATAAATTCTGCAATTTTTTTATCTGATGCGGCTTTTCCCTTTAATTCAGGATAGTTGAGCAGAGCAAGGGGATGAATACCTATATAGGAGTTGATGATAAATTCAAGACGTGCGAGCCCGACCCCCTCATTAGGTATTTGCCCTTGTGTAAATGCCTTATCTGGAATCCCGACATTCATCATTATATGTGTCTTGGTCTTAGGCACCTCACTGAAATCAATACGCTCGACTTCAAAATCCAGTAAACCCTTATAAATCAGCCCCTCTTCGCCATCTGCACAGGAGACAGTGACATCCTGACCTGTAGACAACCTATCAGTGCCGTTATCAGTGCCCACCACGCAAGTAATGCCCAGTTCTCTGGATACTATGGCTGCATGACAGGTGCGTCCGCCCCGGTTCGTGACTATAGCCGATGCGATCTTCATTATGGGTTCCCAGTCCGGATCGGTCATGTCCGTAACCAGGACCTCTCCCTTTTTGAATTCCAGGATCTTGCTGGCGTTTTTAATAATATTGACCTTACCCTGGCTTATCTTGGCGCCGACTGCCTTTCCAGTGGCAAGAATTTCTCCGGTCTCTTTAAGGCGATAGGTCTCCATGAAGTTTTTGTCCTTCTGGGAATGGACCGTCTCGGGTCTGGCCTGAACGATAAAAAGCCCACCTGTGCCGACTTTATGCCCGTCACCGTCCTTGGCCCATTCGATATCCATGGCCTTGCCGTAGTGCTCTTCTATGATGCATGACCATTTGGCCAGGGTAACCAGTTCGTCATCTGAGAGCACAAAATGGTGACGCTCTTCGTCTGAAGTGGTTACATTTTCCACCGGGTTTTGCGGATCACTGGTATAGATCATTTTTTTCTGTTTAAGCCCAAGTCTTTTGCTCACCACCGGGCTATAACCTTCTTTCAAGGTAGGCTTGAAAACATAAAACTCATCGGGGTTAACTGCGCCCTGGACTACGTTTTCACCCAGGCCCCAAGCCCCGGTAATATAGACTACATCCTCAAAGCCGCTCTCTGTATCTATAGTAAATATGACCCCGGCGCTGGAACTGTCACTGCGAACCATCTTTTGTACTACTATGGAGAGATAGACATCAAAATGTCCAAATCCCTTGTCCTGGCGATAGGAAATGGCCCGGTTAGTAAATAGGCTGGCAAAGCAGCGCTGGCAGGCATTAAGGAGTTGCTCGGGCCCCCTGATATTGAGATATGTCTCCTGCTGCCCGGCAAAGGATGCGTCAGGCAGGTCTTCGGCAGTGGCTGAAGATCTTACGGCAACATCGACACCCTTGCCGTAAATCTTTTCCATCATGGAATATGAATTCTTGATAGCCTTATCCAGATCATCAGGAAATTTGCTATTTAGAATTATGTTCCTGACCTTTTCCCCTCTTTTTCCAAGATCGGCAATATCGTGAGTATTCAATCCATCGAGGGCATCCCTTATGGCCTGCTCGATACCGGTCTCTTTCAGGAGATATTTGTAGGCATCAGCCGTGATGGCAAAGCCGTTAGGCACCATCACACCCTTTTCAGTGAGACGCCTGTACATCTCGCCGAGAGATGCATTTTTCCCACCGACCAATGGTACGTCTTTGATCCCAATTTCGTTGAACCAGAGAATAAATGGCCTGTCATTCATAATCAGTGCTCCTTGTCTTTAACATTAGTTTCGTCTCTATTTGTCCATTCCGCCGATTTTGGATGAGGAGAGATTAACTCTCTTTTTTTATTATATAAGCGATTTATGATAAGACGAATATTACAATGAGATTTGTCAGATCATAACCGTTCGCAGTTTTATGCCACACCTTCTCTGTTTTTCTCATTACCTGCCTTTGGCAGCCAGTTATCTTTTTTATAGAACCGATGCTTTTAAAGAGATATTCTCTTCTTGTTGCTTTAGTAAAACAGTATCACGCAACATGTCTTGTGTAATATCTGCCAACATAACAGGCCTTTTGTCAACCCTTGGGGTCTGGAAAATAATAACCTGAAACTTTCTGGTCTCACCTTTATCCCATCTTTGAATTACACTGCCAGTCCCGCTGTTTTGCTGAAACGGATAGAGTAAATCTATAGCAAATTTGGGCGCCTATTCTAACAATTTCTTTTTTAAAGGCGCTTAATAAAATCTTGCATTACAAACCATTTGCAAAAGGTGCAGAAGAACACTTTGGCTGCTTACCATTAAGTGCTTCACTATACTGCAATTGATCAGAATTACCACATACTTACTACTGATTTTCGTTCTGGCCAACAGGTTATTACAAAAGCAATTGACTAAAAAATATCGGCGTTTGGTTAATCCATAGTTTACTATCAATTGATAGTCTCGATAGATTTCAACTACTTATACAAAATGCATTGCTTTTCAGTATATTTGATCATATAATTGTTTGTAGGCATAAAAAATCAAAGGGTATGGCAAATCCATCAGGATGTCAAATGCTGATATTGCCTGAGGACCCCTTGGAAGCGTTTCGTTCAGGAGCTGACCGGACAGTAAAAACTGCTCCTGCAAAAAGGAGTTATAAAGACAATCCTGCCTATAGGTTTCTTTTTCTGGCCGTCTTCTTTCGGCTGCGAGCATAGAGAGACATCGGTCGTGGTTTCCATACTGGTGCCTTTAAATAGTGCACGATTATGCTTAGGAAAAATCAGAAAAATAAATACACTCCGTGTTACTCAGTTTATCAAGATTTGACTTTTGAAAATGTGTGGCGTCACTGAAAAGGAGGAAATACTGCTGCAACCAAACTATTTCAGAAAAGTGATATGGTAATTCCTGTAAGGCACGTTTCGCATGTAGTGCCTGTATCAGTTAAGGGTGGCAGTGCACCCCGGACATGTCCAGCTTTAGCTGATCAGTTCATGGAAAGGAGATGAGAACTTGATCCTGTAATCAGGACTTATGACATCCTGAAATTGTCTTTCTCTTTAATAATTTGAATATTAAAGAGAAAGATCATCTTTAATAAGTCTCAAAGAAAGGGGGAACAGCATCATGGGAAAACTGGGCAAAATCCTTTTGTTATTTTTAGTGTTCATCTGTGTAATACTGGCTGGGCTATCGCTTTTTGTACATTTCTATCTGACTGAAGACCGTGTAAAGGCACTGATAATTCCCCAGGCGGAAAAGACCCTGGGCAGAACCGTTCAGATCACTGGAATCGACGCAGGCCTTTTCAGCGGCATTACCGTGAAAGACTTTAGGGTGAAGGAGGCGGACGGTCATACTGATTTTGTTAGTACAAAAGAATTTGTGCTGCGCTATGATTTTTTACCCCTGCTCCATAAAGAAATAGTAGTGAGTAAAATATACCTCGATACCCCTTATGTAAGTGTATATCGTGATAAAGGTGGGTGTTTTAATTTTGAGACACTGGCGGTATTATCCGATACTCAGCCCGAAAAACAGAAATCAGAGAACACCGGAAGGCCTTCATCGGCCTCCCTTCCCCTGGCACTCACAGTGAATGAGGTGATTGTTGATAATGCGCAATTTGTTATACGCGATGCGCTCAAGGAGATTCCTGATACAGACTTAAAGGCCGACCTCAAGGTCTCTTTAGATGTCGGCCGTGATCTGGCATCGTTGCGATATCAAGGAGATCTGCGTTTTGACGCAGATACAGAATATAGAGAACTCAGGCCCCATATTTTCGGAAAGAGCGATTTTGATCAGGATCGGCTGGGCTACACGGTGGACGTCAATCTGGAAGAGGAGCAGATTCGCCTGAGCGGAGAGGTGAAAAATTATGCAAAGGTGCCTGAAGTCCTGTTGGACGTATCAAGCGATAGCATTAATATAGACCACCTTCTTGTCCTTGCATCGGGTTTGCCTGCGGAAGCTCAAGATGGAGGAAAAGAGAATTCTGGAGACGTAAAAACAAATTCCACTACTGCCCCTGGACCGGCTTTGCCCCCTGGTCTCAAGGCTGCAGGAGAAGTCAGGATTGATCAGACCCTGTATAGAGGGCTTGTGTTAAAGGACTTCTTGCTACAATACGGCCTTGATAAAGGCATCTTAACTGTGAAGGATCTCTCCACCAGGGTGGCTGATGGACAGGTAAACAGCAAAATGAAGGTAGATATTAATAGGCCCGGCCTGGCGTATGATGGACAATTCGATATCAAATCCGTTAAGATAGAGGGGTTACTGGCATCTCTGGCGCCCAAGGCCAAGGATATGATATCCGGTACATTGCAGTCCCAATTAACTTTTTCCGGAGCCGGTATAGAATGGCCCAAGCTCGGTGATGACCTCATTCTTGATGGCACATATGGCCTTCATGACGGGCGGGTCAGCAATATTCCTGTTACCGCTGCAATAGCCGGCCTACTCGGGCTTGATGAACTCAACAACATGTCCTTTGAAGACCTTGATGGTTCGATCCATATTACTGATGGACAGATGGATCTTGATACCCAAATGACCGGCAAGCATGTCAATGCCGAAGCCGAGGGGACTGTTGGCCTTGACGGCAAGCTGAATCTGCCCGTCCGTCTGCATTTTTCTCCTGAGTTGAGTGAAAAGCTTAGAAAGCGTGCTTCAGTGGCCAAATACCTTGCGGACAAAACAGGTGAGATAGATATAAGCCTTAAACTTGCCGGCACTGTGACACGTCCTTACCCCACTCTGGATACAGCAGGGGTGCAGGAACAAATAAAAGAGGCAGTTCGTAAAAAGGCCATAGAGGAACTGGGAAGGGCATTTTCAGAAGAAAAGAAGGCCAAGTAAGGGAAGTGGCAGAAAGTCCCCTCAGAGATTTGATAGACACTTTATCTTTTTTATTCGGCTGATAATTTCCTGCAATTGAGGTCATAAGTTGTCTCCCCTGTTTTGGCACTGATTGAGGTGGTCTGGGTTTTCACGAGGTGTTGAAAATTCTGTGGCCTATTTTTTCGAATGGTGCTAAAAATTTTAGTGTATGTTGCTTGGAGCGGCGTTTCAGTCCGAATCGCAAGAAGCGATTTTATATTCGACCTTTTAATTGCTCAATGTGCCTCTATGCTTTTTTTCAAAAACAAGGAGTAAAAAATGCAGGACGAAATAAAGACCGCACAAAAACTGGTTGAAGTAATTATCGATTTCTTTGTCAATTACAGTTTCCAAGTAATAGGTGCTATTTTTGTCCTTGTCATTGGATTTCTGGTTGCTAGGTCAGTGGCCTCCTTTCTTCTAAGACTTTTTGAAAGGAAAAAAATAGATGTTACCCTGTCAAAATTTATCGCCGCTACTTCCAAGGTTATCATAATCGGTTTTACAATCATTATCGCCATGGGGAAATTTGGCATAACCATAGCCCCCTTTATCGCCGCACTCGCTGCGATGGCCTTTGGGGCCAGCTTCGCGATTCAAGGGCCGGTGGCAAATTATGGCGCTGGCCTTGTGATTATTCTTACACGACCATTCGTTGTCGGCAACACGATCGCTGTTTCCGGGGTCAGCGGCATTGTGGATGAAGTCACTCTCGGGGCTACAATTTTAACGGATGAAGATGGCGTGAAAATAACTGTTCCGAACAAGCATATAGTGGGTGAAATTTTACATAACTCAAAAGAAAAAAGGATCGTGGAGGAGATTGTTGGAATAAGTTATGATAGCGATCCAGAGAAGGCCATACGAATAATTAAAGAGGTCTTGAACGAGTTTCAGGGTGTTTCCAGGGAGCCTCTTCCTAAAGTCGGAATTCAGAAATTCAATGACTCATCAATCGACATCGGTATGCGCTATTGGATACCCAGCCGAAAATATTTTAATATACTCTATAAGGTAAACTTGGCGGTCTACAGACAATTGAAAGCAGGCGATATAAAGATTCCTTTTCCGCAAAGAGACGTTCATATTGTTTCGCGATCTCAGGATGGACCGTCTACAACTTCACAGATTTGAAAAAATCGGTTTCTCGACGTTTCATAATGGGTTTTTCAAAGTGACCCTTACTTTGGCAATTTGGAGCAGTCATTACCGGATTGACTGTCAACACGTTCATCCGTGATTGAAGCGCTTTCGCCCTGACGAACTGAGCTGTTACATATATAGTTGCCTCCTTCTATACGCAGGCCTATACCCTTTACTATTGCAGTGGATACCGTTT
>Ga0180431_10010376_pt1 | contig 10357 bp, 9 predicted proteins | sample SS_ome_11_FD_132459 | JGI IMG/M metagenome (GOLD analysis project Ga0180431, IMG submission 132459) | Hypersaline lake sediment archaeal communities from the Salton Sea, California, USA - SS_1_MS_1 metaG | ecosystem: Environmental > Aquatic > Non-marine Saline and Alkaline > Hypersaline >... | reverse complement strand
TACGACAAAAATACCATAAAAGATGTTAATCCTGTAGACTATCAAGGCATTATGATTAAGCTCAAACAAAACGGAGCGACATACAAGGCCGATTTAACAGCCATAGACCTCAGCTTAGACATAGCCATTTTGCATTCTGATGCCCAGTCTGTTCCATTTGAGCTTGATGAGACGAGAAGTATTGGAGAAGACATAGTTGCCATCAGTAGTCCACATGGATTTGAGAACGAGGTTTCGTCTGGTGTTATTGGGTCTGAGGACAGGGAGGTTTACTTCTACAATGGGGCTCCAAAATATATGTTCGTCGATTTATCTATATTTCCTGGCAGTAGCGGAGGCCCTGTAATAAAGAAGTCTAATGGTAAGGTCGTTGGTATGGTCACCCTTATTGTTTCTGGTGAGGGAGAATCGTCTGGATTGAATGCATGTTTGCCAGCGGAGTACATCAAAACGTTTGTAGGGAAAGAACTTGCTTAATTAGAACTGTAATAAAAAGGAGAGTGTTGTCGATGAGAATGCAAAAAATAGCAATATGTTGGCTGCATTGGGAAGAAGGCGAATTGCGTTTAGCATGTACGGCTGAAGAGCTGGCAGAAAGCCTAGCTCGACTTTACCCAGAGTGGAGAGACTATATCAAGTTAGCCGGAGGAAACGAAATTGATATGTATACTCACACTGGAAGGCGAACTGGAGACAAGGTTCAGATTCTAGTTCCTGGTGCAGGCAATCCTAATTATGAGCAGGCACCTGGAATCGATTACTATGATTTAGGCATGAAACAGGACGCTAAGGGTGTTTGGAGGTTTAAGTCTGACGCAAGCATGAAAAGCGAAGTAGACCGCCTCAAAAAGGACATCATGAAAAATGTTGCATCCCAGAGAATGATTCGAGGGTCTGTGGCTGCTGGCGACAAAATTGTTTCCGATACGACAGATAAGAAAACGGGAAAAAGAGTTGTCAGATTTATCAGTAAGCTTGACCGAAAGAAAGAGATAATGGAATAGCTCAAAATTTAGTCGCATAAGGAGTATGATATGAAAATTCTTAAAGTAGCCCACGGACATCATCCACAATTGGAAGCTGGTGAGTTTTCGTGGGAAGCCGAATTTGGAGATGACGGCACAGTAAAGATAACTATTATCGATGAAAATCACGAATGCAGTCCAGAAGATAGGCAGCGCATATTTGAACAAAAGAAAGAACTTCTTGGCCCCATGGTAGAAGAGCTCACAGGCGGGAGCAAAAACACTAGATGGGTTCACGAACACAGAGAGCCGGAAACAACGCTAGAGGAAGAACCATCCAAGACATCCGACATTGGTGATTTTGAGGTTAAAGAGGAGGCCATTGGAGAGTCTCCGTTCTAATTTGATATTTTAGACCATTGCCGAAGAGCCTCCTTAATTCATGAAGGAGGCTCTTTTGTATAGGATAATTGTGTCTTTTCATAGAAATATCTTTTGACAAGTGTCATCTTCACTAAAGGAGAACTAATGCGTATCCTTCGACAGTCTCAATATGATTACATAGGCGAAGACGAATTCGGCGATGAAAACGAAGTTGAAGACGTCGTACTAACAAAGCTTAATCCTAAAGCCGACTACTTCTATAGTGCCAAAGAACTTATAGATTGGAGTTCACGAAATACAAAATGGCGCACGTTTCCAGACGGCTCAATGAGGCTCACTATTATTGGTTTCAGAGAAGGTGACCCAGAAAGAAGACCATGGTATGCGGTGGTCGTAAGCGTACCAGTTGTTGAAGAAAAATACACTGGGGCCACAGTGAGGCTGATATTCAATCCAGACAGAGACAGAGGTATGAGGAACACTGTCCCACTAATGGAGTGGACCCTCTCTCAGGACATGGACCAAGACGGAAAAGACAGATTTGTTAAAGAAGGTGGACTAAAAAAAATTCTATCTGATGACATTGGAATCTCCGCTGAAGTAAGGTTGCCTCATGAGATTACTCCTTTGAAAGTTATGGATGGCAAAAATGTCGATTTTGGCAAGAGGTTAACACGAGTTCATTTAAGCGATGCCAAACCAGCAACAGAGGTTCAGCTATATACGTTCTTTGATTCTAGGAGAAAGAAATATCTGACGCGCTACAAGTACAAAAACATTGAGACTGGGAAAACGCTGTCTGACAAAACTCTCGCACAATCTGAAACTCTCAGCGACGCCAACCAAAAAACGGCAGAATATATAAGAACAGCCCTTGAGAGCAGGTATGTCGAGGAGGGAGAGCCTGAATATATACCTGAGGGCGCAACAATCTATAACTGGGATTTTTCGAATAATGTTCCGAAGAAACACGAGATTACAGACGTTCCAGGTGGGCCGATAACAATAGAACCTCCAGAAGGATTTCAAAAAGTAGAAGGCGAAGAAGATGGCGAAGATGATGAATTTGATATTATGGAGTTCGCAAGCACAGACTATTGGGGTAAGATGAGACGCATAAGCCAGTCACCAAACTTTGAAGGATACTTTACTGGTAATGTTCCAGATTATGCCGTTAGCGCTCTTGGAACCTCTATGGTGGACGCGTCCCAAATATCAGGTATGTTTGATAAGACCAACGAGGCACTTAATCTTGTTAACCAATTTGACTCCTCACTTTTGTCAGGCGTTTCATTCATATTCAATTTCTCAAAAAGCGGAGCATATGGTGTCTACTTGTCTGCACTAGATGAAGCCATCAAAACTAAAGCCCTCCAGAAGGAACTGGAAAAACTTGGCTACAAAGTTGAGCCAGATGAAAGTGGCAGACTGTTAGCCTATCCAACCAGAGAAGAAAAAACAACTGATGACATCCAAAAGGATATTGATACGATATACGACAAGCTGAAATCTATGGGTGGCACGGCCTTTGGAATTAACATGAATTCTGTTATGCAGGCTGCCCATTCAGACGCACAAGCTACGCAATCGGAGGACCCAGATATTTGGAAATGGATGGCGCTTTTACACCTTGGCGGAACAATCGTCCACGAAGCCGCTCATGCTGCAGGAGCCGAACAAGAGGGGCCTGCTGAACAAGCAGAACAGGCGTTTATCAATTGGGCACTTCCTAAAATAAATGAAGCATACCAAAGAGAAATGGAGCAGAAGGGAACTCCAGAACTATTCGCCCCCTTGCAAATAACCGGAACAATGAGACACGCCAATGGTAAGGGATGGTATCGGAGGGCGCAATACGACCATACTCATCCCTTTCATCCTTTCGGGAGCCCTATCGGTTCTGACTTGCAAGGCAGATTTCCAATGGGATATAGGCCAGATTCAGGAGTCGCAGATTGGGGAATGCTAGCCCAGCAACATCAAGGAATGCCAATCGAAAAAAGACTTGGTCGGCAGTTCATGTCGCCGCTGCCCCCAGACCTAGACCAAAAAAACGACAGTCTGGAAGAACAGTTAAGAAAATACACCAGAGAGGACGATAGAGTAGACCCTCACGTAATCACAGAGCTTCTTTTGTCGGAGGACCATTGTGATGACGAATCCTACAAGCATTTGGAAACCCTTCTCGAGGACAGAAGGCCAAAGCCTCTTCTTGTTCCAATCAAAGAAGCTTCGATGATGAAAACGGCAACACTTTTTGGATGGTACAACAATCTCGAAATATCTGATGGGTCAACTATTCCCGGTCTGAGCGATAGGGTTATGGCTTGGGATGATAGAGACGAGTCATTTGCAGAGGAAGACAAATGGATACGGTCGCAATTCAGATATAACCCGTCTTACGACATTAAGGGTTTCTACTATCGTTGGATTGAACCTAGATTTCGTCCTAGGCTTTGGGAAGACGTTGCAATGGACGGAACTAACACTAGTCCTGCTAAACGTTTTGCTGCGAAAGCCGACGTGAGCGAGAAAGAAGAGTTGGACAGGGACATAGTCAAGGTCCTCAACATCTTGTCTGTTGCGGAATCAAAACTTACAAACGGAGACATCAAGAGTACTCGCTTTGTCATGTCTGAAGATATGTTGTCAATGATTGCCCATATCCTTGCTGCAAAAGACAATCTTGGTGTGTCTAAGTTTACGATAGCTTCCGATGATGCAGGAGACATTCATAGCGTATGGGTGTATTCGTCAGACGTTGATAAAAACGTGATAGACCGAGCTGAGGCTTACCTTCAATCCGACGAGTATGACGATGAAGCAGAGGCTATTTTGGATGAGTTGCTTTCCATCTCTAATCAAAGGGATAAGGCTATTCACGAAGTAATCCAAAAAACAAAGGAAATCTGTGAAACATACGGAGTTCCTGATATCTACTTGGTTGGAGGCTACGTTCGTGATTTAGCTCTAGGAGTTCCAACATCACACATAAAAGATTTAGACTTTAGTGGTTCTTGGCCTAATCAGACTATAAAGGTTGGTGGTCTGGTTGCAGAAGCACTTGGTGTTTCAGAAACATCTTTTTACAGCCGAACCATGACGCTTGCGTTCAACTATAAGGATGTTTTGATTGAGTTTAGAGGGACCTTCTCGCCTGCAGACATAAGACAGAAGCTTAGAGACAAGGGGATTCCTACGACGCCGCTCAATTTTGACGTATACAACAGAGACTTTACGATTAATATGCTGGTTTATGATATCAAAAACGACAAGATATTTGATATATGTGGCTGTGCAGCAGACGACTTGGAGAATGGCATAATCAGAACATATTTTGACCCTGAGTTCGTTTGCAAAGAAAACCCTCTTGTTATTCTTAGGGCAATCAAGTTTAAGGTCAGATATGGTTTTGAGATAGATGCAAATCTTCAGAAAGCGATGGTAGAAAACGCACCTCTGCTTTTCAAGAAGTATAGTGAAGAAAGGTTAATTCTTGAAAGGGAATCAATCAAGAAAGCTGGAAAGAAAGAAGCAGAACTTATGTTTGATGAATTTGGATTAGGGAAATTGGAGAGTTTGTGATGATAATTCAGAAGAACGCGAGTGGCAAGAAAACACTTAAGCTCAATCAGTCAGAGTGGGAAAAAATAGGCGAAAGAAACGGATGGTTTGAGAAGGATGCTGCTGTCATAGAAGACATTGTCGAGGAAAAGGTGAAGCCAGCAGAAGTGTACATGGTTTACAGTCTAGAGGCGCAGAACAATCTGTTTAACGCCGTAAATTTCGGGAAAACTCTAAGCCTAGAACAAGCACGCGACTTAGCGGCTGCTGCTGGCGGCGGTACCATCTTTAAGTATCAATTGAAGGCAGATGGACAAAAATACGGGGCTGGTGAAATGGTAGAGGTTGTTAAGGCAGACGAAGAGGAACCGGAAGAACAAGAAGAACAGGACGAGATGGAATCTTCTTTGTTAGATGGCCTAACCAACATGTGGAGCTAAGGAGCTAATAATGCCACTTCCTATTAGAACGATATCTGACCCAGCTAGAGGTAACTCTGACACCTGTATGGATTATTCATTTCTAGCGAACTATCCTGGAATTACAGACGGTTCGCCTTCCAAAAAGAAATTCGTTCAAGCCAGCAATAGAGATGCCGAACTTCTTTTCAAAGTGTGGTCGAACGGCATAAAGAAAGATGAAGGAGTTTTCTCTATTGGCCCAGACGTTTTGACATCGAAGGAAATTCTAAGGCTTAAGACAATGGGGTTTGTTACGGGTTCGTCTGAAGAGTTAACCTTTACAAAGAAAGCTAGGAGGGTTATTACGACTCTTGCACTTGGCGAAGAAAGCCAATTCAAAAAAGACAAAAGACCAAAGACTTACAACGAGATTCTAGCCAACATGGATAAGAGGGGTAAGCCTGGTTATAGGATTCCAAAGTATGCATCTGATACTTCTAATAGTCTTTCGATTGGACCTAATGAAAGACTAAAGATGGATGGAATGAATCCTATTGTTTTCCGCTACTATATAAGCACTGACAAACTGCCTACGGTTGATGAGGTTATTAGAATCGCATCAGAAGACCCGTCGATATCTACTGATGGCGTGGAAACATCAAAGTTAGAGAAGGCTGCACAAAGTTCGATTGATTACTGGAAAGCAAGTATAGGACAGTAACATGGAACTCTATGCCGAGCTTCCTCGTAAACTTGTTTCGCAAATGGACGCCGATGCATTTGCACGTCTAATCCCATCAGGCGTAACGCTGACTAGAAAACAAAATTCTCGGTACTGTTATTTTGATTGCGAGACCAAAGAAGATGCGAACGATTTGGGAGAAGCCCTAGACGACCTTGGCATTCCTTGGCAGAAAGGGTAACGAACCATGAAAAAGCTATATGTAGAAATTGCTGATACGCCTTCAAAACGTTCTTCAGGTCTAATGCACCGCAAACATCTCTCAGCTAACGATGGAATGCTTTTTAAATTCAGTAACCCATCTAGGTTGTCTTTCTGGATGCAAAACACGTACATTCCACTTGATATTGCATTTCTATCTGATAACGGACGTATTCTCCAGATAGAGTCGATGGTCCCTCTTAGTACGCGTCCTGTCTTTGCTAAGAAAAGATGCAGATACGCACTTGAGGTGAATAAGGGATGGTTTAAGACTAATGGAGTAGTAGTTGGTGACAGAGTTGCCGGAGAGGGAATATCAACAAGGAATGGAGCCCCTTTGAAGTCTGTTGTCGCTCAAGATTTAGGGCTTGGCCTCGGTTATTCTTATTCTCCGACGCCATCTTCGGGCATGGGTGCTGTTCCAAATCAAGGAGCGCAGGGATTCATTGAAGAACCAATTGGCCAACAAGAGACGCAAACAGAGTTAGTAGAGCCAGACCCCGACGTAATGCTTAATAAGACAAGGAAAGAGCAAATAGAAGCTGCTGGCGAACAAGGAAAGAGCCTCTTGATTATGTATGTAACCAAGGAAGGGCTGTCGCTTCCTCCAAAGGTTATTTCTCCGCCGTACGAATTTGAAAGCAACGAAGAAGGTCAACATGACACAGTCTTGAAGGCGTGGGATTCTCAGGATGCGTCATGGAAGAGCTTTTTGATAGACAACATTATTGCAATACAGGACGCTGACGAAGCTCAGGTTTCTGACCCGAGTGAGGAATAGCAATATTTTCTTTTGAAATAAAAGAAGGAAAACAAAACAGTTAAGGTGAACTAGTAGTTACCGAAAACAGAATAAAGTCTGGAGACGAGGAATGAATAAAGTCTTCAATTTGAAGCGGCATATGAAAAGGCAGGCATTCTACGAGGGGAGTCGTGGTTACATGGACGACGAGACTCGGGCATGGATGAATGCCTACAGGGAAAAGATTAGCAATGGCATGAACCCTCAGGATGCTTGGGAATCTTGCAGGGACGAATATCAAGAGCCGAAAGTCAAGTCCGGCAAGTGGACGCTGGACTACGCAAGTGCAATTGAGAACGGTGCTGTTCCTATACCAGAACCTAGAACACCTGCCGCTGCGAAGATAAAAAGTTCCTGATTAGTGAAGGAATTTTCATTTCTCTTGTGAAATAGAGAATTGTGGAAACACAGTAATAAAGGAGAATCCAAATGAATATCATCATGCCTGCTGGCAAAGAAAAGACCAAGTGGGTCCCTGAAGAGAACAAGGGCCTTCAAAAAACTGCCTCAACTGAAGAGCAGAATGCAGAAGCTAAGGAAGAGGATGACTCTCTTTACGCTGCTGCCGAGAAGTACCTAAAAGACAAAGAAGAAGCCTGTGGCGTAATGCCTGACGAAGAAGTGGCCGTAGTAGAGGTTGCTCCTGCTGAGGGCGAAATCGCCGACGTAGCAGAAGTTATCGAAGACATTGTTCCTGAAGGCGACGTTGCGGAGGCCGAAGAAGTTTCTGAAGAGCTATCCGAAGGTGTTGAAGAGACGCTTGAGGAAGCTGTCGAGGAAATGAAAGAAGCCATTGACAAAGTGGAAGAGGCAATTACAGAACAGAAGGAAGAGGAAGCAGTAGAAGAAAACGAAGAAGCAGAAATCGAAATCGAAATCGAAGATGAAGGCAACGAAGAAGACGAAGAGGAAGAACCCGAAGGCGCGTTGAAGATTGAGGAGTCGTCACCCTGTATGGCAGAGACCGAAGCAGAGACGAAGGAAAGTTCTGACGAAGCAGAGACGAAGGAAAGTTCTGACGAAGCAGAGACCGTAGAGGCTTCCGAAGAAGACAACGTTGAGAAAACCGCTGATTCAAGTGAAGAGTTTGTAAGATACTCCAAAATCAGTGCGCCGAATCGTAAGAAGCTCAAGAGGTTCTGGGGTGTGGATTTGAAGTACCCCATGGACTACGTCAACCTGATGGTAAAGGACTACGAATAATCTAAAACGTTGAGCACAATATGCCGCACCGAGGTCACTCCTCGGTGCGGCTTTTTTGTTGTCTAGAGTTTTCTAAGTTTTTATGTAGGTCTTGAAGCAATAATCTCAGAAGTAATTAGAGCCAGAACTATAATCTATTTCTAAAGAATCTAGAGACTCTTTTGGAGAAAGTTAAAACATGAAAATCTTTTCTGATGAACAACTAAACGAGATTCTTTCAGATGCTATTGAATCGTATGCTGGTCTTAACAAGCTAGCTGCCGAAGCACAGGACTCCGGAACACAACAAGCCAAAATAGTAGAAGAGCAACTTGACCCTCAGACATCATTTCGTCTGTGCAATGCAATAGCTAAACTACCCCAGTACGAAGCAGTTAAAGAAGAACTACGGTCCGCTTCTGGTGTTGTCAATTTTGTTACAGGTTCTCAACTGCCTAAAATTGTTGACATCTTCCTGAAAGATGCAATCCCTCCTTCTGCTATTTACGGAATGGGCGCAGACCCTAGAGCAAGTAACTACGAAGTAAACGCTAGAAATTATCTTGGTCATGCAACACCTCTAAGTGATAAATACTACGAATCTATCGATATGCTAAGAGACACCATTCAGGGCAGCAAGGCAAAATTCTCTATGTCAGACTTTGAAGAAGCAGACCTAGACCCTGATTTGGCGAAAGAATTGTTTGGTGTCAGCCCTCCTACACCAGGACAAGGAAATTCGGGCGTAAGAGGCTTAGGGCAAGAAGAGGAAGAAGAGCAAGCTCCGTGGGCTCAATATACTGGGGCTATGATTCAGTTTGATTCCCTAAAAGAAAAACTCGATAAGATGAAGGCTTCTATCGAGAAAAAGGGAGACGAAATCGCCCAAATGAGTGAGGAAATTAGAGCCTTCCAAGAAGAGGGTGGCAAGAGTCGCGACCTAGGGGCTCTGAATGAAAAAATAGAGAAGGCCAAAAGGGCGAGAGAAAAACAGATGAACCTATGGCGCGAAATGAACAAGACTGTTCAAGCGGCAGCTAAGGCAATCACTCTCAACCAAGATTTTCCTGGACACGTAATTCGAGAAGATGATGGGTTTATTCAGTATAACCCCGTTAAGGACATTTTACCATCTGTTAAGAAGCTAAAGGTTCTGGCCCAAAAGGGTAGGGTATCAACTGCCGCTGAGCTTTCCACAGTTGGAGCGCTGAAGGAAATAGCGGCGAAGGTAAACGAGATAGAAAGCTGCCATACAGACGTTCTCAATGCTAAATCTAGGCTACTGACCATTCTTGGCTTTGAAAACGGTAGATACTCAGATAGTAGAATAAGCAGAGGCCAAGCTGCAAAAAAAGCGTACGATTACCTTGCAAGAAATGGCTCAAAAGTTGTTGACGAAATAGCCGACATAGAAAAATTATTGGCAGGTCAAGGGCACGTTATTATCATGAGTCAACTTGAGAATTCTTGTCTTGTCACTCCTGGAGGAAAATTCTTAGACGACGGGGTATTCTTAGATTTTCACCTTGAGAACGCTTCCAACGAAGAGAACAACATGAGCTCTCGTCTTGAAAAGGGTCATCAGCCTGCTCATTCGAAGTTGGTTCTCATAAAATCTAGAAAGCCAATAGATTTCACTGACTCTTTCCCCGATGGATTACAGCCAAAGGTTATAGACTTAGGCAAGGTACCTGTCGACTCCGAAGAGGCAAAAATAATCGTTGACCATATTTTTGCTAGTTCAGACCTAGATACTGGAGCTAAAAACATTAAGATGGTGTTGCAGTCTGTATCCGAAAAGTACGCAAAGCTGTTTAAAGCGTGGCAAGCCGGTGGTACAGAGGCCATACAAATTGACCCTTCCACTTATGATTATATCGAAGACCCGCAGGAAAGGGCGACAACAATTGCAGTCGAGGACATGCTTCTTAGTCAGTTGCGTAACACTGTAAAACAAAAGGAGCGAGTTGGAGAGGCAGAAGTTAGAAGTGAATTTGAAGCTGCGGAAGCCAAGGCTAAAAAATACGAAACAGAGAAGTTGAAGCAGGCCTACGCGTTGCCAACAGGACGTAACAGACCAAGCCAATTCCATCCAGAAATGGGACTAAGAGCGGTT
>Ga0180431_10010374_pt1 | contig 10357 bp, 6 predicted proteins | sample SS_ome_11_FD_132459 | JGI IMG/M metagenome (GOLD analysis project Ga0180431, IMG submission 132459) | Hypersaline lake sediment archaeal communities from the Salton Sea, California, USA - SS_1_MS_1 metaG | ecosystem: Environmental > Aquatic > Non-marine Saline and Alkaline > Hypersaline >... | reverse complement strand
GGATGGCCATGAGCAAGCGTACACGGATGAGTCAACTTGACAAGGTTTTTGAGCGGGCCGATCGCGGCGGGGCCTTTGTGGGCCTCGATGTGCACAAGGGCACGATCAACGTGGCGCTCTGGCGGGGCCTCCTGGCCCCGCCGATGCTACTCTGCGTAGTAGCTACGCTACGTAGCACGAGAGCGCCAAAGGCGCGGCACAATCGTATGAGAATTTCCGCAAGGATGCATTTGCCGAAGTCTCCGTTTCGTCTCTCGAAATGTGCCCCTTGGCACGAAAGGTGCATGCGAGGACGCCGAAAGGTCGTCCTATGCAAGGCAAAGCTGCGGCGGTTTTCGATCTGAAAAGCCTTTTGGGGTTTTCGGCCGTCATCCTCGACGCAATTCCACAAGCAATGTTCCTCAAGGCCCAGGATGGCACCTACTTATGGGCCAACAAGGCCTGGGCTGACCTCATGGGCCTCGACCGGGACCGCATCGCCGGCAACTTTGATGGCGCGCTTTTCCCTCCGGAACTCGCCCTTGCCTGCAGTGAGCCCGATCGCCGGGTCCTTGTCTCGCGCGGCCCGGCGAGCAAAACGCTTTTTCTCCAAAAACCCGGCCGCCCGAAGAGGCACGTCCAGCTTACCGCCGCGCCGATCTTCTCGCCCGACGGGCAAATTGCGGGGATCGTCGGCCTCGCGCGTGAGCTCGCCGGACAGAGCGACAACGACCGCCCGTGGGACGAACGAGGCCGCTATCAGGACGCCGTATCGCTCTGCACTCGATCTCTCCTCATGTCGAGGGCAACGGAGACGGCCGTTCTCTGTTTCCTGCGGCACCTCGGCGAGCTCAACAGAGTCCAGCGCGTCGCCCTCTTTGAAAACTTCAGTGCGCCTGACGGCGAGCGCTGCGTGCGGCGGCGCTACGAATGGGCCGAGACCGGCCACACCCGCCATGACCCGAACCTCCCCGAAAGTATTGCCTACGCCCCGTGGCTCGTGCGCTGGCACCTTCTCCTCTCGACGGGATTGCCGGTTCAGGGAACCATCGAAACCCTCCCACCCCAGGAGAGCGCCATCTTGGCCGAGGAGGACATCCGCTCCGTTCTCCTCCTGCCGTTGGAAGTGGATGGGCGGTTCTGGGGATTCGTTCGCCTCGCCGATTGCCGCGCTGCGCGCCAATGGCAGGACACAGAGGTTCAGATGCTTTCGGTGGCCGCCGAAAGCCTCGGCGCCTTCCTCATGCGGGTGCAGTCCGAGGAGGCGTTGCGCCGCAAGATCGAAGAGCAGGAAGCCCTCTGGGCCGGCAGCCCCGATGGCCTTTACATCAAGGACAAAGACTCCGTCTACCTTGCCGCCAATCCCGCCCTTGCCGAGCTGCTTGGCGTGCCCGAGGACGAGATTCCCGGCAAGACCGACTTCGACTTCTACCCCACAGCGGAAGCGACCAAGTTCCGCAGCGAGGATCGAAAAGTCATCGAGAGCGGCGAGACCCTCAGAAATCTCGAGGACACGCTCACGGCCGCCTCCGGTCGAACCTTGCAGACGATCACCACCAAGGTGCCGTTGCGCGACTCGGCCGGCGCCGTCATCGGCATGATCGGCCTCACCCGCGACCTCACCGAGCACGTCGAACTCGAGCGTCAGGTTCGACAGGCCCAGAAGATGGAGTCCGTCGGCACCCTTGCGGCCGGCATCGCGCACGACTTCAACAACCTCCTCACCTCCATCCTCGGCTTTGCCCACCTCATGCTCCCAAAACTGGAGAGGGGAAGCTCGCTCGGGCGATACATCGAGCGCATCATCGGCGCCGGCACACGCGCCAAGGACCTCATCCGGCAACTCCTCACCTTCAGCCGCCAGGTCGAAGCGAAAAAGGAGCCGATGCTTCTCGCCCCGATCCTCAAAGAAACCGTCAAATTCCTTCGCAGCACGCTGCCCACGAGCATTGAGATCGTCTCCGACTTCCCACAAAGGCTGCCGCACGTCGAGGCCGACCCGACCCAGATGCACCAGGTCGTCATGAACCTCTGCGTCAACGCGGGGCACGCGATGCCTGGTGGCGGCACCCTCACGGTTTGCGCAAAAAGCTTTGAGCTCGACGAGCTCGCAGACGCGGACGGCGGCACGCCCCGTCGCCGGCAATGGGTCCAGCTCACCATCGAGGACACGGGGCGCGGCATGGACGAGGCCACCCAGGCCCGCATCTTCGAGCCGTTCTTCACCACCAAGGGGGCCGGCGAGGGCACCGGCCTCGGCCTCTCCACCGTCTACGGCATCGTCAAGGACTGCAATGGCACGATCGAGGTGAATTCCGTCCCCGGCAAGGGCACCGTCTTCCGCCTGCGGTTCCCCGCCACGGACGCGGCGCTCCGGCATGAGCAGCCGCCACCGTCCCCACCGGCCCGGCACGGCAACGAGACCGTCCTCTTCGTTGATGACGAGCCCGACGTCGTCGAGCTCGGGCAGGCCACCCTCGAGGAAGCCGGCTACACGGTCCTCACCGCCCTCGACGGCGCGCAGGCCCTCTCGCTTTACGAACGGCACCTCGACGAGATTGACCTCCTGGTCACCGACACCTCCATGCCCCGCATGTCGGGGCCTCAGCTTATCGGCCACGTCCTCGCCCTGCGGCCCGACGCCAAGATTGTCCTCTGCAGCGGCAAGGGCGTCTCCGACGGCGACCGCCGAACCGTCGAGGAGACCGGCGGCACGATCCTCCCAAAGCCCTTTATCCCGAACGAGATCCTCACCGTCGCTCGCCGCGTCCTGGGCGGGTGAGGACCCGCCCGCCCACCGGACCCGCGCCGACGAGGCCCCATCTTCGAGGTTTACAACGCATGCGCCTCCCGTGTACTCTTCCCGACGGCACGGCAATCGCCCGATTCGGCCCGAACGCGCAACCAGTTGTTCAAACCTAGGCAAGAGGCATGTGTGATGAAGATCCTCGACTTCGATTTTGCTCCGAACAAGATGATTGACAATCCCTCGGACGCCGAGCTCCGCGAGATGTGTCTGCGCCAGGACGGCAAAATCACCCAGTTCGGCAACATCGCCGTCATCTCGCGCGTGCGTAACCGGAGCGCCAAATTCACCGAGATCTTTTTCGAGGCGCTCCCTCCAAAAGATCGCGAGATACTCGAGCTGGCATTCCAAGCCATCAGCGAGAAGACCATGATCCAGATTGATCGCACCATGTGCATGGACCAGCGTTTCAAAAAAGCCTGTCGCCTCCTCGTCGACGCCAAATACGCCCGCTTGCCGCTCATGTGGGGCAGCACCCTTTTCCCAAGCGAGGGCAAAGAGCCCGACTTCATCACAGTGGCTTTGCCCGATTGGCGCGAGCGCAAAGTCTACGTCTTTCCCGAACGCGGCATCACCATCGCCCTCGGCACCGACTACAAGGGCGAAGTTAAAAAGAGCATGCTCCGCCAGATTATGTACACCGTCAAGAAAGACGGCTGCCTCGGCCTCCACGCCGGAAGCAAGATCCTCCGCGTCAAGAAAAACGGCAAGCTGAACAACGTCGGCTTCCTCTTCTTCGGCCTGAGCGGCACCGGCAAGACCTCGCTCTCGTGCCACCACCACTGGCTCGGCTGGCCCGAGGGCGTCATCATCCGCCAGGACGACGTCGTCATCCTCCAGCCCAAAGGCCAGGCCGCTGGCACCGAGGCCTGCTACTACATCAAGACCGATGGCCTCGAGCCCGACAACCAACCGCTCCTCTATGCGGCGGCCATCTCGCCCCGGGCCATCCTCGAGAACGTCAAGGTTTACGGCGAGAACAACACCGTGGACTTCAACGACCAGTCGCTGACCTCGAATGGCCGCGCCATGGTCAACCGCCGTGACGTCGCCTTTACCGACGGCTCAATTGACATCGAAAAAGTCCACAACATCGTCTTCATCACCCGGCACTACCACACCGTGCCGCCGGTGATGAAACTCTCGCCCGAATGGGGCGCCGCCGCCTTCATGCTCGGCGAGTCCATCGAGACCTCTGCCGGCGACCCCACGCAGGCCGGCAAATCGAAACGCGTCGTCGGCACCAACCCCTTCATCGTCGGCAGCGAGGCCGACGAGGGGAACATCTTCCTCAACCTGCTGCGCAAGAACCCCGACATCCAGTGCTACCTCCTCAACACCGGCTGGGTCGGCGGCGACCACCGCGGCGTCAAAATCAGCGTCAAGGACAGCGCCCGCATCATCGAGATGATCGCCCGCGACGCCATCAAGTGGAAGCAGGACCCCTTCTGGGGCTACGAGGTCCCTGACGAAATCCCCGGCCTCGACATGGACCGCTTTGAGCTCGAGAACTTCTATCCGCCCGACGAGATCGAGCGCGCCAACCACGAGCTCCGCGAAGAGCGCCGCGAATGGCTCGCCGCCTTCGACGACCTCGACCCGGCCATCGTCAACGTCTTCGCCAAGTAGACGGAGTCTCATACGAGCGGAAAAAGGAGCAGTAGAAGTGAGGATCTCAGCATCACACCTCGTCGGGGTCATCCTCTTACTGTCATTCGTAGCTGCTCTCTTCGGCTGTGTCGGCGGCACCAAAGATGCGCACGTGCCGGAAGCGGGACCGGTCACCGAGCCGCCGATCGCCGTCAAGGCCAAGCCTGACGTCGCCGTCGAGGACGAGGGCAAGGCCGAGGCGGTCGGACCGCAGGTCATCGAGTCGGTCGAGCAGGAGCCGGTGATCGAAGAAGTGGTCAAGCCGCCCGTCGTCGAGCCGGTCGAGCAGACGCTCCAGCGGCCCATCATCGACGCGGAAGGCTTCGACCCCGAGCACATCGAGTATCCCGACGCCACGTTCCCGATCGCCTACGCCGTCGTCGTGAGCGAGGCGACGTTCAACGATCCCGAGTGGAACGCCGTGCTCGGCGCGCTCTGCACGCGCCACGACGCCGAGCTCTTTGTCCACGAGGGCGCCGACCCGCGCGTGGCGCTCAAGCAGTTGAAGCACTTCTCGCCGCATTACGTGTGCGTGTTCGCCAAGCCCGACGAGCTCGGCGACATCCAGCGTTGCGTGCGCACCATTCAGACGGTTCGCGCCATAGATGCCGACCCGTACCAGGATGCCGTCTGGGCGATCCTCACCGCCTACGACACCACCGATGCCATGCGCATGATCAACGCCGAGTCGCTCGTCGTCTCGAACGCCCTGCTGCACGCCGGCCTCCATTGGCTCAAGTGGTTCCCGACCGGCGTGGCCTTCAACGAAATCCGTAAAGGCACTTATGCGACGAAGCAGCTTGGAGAAGAACCGCAACAGCATACTGACGGGCCGCAGGACACGACCGGCCCGTTTCTTGAGGCGCTTCACACCAACACGGCCGACATCATCACGACGAGCGGCCATGCCTCCCAGCGCGACTGGACGATGGGCTACCGCTACCAGAGCGGCCACATCGTCAGCGGCCCCGAGGCGACGCTCGCCGCCATTGACCTCGATGGCAACCGCCACCCCATTCTCAGCGACAACCCGAAAATCTACTACTCACCCGGCAACTGCCTCATTGCGCATATCTCGCATCCCGACTGCATGTGTCTCGCTTGGATGCACAGCGGCGGCGTCAATCAATTCTTCGGTCACATCAAGGAGCAGACGAGACAGTGCTGGGCGTGGGGCATCGCCAAGTATTTCCTCGAACTCCAGGGCCGCTACAACTTCGCCGAGTCCGTTTATCTCAACACCCAGTCTGGCCTCGACGCGCTGATAAACAACGACGCGATCGAAGAGCATTTCAAGAGAAGCTACGCCCGGTGCCTGCACATTACCCTGCTCTACGGCGATCCGGCATGGGACGCTCGGGTCATGAAGGAAACGACCTCCACGTACGAGCAGGAGCTGGCGATCGAGGACCTGCCTGACGGCAAGGTCAAGTTCACGTTCCGCGTCACCGCCAACGAGGAGATCGTCTTCGACAAGAAACCGAACCGGAATCGCCCGGCCATGGCCGTCTTGCCGTTCAGGATCGTTCCGGATACCGCACAAGCGGAATGTCCCGACGGCGGCAGGGTGACCGTTGTTGACGATCTACTGATGTTCTATCCGGTCCAGGCCGTCGGGGAAACACTCGCGAAGGACGAGTCCCGCTACGTCACCGTCATCGCCGAGCATGCGCCCCTGCTTGACCAGATGCCGACCTTCACCGACGAGAGCTCAGTCTCCGACGAGGCTGACACTCAATAGCGGGCTAGGAACAATGTGAATACTCTGCGACGAGCTTCTTGATCTCGTCGCCCTTCCCGTAGAAACGCTCGCTCAGGTCCTTGTCCTGGTAGCTCTTGAGCGTTTTTACGATGCCGTCAATCACCACGGGCGAAAACACGCCGTCCCGCTCGTAGATCTTCCGGTCTTTCAAAAGGCTTTCGGCCGAGCCCCAGCACGAGTCGGGCAACTGCGGCAGTTGCTCCTGAATCGCCTTGTGCTCCGCCGCGAAGATATTCACATCCACATAGAGTTTCTTCGCGTATGCCAGCGCGTTTTCCATCTCGAGCCCATGGCGCGCGGCCACCGCCAGCCCGGCCAGCAGGAAGTGGATATTCGCCGAGCCGTCCGGACAGCGGAACTCCACCGTCTGATTCCCGGAGTATTCCGCAAGCTCCTCTTTCTCCTGCGGATTGGCGTCCTTGACCATGTTTTGTACGTTCAACCACCCGAGCGGCACCCGCACGAGTACGGACCGGTTCCGGTCGCCCCAGCAGATGTTCGTCGGCGCTTCTTGGTGCGGCACGAGCCTCAGGAACGAGAGCGGGGTCGTATTCCCAAAGGCCGTGAGCGAACTGGCAAGACTCAGATACCCCGCAATGACCTTCTTGGCCATATCGCTCAGAGCATTGCCTTCGGTCATCACGTTCTTGCCGTCTTTCATCAGCCTCGAATGGATGTGAAGCCCGCTCCCGGCATGTCCGACCACGATCTTCGGCGCGAAACTCACGACCACCCCGTACTTGTTCCCGAGCATCCTCACGACCCACTTGGCGATCGTGATCTGGTCGGCCGCATCCTCGAGCGTGACGGGGATGAACTCGATCTCGTGCTGTTCCATGTCCTTTTCTTCGCCGCGGATATTGCCAACCTCGGAGTGGCCGTACTTGATCTTGCCGCCCGCCTGGGCGATCGCTTCCATTGCCTCGTAGCGCAGCCGCTCCCATTGCGAAAACGGCGACGATTCCTGGTAGCCTTTCTGCGCCGTCGTCGGATAGAGCTCCGCCTTGTCGTAGATCACGTAGTATTCCAGCTCGCCCATCGCGTCGAGCGAGAAGCCCGTACTGGCCTTGAGCACCTCGTGCGCTTTCCGAACCGTATTCTCCGGTGAGCTCGCCAGCGGCGTCCCTTCCTTCGTGTAGTACGAGCAGAGGATATCCATCGTGGGGATCGTCGCGAACGGGTTCACGTACGCCGTCCTGTAACGCGGGATCACGTAGAGATCGCTCGACGCCGCGTCAATGTACGAAAACAGGCTCGAGCCGTCCACGCGCTCGCCCGCCGAGAGCAGCCGGTCCAATTGCGGCTTGCTCGTGATGACGAAGTTCAGCGTTTTGAGCCGGCCGTCTCCCGCGACGTACCGGAAGTTGATCGTCTCAATGTTGTTCTGCTCGACGAACCTGATGAGATCCTTCTTGGTGAATTCCTCCGGCGGCTTTCCCAGAAACTGAACAAGCTTATTCGGGTCAAGCGCGATCCGAGAATCTTTCATGGCGCAGTCCCTTTCTCTCGTGCGGCCGTCCGGGGTAGGTTGGCGACGCCGGTCGCCAGATGAAATCCTCCCACAATCCGGGGCACCCTAGGGGAAGCCGCTCACCGTGTCAAGCGGATCGTCACCCGCCGACGTCATGTTGTGTCCGGCGCGTGCGCCTTGCCGAGGCATGCGCCGTTGGTGACGATCACGTCCTTGTACCAGGACGCGGAATCCTTGAGCACCCGCCGCTGCGTCGGATAGTCAACGTACAAAATGCCGAACCGCTCCTTGTAGCCGTCCGCCCATTCGAAGTTGTCCATGAAGGCCCAGAGGAAATAGCCGCGCACGTCCACGCCCTCGTCGCACGCCTTCCGCAGCTCGAGAAGGTATCGCCCCAAAAAGTCAATCCGCTGTGGATCGTGCACCTTCCCGTCGAGCGAGACCCAGTCAACGTTCGACATCCCGTTTTCCGTGATCACGATCGGGAGCTTGTAACGCTCCCAGTAAAACTTCGGCCCCCAGGAGAGCGAGTCCGGCTCGACGGCCCATCGGAGCGCCGTCTGCGCGTGCCCCACCGCCCGTGGCACCTCCTCGGGCTGCCCGTCCTTGCCGGCGCGAGTCCTGGCGCCTCCGTAGATGTTGACGCCGAAAAAATCGAGTGGCTGGCAAATGGTTTCCATATCCCCGTCGTGCACGTGCGGCACGTCGTTCCCGAAGAACTCAACGCCGTCGTCCGGGTACCGCCCTAAAAAGATCGGGTCCATCCACCACGTGTTATTCCAGCAACTCTTTTGGGTGATCGAGAACATCGCCTGGCGTGCCGCCGCCACGTCTTCCGGAGCATTCGTGAGCGGCATCCGCACCATCCCGACCGGCGCAAAGCCGACCTGACTTTTCGTCTTGGAATGCCCGCGAATCACTTGAACACCCTTCCCGTGCGCCAGCAGCACGTGATGACCCGCCTTCAAGACCTCGGCGAAGGGAAGCGTGTCGCCCGGCGCGTGTTTCCCGTCGTGGTGGCCGTGGCCAAGGAAGCACTGTGGCTCGTTGATCGTGATCCAGTGCGCCACCCGATCGGCAAGTTTCTCGACGACCACGCGCACGTAATCGGCAAACCATTGCGGGCTTTCCGAATGGAGCCAGCCGCCGCGGCGATAGAGCTCGTAGGGATAATCCCAGTGGAAGAGCGTGACGTAGGGTGTGATGCCCGCGGCCAAAAGCGCGTCAACAAGCCGCTCGTAAAATCCCAGTCCCTTTGGATTGACGCGCCCGACGCCCTCGGGGATCACCCGTGGCCACGATACCGACAGCCTGTACGCGTGGAGGCCGATCGCCTTCATCGCCGCCACATCGTCGCGGTACCTGTGATAGTGGTCGCACGCCACCGCTCCCGAGTGGCCGCTCCAGATCTTCCCCGGCGTCCTGCAGAACACGTCCCACACCGAGAGTCCCCGGCCGTCCTCGGAAGCGGCCCCCTCCATTTGATACGACACCCCGCCTGCGCCCCAGACAAAGTTTTTTGGGAAACTCATATTAATACCCACCGATGACGACTCATGCCCTCAATCTCATCGTGGTGTGCGCGCGAGCGCATCACTTTCACAAAAAACAAAGGCCCCTTGCTGAACCACGCGCGAAGCGTACTGGTGCGAGGGCCGCAGGCCCGACAGCCGCTGGCCTGGGGCGTCAGCCCCAGGCGCTCGTATAAAAACAGATAATCTAAGCCCTGAAGGGGCGACAGAACCGTCTCCCAAGATGCGCCAGTCTGACGGGGGTTCCCTGAGTTTTCCAGCGCTCTAGAGGTGCGCTTTGATCTTGTTATGGATGATCCGGGAGAGATTCTCGTCGCCGAAGACGTCCACCCGAATCCGGATCTCCGTCAGCGTCTCCGAGACTTTTTTCAGGTTGATCTCGACCCGTTTATCGTCGGCCGTCCGCGCCGTCAGCTTGCCGGAGAGCCCATCCGCTTCCTTGCCGGTCAGTGTCAGTTGCAGGTCGGCGATGGCGGCTCCCGTCGCGTTAAGCACGTCGTCGAACGAACCCTCCTCGGTCGCCTTCAGTTCGCCACGCACGTAAGCGACCGCACCTGCGCCGGCAGCCGCGCCGGCCACCACCGCGCCGCACCCCGCCATAAGGACCAGGCCGAGCCCGAGACTTGCAACGCCGCACCACGTTCTGCACTTCATTGGCACACCCTCCATACGAGTCGCCGTGGACACCTTCAAAAGCTGAACGTACACAGAAGGCGAGGGAGCGGTCAACGGCAATCCGTTTGCTGCGCCCCTCGTGGCGTGCCGCGGAAACAAAAGGAGGGGAGCGGCAAGCATGACGCTTCCCGTTCCCCTATCCAAATCGCTTGCCTGCGGCCCTCAGAAAGGCCGCAGGTTTACCGTCTTGCTATGCAGGCAGGATTACCAGCGTTCTCGCCTCGGGGGCCGTCCGCCGCCGCCGCCGCGATCGCTTCTTTCCCGCTCTCGGGCTTTGTCGGCTTTGATCGTACGCCCGTCGAGGTCCGTGCCGTCAATCGCCGCAATGGCCGCTCGCCCTTCCTCATCGTTCGGCATCTCGACGAAGCCGAAGCCGCGGGCGCGTCCCGTCTCACGGTCCTTGATGACCTTGGCCAACAACACCTCGCCGTGCTGCTCGAACAGCGTGCGGAGACTGTCATCCGTCGTCTCATAGCTCAAGT
>Ga0180431_10010372_pt1 | contig 10359 bp, 17 predicted proteins | sample SS_ome_11_FD_132459 | JGI IMG/M metagenome (GOLD analysis project Ga0180431, IMG submission 132459) | Hypersaline lake sediment archaeal communities from the Salton Sea, California, USA - SS_1_MS_1 metaG | ecosystem: Environmental > Aquatic > Non-marine Saline and Alkaline > Hypersaline >... | reverse complement strand
TGGAGCACTTGGGAAGCAGGAAAAGACTATCGTAAACGGCGCTGACGATGCTTACATAACAAAGATAGTCTATAACTTGTCCATAGCTCGCCGCTTTCAATCTGGATCGGTCGCTGCTCTTAAAACCTCGTTGAAAGAAGTAGACCCCTTTTTCGAGTTTCGGTGGAACTATCGTTTAGCCTCGACGCAAGCTCGTTATTTATCGCAAGCAAACTCTGTAGATTTGGCTTCACGCAACTCTTTAGGGTATGCTGATGTTGGCCTTCCTTTGACGCTGGCTAAACCGCTTTATTTCGCAGCGGGAGACGCCATTTCCTTAGAGGTCGAAGCCCTTTTGAACAAGGGCCCCGATGAGGTTGCTGACGGACGCTTTGTTCACTTTACTTTGTGTGGATATCGAAACGGAGTAATGGCGTGAATCCTCTTTTGAAAGCAAACAGACACATTCTTTCTATGTTGAAAGAACGGCTGACTCAGCTGGAGGCGAGGGCCACTTCTCCGGTGGACACTGAAAAGACACCTTCTAGAGGGCAAGCTTTTTTCTACAGGTCTTCTACTGTCCTAGAGGGAGCTTTCCCAACAAACAGCAGCCCTGCCAGAAGCGTTGTCCGAATTGAGCAAGATTCTTCTTTCATTGTAACGGACTTGTACCTAGTAGGTATTTATTCGACAGAAGATTTCCAAGAAGGTTTAAGCTCGCCTAACGCATTTCCAGCAGAGACTTTTATAAAGTTCGTGAATGCTAGTAGCGGTCGCGATATTACGGTAGCAAACGGAGAGAACCTGACTCCGGGAGCCCTTAACGAGCTTCCTTCGTTCGGGGTGCCTTTTTCTGCCTTGACGCCTCTCTACAGCTATCGGTTGGGAACTTTTTCAGATTCTTGTGTTAGTTTAGATTACAATTACACCTTGCCAGTCGAATACCAGCTACCAAGGGGCTCTACTGTTGAAGCGATGGTTCAATGGGCTGCCGGAGCACCCTATTACAGGCTAGGTTTAGATTTTGTTTTAGGTGGCTACAAAGTTTTTGGAGCGTGATGTATGACAGTCTTAAAACAAGCACAGAGGCTGAACGCTCTCTTGGACAAGTCTTTGTCTCTGTCTTCGGATGGGGACCGCGTAGCTTATGCTGTGAAGGCAGCTACCTTTTTTCGCGCAGGCGAGTACACTGCTTCTGAAGCTGTTTTAAACATTCCCAAAGACGCTGATTTTTTTGGGTACAGCTTAAACGTATTTTTACAGGGTCGTGTTGTGTCTGTTGCAAACCCTGCAGATAACGAGCGAACTTTTCGACCAGTCTCGCTGACTTGGGAGAACTTCGCTGCAAGTACGCCACCTGTGATCTCTTTTATAGGAAACGCTGATTTTAAATTGGAGATTCGGGACTCCTACCAAGGTGTCTATCAAAATGCTCCGATTTTTTCGTCTAGCCTTTTCTCAGCGTCTGCAGACACTCCGTATTTCACTCCGCAAAGGCCCTTTATTTCGGCATGGCAGGGCTCCCTGCAGTTCTCGACACCTTATTATCTGCCGAGGGGAGAGACGATGACTTTGCGGCTAACTCCTGTAGATAGCCGTCCTGATAATACACAGATTGAAAACGATAGACGAGAGTACCGATTGCTTTGCGTTCTACAGGGCTATAAGTCTGTACACGCCTTTAAGTGAGTTAAGCCATGCACAACAACGTACGTGATAAAGAAATCATTAAAAAGCTAGGCGTGGGAGAGGCTTCTATCGAGACGGGGTGGACTCGCTCTTTGGAAGAAAATTTAGTTCAGCTGCAAAGCGAGATTGCAGGTTTAGAGGCGCGTCTTCAGCTAGGTATGTCTGAGGGTGTTCCTGCAGCTTACGCTGCTCGTAGAGTTTTTGAGCCGGAAAATTCTACGGTATCTGTAGATTTATCTCAGCAGAACGACCCGCCCGTGGCGATGAACTACATTGTCCGTGATGGTCAGACTTACGACATTCCTATTGTTCTACCCGGCCCTGGTGTTTTTGTTGCGAAATACTTAACAGTGTCTTCTTATCTTCGTTTTTTTGACGAAGATTTGGGAACTTACGTAGAGCGTCTTATTACGGCAAACCGACAATACACACCTTCTACTCAGCTCACTATAGTAGACCAAGCGCAGCTGTATACGACTAAGTTCTCTGCCCAAGGCGCTTCTGGTTCGCAGCCTGTTGACGAAGTTATTTGGGTTGCACCAGACTTGTTTCAGAATTTTCCCTATTTAGCTTTGAATTATTTTTGGAATCTGTTGGACAGCAAAAGCGGCGTGAAGCTCTCCGATGAGTTAATGGGGCAAGATGTCTTGTTGCCTCGAAGCCGAGAGTTCTCAGATCCCACAAACGAGTACGTTTTTGGAGACGGAGGATTCTTTACGTTTGATACGCCTTTTGTGTTTGAGCGAGATGGACAAGCGAACTTTTTGTTCCGCCCGATTACGCCTTTCTTGCAAGAAGCCGACACGGCCCATCCGCAATCCGTCATCGTGCAAGTAGAGCTGCACGGCTTCCGGTATGAGACAGACCAAGACGCTTTGATTTTGGGAGCATTGTCGCGATGAGTGTAATCATAGACCCCCGACGCTACTTGGCAGACTCGACGGCGCGTCCGTTCGTTCGAGACTTCCGTGTAGACTTGACAGCTCCAGACGTGCCTACGGAGGCGACTGGTCGATACATCGTGGCGGAATTGCCTGTACCTCGCGGCCAGCGTTTTGTCGTGAAATCTATATTCCCCTACGCGATGGCTCGAACAGATGTTGGCGATGCTGCTTTAGAGTCTGTTCGCATGTTGTCTAACGTAGAGGCTGGCGGATACTTTTCTTTCGAGCCTTCTGTAAACGGTAACAGTCCTTTCGTGATTGAAGCTGATTTGAATGCGATGAGAACTTCTGCAGGTGCTCAAAACTCTGACCGCGTTAAGACAAACGGGTGGACACACATCGTTGACAATCCTTGGTTTAGCGCTTCTGTAAACTGGGACAATCCTTTGTTTTCGGTCGAAGTAGCCCCTGACGCTGTGTTCAGGATTATTTTTACCTTGTTGCCTACCGGCTTTTCGAGTGGTCTTCCTAACCCTTATTTAATTCCTGATCCTCCTCCTGCTGTACAACCTCCGAAGCGAGTAGATTTTGCAGGTGTGGTTTTGACCGGAATTAACATGTCAGATCAATCTTATCGTGATATCTTTCGAGAAGTCGAAGGCAAAGGTGTCGGCCCTGCTTAGGAGTTTTTAATGGCCTATGTAACACTTGGAGCAGTTAGCTCGAATCAGCAACCGCTTCTTAAAAAAGGCTCGCAAGGCTCTGCTGTTGCTTCTGCGCAAGCCTTTTTGAATTCGTGGCGAGCTAGTGTGGGTAAACCAACGCTGCCAGTAAACAGCGTCTTTGACGCGTCTATGGAAGCCGCTGTCAAAGACTTTCAGAAGGCATTTAAAATCGGCGCAGACGGTAAGATCGGCCCAACGACGTGGTATACGCTGTTGAACAGGAAAGCTCCTTCTCCGGCCTCGCGGCAGACCGACCTGAACATTCCTTTCGATTTTTCGCCCCCCGCTTCGTCTCGGCCTGTCTGGTTGTTTCCTGCAATTGGGGCAGGCGCAGCCTTGCTCCTTTTTGCAGTGACGAAGAAAAAATAATTTTAACTAAAAAGGATATTGTAAGATGGACAACGCAGAATGGCCCGAAGGCGGCATTTTTGACGAAGATGATGTAGAGGGTGTTTTTGAAGATGAAGAAAGTATCTTCGACGATGAGGGTTCAGTGGATCATCACAATCCCGTCACGACTCGCGCCCAAGAGGAGATGGTCTCAGCGTTCCCTGGAACGCCTGCCCCTGCAAGCGCCCGACAACTCGTAGCAGTTTTTGGTGCGGACGGTTCCCCAAAAGTCGCGTATTCAGTAGATGGGCAGATGCAGGGACAGTTTCGAGCGCCTACCCAACAAGAGCTTCTTTTGTTGAAGCAGCAAGGACGCCTTGTACAGGGTGGCTTTACAAACAGCGTATCGCCGTCTGTAGGAGCCGTTGCGCCTTCTCAAAGCTTCTTCGTGAGGAACGCAAACCTGCTAGGGGGCCTTGCCGCAATCGCGGTTGGGGCTGGTGTCTATTTTTATCAGAAGAAAAGGCGCGCAGCTCAAGATGTAGAAGAAATCGACGTCTTTTCGGAAGACTTGACGGAAGTCCCCTCTTCCAAGAGCGTAGCTCTAATCCCAGACGAGATCGAGTATTAGCATGAAACCCAAGTACCAAGCCCCTTCCTTGTCCGGTGTTTACGTACCCCCTGCGATGGCTTCTTTCGCAGACGGGCATTATCAATACAACGGGTTGCGTGGAGCCGATGCTGCTTACGGGGATTCTCGTAAATGGCTGTATCTGGGGGCAGGTCTTGTTGCTGGCTATTTTCTAGTAAAGAGCGTTTCTAAGAAATGAAAGGCATGCAAGTAGGCGTTTTGTACGTCACGAGTCATTCTCTTTCTATTGCGATCGCTTCTGAAGAGCCGGTAAGCTACTTAGACAACGCTACCTTTCTAAGATTATGTCAAGAGGGGCCTCTTTTTGACATTTTATCTAGAGAGTACGAAGATTTCTCTAGCTTTTCTAGAGAGCTTTCTTATTACAAAGTACAAACAGATACTATCTTTTTAGACGATTTCTTACCGACTATCCGCTGGCGAGTTGTAGATAAAAAACCTTGCTTGGAAATGACAGCAGCGGGCGCAGAGGGCGTGGTCTTTTCTATCCGGGTTAAAAAAGAGTAATAATCGATAAAAGTGTTTACGAAGTTTTTCTGACTTTGCTACTAGTAGTAGACCCAGATTTGGGGGAGGAGAAGGTTTTCAGAATGGCTTCTATTCAACCGATTTCTCAGAAAAAAGAGTCGCGTTCTTTTTCTGCTTTTGTCACCACTGCGTCTATTGGTGACGTGGTGGATAACGCGGACCTGCTTGCGCTTTGTGAAGGAGGGCCGTTGAAAGATTTATTGGCTGGCACTTATGCCAGTGCAGATGCTTTCTTAGAGGCTTTTGGAGCAGCGGGTGGCTCAATGTCTGTTGTGAATTCGACAGGCGGCAATGCTGTTGTCGTTCTTGATGTAGATGGTTCTGGAAAACCACGTTTAGACGTGGTTTCTGGAGGAGCGGGCGTCCGCGCGGCTTTGCGCATGGAGCTGGCTTGGTCTGCATCTTCTTAAAAACAAAAGGAGACAGAAATGTCGGCTACTGGACAAGGGGGCATCACCCTCATCACTGGCGTGAATCACGGTGCTCTCAGCCCGATCACGATTCCCGCTTCTTCTACGTTGACGTTCACGCACGGTGTTAATCGACGCGCTTTTTCCGTGCTCGTGACCAGCGGCGCTGCTTCCAACTACGGTCAATTGCTGACCAACTTGGTAAGCGTTTCTCAGCCACAAGACGGCGGGACGGGTCGTTACGATAGCATTGTTGTCAGCAACGACGATGCTGTTAATCCTATCACGGTTTTTGTTTCTTGCCGATGGGAAGAACCTACTAACGAGTTGGATCTGGTCGCTGCGGGAGATGCCCGCCTAGAGATTCAATAACAGAGTTGTTGGATTAGCCCCTTGTGCGAACACAAGGGGCTTTTTCTTTTAGGGTTGTTTAATGTCCTTAGAAAAAGAGTTGCAAGATCTGAGAATAAAAGCTTCTTTAGAAGGAGACTTGGAACTTCAAGAAGCTTGTGAGATTGCTTTAAAGAAACTGCCTAGCGCTCGCCGTAGGATGTTCGAGGCTCCTCCCAAAAAGAAAAGAATGCGACATAATCCGCCTTTGCTAGAGCACATGGCGGAAGAGAGTTACGACGCTATCTTTCACGCTCTTGCGCAGAGGATAATGCGAGGACCCGAAAACGCCATAGAATTTGCTTACGACGTTCTAAACACTGCTAAAGAGGGTCTTCTTCGTTATCAGCCGGGTTCTCTTGAAGCAGACGAAGAAAGTGCTCTTGGTAAAATTGAAGAGCATTTAGAAAGTGCTCTTGAACATATCCAAAAAGCTCTATATATTATGGAGGAGTAGATGAAGAACATCCCCCTCGACCCAGAACTCTACGAAGAGGTGAAGGAAGAGATTAAACAAAGATCTAAAGTTTGGCCTTCAGTCTACGCATCGGGGCGTCTTGTGCAAGAGTACAAAAGAAGAGGCGGGGAGTATGCCCGTGTGAATCCGCCTCAGTCTGATTACATGGCTTTGCCTTCAGTTCTTCGTCTGCAAGCTCAAGCGGCAGACCTTTCTTCTTTTCTAGAAGAGACTGAGGAGCCTTTGGAAGATTGGGTAGAGTCTAAAATCACTAAGATGTCTAATGACATGGACGATGTTCACACATACGTCGTTTACGGGCGCAAGGTCAGAAAAAACCCGGCTTTGAGTTGGCATTTGCGAAACGACGACGTGGAGGAGATGCTTATAGGTCTCGTTCGTCGAACGGGCCGCACGGAAGATCTTTTGGCGATTCTCTCGGATTACTATGCTGAGAGTGCCGACTACGAGCGTAATCCAGAGCTGCGCGAAGCGCTTATGGAAACAGCGCACGTCCTGGCGGGAGCGTCCGGTCGAATCGAACGAATCTTTAGAGACTTGGAGTAAAAGATGGCCCTTAAAGGCGAAATTCTCAAAGCGTACAACAACCTCCCAGCGATTCCCATCGAGCAGCCTTTGGGGGACTTGTTAAACACGATTCCCGTGGGCGATCCTGCTTTGGAGAATCCCACCAGCATTGTGACTCTTTACGTCGATGCTTCGGGCAGCGACGACACGGGCGATGGCTCGCAAGCGAATCCCTACGCCACTCCTCAGACTGCGATTGATGCCATTCCTGCGACCGCAGCGGAGGGAGCTGAGTACCGCATTCAGTGTGGCGCTGGCATTTTTCCTTTTCCTGTGCTGGATCGGCTGCCTACTCAAGCTCTTATTCGAATTATTGGCGACCGCAGTAACCCTACCGTTTCGATTCCTGCGGGAACGGGTGCGTTCACACAAGACGCTGGAAAAGAAGTTCGTTGGACAGGAACATCTGTCGGGTACACGGACACAATCACTGATGGCAGTCATTGGAGGCTGGCTATCTCTCCTTCTTCGGGCTCATTAATTGGCGGTCTTGTCACTGCTTCAGTAAGCCCCAGTATTTCCATTATTCAAAGCTTCAATGTCACTAATTCTAGAAACATTGAAGTCTATCCTTACGCTACTTTTTTTGAGGTTCCTGATTCTTCTGCCGTTGTAAACTACGGACCTCGGGAAAGTTCGGAAGCCCAACGATACAGCCCAAATGTTCGTTTAGTAGGCATCGCAATACGCAACTCTGGTCCGAGTTTTGAAATTTTCTTTGGGGTCAGTCTGAATTTCCAAGGCTGCAAGATTTACAAAGAGCCTACGGCTTCTGGACTTAACATTGAACTAGAACGATGTACAGGAAGCGTATACATCGAGGAGTTCTTTACGTCAGCCTCCTGTCAGTTCACAAACGCCTATTTCAAACCTGCTTCTTGGACCATCGAAGGTGTCGGATATAATACCGCAGACAGTTGCATTCTTGGGACACAGGTGGTTGTCAACTCTGGTGGCTTTTTGCGAGTTGATAATTCTGATTTTGAAGGGACAGGCGCAGGCACGGCCCTTGCAGTGTTCGGGAGTTCTCCCAAGCTCCAAGTACAAAACATCACCGTTTCTGGATACACAGCACTTCTTGCAACGTCTGGTTCTCGGCTGGCTGGCTTGGAGTTCGGTGGAACTGTGACTGGCTCGGTTACAGGAAACGCAATCACACTGTCGAATGGCGCTCATGCAACTGGAATCGAGGGCGCTTGTAACGGAAATCTGACAGCAGGCGGTTCTGAGATCGTCGTCGGTGGCAATTTAGGACAGACGTTTGCTTCGCTTCCTGCGACTGACTTAGGCGCTGGGTCCCCACAACTCTGTCGAGCTACTTGATTAGGAGAACACAATGAGATTCACTAGGCCAATCCCCCTAGAGTTACAAGATCATCTCGACGAGCTTGTGCCAGCAGACCAAGACCCGAATGCTTGGGCAGACGCGGAGCTTGCTTCTGATGCTTCTGATTTTGAAGCCAAGCATGGCGAGCGGCACGAAGATATTCGACACATTTTGAACTACTACGTGTCTTTTCGAGCGGAGTAAAAGATGGCCCTTAAAGGCGAAATTCTCAAAGCGTACAACAACCTCCCGGCTATTCCGATTGAGCAGCCTTTGGGGGACTTGCTAAACACTATTCCCGTGGGCGATCCTGCTCTGGAGAATCCCACTGGCACGGTAACTCTTTACGTCAGTGCTTCGGGCAGCGACGACACGGGAGATGGCTCACAGGCTAATCCGTTTGCGACTCCGCAGGCTGCGATTGATGCCATTCCAAGTACGATTGCTAAAGGTTCGAGAATCGAAATCTTTTGCGGCGCGGGGAGCTTTCCATTCCCCGACACGTCTCGGGTTCCTCCGAGTATCTTTGTTTCGCTGATCGGAGACATCAGCAATCCAGTCATCTCTATCCCAGTAGGCTCCGTGCCTTTTCCAAAGATAGCTGGAAAGCTAACCCGCCGACAAGGAAACGTGGGGGCGTATACCGAGGTGATCTCCGACGATAGCCATTGGATGTATGTTGACTTGTCTGCTCTTAACTTAGGGAGCCAAGGGTATCTGGTCACGGCTTCGTCCTCACCAAACTTGGACATGATCTCGGGATCTTTCGATCCAGCTTCTTTGGGGGACGTTTCGGTCCACGCCTACACAACTACTTTTGTTGTAGAAAACCTTAACTATTTTGCACCCTCTCTCGGGGACAACAACAAGCTATTCGAAGGGAATGTTACGCTGGTGGGCATCTCTGTTACGGCGTCTAACTTAACTCCGAAATTTGATGGACTGTGCTTTTACGGGTGCAAGTTCTCACACTCGTCTTCCTTTTTTAATCCGTATTTTAAGGACTGCCTTTTGAAAGCAGACGTGGCTAACAATGTCAGCCCCACGCTGTTAGATAACACTGTTGCCGACGCCGCCTATTTCAAAGGGTCTTGTAACATTCAGGCTAGATTTGAGGGTTTTAATGGAGTCTTTGCGGCTTCTTTAAGTTTTTCCGGGAATAACGGTGGGTTTTTGGGGAACCTCGACTACGAGGGGTCGGGAACGAAGATTCGGCTCCTTTCGAATGCTTCTGTGTCCGTGCTTGACAGCTCAGTAGCCGCTACGGTCGGCACCTTCATAGATGTCGTTACAGGAGATTGCTTCTTCGAAATGTCTGGCCCCGTTACAGGTTCGGTCACTGGTAACGCAATTGTCTTGCGAAGAGGTTCGCAAGCGAAGGGCGTGCAAGCAGCTTGCTTGGGAACTCTGACAGCGGGAGGTTCTGAGATCGTCATCGGGGGGAATGCTGGACAGGCGTTTGTATCACTTCCCGCCAATGATTTGGGCGCGGCAAACCCTCAACTTTGTCGTGCGGAGTAAAACATGAAGACAACATTCCTAGAGAGACACTTCTTCGCATTTCGAATCTTGGCTTATTTTTGGAAATCTCAAGGAGACTTTGGAGACTGGGTAGACGCGCAGCTTGCCCTCTCCCAAGAAGCTTTCGAAGAGGCTTACGGCCCTCGGCACGTCGGAGTGCGCTATCTGATGGAAATGTACGCGGCTTGGTAAGATGATTATTGCAGCTTTTTTCTTAGCGCTGCTTGCAGCTTTCGCGGTCCCGGTATGGTTTGCGTTTTTTGGCGCGAAACTCATTCGAGAAGAGAGCCAGCGAGCAGCTTTTCCGGTGCTCGTTCACGGGTGGGAAACTCGTTTAACAGAGCATCCGCCTTTTGCGGCCACGGTTCAAGATATCGCTTTCGCGAATGAAGCGCTTCTTAAAGCAGCTGCGAATAGAGGCTACGAAAGAGAAGCTGTTCGTCAAAAGTTAAACAACGGCTTGGTTCGGTGGGTCGCAGCAGATCCTAGTCTTTTGGGCAAACGCGCTATTGTAGACCCTTACGGACGTAAGCACAAAGACGGTAGCCCTTTGCTCGTAGCAGGATGGCACTTGGGAGACCATATTCACGTCGTATATCTCCCAACAGACAGATTGGAAGACACGGCGTATTGCCATGAGCAAGGCCACGAGATTCACGAGCTTAGGAACACCACTGACTACGAACACATGGACGAAGAGATGTGGGGCAACGACGGCATCGTCGCGTTGGCGAAATCTCTTTTAAGGAGTAAAAGATGACCCTCCCTCTCACACCAGAAGAACTCAAGCAGTACAACAACGTCCCTACGACGCCACTTAGCCAAAAACTAGGCGATACCATCGACGAACTGGTCGCGGGAAACGCCTACCAAGTGGCG
>Ga0180431_10010371_pt1 | contig 10361 bp, 7 predicted proteins | sample SS_ome_11_FD_132459 | JGI IMG/M metagenome (GOLD analysis project Ga0180431, IMG submission 132459) | Hypersaline lake sediment archaeal communities from the Salton Sea, California, USA - SS_1_MS_1 metaG | ecosystem: Environmental > Aquatic > Non-marine Saline and Alkaline > Hypersaline >... | reverse complement strand
GTGAGTCCCTCGAGCCCGAACGGCTCCCTGATATGTCCGATCCGGATGTTGCCGAGATGCTCGATCCGACGGTACTCCATGTACGCATCCTTGAGCTTCGCCTCACCGCCGGAGAAGTCGTAGTCGACGAAGAAGCCGATCCGGTCCGAGACCTCACCCGCCATCTGCACGCGCGCCGTCCGGAACTCGGTGCCCCCGACGAATTCGTCCTCTCCGAACGCTGTCTCCAGCGACGAGTCCACACTCCCCCACTCCATCCAATCGCAGAAGAGACGCCCGCCGAACGTAACGTGCTTCAGTCCGAACACCTCGCGGACCACCGCCTCGACCGAGGCGTCGTCATCGACCTCATCCGCCGCGGCCGGCAGCGTGCAGACCATGAGAGCAAAGAACGCCGTGAGAACGAGAACCGCCGCCGGGACGGCGGCGTGCGACCTGTGGGACGAGAACATCCGGACCCCCCGGTTCACTGTGAATCGTCACCCCGCGAGCGTGACGAGCATAGCGTGCCGGTTCCTCAGATGAAAGCCGGAACGATTGAGGTCGGAACAGGGATGGGATCTCTGCTGTGGCGTGGGTCAGGTGATGCGGACATGGCTGCGGACGTGTCTTCTGATACGAGGGTGTCCTTCGACGCGGATGTGTCAGCCCTCGTAGATGGTGACCTTGTTACGGCCGCCCTGCTTGCTGCGGTAGAGCATCTGATCGGCCCGCTCGAGCAGCGACTCGGGCGAGTCGCCGGGCCGAGCCGTGGTGCCGCCCACCGAGATGGTCACACCGACCTGTGCACCATTGCGGCGGACTTTGGAACTCGAGACGAGCGCGCGGAGCCGCTCGCCGATGATGCGAAGCTGTCCCCGATCGACCTCTCTGATGACGGCGACGAACTCCTCGCCACCCCACCGGCCGATGGCGTCGAGCGGACGGCAATTGTGCAGGAGTGTGCGGCCGACAACGCGGAGAACCTCATCACCGGTCTCATGACCGTGTGAATCGTTGACGCTCTTGAAGTCGTCGATGTCGGCGAAAAGCACGCCGAACGGCTCTCCAACGCGCGACATCTCCATGATGCGGCTCGTCAGTTCCCGGACGACGAACCGTCGGTTCGGCAGTCTGGTCAGCTCGTCGAGCAGCGCGAGATCCTCGAGGTGCTTGATCCTCTGGCGTGCGGCGAGGGTCGGCGAGTTGTCGCTGAACACCTGGATGATGCCGACGATCTCGCTGCCCGGGCCGTCACTCCAGACCGGTGCCACCTTGACCATGACGGGGATGCGGTGTCCGTCCCTGTGGTGCAGGTAGAGCTCCGCAGTCTGCTCCTGGCCGTCGATCGCCGCGTCCATCATTGGGCACAAGGAATCGCAGAGCGTCACGCCGTCGTCGTTAACATGCACGAGCAACCCGTCGCGGCACTGATGTCCGACCATTTCGTCACACGAATAGCCGGTCAGCCGCTCAGCCGTGCGGTTCCAGTATGTGACGGTTCTCTCAAGATCGGTGCAATAGACACCGTCTGAGAGGTTGTCGAGCATCGCCTCGAAGATGTTCACGCGGTCCATAGCACCCCCCACATGCGCGCACATCAGGCCCTTCCCGGCCGCAGAGCACCGGGATACCTCGTACTGCGTACACATCAATGCAATGTTCATGCCATTTACCGGCTTCTGTGGCCCATCGTTCATCTTCAGAATGCGCTTGCCGGATTCGGCGCTCCGGTGTAGTCTGCCCCGGAGAGTTGCAATGGCGTCGCGCGGACGCCGAAACGGAGGGAGCCGACAGGAGGCAGATCATGAGGAGATGGGTCGCAGTGATCCTCATCGCCGCTCTGGCCGCCATGTCATTCGCCGGCTGCTCGCAGGAGCAGCAGACCGAGGCGGAAGAGACGATGGAAAGCGCTATGGAGCAGGCCGGTGAGGCCATGGATGAGGCCGGCGAGGCCGTCGGGGACGCAGTCGACGAAGCCGGAGAGGCCGTCGACGGCGGCATGGATGAGGCCGGCGAGGCCGTGGACGAAACGGTCGAGGAGACAGAAGAGGCCACAGGCATGTAGTCTGCGATGGCGCGTTCAAGCAGCATGAAGACAACGGACGGCCGGGAGCGTTCCCGGCCGTTCTTCGTTGTCGATGGGGCTGTTCCGCTGCGGGTGCGCGTCTCTCTCCGGCTCCGCCTGACTAGCGCCTCGCCTGCTGCTCTCTCCATTCCCCCTCGAGGATCGACATCATCACGAAGTCGTGGAACTCCCCGCCGTGCAGATACCCGTCGCGCTGCACACCCTCGCGACTGAAGCCGAGCTTCTCCCAGAATCGCAGCGCGGGCTCGTGGAATCCGACGACACCGATGGCCACGCGGTGAACGCCACAGTAGTTGAACGCGAAGTCGAGCAGTATCCGACCGACCTCCGTACCGAAGCCCCTCCTCCAGTCGTCACGCTCACCGATGATGATGCTCATGTCCGTCGTGCGCCATCCATCGTTCAGACGGAGAAGCCCCGCCTCACCGATGACGCGGTCCCCGTCGCTCGTGACGACGGCATACCAGCGTCGTGTCGGATCCGTCGAGACGCGCTCGAACCACGCCTCGACCTCGTCGACAGACGACACGCCGGAATGCCCTATCAGACCGCAGAGTTCCGCGTCCGAGAGCCACCGGTAGACGTGCGGCAGGTCAGTACGCTCCATGCGGCGCAGGTAGACGTGCTCGCCCATCAGAAGTCGTGGGCCGACTCCGATGGCACCGTCGTCCGTGGAACGGCTATCGCGGTTCGATGACATAGACACCGCCGCAGATGGAGACCTGATGGTAGTAGGAGTCGAGGCCCGCGTGGTGGAGCGCCTCGCGCGCCTCATCGGACGCCCAGTAGTACTCGTCGTCATCCCAGGAGTCCGCCCACTTCTCCGCGGCCGTATCCCTGACGTATTCGCTCGGGAAGGAGACATCCCCGACCACGATGCGACCACCGGTCGTGAGGTGGTCACCGGCGAGTCGGCTGAGAAGCCGCACCTTCGAGGCGAGATCGAACTCGTGAAACGTATAGGCGGAGACGATGCGATTGAAGGTCCTGCCTGTCGGGAGCGGCCAGTGTCCCAGCAGGTCCGCCTTGATGAGCTCGACCTGCGGGAGCTTCCGGTGGACCTTCGCCAGCATCATCGGTGAGAAGTCCATACCCCAGACCGCGCAGCCCGCGGTCACGAACCGCTCCGCCAACCGGCCGGTGCCGATCCCGAGGTCGAGAACGGAGAGCCCGGCCGCCGGATGCGAGAGCCGCTCGATCTCACCGAGCACATCCTCGTACCCTTCGAACGGGAACTGCTTCGACCACTCCCCGACCGAATCATCGTAGTTCTCAGCCCACGTATCGAAAAGCCTGACACGTTCGCTTTCGGGCAAAGGCTCCTCCTCAGCAGCAGCCGTGTTGAATGCTCGGCGGATTCTACCGTTCCACCATCCCGTCGACAAGCCGAGAGTCCGCGCCTCCGCTGGCACAACCATTGCATTTCATGGCAGACAGACCGGCGCGCGGGCCCGAAAGGGCCCTCCGTGCGCGCCCTGCCTTGCACTTCGCCACGGGGGTATACATATGAGAGCCCTGAGATCGCTGTTTCTGGCACTTGCCATGGGGCTTCTGGCCGCCCTGGTCGGCCTGATGCTGTTCCCCGGCATCGCCTCCGCGGGACGTCCGGGCGACGGCCGCACCGCGCGTATGAACATCGAGGACGCCTACGTACTCGGCGAGATCTCGTACGAACAGATGATCCTCTTCAAGGCGTACATGCTCTACATGCCGGAGATGATCCCCGATGAGTTCCGCACCGAATTCCCCGAACCCTGCGGGACGCCGATCGCGCTCGAGGTCGATGCCGCGATCGATGAGCTTCCGACAGCCTATGCCGATCGCGTCCGCGACATGCGGGCTCGACCGTCGTGCGACAGCTTCATGGATACCGAGCACTTCCGCATCCACTACGACACGACCGGCACGCACATGGTCGATGGATGGCCCGACACGTCCTTCCTCGATTCGGTCGCCGTGGCACTCGAGTTCGCATGGGACATGGAGGTCGACACGCTCGGGTTCCGACAGCCGCCGAGCGACGGCGGCGACCCGGACGGGGGCGGCGGAAGCGCGCACTACGACGTCTATCTGCAGAACCTCGCCGGCGGCCTGCTCGGCTACTGCCAGGCAACGTTCTATGCCTACGGAGGACCGGCGAGCGACGCGACGGGCTACATCGTCATGGACAAGGACTACCTCGGCTTCGGCTGGGGCCAGACGACGATCATGCGCCAGACGGCGATCCACGAGTTCTGCCACGCGTGCCAGTTCGCGCACGACGTGAATGAGGAGGTATGGTACATGGAGTGCACGTCGGTCTGGGCACAGGAACAGATCGAGGATGCGGTCAACATGTACCGTGGCTACCTCAGTTACTTCCTCGGACACCCCTATCTCTCGATCGACGAGCAGGACGGCACGGGCATGAAATGGTACGGCTCGTGCGCCTGGAACATCTTCCTCTCCGAACGCTACGGCGCGGACATCGTGCCGGCCATGTGGTACGCCCTCGAGGGTTCGACCGACGAACTCACGGTGATGGACGTCGAACTCGGCGACTACGGCTCGTCGCTCGCTACGGAGTACGCCGAGTTCGCCACATGGAACTGGTTCACCGGTTCGCGCGACGACGGTCTCCACTACGAGGAGGGCGGCGCGTGGACCCAGGTCGCGGTCCAGCGGACCGTGGACAGCTATCCGGTGATCAACGACGCCCCATCCGCGGCGCTCCGGCCGAACAACTGGGGATGCAACTACATCCACCTCAACAATCACGGAGGCGTCCAGGACCAACTCGAGCTGAGCTACGACGGTCCGCTCACGAGCACGACCGCGAACGTCGCCAGTGTCTGCAGCCAGGCATCCGGCGGGATGACTCTGGAACTCGGGACGATCGCGCTCAACCCGTGGGGCGACGGAAACACGACGGTCGACGAGTGGGACACGCTGTCCCGCGCCTGCCTTGTCGTCATGAACATATCCGAGAGTACCGACGGCATGGTCTACACATACAGCGTCGACAGGGCATCACCGGTGGCCGGCATCTTTTATGGTGTGGAGTACGACAGCGACGAGGTGATGCTCCGCTGGAGCCTTGCCGACCCGTCGGACGTCGTCTCGCTCGACCTGATGCGCGCGACCTCATCCGACGGAGAGTTCGTGGCGCTCAATGACGAGCCGCTGGCGCCTTCACCGCTTGACTTCTACCTCGACACCGACGTCCGCCCCGGTGACAGACTCCGGTACCGGCTCGTTGCGACCGACCACCACGGCGAGACGGATGTCGTTGAACCCGGGACGATCACGGTGGCTTTGGGCGACGCGCCCGGCGTCACGTTCGCGCCCGTCTTCCCGAATCCGGCACGCGCAACCACGACGCTCGAGTTCACCGCGCCGTACGATGGCGCACGCGCGACGCTCGTGATCTACGATGCGGCGGGGCGCATTGTGACACGACTGGTCGACAGGACCGTCGGCGCCGGCCGTCACACCTGTGCATGGGACGGACACACGGACTCTGGTTCTCTCGCGGCGTCGGGCCAGTACTTCTGCGTGCTCACGGTCGACCGCGAGCGCAGGACGCAGAAGCTGATGCTCATCCGCTAGCCGCCGGTCATCGATCGTCGTCCGCGTGCGGGCCGGCCGGCACACGCCACGCGGCGCACGCATCATCCACCCTGCACACAGACGGGTCGTTTCTCGCCCCGGGGTCTCACGGTCCCGGGGCGTTCCTATGGTCCGGGCGTTCCTGCGACCCGGCGCGAAACAGGGTTGCGCGCGGCCCCGGCTCTCGCTAGTCTGAGGCAAACGAGGCTCGCACAAGGAGCTCCAGTGGAACGCTCCTCCAGCAGACGGCGCCGAGGCAGGACCGCATCTCTCCTCATCCTGTCTATCGTGTTGCTCGCCGGTATCCACCTGCCATCCCGCGCGGAATCGAGGCACCGCGATGATCCCGAGCGCGCCGCTCGTCCCGAGCGCTGCGGAACACCGTGGGCCCTCGAGATACATGCCGCCCTCGAGCACCCCGAGCTGCTCTCAACGGCGGAGCGTGACGCGTACGAGAGCGCGAGGAGCCGCCCGCTCCTTCAGGCCTCGCTCGACACCGAGCACTTCCGCATTCACTACGACACCAGCGGGTCGGACGCGGTCCTCGGGTGGCCCGACACCGGGTATCTCGACGCGGTCGCCGATGCGCTCGAGCGATCGTGGGCGATCGAAGTCGACACGCTCGGCTTCCGTCCCCCGCCAAGCGACGAGAACGATCCCGACGGTGGTGGTGGAAGCGGGCTCTACGACTGCTACCTCCTCGATCTGGGCACGTCGTTCTACGGAATCACGCATGTAGGATACGCTCCGCCCGGCGGCCCACCGAACGATGTTACGAGCTACCTCTTCATCGACAACGACTACGACGACTTCGGCTACGCCGACCCGACGGTTCCCATGCGTGTGACCGTCGCGCACGAGTTCAACCACGCCTGTCAGTTCGCGCACGTCCTCGACGCCGAGGATGTCTGGTACATGGAGTGCTCTGCCGTCTGGGCCGAGGACCTCGTCTACGATGACCTCAACGACTACTACCAGTTCCTGCCCTACTACCTCGGCTACCCGTACCGCTCTCTGGAATACAGGGGGGCCGCCATGTACGGCTCCGCCGTATGGAACTTCTTCCTCGCGGAGCAGTTCGGCCGCGGTGTCGTCCCGGCGGTCTGGAGCGAGATGGAGAGCGGGAGCGGCTCCATCGACGCCCTCGAGGCCAGGCTCGGCGCGCTCGGCACGAGCCTCGAGGACGAGTTCTTCGAGTTCACCGTCTGGAACTGGTTCATTGGCTCGCGCGACGACGGGACACACTACGAGGAGGGCGCAGCATGGCCGGACGTCGCGGCCACATGGACAACGTCGAGCTACCCGGTTGTCGATGTGATGGTCAGCACAGGGGTGCGGCCGGATCATCTCGGTGCGAACTACATCGTCTTCGACAATCCCAATGATATCTGCGAGTCGATCGAGATCGCCTACGACGGCCCGCTTCCCCAGCAGATCCCGAACCGCGCCGCGCTGATGACGCTCGACGGCTCGGGTGCCGTGGCATCGCAGACCGAGCTCGTTCTCGATGGAGTGGGCGACGCGGCGCTCGAGTTCGCGAACTGGGACACGCTCTCATCGATCGTCCTCGTCGTCGCCAATGCCGCCCCCTGGTTCACAGCCGACAACATGGAGTACGCCGTCTCGGCGGCGCAGGCCGCTCCCTACAACGGTGCGTTCACGGCGGCGCTCGTCGACCCGCTCGCCGTGTCGGTGAGCTGGACACTGGACACGATCGAGGCGCTGACGTCCATCCGCATCGAGCGCGCCACGTCGGAGGACGGAGCGTTCGAACCGGTCGGTGCGAGTGATCACCCACCGACCCTGCACGGCTCGGTCCTCGATGAGGACGTCGTCGCGGGTGATGACCTCAGATACCGCCTCGTGCTCGTCCGCTCGTCCGGGAGCGAGACGACCATTCCCGGGGGCGATGCTCGTCTGAGTGTGCCCGGGAGCCTCCCGCTCTCGATCTCGCATGCGGTACCGAACCCGTTCATCGGGTCGACCTCGTTCGAGCTCGCGCTCCCGGAGACCGCGGGTGAGGTCACCGTTCGTATCTACGACGTGGCGGGACGACTCGTTCGGCAGGTCGCGTCCGAGCGTCTGGCGTACGGACGTCACCTCGTGAGCTGGGACGGAAGGGACGAACTCGGGGAGGGCGTCTCGTCCGGCGTCTACCTCTGTTCATTCGAGTACGGAGACACGAGGCTCACGCGCAAGCTGACGCTGCTGCGGTAACCGGCGCGGCGTCACGCGACCCCGATGCACCGCGAGCCGGCAGCACCCCGACAAGGAGGCCCACCATCGAACGCGTCGTCCTGTCCTTCTGCATTCTGAGCCTCCTCGTTCTCGCCGGACAGCTCATCCGGTTCCGGGTCCGATGGTGTCAGCGGATGCTCCTCCCCGCGTCCGTCATAGGCGGCATCATCGGTCTCGTGGCTATCCAGCTCATCCAGCGGTACATGCCGGACGCGACCTTCCTCGCCGACGCGACCACCGGGTGGAACAGGCTCCCCGGCTTCCTCATCAACATCGTCTTCGCCACGCTCTTCCTCGGCGCGGTCATCCCGCCGATCAGGAAGGTCTGGCACATCGCGGGTCCACAGCTCGCCTACGGGCAGGTCGTCGCGTGGGGCCAGTATGCTGTCGGACTCGGCGTGACGCTCATCATCCTGACACGGCTTTTCGACCTCCCGCCGATGTTCGGCGCCATCATCCCGGTGGGGTTCGAGGGCGGCCACGGCACGGCGGCCGGACTGGCGCCGGTGTTCGCGGAGAAGGGATGGGCCGCGGGAGCAGACCTGGCGATGGGTTCGGCAACGGTGGGCGTCGTCAGCGGTGTCGTCATCGGGATGGCGCTCATCAACTGGGCCGCCCGAAGGCGGTACTGCCGAGCGTCGGAGGCGGGCACGGAGGCCGCCTTCGGGGACGGTGTCGTCCCCAGAGCCGAACGACAGCCCGCGGGACTTCTGACCTTCCGGACCGAGTCGGTCGAGACACTGACCGTCCATCTCGCCGTCGTCGCCGCCGCGATCCTCATCGGCCTCATCTTCAAGAAGGGTCTCGCCGGGCTGGAGACGCTCTGGCTCGACAACCCGAAGAACGCGATCCTCGGGAGCTTCCCGCTCTTCCCGCTCGCGATGCTCGGCGGCGTCATCGTCCAGAAACTGTTCGACCGGGCGGACCGCCACGACGTCATCGATCGCGGACTGATGCAGCGACTCCAGGGGCTCGCCCTCGACTATCTCGTGGTCGCAGCGCTCGCCACGCTCAGAATCGAGACGATCGTCGCGCACATCGTCCCGTTCACCGTGCTCATGCTGGTCGGGCTGGGGTGGAACGTCTGGTGCGCGATGTGGCTGGCTCGCAGGATGCTGCCTGACGCGTGGTTCGAACGGGGCATCGCGGAGTTCGGACAGTCGACCGGCGTGACGGCGACCGGCATCCTGCTGCTTCGGGTCGCGGACCCGAAGCTCGAGACCCGTGCCCCCGACGCGTTCGGCTACAAACAGCTGCTCCACGAACCGTTCATGGGTGGCGGCCTCTGGACGAGCACGGTCATCCCGCTGCTCTACATCTTCCGCGCGAACCCGTGGCCCATATGGTTCATCACGCTGGGCGCGATCGTCCTCTGGCTCTTCGTGAGGTTCGTGCTGTTCCGGAAGGCGTGGGCCCCGGGAGCCTGATCGCTACGGCGCATTCCTCACGGGCGCGGACGCTAGCTGCCGGGCAGCTGCTCCGATGGCGGAATCCGGATCTCACCGCAGAAATTCGTGTGGATGAGCGCACGGACCGCATCGACCGTTCCGGCGCGCCTCAGCGCCCACATGAGTTTCGTGACGATGCACTCCGTCCCCATGTCATAGCCCTGGATGGCGCCGACGTCGAGCAGACGGCGGCCGAGGGCGTACGAGTGCATCCTGGTGGCGCCCTGGAGTCCCTGCGTGGTCACGACCACCGGGATGTCCGCCTCGCAGGCGCGCTCGACGGCCGCGAGATGCTCGTAGGCGACGTTCCCGGTTCCGAAGCCCCGGAGCACGAGCCCCTTCACCCCGCTGTCGACAAGCCCCTCAAGCACGTGAAGCGGCATCCCCGGCGCCAGCGTGACGATGGCCACGTTCGTCTCGAATCCCTTGCGGAGATCGAGCGTGCTCTCGTGTCGCGGCTTCGCCTCGTCTGTCAACCGCAAGTCGACGCGGATCTCTCCGAGCAGTCCGCCGTTGATCCCGTCGAACGCGTCGAGCTTCGACTCCGAGACCTTGGTCGCGCGCGCGCCGAGGATGATCTTCCTGTCGAACGCAACCATCACGCCCGACACATCCGTCGTGGCCACTCGAACGGCATTGACGAAGTTCCGCCGTGCGTCCGACTCGATCTGCGAGCCGGGTATCTGCGAGCCCGTCAGCACGACCGGCTTGCCGAGGTCGCCGAGCACGAACGAGAGTGCGCTCGCCGTGTAGGCCATCGTGTCGGTCCCGTGCGTGATCACGAACCCGTCGTGTTCGTCGTACTTCTCATCGATGAGCTCCGACACGCGGTCCCAGTGCTCGGGGCGAATGTTCGCACTGTCGATGTTGTCGACGTGCGCGACCTCGAGTTCGGCGAGCTCGCCCAGCCGTGTCTCCATGCTCATGAGGTTCCTGATGGCACGGTCGAGTTCCGGCGTGACCAGACTCCCCCGCTCATCCCGCTCCATCACCAGCGTGCCGCCGCAGAAGAGCACGAG
>Ga0180431_10010368_pt1 | contig 10364 bp, 2 predicted proteins | sample SS_ome_11_FD_132459 | JGI IMG/M metagenome (GOLD analysis project Ga0180431, IMG submission 132459) | Hypersaline lake sediment archaeal communities from the Salton Sea, California, USA - SS_1_MS_1 metaG | ecosystem: Environmental > Aquatic > Non-marine Saline and Alkaline > Hypersaline >... | reverse complement strand
CTGCCACACGGGAAGTCAGTTGCCGCGAGGGAAAATGGGGCTATCAACGGGTTGTCGCCCCCCACATCAGCAGATTCCATGACCATAGCCGCGACGTAGGTACCGACAGTCTCGACGGGCTCGATGCGATAGAGGATGCGGGCGGTGGTATCGGGCTGTGCCGGGCAGAAGCCGAAGTGGCCCTCGATGTGGTCATCGGGGCGGACCGTGAGAGTGGTGACGTAGCAGTCGAATGAGCCGGCCGGGATCCCGGCGAAACGGGGCAAGTCCGGATCTATTTCGACAGGCAGGACGAGAGTGTCGCTGACTTCATCGCCGTGATGAAGCTGAAAGCGGACAGCGCCCATTCCCGGCTCGGGCATCTCGACGGCGAGCGCAATCGGCCGGTCGAGCATGTCGGCAGAGAAATCACTAGTGGTGATGCTGCCGCGCTGTCTGCCCGTGAGAGCCTGAGCGCTGATCCGAGTTGGAGCAGGGCCGTCGGCGGTCTTGGCTACTGTGACGCGGGCGAGGAACTTGCCGTGATGCGGGGACACGGGCAGCTCGGCAGCGGCGAGACGATATGCAGGCGTCGGAGTGGCCTCCGTCACAAAGCGAAGCCGTCCGGGAATGAAATCGGTCCCCCAGCGGGCGAGCGGAACACGGAGACTGCTCTTCAGCCAGGCATCGAGATCCCAGGTGTCGCCAGGAGCAGGCGGATCGGCCATCAGACCCGCGATAGGTATGGCAAACTCGCCACGCCAGCGCCCATCAGCAGTAGTTTCGACTTTGCCCGTGGGCTGGGCGAGCTCACTGTAATCGTCCTTGCGATAGACACTCTTGTAGGTAGTCAGGCTGGTGACCGCGGAGCCGTCAGCCTTCAACTCAACGTAGGGCGTGTTGATGTGCTCCGGGAGCGGGTCTATGGTCAGATGGAGTCGCCAGCTAGATGAGTCAGGGAGGTTCGCCGCCGGCGGCGGCGCTGCGGTCTCGAAGAACGCGTAGATGTTGTCGTCATCATAGAGAAAATGGGTCTTGAAGGGGAGCAGAGCCGTGCGGTTACAGTGCTGCTCCGGATACACCCAGGCTTCCAGCGGTCTGACGCGCTGCCAGGCGTCTTCGTCGCCGATGGCGTCGGCGGTCGGAGGCGTACTGACGCGGAGGCACTCGACCTCGGCGGACACATCGTCAATGATGTCGAGGGCGGGATAGTACTCCCAAGTGGCGAGGCAGGGAATCGCCAGTGCCACAAGAATGAGCGTGATCAATACGGCGGTGTAACGTGTGCTGAGGTTCATGTGTCATCTCTCCTGGTCTGTTTGATCGGCAGATAGTCTGGATGGCGGACGCCCACGTCAATAGACCAAATTGGGTCACTATTTATGCTCGGGCCATTCGACGGCGGTGAGGTGGAGGGCGTCCACGTTCACGCTGACGCCCGGAGCAGCCACCGCCTCCGCCTTACTACATTCGACATAGCGGGCAGTGCGACCTGCAGTGTCTATGAGTACTTGGTCGCCAGACTTGAGGATCGTGCCCTCGATGATCAAGATGCTGGTGAGCTTGCCGGCGGCGTCACGACGGATGACAGCCATGCGGGCGTCTGAGGAGAAGTCGCCGAAAACAGCCATGGTGCCCGGTTCTGCGGCAGCGAGTATGATGTCAGTTCCACCGGGAACGGTAACATCAAGGCCGAACGCCTGGTCGGTTCCGAGTTGCGCGCCATTCCCGGATGCCGGGATCAGTTTCGCCGAGGCCTGATTCTCGCCGTCGTTGGGGTAGGGATAGAGCACGGTGGCGACGCCGGCAGGGAGTGTGCCGTTGTACTCAAAGATGGCGCAATCGTTGGGTACAAGCGGGTTGTGAGCACCGCCGGAGACGAAGCCCTGCCAATAGAGCTCATCGGGTCGTGCGTCACCGCGGACGACACTAGCCTGCCAGGTTTTGTCGCTGCGGGGCAGGACGAGCAGACCGGCCTTCTCAGCGGTGTTGCGAGCCGCAGTGCCACTTTCAACGATCTTAGCGGAACTCGTCGGCGTGAAGTGGAAGAGAAGCTGCAACTCGTGGTCGTCGGCCTGTTCATCTTTCGGCTGGACAATGTCATAGAGGATCCAATACGGGGTGCCGGTCGAGGGCTTGAGGAAGAGGACTCGGCGCTGCTGTTTAACTAGCTGCAGGATCTCGGAGGAGCCGTCTGCTTCGTACTTGCGGTAGCTGCGATCGTAAGTAGTCTCGGCGTAGTCGTAACCGGCTGCGGAGAGCCAGTAATTGGGGATCGGCTCGTCGCCCCAGGCGCGCCAGCCGGCGAGGTATTTGCCACTGGGATAGTTACTGGTCTGTTTTGCCTGGTCCACCAGGACGAGGTTGTGGCCGCGCGGGTGGCTGATGTAGTGGGTGCGATCGGGGGCTCGGAAGCCCGTGCCGACGTAGCCGTTATCGCCCAGCAGCGTGGAACCATAGGCGGCGCAGATGACATTCATCTGGTCCTGATGCTGGTGGCTGCCGGTGCTCCGACCGCCATCGAAGACCAGGTAGAGGTCGTCGGGCTGCCAGCCGGAGCGCATGACCATAAAGCCGGACCAGGGAAAGTTCTTCGAAGTTGGCTGGGGCGGCTCGCCTTCCTTGCCGAAACTGTAGGAGTACTTGAGCCACGGGTCATCGGGGTAGCTTTTGAGGCCGAGGCCGGCATAGCCCGGGGGGCTGGGTTCGGCGTAGTCCACATTCTTGCCACCGCCGGCGTCGTTAATCCAGGGAAAGTTCCCCATCGGCTTGGTCAGCCACATGTTGAAGTAGAAAGCAGGCAGGAGCTTGTCGAGGTAGGCGGTAACGTCGCTGCCGTGTGCAGCGGCGTCCCGAGCTGCCTGGGCGAAAATGCCATGACGGTAGTAGCACAGCTCATAGTACCCACCGTCGGGATAGTGGCAGAATTCCAGGAAGGCGGTGAGGGCATAGATCCCGTTCTCGCTCATGTCCACGATTTCGGTGAACTCCGGCAGCCAGGAGCGGGTGCGGATGAGCCAGGCATACTTGGGCTGATTCCCGTTGGCGTACGCGCGCACATTCTGGACATAGCGGGTCATCAGAACGGTGAGCTTGAGCGTCTCGATACGCTCGCGGTCGGTGATTGCCTCGGAGCCGCCCGTGGCGCACAGCATTCCCCAGAGCGCTTCGATAAGCCCTTGGCGCGTCCCCGAGCACCGGTTCCAGCTTGGCGCAGAGCCGGACACGCCGGCCGAGCCGTCAGTGTAGTACTCGTTGGGATAACCGCCCTCATAGTAGAAGGCCTTCGGGAACGGTCCCCACACATCTATCCGCCGCTTGATGAGTTCCATCGCCTTGCGGGCGTACTTTTCATCACCGGTAATATTGTATGCGTCAGTAAGGTTGTTGATATTGTAGGTAATGTACCAGCCATACCAGCGGCGGCCCGGGTAATCATATATCTTGTGCCATTCGTAGGGATCGGCGAAGCTGAAGACCGTCGGCGGTATCTTGTTGTTCTCCTGGCAGCAGTAGCTGTTTGACTTGCCGCTCTCCATGGACCACTCAAGTAGCATCTTGTCTTCCATGATGAGATCGGCCATCTCGGGGGCCTGCTTGTCGGTTTTGGCAGGCGGCGCAGCAGCGATGACACCCCAGAGCCGGGCATCCTGTTCTGCCGGTGGCTTGCGCAGGTGCGCCACGAGTTCGGTGCAGGCTGTGTCGTAGTCTCTCGCATCCGCCGCGGCAATGACATTCTCAAGGCCAGGGTAATTGCGGTCGAGGGCACCGAAGAATTCGGCGTCGGTCATCATCTCCTTCGGCCAGTATGGCGTGGTGCGCTGCAGGACAACCTGGGCTATGTAGAAGTTGGTGGCACCGCGGGAACAGACTTCGAGAACCAGTTCGCCGCCTTTATTGAGTACCAGCGGCTGGGCAAACTCGCGCCAGGCCATTGTGCCCGCCTGCGCCGGACGCACGAAGCCAGTGAACCAGCCGCCGTGGTTCTTGTTCAAATATACCTGCACCATCGCCCACTTGAGCGCCCCATCATCGGTGCCGAGCTGAACCTTAACCCAGTAAAGGCCCTTGGGGATGTCGCCATCTTCGCCGAGCTTGAGGATTATGCGCGCGAAACCGCTGTCCTTCTCGATCAAAACAGCCTTACCGGTTGGTGTGCCCTCGATATCCACCAGGCGACCGCCCTCGATGAGGCCGAAATCCTCCGGCGCAACGACAAGCTTGGCCAACTCCGCCTCCTGGGCCTGCGTAGTACCAACCACAACAGCTAGTGTAAGCAGCACGAACAGTATGGACAGTCTGCGCATTCTGTCACCTCCGTTTGTAGGTCCCACCGAACGGCCGAGGCCGTATGGGCTAAGGTGCAGTGCCAAAGGCGCCACGCTCTATGTGGCTGGTGATGGCTTCGGCGACGGTGAAAGGCAATACATGATACTCGACATGCTCCGGCATTGCCCAGCGGCCGCGCGTGATTGTGATTTCGTCAGCGACGAATTCGTACAGCCGGTCCGGGTCAAGGCTGATGCTGTCAATGCGGATGACGCGGTTGGTCGGGTCCACGCTCCAGCCGAGGTCAACGCCCTGGAGGTAGGGCGGAACTCCGTAGAGTGTAATCCAGCTTCGCAGGTAGTCGGTGAATTCTGCGCCGGTCATCTTGAATGAGACAACGGCGGCATGACCGCCGCTACCGGTTGCCTCGGTGTAGTACAGTGGGCCTGGCCGCACCGGCTCGGTCCAGGTCCCATAGGGTCGGACGAAAGCGACATCGGCGGCACTCTCTTGGAGCATCGCGTCGCGGACCAGCTCGCACAAGAGGGTCTTGTTGTCCGCCGGGACCTCGCAGAGCCGGCGCGGAGACTGGAGTTGCCACCGCGCGTCGAAATGCAGCAGCGCAGGCAGGTCGTTCCGGTTGTCGCCGCCGGTAATCAGCACGTCGGCCCTAAGACCCCGCAAAGCGCTTTCCCTGATGCCGGGCTTCTGCGCCGGATTTGCAGAGCCCACCACGACAATGTAGCGGTCCGGGTTCTCGGGGTTAGGATAGATAAAGGCTACTGCGGCATCAGGGCCCGTGACATGGATCTCGCCGAAGCGGAGTCCATCGGAGCTGAATTTAACCGGCAGCTTGTCGGCGAGACGTGTGGTGACGAGATTTGCGCCCGGGCCGCCCAGGAGCACCAGATTGCAGTCGCGGATGTCCTCGGCGGTCACGTCCTCGTCGGCTTTCACGGGCCAGTTGGTCTCGTAGTCATGGACGTAGCGCCACCGGCTTTGCCCCTCCTTGAGCACGCGGCCGTGGCTGACCTCCTCCGCAAGCTGTTCGTAGGCGGCGGTGACTTCGCTGCCGGCCTGGGTGCCCAAGACGATGAGGGACTTGCCGAGTATCCAGTCACCGAGCGGGCCGGCCAATCCGGGACGCTTGGTGAGTTCCCCATCAACGGGTTGGATGTCGAGCCGCAACGTTTCGGCATACGGCATTGTCCGCGCCTCGCCGTTGAGCACTATGCGGACCGGTTTGCCTCTGTCGATCTGGCCACCGGACAGGTCGAGGGATAGCGCGCCGACGTTAGTGGTATCCACTCTGATGGTCCTGCGACCGACGACTCGGATGTCCATATGGGCCTCGTCGCGATAGTCAATGAAACGCTCGATGGTGGCCCAGTAGGCGCGGCTGTAACGAGGCTCCGTGCAGACGAACTCGATGTGGTCGGGATACTCCGGGGCGCGTAGATTGAGCAGGCGCTCAACATAGCGGGGATCGCGGTAGGCCGGAAAGGTGCCGTGGCCACCGACACGTAACTCGGTGCAGACAGCACGGCCCCCGAGATTGGCCAAAGCGCCGGTCATGACCTGACTGTTAGCCACGCAGGTATTGGGATCGTGGCGCCCATGGTAGGAGTGCATGAGGACATAGCGAACGTTGGCAAGCTGTCCGGTATATGAGTATCCCCACGGGCCGCTGGGATAGGAGACGTTGAAGAGGTGCGGCATCTGTATGGGAAAGGTCCAGGCGGAAGTGCCGCCGGTGGACAGGCCGCGCGTGCTCACTCGCTGAGTGTCCATGCCAAAGTGCTGCTTGACTTCGTTATAGACCTCGATGAAGTCCGCCGCCTGCGCGGGCTGCCCACACGAGAGGTTATGATGGCGTCCCTCCAGACCGATGCAGATTATCGGCCACTTGCTCAGCGGCTGATAGCCAAATTCGTGAAGACCGATGAGGCTGTAGTAAAAGTGCGCGCTGGTGCCCCCGTGATGTGCCATGAGGACAGGCCATTGCTTGCGCTTGTCGAATCCCTCGGGAAGATTGAGCTCGTAAGGTTGGAGCGTGCCGTCGAGCTTGGAGCGATAGGCACCAATAAACTTGCCGGATTTGCCGGCGAAATAGTCGCGGTTGGACTCAAGAGCAGGCAGCATGTCCGCAAGTTGGACGACCCACTCGACCGGCCACCATGCCCGCTTGTTGCGAGCCCCCGTGCTCATATCGTTGAACTCTGCGGCTCCGTGACGCCGCACCAGGTGCAGCAGCATCTCAGCCGTATCGAGCTGGAAGGGGTACTTCAGGCGATCTCTGGACAGGCCTGCGAGGCGTCCTTGGAAGCCGTCGAGCATGGCGTCATGATCGCTGATGAAGTTGCCGGCGAAGTTAATCGGCCTACTGGTGAATGTCTGTGAATTGCCGTCGGCCTTCACGACACCTGTCACGCTATAGATGCCACAGGGGAGACCATCCGTGCTGAGGGAGAGAGGCACTGACCGGGGACCATCGGCGGCGATGGTGACGGTCTGGACAGGTGTCCGGGCACTGTCGCTGCCGATGACCTGGGCACTGTAGAGGTGGAATTCGACGCGGGCCTCAATGCCTGGTTGCGCCGCCGCGAAGGTAAAATGCCCTGCGACCGAGTCCCCGGGGCCGACGGTGGGTGTAGAGATGTGGCAATCGAAGGAGCCGGACGGGAGGTCCGCAAAGCGTTCGAACGCAGGCTCAGTCTGTACCGGCACTATCAGGGTGTCCATCAGCTCGGAGCCGCGCCATAGTTCGTAACGGAGCACGCCCCAGCCGGGAGCCGGCAACTCGACAAGCAGCGGAATAGGTCTGCCGATCTCGTCGGCTGAGATTTGATGCCTCGTCGGGGAGGCGGGCCTCGCACCGGTGCCGTCAATACCCTCAACGGTGACCTCGGTCGCGGTGGGACCGTCGCCGTTTCTGGCGACGGTCACGAAAGTCAGGAAGCGACCGTGATGGGGCGTGACCGGGATATCAGGCTCGCTCAGAGAGTATGCCGGCAGAGGTGTTGCGGTCGCGACAAAGCGCATCCTTCCGGGTATCCAGTCAGTTCCCCAGCGGGCATCGCAGCCGCGCGAGCCGGTGTAAAGCCTGAAGCCCAGGTCCCAGGTATCGCCGAGCGCCGGAGGGTCAGTTATGAGACCTGAGATGGGGATAGCGAACTCACCTCGGAGCCGGCCGTCTGCTATGAGGGCTTTGCCGGTGGGCTGAGGGAGGTCCTCCAACTGCTGCTTGCGGGCGGCGACATTGCAGGTGATGCAGGTGGTCGCAGTCAGCTTGGTCGAGCCGTCGCCGTAGAGCGTCACGTCAGAGGCGTTGATGTGCTCAGGTCGGGGATCAATATCGAGATACAAGCGCCATTTGGCGGGCTCGGATAGTTCGGCGTCGGGTGGGGGAGAAGCCGTCTCAAAAAAGACATAGATATTCTCGGCGTCATAGAGAAAACGCGCCGCAGTGGGCAACTGTGAGGTGCGGTTGCAGTACTCTATTGCGTCAATGGCGGCGACGGCCGGTCTGACTTGCTGCCAGGCCGCCTCGTCGGGGATGCCGTCGAGAACCGGCGCCTGTGTAACTTCGAGGCACTCGACGGTGGCGAAGATATCCTCGAGGACGTCAGCGGCGGGATAGTAAGTCTGCCAGGTTTCGGCGCAGGTTGCCGTCGTGACAGAGAGCAGAACAGCCAGGACGGAGAGCGTCAACACACTTGTCAATTTGTACATGTAGTATGTCTCCCTGTTGCATGTTCAGAACACTATGGCTCTTATGCTGCTAGAAAATGGTCGAACGTCAGTGTTATACACACCGTTCCATGCCGGTGCCACATAGATACTCAGTGGTGAGCTTCACGACTGAGGCTGCGAAGCTCTGTCCGGTTCCACATCCCAGTCCTATGCCTCATCCCCTCTACTGTCACCCTACCACTTTACCTGCAACCCATACACATTCCCATCATCGCAGGTCGCCACAATTTCCTTGGTTTCCGGCTTACCGTCAAGTTCGCAGGCCCGTACATGCCGGACGACCCCGCCGGCCTGATACCAGGCGATGATCTTGCCCTCTCCGCTGACGACCTTGATAGTCCCGTCCTCGCAGCCACAGATGACCTCCGCCTTGCCATCGCCAGTCACATCCGCTATATCAATGTCGAGGCATACATCGCCGAGGTTGAGTTGCCATACCGGCTCACGCTGTGCATCAAACAGGTACAGGACGAAGTTCTTTGAAGCGCTCGCTGTCTCGAGCTTCCCGTCACCGTCCACATCACCGATAGCTACTGCCGTAATGTCGCTGCCGGTATTGTATTTGCGCGTATTGGTTACGCGGGACCACTTCCCATCCTCGCCTTCAGCCTGCAGCCAGATGATACCCAGCTTATCCCCCATCGCGATCTCACCCTTGCCGTCGCCATCCATATCGGCGCAGGCTACAACGGTCGCTCCGGCGTGTCCACTGCCGCCGCTGGTACCGACCAGCTCGCCGCTTGCCGAGAATATCTGGCCAGTGCTGTAGATATTGCCCATAACTACTTCCATATTGCCGTCTCCGGTCAGATCAGTTGCCGCCCCGCAAGACATCGCATGTGGCGTATGGGAGGTGCGGTCCCAGATGAGTTTCCCCGCATGGTCGAAGCCATAGACGTGTCCCTTGTCGCTGCCGACAACGATCTCTATGTCCCCGTCATTGTTAGTATCCGCTGCGACGATGACGCGTGGCTTGCCCTGGTGTACGGTCAAATCGCCTTCACGATAGCCCGGTCTGGCATAGCTTCTCGGCGGCGGCACCAGAGACCAGTTTTCCTTACCGTCATCCGCCAGCGAGTACACCGTATTATTCTCACAGCCCGCAAGTATCTGCCGCACCCCGGCCTTGTTCACGCCTATCTCCAGTTCGGTGATGATATCCGGCACTTCGTACTTCCACAGCCTGGTCCCGTCTGCGCCGATGGCCTGGACGGCCTTGTCAGTTCCTCCGGAGAGCACTTCATGCTTACCATCAGCGTTGATGTCGGCGACCTCAAGTATCTTGAGTTGGAAGCTGCCGGCCGCGATCTCCTCTTCGGTCGCACCCTCGAAATCGGAATAGGTCCAGAGTTTGGCAATCTTCTCACCGCTGCCGACAGCCGGCTTCTGGCTCGCCGCCGGCGCTACTGCCAGCCGCTTATGGGCCTGGGTCAGTTCTGTGGCGATGCGCGTGAGGTCGCCCTCCCCCACGGCCCGCAGCTTCAGCGAATGTCTGCCCGGCTTGACGCTCCGCTTCTGCTCGCCCTGCGCTCCGGTGAAGGTTATCTCGGCCGCCTCTTGGGCCTCTAACAGCGTCGCGCCGGTGGTCAGGTCAATCTGTACGTTGACCGGAGTATCGGATGACAGCAGCGGCTCACCGACGGCTAGCCTCGTCCCGTTCGCCAGAGTCAACTTGTTGTCCGCCAGATGGAAAGCGGCGCCCTCGATGCTGAGGCCGGCGATGGCATCAGTCTGCTTGATACCTGCCAAAGCGACCTTGCCGTCATCCTGTATCACGTAAGTGGTCGTCTCATCCAGGCGGTAGGCATCAACATGCTGGACCTCACCGCTGTCCGGGGTGGCATAAAACAGGTTGGCGAACTGGTAGCTGTCACCCGGCTGCATGTGCTTGCCGACCGATTGCACCAGGCGCTGCGCTTTGTCGGGGGGAAATGGTGGTGCGCTGATACTGGTACCCGCGGACGGCTTCTGTGAGAGTGTAGCATCCGAGCAGGCGATTAGATTGAACTTTGCCGGAGCATTGTGACTGCTCCAGCGGCGGCCATCCAGGTCGGCCTTGCCCAATGTCCGCCAGACGCACTGTAGGGAATACCCGCCCGGCTCTACCGCCTCCAGGTCATCAATGACCAGGAAGTACCGCGACTTCGGCCAGATGACATAGCGATCCCAGGTGAGACCGTTGTATTCGTTGAGCCGCGACTGGAACAGCCCGGTGTCGGCGAAGTCGGCCTCGGACATGAGCTGCGCCAGTTCCGGCATGCCGCCCGTCCAGCCGTCTTTCAGCACGCTCACCGTATTGTGCTCGCTCGGCTGCGCCACCATGTAGCCGTCGTCGTAGAGCAGCGTCCGGCCTTGGTCCGAGT
>Ga0180431_10010366_pt1 | contig 10365 bp, 7 predicted proteins | sample SS_ome_11_FD_132459 | JGI IMG/M metagenome (GOLD analysis project Ga0180431, IMG submission 132459) | Hypersaline lake sediment archaeal communities from the Salton Sea, California, USA - SS_1_MS_1 metaG | ecosystem: Environmental > Aquatic > Non-marine Saline and Alkaline > Hypersaline >... | reverse complement strand
GGCCCTTCAAGACAACTCTATCCAAACGCAAAATCCGGGTTAATTGCAGGCGCCCGAATGGTTGTACTCGGTGCAGATGGTAGCATCATTAATGGTGATGCATCACAACTGACACCGGCGGGGATTGAGGAAATTATAACTGCCCCGACCGCCGGTGAAATTACCGATTATTCGAAAGACAGATTGATAGTGTATGCGGCCCACCCGGAGAAAAACCTCATTTTTGTGACAATCGGACATTGGGGTACATCCGCTAGTGCGAACAAGTCAGTGATAAATGTCATAATTGTTCTCTCTATTGCGACTATTTTTCTATCCATTGTGGCCACATATCTGCTTGCAAGTGACATCAACAATCCATTAAAAAAAGTTCTGGAATTTCTCCGAACCATATCGGGCGGCGACACCGGCGCCCGCTTAAGAGCTTATTCGGAAGATGAGATAGGTGATTTTGCACGCGAGCTTGCGCGCACGACGGCATTGTTGGAGGATAAAACCGATCAGGCCAACAATCTCATTAAACGTATTATGGAGACCTCAGCGACAATCGAACAAAACGCCCAACACACACAATCCACCGCCCAACAGCAGGCAACCGAAGTAAATGAGCAGGCCGGCGCCATCACGGAGATTTTAAGCACATCGAACGAAATCGTCGCCACCGCCCAACAAATAGCCGCGGCCGCCGCCGATGTCCAGAAGTCTGCCGAGAAAAACTTGCTTTCGTGTCAAACCGGTAATGAGCGGGTAAATGAAGCTTTGGAGGGCTTTAACACTTTGGGTAGGTATGTAGATGAGATTTCCAAGCGTGTAGTTGCGCTGGGGGATGACATCCGAAAGATAACCGGAGTGGTTGAGATAATCGAAGAAGTTGCGGTCCAGATAAACCTGTTGTCGCTAAACGCACAAATAGAAGCGGAGACATCCGGCGAAACCGGGAAGAGGTTCGGAGTAGTCGCAGAAGAAATTAGAAGGCTTGCGGAGAATACTATGGACTCCGCCAAGTTGATAAGGGGGCTGGTCGATTCCACCCTCAAATCTACAGAAAGTACCGTCGAACCGGCCAAAAAGGGATTGGGACTAGTGGATAAGAGCGCTGAGTTTGCCGATGCGATTGGAAAAACCATTAAAGAAATTGAGTGGCAAGCGGATTCAACCGCATCGGCGGCCGGAACGATCACTCTCTCCACCTCGCAGCAAAAAACCGCAAGTGAGCAAATGGCCGGAACGATCTCTGACATTAACGCAAGCGCTCAACATATAAAATCAAACACTGATCATGTTTTAAGCGCGATGAGCAAACTTTCCGACACTGCGGCAAAACTCATGATGGAATTCAGTGGAAATCAATAAGGACTTTTTCATGCAAGCGGTTGTCTATACGGCCCTCGTTCAGTCATTGATCATGATCATCGGCGTTGGGTTCATATTGCCCTGCGCAGTATCGCAAAAGGTGGCAGTCGTTGCCAACATTTAGCACATGTCGGCGCCTCCAGAAGGCAACCTCCTTGGAAGGAATGATCCCATTGTACACATTATCTGAAAAATTGTTTTCGAGAGGGTAAGACATGCCGGAGAAGAAAAAGAAATTAACATTATTTGAAGCATCCTCCGTTGTGGCGGGTCTCGGAGTGGGAGGGGGTATCATGGCGGTGCCGTATCTCGCATCTTTGAACGGCGTTGTGCAGATACTCTCCATCACGGTACTGGCTTACCTGGTAAGCTTACTGTTCCACCTCATGGTGGCGGAAGTGGTGTTGCGCGATGAAGAAACGCAGCAGCTTGTCGAGATATTCGGGAAATACTTATTTATAAAAAGCTGGTGGGGCACAATGTTGATGTGGATGTTTTTCGCCCTCATCGTAATAACCTTCTACTCGACCCTCGCTGCGTATATCGTCGGTTGCAGCGATATTTTGCATGAGCTTATCGGCACCCCGAACAAGGTGGGAAATCTTATAACCTATGCGGTGGCGGCGGGCGTGGTGTTTTTCGGGCTCAAGGCCATCGGCATAAGTGAAAAATACGCCATATTAACGATTGGTGTGTTGTTGCTTATTATATCCATCGGTTCGTTCGGGAAACCGTTTAACAGGATTGGCGCTATTTCCGGGAACGTCAAAACGTCACTTGCGCTCTTCGGGATGCTGATGTTCAGCCTGAGTTGCTTCTTCTCCATACCTCAGGCTGTGGAGGGACTGAGTTGGAACAGGAAGCTCGTTCCGTGGGCGGTGACAATTGGGTTGGGCATTAACCTGGTATTTGTTTTAATAACGACCGTGATGGCTGTACTTGTGTCGAAAGAAGTCACCGAGCTGGCTATAATTGGCTGGGGCAAGGCGGTGGGTGTCTGGGCCTCCACATTGGGTTCGTTATTTTTCTTTTTAGCTTTGCTGACCACCTACTGGGGGATATCTTATGCCCTGGCAATTATACTGAAGGAGCGGCTCGGCTGGGGGTATCGTATCTCGTGGCTCGTTGCCACGCTACCTACATTATTATTGGCTATGATCGATCTGGGCGGCTTTCTTGGATTGTTGAGGTACGCCGGTGGAGCGATGGCGGTACTGGTGGCGGTGCTGGTTGTTCCCGCATTGAGGATCAGCCGAAAGCAGGCAGCCGGTACTTCGCCCTCTTTCAATCTGGGCCGTTGGGGAGGCACGGTTTTTCAATTGATAATCATCGTGGCATATATATTGATGGCCGTCGGCAGCGTAGTCTCCGTAAAATAATATTAAGAAGGTGAAGTAATGAGTGAAGCAGGGCAATTTTACTTTGGTGGAGATGTTTACACCGTTGATGAATCGTGCCCGACCGCTGAAGCGGTCGCCGTTCGAGACGGAAAGATCGTAGCGGTGGGGTCGGAATCCTACTGCAGGTCGGCGCTGGGCGATGATTACGAACCCGTTGATCTCGCCGGCAAGGCGCTGCTTCCCGGATTTATAGATACCCACTTCCATCCGGTTGGGATGATTGTGTTCGAGATGTATGCTGATTTGAGCGAGGTTACCACCATTAAGGAACTTCAAGATGAATTACGCGATGCGGCGCAAAAGGACCGAACAGCCAAGTGGATCATGGGACTTCAATTGGATGACAAGGCGCTCGAGGAATCAAGATTGCCCGACCGACACGATCTTGACGCCGCCTGCCCCGACCGACCCGCGATTGTCGTAATTCATGACGGACATACGGTTATAGCCAATACCAAGGCCATTGAAGCAATGGAAATTTCCGCATTGACCGAAAACCCCCAAGGGGGAGAGATTGATCGGGAGCCGGACGGCTACCCCTCAGGACCATTCCGCGAGACGGCGGTGGAATTTCCTCTGGGCGCTTTGCCAATGCCGGAAATACAAACGGTTGTTGATACCGCAAAGGTAGTGTTCGAGAAAATTGTCGCGCACGGTATAACTTCGGGCGGCGTTGTGTTGCAGACGGACTCAGAAGGCGTATTCGGGTCTCAGGGAGCATACGACGTATTGCTTATGACCATGCTATTGGACATAATACCGATCAACATGTATCTAATTTTAGTCGCGCACGATCTGACACCCTTCGAGGCCGCGCGCCAGACCAAACTCCATAATCCACAACTTGGCGCCGGGCACAGAATCAACGGATTTAAATTCTGGGCTGACGGCACCTTCGGTTCATATACCTCATTTATGAGAGCGCCCTTTACCGATCAGCCGGATAAAAAAGGTTTCCTGGTGCACACCGAGGGGGAGATGTATCGTCGCATGGTCGAGGCGCACAATGCGGAATTGCAGATCGCCATCCACGTTATAGGCGACGCCGCAATCCGGACAATTATCGATCTTTACGACCGCTTGTTAAGGGAATATCCGAAAGAAGATCATCGTCACCGGTTGGAACACGCATCGCTCTTGGATACGGAGATGATCGCCGACATCGCACGATTGGGGCTGGTGGTGAGCACCCAGCCGATGTTCATTCATTCCGAAAAGCATTGGCTGCACAAACGACTCGGGGCGGACCGTGCGAAATGGACGTATCCGTTCCGGGCGCTTCTCGACGGCGGCGTCAAGGTCGCGGGTGCGTCGGATGCGCCGATCGAGTCGATAAATGTATTGCACGCAATACAATGTTGCGTAACGCGCGAGGGCTTCGAGCCGCAACAGGGCATTACAGTCGAAGAGGCGATACGCATGTTTACGCTCGATGCCGCTTACGCGCAATTCGAGGAGTCGGTGAAAGGAAGCATCGCCGCCGGCAAGCGCGCAGACATGGTGATCTTGAGCGAAAATCCCGTTTCGGTACCGCCCGAAAAAATCCGGGACATACGCATCGAGCGGACGATTATCGGCGGGAAGGTTTTATACCAAGTTTGAATTGATTCAAAATTGTGGGTAATGAAGTCATGGAAATGTCCAAAAAAAATCCCTTGCTGTTCAATCTTTTCCCGGATCTGGCGGAAAGAATGAATTACATAAACCTGGAAACATTGCCCAGTCCTGTGCAGCGGTTGAAACACCTCGATCATGACAACCTCTGGATAAAGAGGAACGATATGGTTTCTTCCGTCTACGGCGGTAATAAGGTTAGGAGGTTGGAGTTCGTTCTGGGCGAGGTCGTCAAGGAAAAGAAAAGCCGGGTGGTGACAATGGGAGGAATCGGCACAAACCACGGTCTCGCTACCGCTATTTTCTGCAAACGCCTTGGGATAGATTGCACACTCTTGCTTTTCCATCAGCCTGTCACGAAATATGTTCTTCAAAATCTGCTTCTGTTTCACAGATACGGTGCGGAAATGATCTACGACGAAAGCATGGCGAAGATGGCCGGGAACTTCTATGTCGATCAGCGAAAGAGATATCCGGACGCATACTTTTTATATGCCGGCGGTTCGTCGCCGCTTGGGACCCTTGGGGCGGTTAATGCGGCCCTGGAATTGGCCGGACAAATCGATCAGGGGCTTGTGCCCGCGCCCGATTATATCTTTTATCCCACCGCATCGAACGGCGGGATGGCCGGTCTTATGCTCGGATTGAAATTCGCCGGCCTCGATTCAACCGTAATCGGAGTTCGCGTGGGAGCTTCTCACATGGGGACATTGGAATTGAACACCCCGAATACCGTGACAAAGATGATGGAGGAGGTTTACGATTTACTAAAAGAAAATTCCGGATCAATCCCTGAAATAGAAATGCAACCGCCGGTCATTTTTAATGATTATTGCGGTGAAGGATACGGTTATCCCACCGACGAGGGCAACGCCGCAGTGGAGCTTTTCAAGGAGCGTGAAAATATTGTTCTGGAGCCTGTGTATACCGGAAAAACCTGCGCCGCAATGCTCGATTTTATCAAGGATCCTTCCCACTCAAACGACACTATACTTTACTGGCATACGTACAATTCGGTGGATTTATCAAAGGAAGCCCAATCTGTCGATTATCACGACCTGCCGCAAGAATTTCATCAATTTTTTAAAAACGAGCAGGCAGTGTCTTATACCACTTTTTAATGGAGGTTCACAAATATGGGAAACGCATCAGGCAATCTATGGGGCAACCCTGTGTTTTGGGTTATTATCGTAAACGTATTGAGTTTTATCGCAGATTTTTTTCTCGAATCGATGCCGAAATTACAAGCGAGATTTTTTGAATTGCCACGGCCCGTTCAACGGGCTGCCGTGATTTTTGTCTCAGGGCCGCCGATTGTCCTGGCGTTTCTTCCACAACCTCGTTTCCAATCGTTAAGCACAATAGCAATAACCGTTGGGATTATTTTTATTGCCGTGGCGGCAATTTTTGAGATTTTGGCTTTTCGGCAAATCGGTTTTGTTCCAAGTCTTATACCCGGGGAAAATAAGAAAAAGGTTATCGATACCGGTATTTACGGTCTGATAAGACACCCGATCTACTCGGGAGTTATACTCCTGTCATTGGGTTTGTCTTTAATTTTCACGGCTATATACGCCCTTATGTACGTGCCGGTGGTCACGCTTCTTTTTGGAATAATAACCGTTATTGAAGAAAAAGTACTAGTAAAAGATTACGGAGAAGAATATAGAGAGTATCAGAAAAAGACCAGGTGGAGATTAATCCCGTTCTTGTTCTAAAACGGATGAGATTCGAAGCAATGAGCGACAAAGATGTAAAAAAAGGCTTATTGAGGAAATTATTTAAAAAGCTAATGTGGCTTGATTCAATATATTTGCATCAAAGTTTTGAGAGCAAAGTGTGATAAAGTTTTTTACGAGTCACTTTTTACCAGGGATTAAGCCCTAAAAGCTTCTTCACATACTCCAGGCTTTTTCTCGCCGGTTCCGGATCGATCCCGATGTTAAACACCTCCAGTATAACGATATTTTTGAAGTTTCTGAAGAAGTCAAGGTGAGGAGTATAGTCGAAGTTTCCTTCCCCTATCACCAGATGATCGTCTCTTTCTCCGAAGTTGTCGGTAAAATGGATGTGGCGGGTGAACGGTCCCATTTTTTCGATAGCCTGTGGAAGTTCGTTGTTAAGACGCGCATGGCCGATGTCCATGCAGAAGGCCAAAGCGGGCGAACCCACATCGTCCCTGATTTTCAGAATGTCATCCACGCACCTATCAATGCAGTCCGACTCGAACCCGATATTCTCCAGGCACGGAATTACGCCTCGTTTTTCCGCACGCTCCGCTACTTGTTTTAGCGACTCGATATTGTAATTCCATTGTGTATCGAATGCCTCAGGCGCCTTTTTCCGGTACCGCTGGGACAGGATGTACTTGCCGTTGTGTACGGTCACGACCTGTCCGCCCATGTCTGCGCAAAGGTCGATAGCGGCCAGGGTCTGGCGAACGGACTCGGCTCGGATTCCCGAGTTGAGGGCCGCTATGTTGAGGCTTGTGAAGGGGGCGTGCAGGGCCAGAGCCAGGCCCGATGATTCCACCAGCAATCTGCATTCTTTTCTTTGCTTTTCCGTGACGTCATCACAAACGCACTGCGGAAACTCGGCGAAGATTTCAACTGCCTGGAACCCCAAATCAATGGCAACCCGGAGAGCATCCGGAATCGGGAGCAGCATCACCGCAGCCCCGGACATACCAATCAGCGGCATTTTCAATCCTCCTTTGGGAAGTTATGTGGCCCACCGGTTCCTGTCGTCATTTCAGGAACATACGCCAATCTGAATATAACGGCAATTACCTTCCATTACCATGGCAAAGGCTCAAATGGGTATCGCACACTCCAGCATCCCAGCGCGTGTGGGATTGATTTTTCGCGATAAAGCCTCTATATTTCTTCATCCGGGGCAAGCGCCGGAATAAAAGGTCGCTTTTTCGTCGGTTTGAGATATTTGTCGCCACTTTTTGACCGTAAACCAACTCGAAAGCCGACGTTGGAACAAATATCACCCACATTGGGTAAAATAACACCGGCCTATATGCCTTTTGCAACGGAGCGCTTATTTAAAGAGAAGGTTCGAGGGGTCAAGGGGTCAAGTGATATAGTAAAAACACTTGCACCTCGAACCCTTGAATTCTCGGACTCTACATAGCGGAGGAATAATGTTATGAATTACAAGATTGTGAAAAAAGAAGCTTTAGGCGAAGACGTGTTTCGTATGCGCGTCGAGGCGCCGAAAATCGCCAGGAAACACCGGCCGGGGCAGTTCGTTGTCTTGAGGGTGAACGAAACGGGCGAGCGGGTACCGCTCACTATCGCCGACTCCGACTCCGAAGCCGGTCTCATCACCCTGATATTCCAAGTGGTCGGTAAGACTACGATGCTGCTGAGCGATCAGAATGTCGGGGATGCCATAAGCGACGTTTGCGGGCCGCTGGGGACCCCGACTCATATCGAGAACTTCGGCAAAGTGGCCTGCGTGGGTGGTGGTATCGGCATAGCGCCCCTGTATCCCATTGCAAAGGGCATAAAAAAAGCCGGCAACCGGTTGATAAACATCCTCGGCGCGCGTACCAAGGAATTGTTCATACTCGAGGATGAAATGGCCGAAATCGCCGACAGGCAACTGATTTGCACCGACGATGGTAGTTACGGAACACACGGCCTGGTCACCGACGTGCTGAAGGACGTTATTGAGAGCGACGACCGCCCGGACCTGGTCATAGCTATCGGGCCTTTGCCGATGATGAAGTTTGTGTCAAAGCTGACCAAGGAGTACGAAGTTCCCACATGGGTCAGTCTAAACAGCATTATGGTGGACGGCACGGGGATGTGCGGTTGCTGCCGCGTGAGCGTCGGAGACGAGCAGAAATTTACTTGTGTCGACGGCCCGGAATTCGACGGGCATCTGGTGGACTTCGACGAGTTGGGCAAGCGGTTGGCGTTCTATCGCGAACAGGAAGCAATCGCGCGCGACAAATACACGGAGGAGCGCAAGTGCTCCTGTGGAGGAGATTGAGATGACCGATAAACCCAAGAAACCGAAAAAAGAGAAAATACCTCGGCAGAAAATGCCCGAGCAGGACCCCATCGAGAGGGGACGCAATTTCGATGAAGTTCCTTTCGGATACACCCCCGAGTTGGCTCAGCTCGAAGCGAAACGGTGTATTCAATGTAAAAAGCCCAAATGCATCACCGGGTGCCCGGTGGGAGTCGATATACCGGGATTTATAAAGCTTATTCAAGATGGAGATTTTTTAGGCGCGGCGCGCAAAATAAAGGAAGACAACAGCTTGCCCGCTATCTGCGGCAGAGTGTGTCCGCAGGAAGAGCAATGTGAGCAGGTATGTATTTTGGGTAAAAAGCAGGAAAGCGTCGCCATCGGAAACCTTGAGCGATTCGTGGCGGATTATGAGCGAGCGCACGGTGGATTCCAGATGCCGGAAATGTCATCGGCCACCGGCAAGAAGGTTGCTATAGTGGGCTCGGGGCCTGCCGGTCTCACCGCCGCAGGAGAACTCGTAAAGAAAGGGCACCAGGTAACGATTTTTGAAGCGTTTCATAAAACCGGCGGTGTGCTGGTATACGGAATTCCCGAATTCCGGCTCCCGAAAGCCATTGTTCAGGAAGAGGTCGATTATCTGGTTCAGCTTGGCGTCGAGATTCAAACAAATTTTATCGTCGGGAAGATGGACACCATCGATGAACTTTTGGAGCAAGGTTATGATGCGGTGTTTGTCGGTACAGGAGCCGGACTGCCGTGGTTTATGGGTATACCGGGTGAGAGATTGAACGGAGTGTACAGCGCGAACGAGTACCTCACCCGATCAAACCTGATGAAAGCTTACGCTTTCCCGGAATATGACACTCCTATAGCTCGGGGAAATACGGTGGTGACCATCGGCGGCGGGAACGTTGCGATGGACAGCGCCCGGACGGCGCTCCGGCTGGGGGCGGAGGAATCCTGGATCGTGTACCGCAGGTCGAGGACCGAGCTGCCCGCTCGAACGGCTGAAGTTCATCACGCCGAGGAGGAAGGGATAAATTTCAACTTCCTCACATTGCCCTTGAAGATTGAAGGCGACGAGACCGGCCGGGTGAAAGGAATGGAATGCCAAAAGATGAAACTCGGCGAACCGGATGCGAGCGGACGCCGCAGGCCGGTACCCATCGAGGGCAGCGAATTTTTCCTGCCGTGCGATACGGTTATCGTAGCCATCGGCAACGGCCCGAACCCGATAGTGCCGCGTACCACCCCGGACATGGAAACCAACAGGCGTGGCAATATCATCGCCGTCTACGAGTGGGGCCGTACCTCCAAGCCCAAGGTGTGGGCCGGTGGAGATATTGTCACAGGCGCCGCCACGGTTATCATGGCTATGGGCGCGGGCAAAAAGGCTTCCGCAAGCATTCATCGCGAGCTTATGGGTCTGCCCGACCCCGAGCCTGAACCCGAAGAAGAGGACAAGTAGGAAAAAAAGAACGCTGAGTGACATTCATTGGTCGGGGGAACCGGGAGGTACTATACCGGTTTCGGGTTGATGACATGGGACTTGTAGTGAAAAACCGCCGGGTTGCGTTGTGATTTCACGCCGAGGTGAATCATAACATCTTTATCGGCGGCCTCTTCGCTCAGGCAAAGCGGCAGGGGCGGCAACTCGTTATTACCGATTTTGAGGGTATGATGCCCCATAAAATGGCATTTTCTTTCCGCGCGAACTTCTTCGAGATCGTGATCGTCATCATCGAGTACAAATGCCTCTATGCGCGCTATCGTGCGCACCCCTGAATGAATTTTCAACCAGACCCAATACTTACCGGCGCTTTTCTTGTCCGGCTCGACAAATAACGACCGGATCGCCACAAATTTCCCACCTTTTTCGACCATTATTATCCCCTTTTTTATTAAAATATTTTTTACGCTTTCATCTTCCCCCGAATAGCAATCACCGCACAATACCCGACAAATCACCCGCGAATCACCTGCGGATACGAGAGGCGTACGAAGG
>Ga0180431_10010365_pt1 | contig 10366 bp, 11 predicted proteins | sample SS_ome_11_FD_132459 | JGI IMG/M metagenome (GOLD analysis project Ga0180431, IMG submission 132459) | Hypersaline lake sediment archaeal communities from the Salton Sea, California, USA - SS_1_MS_1 metaG | ecosystem: Environmental > Aquatic > Non-marine Saline and Alkaline > Hypersaline >... | reverse complement strand
GTAAGCTCAAATACTCTCTGAATAGAGTCCGCCTCCTCAAAGTTCACCACGTCAGTGGCACCAAGAGAAACCGCCCGCTCAAGCCGCTCCTCCACCGCATCAACCACAACCACCCGCACCGCACCTTCAAGATTCGCAAGCTGCACAAGCAATAACCCCGCTCCAAGCACAACCACCGTGTCCCCCACCTCACGCCCAGTCTCCTCTCTCAATTCCTGCGTACTCTGTGTTCTTCAGATGTTTCTGCGTATTTTCACAAAAAAAATGATCAGACCTGACCTCGAGGCACACTGCTCGGCACTGTCACGTCCTGGACACGCTCACCTGAACAAGCTCTCCCTGAACGAGAAAACCGAGCGCGGTGTACACATGTATGGCACGTGTGTTTGTCTTTTTCACGAAGAGTACGACCCTTTCGTAGCGATCGAAGAGGCGGGCCAGGTGAGCCGATACGATCGCTTTCCCGTACCCTTTTCCCCTGTACGCAGGCACGACATACACCGACCCGATCTGGCATGTGCGCTCGAACCGCGCGTTGACGCTCGCAAAAGCGACCGGTGTCTCCCCCTCATACACTGCGGTGACCTCACCTCTCTCTATGCGCCGCCTCACAACCGCTTCTGTTCTCTTCCTGCTGATCTCCGTGCTCCGCACCCCGAGCTCTTCGATCTCGTAGCCGATCTGCAGAGACGCAAGCTGGTCAGCCTTCTCTCCCGTCGGCTCCACCGCATTTTCACACGGAACAGGAGTAAAACGGCCTCTTCGGACTTCCATGAACAAAAAATCACGCATTCGCTCAAACTCCACCCCGGGAACCGAAGGAAGCTTTTCGATACTCTCCCTGTCGCCGAAGAGCACCGATGCGTGCGAAAACCTCCTGAAGACGTACCTGCAGATCCGGCTGTACAGATCTGTTGAAAGCCCATTGCGCAAAAACACATGCACGTACGAGCCGTTTCTCGTGTGAACGATCCCCACAGTCTCACGCCCATCGATGATCCGCACACTCTCAGAGCGGCTGTCAGGATCAGAAATCCCTTCGAAAAGGTAAAGGTTACACGAGCCGTGCTTTTTCAGCAGTTTTATGCAGAATGTGCGGTCTTCAGGGCTCCTCACCCGCACCGCTTTCATATCATTCACCGCTTCGCTCTTTTGTTTACTCTCCGCCGTCAAAAGGCTATTATCTCCGTGTATGAAAAAAATACCCTCTCATCCATTCTTCCAAAAAGGTATTCAGTTCGAGTGCACGCAGTGCGGGAAATGCTGTACAGGGTACCCGGGATACGTCTACCTCTCAGAAAACGACATCTTCGGAATAGCCCACTATCTCGGAATCAGCACGAAAGAATTCTTGAAGCGGTATACACGGCTCGTCTTCATGTTCCACGAACAGAGGCTTTCTCTTATAGAGAAGAATCAATATGACTGTGTGTTCTGGGACACGCTCTGCACGATCTATCCTGCACGCCCGCACCAGTGCAGGACCTACCCTTTCTGGAAGCGGCACCTTGTTTCAAAACGGGAGTGGGAAAAAACGGCCGCATTCTGCCCCGGCATCAACAGGGGAAGAGTCTACTCTCAGAAAGAAATCGAGGAATTTATACACAGTACTCCCCACTACGATATCCGCCGTTTTTCCCCGCTCCTGCAAAGAGAAATCCTATGAATGGGTAAGGCGCTCTTCAGCGCTCCCCTTCATATTATTTCAAGCTTTTTCCCCACCTCTTCAAACACACCGAGCGCATAGTCGAGCTGCTCGTCCGTGTGAGTAGCGGTGTAGCTCGTCCGTATGAGCGAGCTTCCAACAGGCACGGCCGGGGGAACCGCAGGGTTTACGAACAGGCCCTTATCCGTGACTTCACGCCAGACCGTCAGGCACTGGTCCATCTCACCGATGATGAGTGGAATTATCGGTGTCTCCGAAGGCCCCACGTTGTACCCCATTTCCCTGAATGCGGCCCTCATCCGATCCGCAATCTGCAGGAGACGTGTTCTTCGCTCCGGCTCGTTCATGACGATGTCGATTGCCACATTCACAGCTCCGAGGACGGCAGGCGGGAGGCTCGCTGTAAATATGAGCGCCCGCGAGTGGTGCTTGAGGTAGTTGATCACCCGACTGCTCGAAACCGCAAATCCTCCGATCGTCGCGAAGGATTTGCTGAAAGTGGCCATCTGGATGTCAACTTCATCCTCAACGCCGAAATATTCCGCTGCCCCACGTCCGTTTTTGCCGAGCACGCCGATTGCGTGCGCTTCATCCACCATTACCCGCGCTCCATAGCGGCGTGCAAGGTCCACTATGCCGGGGAGGTTTGCAATATCCCCTTCCATGCTGAACACGCCGTCAACAACAATGAGCTTTCCCGCATCCCGGTCGGAAAGTTCCAGCACCCTCTTCAAATCATCCATGTCGTTGTGCCTGAACTTCACCACCTTCCCGAAGGAAAGACGAACTCCGTCGATGATGCTCGCGTGATCCGCTCTGTCGACGTAGACGATATCCTCTTTCCCGATAATGGTGGACAAAACCCCCTGGTTTGTGAGCATACCCGTTGAAAAAAGCAGTGCGCTCTCCCTGTGCATGAAACGGGCGATCTTTTCCTCGAGCTCCTCGTGGAGGTCGAGCGTGCCGTTTAAGAACCGGGAGCCTGCACATCCGGTTCCATGCCGGCGCACCCCCTCTATCGCGCCTTCGATCATCCGCTGATCAAAGGTGAGCCCCAGATAGGAATTGGAGCCGAGCATGATCATTCTCTTCCCGTCTATGTAGACTTCCGTGTCGTTCCCCGTTTCAATGGCCCTGAAATAGGGGTAAAGTCCTTTGGCCCTGTACTCCTCGACAAGAGAGTAGTTGTACGCTTTCTGAAATATGTCCATGAAATCTCTCCTGAGTGCTTAAATATATCATACATATAATAAAAGTGAAACTTCAAAGATTCGGCCGACGGAAAAAGTTGAGAAAAGCAGATGAAATTTGCCGATGATAGTACTATACTTAGGAGTAGAAAAACGAATCGGATACGAAGGAGTGTGTATGAAAAGGGTACTGATATTTATTACCGCACTTGTGCTCGTAATCGTGGCAGGCATCACCTACGGGCAGCGGGTTGTTCGTCTCGGCGATCTCCCCACGAGTGAAGCGAGCATCAATATCTATCAAGTTTTTGGGTTTCAGCAATCCTATGAGGGGTATAAAATCACCTACATCGACAACAAGAATGAACCGCAGCACCTCTTTCTTCCGGTTGAGCTTCTCAACAAGGTAAGAATCTACACTCCGCAGAACAACACGTACAGTCAGAATTTCCTCATCATCTGGAAAAAGGAAAACAGCATCACCAAGGTGGAATGGTATAAACCCCATGAGGTCGATTACAGACTTCCTTACTACTCCCTCGATCCGTTCCAGGAAAAGGACAAAGAGATCTTTCAAAAGATCGTCTCAAATGGAGAGATCGTGCTCGGCACAGAGCTCGGTGGAATTGAACCGACCATTCAGGCTCCGGGAGGAGGCCAGTAACGAAAAACCGCACCATTCACACGCTCATCTCACCGAAAAGGTGAGATTTTTTTTTGTATTACGGGGAACAATGTTCTTCAAGAGCGTCGAAGTAACCGGGATAGGACACGTTCACGCATTCCGCATCCTCTATCCGAGAGCTGCCCCTTACGTTGGCCGCAATGACCGATGCCGCCATAGCGATGCGGTGGTCACCGGAGGTCGGGACCCGTGCCGCCGAAAGCTTTTTGCCCCCTGTGATGAGAAAGCCGTCTTCTCGCTCGATGATCGCTCCGCCGAAAGCCCTGACCATATCCACAATGCTCCTGATCCGGTCGCTTTCCTTCACCCTGAGTTCCGATGCGCCCCTGATGAGCGTTTCTCCCTTTGCGAAACATGCAACAGCGGCAATTGCGGGGATTTCATCGATGACGAGCGGTATCTCGACTCCACTGACTGTGGTCCCGTTCAGTCGTGAGCTCCTTACACGCACCGACCCCATGGGCTCGGGCAGCTCATCATCAACCTTCACCTCGATGTTTCCGCCCATTCTTTCAAACAGTTCGAGCACATGGGCCCTTGTGTGGTTGAGGAGCACGTTTTTCACGACGATCTCAGAGCCCGGGAGTATGAGGGCAAGGGCGATGAAAAACACCGCTGAGGATACGTCGCCCGGTATGGTGATATCGAGCGGAGTGAGCTCTCTTCTTCCCGACACGATGATCTGCTTTTCGTGCACAAAGCTTCGCTTCCTGATATCTCCGTTCATCAGAACGAGCATACGCTCCGTGTGGTCCCTCGTGTCACTGAATTCGGTAATGACAGAGCGTCCCTGAATGAAAAGCGCCGCAAGTATGAAAGCGCTCTTCACCTGCGCGCTCGCAACCGGCACTTTGTATTCAAAGGGGACGAGCCTCCCCGGCCGTATTTCAACCGGAAGGTGCCCGCTTTCCGCGCTGATCTTTGCACCGATTTCCCGAAGGGGGTCCACCACTCTGTCCATCGGGCGCCTTCTGAGAGACTGGTCTCCGGTCAGGCGTGCGGAGATTCCCGCTCCGCTCAGCAGCCCCATGAGAAGGCGGGCGGTGGTTCCTGAGTTGCCGCAGTCGATTAGAAGAGGGGCGCTTCGTCTTTGCGTTTCGAATCCGTTCAATCCCCTTCCCTCGATCATGACTTTGCCGCCTTTGTCGTGCACCGGCACTTCAAGCGTACGGATCGCATCGATGGTTGAGCGAACATCCTGCGCACGGGAAAGCCCGGAAATCGTACTCATTCCGCTTGCGATGCTTGCGAGCATGACCGCTCTATGGGATATAGACTTGTCTCCCGGTACGAAGATTGACCCCGAGATTTTTTTTCTTCCCTCAACATTCATGACCATTTTCGGTCCGGTCTCCCTTTTCAATATCGTAGGATCCCCGAAAAATCGCCCTGTAGACCTTTTTTATCGCCTCTTTCGTGCGCCCGTCCGTCCGAAGGGCCTCGATCCGCTCTTCAATGCGTTTTTCTCTGCTCCGATCAACGACAGGCAGATGTTTTTTTCGCTTGAGGGAGCCGATCGCCTTGACCATCCGGGCCCTCCTCAAAAGAAGGCGCGTGATCTTACGGTCAACAGAATCTATGCGTTTTCTCAGCCCTGCGATATTTTTTCGCGCCATTTTTTTCAGTAATAATACTATTTAACGGATTTGTGGACAATATGAAGTGCCGAATAAATTTTCATCTAAACTTTTCCCCGCCTATTCACTATATTTGAACGGAAATACAGGGAGAGAAAAATGAAAAAGAGAACACTTGGAAAAACGGGATTCGAGGTAACAGAAATCTCAATAGGAACCTGGCAGCTCGGCGGCCGGTGGGGCGAAACATATGAGGAAAAAAACGCAATGGACACGCTCAGCAGGGCAGCCGACCTTGGAATGAACTTTTTCGATACAGCCGATGTGTACGGCGACAGAAGAAGCGAACACTCCATCGGGAAGTTTTTGAAAACGAGGAGCGAACGCATCTACGTGGCAACGAAGTGCGGCAGGCGCCTTGACCCACACGTGCCCGAAGGGTACAACGACAAAAACATCCGCTCTTTCGTTGAGCAGAGCCTGCAGAACATGGGCCTCGAGACGCTCGACCTCATCCAGCTGCACTGTCCGCCGACCGAGGTGTATTACAAGCCCGAGGTGTTCGAAACGCTGGACGCCCTGAGGCAGGAGGGGAAAATCCTTTCCTATGGGGTCAGTGTCGAGAAAGTCGAGGAAGCGCTGAAGGCAATCGAGTACCCGAACTGCGCAACCGTCCAGATCATCTTCAACATGTTTCGCCAGCGGCCGGCGGAACTCTTCTTCAAGGAAGCAAAAAAGAAGAACGTGGGCTTGATCGTGCGCGTTCCTCTCGCGAGCGGGCTTCTTGCCGGAAAGTTCGGAAGGGAAACAACGTTCGGAAAAGGAGACCACCGGTTCTTCAACAGGGAAGGAAAGTTTTTCGATAAAGGTGAGACATTTTCAGGAGTGGATTATGCAAAAGGGCTTGCCGCGGTCGAGGAGCTCAAAAAGCTTTTCGGAGACGGAACGCGCCTCGCTCAGATCGCTCTGCGGTGGATTCTCATGTTCGACGAGGTGAGCGTCGTCATTCCCGGTGCGAGTGCTGCGAGCCAGGTGGAACAGAACGTCCGCGCTGCTGACCTCGCTCCTCTGAGCGATGAGCAGATGCGAATAGTTGAGGACATATACACCCGTTACTTCAAATCTTTTGTACATCACCGCTGGTAGGAAATGAGTGCTTTTGAGAGGATCGCCACAGTAGAAAACGACATCGAGGCCGGGCTTGTGGAAGCGGTGTTGAAGGAGCAGGGTATCCCTTTCATCCTGCGCTCCCACTACGATACTGCATACGACGGGCTCTACCAGACACAGAAAGGCTGGGGTGAGCTGCTCGCACCCCCGCGCTTCAGAAAAGAAATACAGCAGATACTCTCCGATCTGCGAAAAGACCGGTAGCACGCACTTGGAATCGAAGCCGGGAGAACGCAAAAAAATGATTGTTGGACACGGTGTTGATATCATGAGCATTTCGCGGATCGAATCCGCGATTATTCTCTTCGGAGAAAAATTTCTCAGGCGCATCTACACTGACAATGAAACCGCGCTTATAATCCGGCGCAAAAAGGGCGCCTCGCAGTACCTCGCAGCACTCTGGGCTGCAAAGGAAGCAGCCATGAAGGCGCTCGGTACGGGGGCGAGAAAAGGGGTTCGCTTCAAAGACATAGAAATACTCCATGAGCCGTCCGGAAAACCGCACATCCGGCTGCACGGCACCGCGCTGGAAACCGCGAAGCGGCTCGGCGCGGACCACATGGTCGTAAGCCTCTCGCATCTTGCGGACACCGCGACAGCCTCGGTTATTTTTGAACATACAGGAAAAATGAAATCACCACACAGAGAGACCTTTCAAAGGGGGAGAATATGAAACGGGAAGATGCATACAGCCTGCTCACAGAGTACACGAAAAAGGAAAACCTCATAAAGCACGCGCTCGCGGTCGAGTCTGCAATGAGGGAGTACGCTAAAAAGTTCGGCGAGGACGAAAACGCCTGGGGAGTGGTCGGGCTGCTCCATGACTTCGACTATGAAAGATACCCTGACGCGGAAAACCACCCGTACAGGGGAGCTGAAATTCTTCGAGAGCGTGGGATACCGGAGGAGTGGGTAACCGCGATACTGGGGCATGCAGACTACACAGGAGTGAAACGAGAGACGAAAATGGCAAAGACGCTTTTCGCGGTCGACGAGCTCACGGGTTTCCTCGTCGCTGTCTCGCTCGTGAGGCCGTCAAAAAAGATCGCCGACGTTTCCGTCAAGTCAGTGAAAAAAAAGCTCAAGGATAAAACATTCGCCGCTTCAGTGAGCCGCGAGGACATCAGCCGAGGGGCGGAAGAACTCGGCGTTCCCCTCGAAGAACACATCGATTTCGTTCTCGGAGCCATGAAAAAGATTTCAGACCAGCTCGGCCTTTAGGGAAAAGGACTTCCTCCATGGTGCTTCCGGCTTCTGCCTTTCACATCCACCCCGCTTATCTCGTGATCATGGGTTTCTGCGTGGGCACGTTGAGCTCTTTTTTCGGCGTTGGAGGTGGATGGCTCGTCACGCCGATGCTCAACATCCTGGGGCTCCCGATGCCCTACGCAATCGGATCGAGCCTCGTGTATATCATCGTCGTGTCCCTGTTCGGAACGCTCCGGCACAGGAAGCTTCGGAACGTGAACTACGTCGTGGGCCTCATCATCGGCATAACCGCGTTTGGAGGGATTGTACTCGGAAAGAAACTGATTTTTTTTCTCGAAGCGCACGGGAACGTGGACACATGGGTTCGTGTGCTCTACATGGTGATGCTCACTGCGATCGGCGTATACATGCTTTTCGAAGCGCGCGGAAAAGAGGGCGCAACACAAACCGGGGAGCGTTTTTTTGTTCTCAAACCTGCGATCATTATACATTTTGAGGGAAAGAGCATTCCCGTGTCAGTGCCGATCGTTTCCATTGTGGGTATCGCGCTCGGCTTTTTGAGCAGCGCCATGGGAGTCGGAGGCGGATTTGTTCTGCTTCCCCTTCTCATCTACGTGGTCAAGCTCCCAGTTCATCTTTCCATCGGAACGAGCCTCTTCACCGTGCTCATTGCGGGAATGCAGGGTGCGGCCGTATACATACGCGCAGGGCGGGTAGACTGGCGCACGCTCGTTTTTCTCATCGCGCCCACGATCATCGGGACATTCGTGGGCGCGGCCGCAACAAAAAAGGTCGACCCGCAGAAGATCAAGGCGCTCTTTTCGGGAACCGTTCTCGTCGGTGTAGCGGCAATTTTTTTCAGACAGGTGGACTTCGGCATTCTCAGCATTATCGCGCTAATTACCGCCGCACTCGGCTCCACCATGACGATTGTTTTGTATGCGTATGTAAAAAAGCTTTTTTAATCCCCGCATAGAGAAAGATACGAGGAAATACATATCGTTTGCGATACGCTTTTTTGAACGTGAGCACGCTTTTTTGCTTATCTGAGCGTTCCGAACCGCGGCTCATAGCGGGAGCCGACCTTCACGAGCTCTACTTCTCCCTGTGAAGATCCATTGGAAGTGCGATAAAGAATCTTTACCACGTGGCCCGGCACTTTTTGCCCGATCCAGTAGTCGACGACAAGATCGTCTTCAGGCAGAATGTCTCGAACATGCACGCAGGAATATTTTCCTGCCTCGACACTGACCCGTTCTTCTCCGATAATTTCCGGTGAGCGGAAAAGAAAGGCGCGCTCCTCGGCGAGCTCCGTTTTTCTTCTCTGCTCGAGGCGCTCAAAGAACCGATCTTCGTTCCCTTCTTTGCGTGAGGAAAAAAGCTCTTCGCCAAGCTCAAATGCCGCCTCCACTCGTTCACCCGTATCAGGGTGCGTGCTCCGGATCCTCAGCGGCACCCCTCTTTCTGACACGAGGACCTCGTACAGCACGCTCCGGTGAATGGTTGTATGATGCACCTGCCACCATATCGAGCCGTCTGGATTCATTTTCAGAAGCGCCCTCTCCAGCACGTACTGGATGTCCCCTTCCGGTGTCTTTTCCGCAATGATGGTTCCCGTCTCCTCGGCGTACCCGTCAGGCGTTTCGTGAAAGATGGAGTAGAGAGAGAGGGGGAAAGGGATACTATCGTCCCAGAAAAACTGCTCGTACAGGTCCACGTTCATGCGAAATAGGCTCAGCCGCACCACAGGCGTGAGAAGCGAATCGACATCTGTTTCGTCAAGCCGAAAAAGCTTTGCGGAGACACCTTTTTCTTCTGAAGCAGGCGCGTGCTCCGCTTTTTCTTTTCCGCCTCTCTGCACAAATGGGCGCGTTCCCGTGCATCCTGCCAGTGCGAGCATACACACAGCAGCGCACACCAGCGCAGTGTTCTTCCGCTGCATCCACATGTGAAAATCCCTTCTGCACCGTGAAATTGAAGCGTGCCGCCGTAATCGAGCACCCATTTTCGCCCCTCACATCTGTGAAAATCAGAAAAAAATATACCGGGAGGATCAGATTTTGTCAACCGCCCTGAAAACGCGTTTTAAAGAGATGTACAGAGACAGATACGTCAGGTATCACCCCTGTACAGTGTGGCATCTCCGAAAACGGTCTGCCTGCTCCTCAGGTTCTTCCCTGAAGCCCAAACATCCCACGAATCTACACACTCCTTAAAAATGTGCCATCCCATACCTGAGATGTTCCATCATTTCTCTCTCCAACGAAAAGAGCTGCCGCCGCGGTTCTCACTATAGAGAAGACACAGGTAATGAATACGACCTCCCATGCATACAGAGAGATTTCAGAACAAAATGCACGAGAACCGGCGATAAAAGTATTCGAGAACACCGCAGAGAATGTGAACACATTCCCTGAGTATGGGAATGCGTTTTACACGTAAACAGAGAAAAATGGTACGAAAGAGAAATAGAGTGAGGTGGAAGAAAACGAAGAATTTACAAAATTTCAGCAGCCAGTTTTTTCCCTGAATCTGTCTTGAAATTCCTTTCAATAAATTTCTCAGCCGGTTCCCCGTTCAACGTGCAGTTTCCTTCCTGGAGATTCACCACCATGTCCGCTTCCCACAAAATCCGAAAATCCAGCCCGTCTATGCAGTCAAAGCTGTGGTGGTGGGCGATGATGTAGCACACTCTTTCGCGTATATCCGGCCTGATGCCCATTTCATCGAGAGCTTTACGGGAAGTGATTTCTCCCTCGCTCTCCTGGTAGCGAAACTCGGGAGATCCATATTTTTTGAGGGCATTCGGGATGCCCGTGTCATGAAAAATGCTTCCCAGCGTTATCACATCTTTCACAAAGGCCTGATT
>Ga0180431_10010364_pt1 | contig 10367 bp, 7 predicted proteins | sample SS_ome_11_FD_132459 | JGI IMG/M metagenome (GOLD analysis project Ga0180431, IMG submission 132459) | Hypersaline lake sediment archaeal communities from the Salton Sea, California, USA - SS_1_MS_1 metaG | ecosystem: Environmental > Aquatic > Non-marine Saline and Alkaline > Hypersaline >... | reverse complement strand
CGCCCGCCCATCGGCGTCAGCGTCAGATCCAGCACGTCCAGGAGCGAGCCCTGGACCTTGCGCTCGCGGATCGTCTCGGTCAGCTCCAAGTTGCGGCGCGTCGCCGCGTCGAGCGTCATGAAACGGGCGGTCGAGTAGGTGCTGAGCCCCACGACCTGCGCCAGCGCCCCCCTCTGGGTCTCGCGCAGGTAGTGGACGATCGCGCCGGCGGCCCGCGTCGCCAGCGGCTGGCCCGCGCAGCCAAAGCCATCCAGCGTTGCCACGCCGAAATGATCGAGCAGCGCCTGGCGGGCCGCGCCCAGCTCGAAGCGGTAGGCGGGCAGCGGTGTGACGTGGATTCCGGGGGGGAGGGTTTCAGGTTTCAGGTCCCAGGTTTCAGGATTCTGGACGTCGGACGTCGAACTCTGGACATCGGACGTTGGCACCAGGCATTCGCGGGGCTGGAGGCGGGCCAGTTCCTGCTCGACCTCGCCTGCGTCCAACTGGGCCGTGGCGAACTCGCCGGTCGTGATGTCGGCGTAGGCCAGACCGGCGCGCCCTTCCTCCACGACGACGGCCGCCAGGTAGTTGGGCCGCTTTTCGTCCAGGAGCTCGGGCTCGACGACGGTGCCGGGGGTGACGACGCGCGTCACCTCGCGGGCGACCAATCCCTTGCCGGTGACCTCCCCGACCTGCTCGGCGATGGCGACGCGGTAGCCCTTGTCGATGAGGCGGGCGATGTATCCCTCGACGGCGTGGTGGGGGACGCCGGCCATCGGCACCCGCGTCCCCTTGGCGACCGGGCGCGAGGTCAGTACCAGGTCGAGCTCGCGGGCGGCGATCTCGGCGTCCTCGTCAAACGTCTCGTAAAAATCGCCCAGCCGGAAAAAGACGACCGCGTCCGGATGCTGGGCCTTGATCTGGAGGTACTGTTTGCGTACGGGGGTCACTTTGGGCATTGATGAGTCCATCTCTCCAAACCGGTCTACCGTGCCTGTCCCAACAGCGCGATAATCTCGGCAGTGGCTTCCTCGATCGGCTTGTCCGTCACGTCGACGACCGGCCAGCCACGCTGGCCAAAAAAGTTCAGCGCGTACGCCACCTCACGGTGCACGGAGGCGGGGAGTGCATAGTCACCCGTGGCCCCGCCCAGGTGCTCCTGCCGCACCCGCCGCAGTTCCGCCAGACGGTCTGGATCGATCGTCAGGCCGCACACGCGACCAACGGGCAGCTTGAACAGCGGTAGCGGCGGCCCGATTTGCATCACGATGGGCACGTTGGCGACGAGCCAGCCCCTGAACGCCAGGTAGATGCTGAGCGGGGTCTTGAAGGTGCGCGAGACCCCCACCAGCACGATCTCTGCCTGTGAGATCTCGTGGACGCGGCGGCCGTCGTCGTGGCTCAGCGCAAACTCGACTGTCTCGATGCGCCGAAAGTACGCTTCGTTCAACTGGCGAAAGAGCCCTGGCTTTTCCGCGGGCGAGACGGCCAACTGCCTGGAGAGCCGCGCCAGGAGCGGCCCCATCAGGTCGATCGTCTCGACGTTGTGCAGCCGCCCCGCGCGCGTCATCTCCTCGCGCAGCTTGTCCGAGACGAGCGTGTGTACGATGAACCCGCCGGTCTGCGCCGCCTCCTCCACCACCTGGCGCACCTGCTCCTCGGAGCGCACCTCCGGCCTGCGCTCGAGCTCGACCTCCGCACCGGCGAACTGTGTCAGCGCGGCGTTCAAGACCTGCTCGGCCGTCACTCCCGTCCCATCGGACACGACAAAGGCGTGGTACATGGTCACTTCTTTCGGTCCTGCTGAATTGGTTGAGGCAGTCGACGGTTCTGCGAGAGTGCAAAAGTGATTCGTGATTCGTGTTGCGTGTTCCGTTGCGAGCTACGCAACACGCAATACGCATCACGCAACACGGATTACGTCATTACGCATCACGCACAGTATAGTGCATTGGGGCGCGCTTGACAAGCAACCCAGGCGACGTATACTTGGCCGGGTATGTCCAGAGACGCAGCGCGGGGAAAAGTGTCAGAAGAAGAGTCGTACGAACTCGAGGAAGAGACATCGGAGGAGCGGGAGATCGCCCCCCGGCGGGTGTGGAGCCGCGTCGCACACGCCTGGCGCTGGCTGCGCCGGCCAGACGAGGTCGGCCGCACCATTGCCTTGCGACCGCGTTCCGTGCGCCTGCTCGTCCTGCTGATCCTGGGCAACCTGCTGATCCTGGCGCTGATGGCCGTGGCGCTTTACCAGGCGATGACGATGCCGGTGGCCGTCGAATCGCCCCCAGGCGGGGCATCCCCGCCGGTCGTCATCACCGCCAGTCCGGGCCCCTCTCCAACGCCCGGCCCCACGCCGACCCCGTTCGGCAGCGGGGGAGCCATCGCCTTCTCGCTGCGCCAGAACGGCAACGCCGATATCTATGCGCTCAATCAGGCCGACCGGCGACTGGTGCGTCTGACCTATGACCCGGCCGAGGATCGGGACCCGGCCTGGTCGCCTGACGGCAACTATATCGCCTTTACCTCAAACCGCGCCGACAATTGGGACATCTACCTGCTGGACCTGCTCAGCGGCGCACTGATCCGCCTGACGCATGACCCCGGTTTTGACGGCAACCCCAGTTGGTCCTCCGATGGCGAATGGATCGCGTTCGAGTCCTACCACCACGGCAACCTGGATATCTATATAATGAGCACCACGGGGCAACAACTGCGCCGTCTCACGACCGAACTGGCGCCAAACACCAAACCGGCGTGGTCGCCCGATAGCCAGGCCATTGCCTACGTCGCGTTCCGCGATGGCAACAAGGATGTCTACGTTCACCTTCTGGACGCAGGGAGTGGGGAGAAAAAGGTCATCAACGTCACCAACAGCCCGGACCTGGACGAGGACGATCCGGCCTGGTCGCCCGATGGCACCCAGTTGGCCTATGTCACCGGGCCGCGGAGCAATCCCTCGATCCAGGTCACGACGTTTGACTGGGACGCGATGGCGACCGATCAGGCCCAGACGGAGCTGTTTGGCGCTGGCACCTCCCCGGCGTGGGCCCCCGATGGGCAGAGCCTCGTCTACACGTACGAGCGGGGGGGACGCAGCACCGTCGTCGCGGCCAGCGTGACGAGCTGGGCGCTGTTCCACGAGGTCTATACCATCGACGGCCCCCTGGACGAGATGGCGTGGACGAGCCTGCCGCTCTCCCCACGCATCGTGGCCCGGGCCGAGGCCGACGTGCCGTCCGAGAAGCCCCCCTTCTACGTGGAGCTGGTGCAGCCGACCCCGAAAGCCGCCCCGCCCTACCGTCTGGTCCCGCTCCCCAACGTCGACGACGGCGAGGAGCCGCTTCTCTCCGACCGCGTCAACGAGAGTTTTAACGCACTGCGCCAACGGGTGATCGAGGAGACGGGGTGGGACTATGTGGCGCAACTGGAAAGCTCGTGGCGCCCGATCACCTACACCCCGCCCTCGGGTCATTCGCGCATGAGCTGGCACGTCTGTGGGAGGGCATTCGGGCTGGACCAGGACCCATACGAGGCGGACGAACCACGGATCGAGCTGGTACGGGATGACGTGGGCAACGTCACGTACTGGCGCATCTTTATTCGGGCCGCCGAGCAGGACGGAAGTATGGGTGAGCCCTTGCGCGAAGCGGTGTGGGACCTGAACGCGCGCGATGAGGGGGGCAGCGCGCTGGTCGAGGGCGGCGCGCCCAAGGAGCGCATCCCGTCCGGCTACTATGTGGATTTTACCACGGTCGCCAGCGACTATGGATGGGAACGGGTGCCGGCCCTGTGGCGCTGGCGATACTTTTGGCCAGACATCCGCTGGTGGGAGTTCCAAAAGACCGACGGTATGTCGTGGTGGGAGGGTATGCTGGAGGTCTTTGAGCCAGAAGAGATTGAGGCTGCCTTTGGGCCAATTCCGGGATACGAGGACTGACGACAAAGCCTGACATGACTGCACGCATCGTGATACTGACCGGCGAGCGCGGAGTGGGCAAGAGCACTGTTTGCCGCAAGACGATCGACCTGGCGCAGACAAAAAGATATACTTGCGGTGGTGTCCTGACCCAGAGTCACGCCAACGACGTGCGGGAAGTATGCGACGTGCACAGTGGTCATACACGCCGGCTGACGCTGGAACCTGGCGCGCGCGACGGCGTGATTCTGGGCCGTTTTTGCTTCGATCCTGCGGCGTTGGCCTGGGGCAATGCCGTGCTGAACCACGCCACGCCCTGCCATCTGCTCGTGGTGGATGAACTGGGCCCGCTGGAGATCGTACGCCAGAGAGGGTGGGTGAAGGCGTTTGACGTACTGCGCGAAGCCGACTTTACGCTGGCGCTCGTCGTCGTCCGCCCCGGGTTGCTGGTGCAGGCCCAACTCCGATTGCCCGCCAGCGCGACGACTGTCTTTACGGTGACCCATCACAACCGGGACGGCCTGCCGGACGATCTCCTCAAGATCCTGGAAAGAGAGGCGTAAACCTTGCGAAGGTTTAGGCGCTTTCTAGATGGGCCAGGCCCTCCTGTAGCACGCGCAGCGATAGCAGCCCGCACTTGGCCCGTACCGGCCCCAGCGTGATGCCCAGCATGTGGAATACGTCCTCGTCCCCAAGGCCCTCTAGCTCCTCGACCGTCTTGCCCAGGATCTCCTCGGTCAACATCGAGGCCGACGCCAGGCTGATCACACACCCGTGGCCGCTGAACCGCGCCTCGCTCACCCGGCCATCCTCCAGCCGGACGTCCAGCCGCACCACGTCGCCACAGACCGGGTTATCGAGCTCGCAGGAGATGTCTGCCTCCTCCAACGTGCCCTTGTTGCGGGGATGGCGGTAGTGATCCAGGATGTGCTCACGATATAGTTTCGTCACTCTTGCTCTCCATAACTAGGCCCGGCCACCCTTGCGAAGGTTGCGGTTCGCCTCGACAGAATTTCACTCCCCCGTGGTCGAAATCGCCCTCGGCCTGGGATCTACTGCCTAACCTTCGCAAGGGTCTCAGGAACCGAAAAATCCCTGTGCCTTCCGAATCCCCTCCACCAGCCGATCCACCTCCGCGTGGGTGTTGTAGAGGTAAAAGCTGGCGCGTGCGGTGCCGTTTAGCCCAAACCGCTGGTGGAGTGGCTGCGCGCAGTGGAGGCCGGCGCGGATGGCGATGCCCTCCAGGTCGAGCACCTGGGCCAGGTCGTGGGGATGGATAGCTTGCACCGCAAACGCGAGCACCCCGCTCCGCTCGGCTGCCGGTGGGCCGATCACGCGCACCCCCGGCACCTCCTCCAGGCGATCCAGCCCGTAGGCCGCCAACTCTTGCTCGTGCGCCCATACCGCTTCCATCCCCACCGCGCTCAGGTAGTCGACCGCTGCACCCAGCCCCACCGCCTCGGCGATGGCCGGTGTGCCCGCCTCGAACTTACCCGGGAGGTCGTTCCAGGTCGCACTCGTACATCCCACCCGCCGAATCATCCCACCGCCAGTGAGAAAGGGCGGCATCTCATCCAGCAGCTCCGGGCGACCGTAGAGCACGCCAATGCCTGTCGGACCGCACATCTTGTGGCCGGAAAAGGCCAGGAAATCACAATCCAACGCTCCGACGTCCACCGACAGGTGGGGTACGCTCTGGGCTGCGTCGACCAGCACCCGCGCGCCAGCAGCGTGGGCCCGGGCGACGATCTCTCGTACCGGGTTGAGCGTCCCCAGCACGTTGGAGACGTGCGTGACGGCGACCAGCTTGACCGGGCCTTCCAGCAAAGGGTCGAGCGATTCGAGGTCGAGGTGCCCCTCGTCAGTCAGGGTCACGATTGCCAACTCGGCCCCGATCTCCCGGGCGAGCACCTGCCAGGGCACCAGGTTGCTGTGATGCTCCATCTCGGTGACGATGATGCGGTCGCCCCACTTGACGTTGGCGCGGCCCCATGTATAGGCCACCAGATTGATCGCCTCCGTCGTGTTCCGGGTAAAGACCAGGCCCCGACGATCGGGCGCGCGGATGAACGCGGCCACCTTGTCGCGCGCGCCCTCGTAGGCTGCCGTCGCCTCCTCGCTCAGCGTGTGCACTCCGCGGTGGATGTTTGCGTAATGGGCGCGGTAGAACTCGTCCATCGCCGCGATCACCGCCTGTGGACGCTGGGACGAGGCGGCGTTGTCGAGATAGGCCAGGGATTTGCCGTTCACCTCCCGCGCCAGGATGGGAAAGTCGGCCCGGATAGCGATAGGATCAAGCCTTGCCTGTCCGTTCAACGTTCACCTCCGTTCCTCACGGGTTTCCCAGACGGCCACGGCGACGATGGCGGCCAGCGCCACTCCGGTGATCGCCAGCCCGATCTTGACCAACGGCGGGTCATACACCAGCACGACCCGATGCTCTCCCGCGGGCACGCACAGCGCGCGCAACACATAGTCGGCGCGCACCAACCGCACAGGATCGCCGCCCACCGTGGCCCGCCAGCCAGGGTAATCGACCTCGCTCAGGATCAACAGGCCGCCGCCGCCCCGTACCCGTGCCTCGATCCGATTGCCCTCGTACCGCACGATCTCTGCCTCACCAGCCTCCGTGGCCGTGCCCGTACACTCTAGCGGCGATTCGACCAGCGCCGTCGACCGGAGGTCGAATCCCGGGTCGTGGATGCGGGCCAATGCCGCCGCATCTTCCGCCAGCTCGACCTGCGAGACGACCCAGGCCGGCGGCAGTGCGGTTGGCCGCTCGTAGACGTACACCCCGGATTGCTTGGCGAGCAGCCGTGGGGCAGCGGGCTGTTCTGTATCCTCGTCCTCGAACTCGAGCGGGGCCGTGGTCACGACATAGCCCGCGTTCAGAAGATCGTAGGTCCGCGCGCGCGGGTCGGGCCACGAGGTGATGAACTCGCTGTAGCGCTGCAGTGTCAGCGGATCGTAGCCAAAGACGCTGCGCAGCCCGAACGGCAACCCCCCGTTCTGATCGAAATCGTTCAGGCCCCAGGGGAGCACCCGCGCGGCCTGGGGGTCGTCCACGGCCTGGCTCACGATGCGCCAGTATGCGCTTTCCTCCACGTCGACCACCCGCACCACGCCGTTGCCAAAGGTCCAGAGGTCCACCACCGTCAGGCCCAGCGCCAGCAGCCAGAGCCCGCCGCGTGGGACCGCGCGGTCCGGGGAGGGTGCCCGCCAGGCCTTGAGCAACGCAGCCGCCAGGAGAAAGAACAGCAGAAACAGCGATACCTGGTTGGCCTGGTGCCACAGTCGCCCGGCCGCGGGGTTTGCCTCGCGCTCCAGCGCAAAGGCCGCAAAGCCTGCCACGACCAGCGCCAGTGCCCCTGCCGCCACGGCCAGCACGAGCGAAGCGCTCAGCGGTCTGAGCAGCCGTGCCCGCTCCTCGGAGGTGGGCGACTGGAGCGACGTTATCGCCAGGCCCGCCAGCGCGGCCACGGCGAGCGTGAACAGGAAACCGGCCCGCGCCGGCGCTCGCGCCACGCTGAACAATGGCACAAAGCGATAAAAGAGCGGGTGCAGGCTGCCGTACTTGCCCATCGCCAGGAGCAGCGCGCCCAGCCCGAGCGCGCCCAGGAACGAGGCCAGCCGGCGGCGCACCCGGAGTCCCAGGAGCGCCAGCACCAGGGGCAGGACGCCGGTGTAAAAGATGAACTCGTCATAGATGCCGTCGCCCCAGTATCCCGTCTGCGCCGGCTCCCCGAAAAAGTTGGGCACCAACAGCGTCAGCAGGTAGCCGGGCGGCCACGAGAAGCGGGAGGCGAAATCGTAATTGGGCACCGCCTGCCGGGTCGAACGCAGCGCCAGCTCGGCCATGGGGAGGAGCTGGACCGCAGCGAGGGCCAGCCCGACGAGGAGCATGACGCCGGCGTGGGCCAGGGGAAGGAGCGCTGTCCGGAGCGCCCGCGCCTGGCGATAGCTTTCCCAGGCGCGAAAAGCGGCGTAGGCGGCCAACGCGACTGCCACATAGATAAACGAGGCCGTGTGTCCTGCCAGTATCGAAAGTCCGACGGGCAGCCCCCCCAGAACGGCGAGCTTCCACGATCGACGCCAGACAGCGCGCCGGCAGGCCCACAGTACCAGTGGCAGCCAGGCCCCGGTGGTGATGACCCCCAGATGGCCGGCGTACGCGCGCACGAAGAAGTAGCCGCTGAAGGCAAAGGTGATCGCAGCGAACAGCGCGCCCGCAGCCGACGCTCCCTCCGAGCGCATCCAACCATACATCCCCACGCCGGCCAGCCACACGTGCAGCACGATGATCCAGCCCAAGGCGGTGGTGACGGGCAGCAGCAGCGCCAGCCACGTCGGCGGATAAAAGAGCGCCGGCTGGGGGTTGGCGACGAAGGGGATGCCTGAGAACAGGTACGGGTTCCACAGTGGAAGCTGGCCCCGCCGGAGCGAGGAGACGGCAAAGCGGAGCCATTGCAGGAACATGTTGGACAGATCGTTGCCGGAGAGGATGCGGGAGGCCGGGAGGCGCAAGGCGTCCCAGTAGAACGCGGCGCACAACATGGCCAGCACGGCCGCCGGCCACGCGCGCCGCCACGCCCTGTCCACCCATTTTCCTCGGTTCCCGTTCCTCTCGCCTGTCTCAGCCATGATATCCCGCAAAGCAGGGGGAGTATATCACGATCGGATCATCCCGCAACCCATCAACGATGATCTGGCCAAGCCGTCACCCTTCGACAAGCTCAGGGCAGGCACCTTCGACAAGCTCAACGGAGTTGAGCCGCTCAGGATGACTCTGGCTTTTCCAAGACGCGCTCGTACACGCGTTGAAAGGACTCGATCATTGAAGTCTGTGTCAAGTCCACCTGTCCGACCCGCAGGGCCGCCTGCTGCATGTCCTCATAGTCGCGCGTCAGCGCCTCGACGGCGGTGAGCACCCCCTCTGGGCTCACCCTCTCCACCACCTGGCCACAGCCGGTCCGCTCCACGTAGCCGGCCATCGGGATGGCCCGGCTCACCAGGACCGGTTTGCCCGCAGCCAGCGACTCGAGCAGGGAATGCGGGTAGGATTTGACAATGGCCGGAGCCGTGGCCAGGGTGACGCTGGCGTGCACGCCCGCGAGCACGCCGTTGACGTCCACACGCTCGTTCAACACTGTGACCTGCCCGCCCAGGTTCAGTTGGCGCACGCGACGGTCCATCTCTTCCGCCAGCACCCCGCGCCACAGGAACACCAGGTGCAGCCGTGGCGACCGTTGCGCCGCGGCCAGCAAGGCATCCACCCCCTTTGTCCTGAACTGGGCTCGCGTCCAGGGAGCCGACCCCACCATCAATCTCATCTCCTCCTGCAACGGGATGGGGGAAGGCGTAAACCGGGTCGTGTCGATGCCAGGGCGGACCAGGACCGCGTTATCCAGTCCCAGCGATGAAAGGGTTTCCAGGCTGTCCTCGTCGGCCACGGTGACGGCGGCCAGGGAGGCGAAAAAGGGCACGTTCAGCCGCCGGTTAGCTATTCCGCCGGTCAACGAGTACACGACGGGGCGTCGCAACAGGCGCAGGACCGGGAAGGGAAAGGGATCGGGGTTGTACAGGTGATGGACGTCGTGGCCGGCTTCCAGGGACCGCAGTTGCCCCAGTTTGTGGAGTCCAAACAGCGCCCTGGGCACATAGATGGGGGAGCGCCGGTTGGGGTTGAGGTAGATCAGATCGCCGCCAAAGTGACTGCGCAGGGCGTCGATTTCCTGCGAGATGGCCTCGCACTCGGGCATTTTGGGAGGAAGAATCGTGAGGTGATAGAGAATGCGCATACCCGCCCTCCGCCGGGTTGACTTAACCGCATTTTAGCATAGTATACCGGGGTGGTCAAAGATATTATCTGTGGGGGGGTATTTCACTCCTGGGGCGAGCAACCTTCCCGAAAGCTGCGGCGGGGCATTGACGGCAGGGCCGATGTGCCATGCGGAGGCGTTCTCGTTGCCGGGGGTGTCTCGGAGCTTTCGGGAAGGTCTGCCCCCAACTGAAACGCACCCACCTGTGGGGATAGGGAAGACTGCGAGGGGTGAAAAGGTTGCACATTCTGCATCTCGTCCATCAGTACATGCCAGATCACGTAGGCGGAACCGAGCTTTACACCCGCTGGCTGGCCCGGGGGCTGGGCCAGCGGGGCCAGCAGGTCACCGTCTTTTATCGGCGCAGCGCGAAAGGCACAGGGCAGGAGGACCGGACAGAAGAAGGGGTGCACGTCCGGGCAGCCTGGGCGGGTCTGCAGACGCCCACCCGCCGGCTCCTGGCCACGTTTGGCGATCCGCCGATGGTGCGTCTGTTCGAGCGCACGCTGGAGCAATTCAGACCCGACGTGGTCCACGTCCAGCACCTGATGGGGCTCCCGGTCGGGCTGATCCATGCGATCCAGCGCCGGGGTCTGCCGTTTGCCATCACCCTGTGGGATTTCTGGTGGGTTTGCGCCAACGCGCAGTTGCTG
>Ga0180431_10010363_pt1 | contig 10368 bp, 10 predicted proteins | sample SS_ome_11_FD_132459 | JGI IMG/M metagenome (GOLD analysis project Ga0180431, IMG submission 132459) | Hypersaline lake sediment archaeal communities from the Salton Sea, California, USA - SS_1_MS_1 metaG | ecosystem: Environmental > Aquatic > Non-marine Saline and Alkaline > Hypersaline >... | reverse complement strand
TATTTCAGCGGGGGAGCATAACTGAAGCCACAATCCTTCCGTGAAACCCGGGGGCATGGCTTCACCCCCGGTAGGCGATGAAAATGAGACGAGAAGACGCGCTGAAAGGCATGACGGGGTTCACCGTGATTTGGGCCGGGCAGTTCTTATCGCTGCTCGGGACACGGATGACCAACTTCGCGTTGACGATATGGGCGTGGCAGGCCACGGGGCAGGCCACCACCCTGGCCATGGTTCAGCTGTTCTACTTCGCGCCCGACGTGCTGCTGAAGCCCGTCGCCGGCGCCCTAGTGGACAGGTGGAGCCGTAAGCTGGTGATGATCCTCAGCGACCTGGCGGCGGGGATGGGCACCGTGGTCATATTTCTCCTGCTCTCCGCCGACGCCCTGCAGGTGTGGCATCTATACGCCATCTCGGCGTTTATGGGCATGTTTCAGAGCTTCCAGTTCCCAGCTTACAGTGCTGCCGTCAGCACCATGCTCGACAAGGAGCAGTACACGAGAGCCAGCGGCATGCTGGGACTCGCCAACAGTGCCTCCAACATATTTGGCCCCGCCGCGGCGGGTGCCCTCCTCGCCGTCGTGGGCACCACCGGTATCCTCGCATTCGACATCATCAGCTTTATAGCCGCCATAGCCGCGGTCCTTGTCGTATCCATCCCCCAACCAATGTCCAGGTCAGCGGATACGGGAAAAAGCAGTCTCCTAGAGGACAGCCTCTTCGGGTTCAGGTACATACTCGCCCGGCCAAGCCTACTCGGCCTCCAACTGGTGTTCTTCTTCCTCAACTTCAGCGCCAGCCTATGCTATCCCCTGATCGCCCCCATGATCCTCTCAAAGACTGGCGACGACACCGTCGTCCTGGGAAGCGTCCAATCGGCCTTCGGGTTAGGAGGCGTCGTCGGCGGCATCGTGCTGAGCGCGTGGGGCGGCCCCAAGAAGAGGGTGAACGGCGTCCTTTTTGGCATGATGCTCAGCAGCCTCCTCGGGCTGACGTTGCTTGGCCTCGGCGGAGACCCACTCGTCTGGATGGCGGCCTCCTTCATGAACATGCTTTTCATCCCTTTCGTCAACGGCTCGAATCAGGCCATCTGGCAGAGCAAGGTGCCCCCGGAAATGCAGGGCAGGGTGTTCGCCGTGAGGTCCCAGATCGCCCAGATCTCGGCCCCTGTGGCTATGGCCATAACAGGGCCGCTGACCGACCGCTTCCTGACGCCCACCATGGATGTGGGTGGCTCGCTTGCGCCTGTCTTCGGGTGGCTGGTGGGGGTCGGGCCAGGCTCCGGTATATCGCTGCTCTTCGTGTTCATGGGGGTGGCCGGGTTCGTGACTGGTCTTGTGGGTTACCTGTTTCCCCAGATAAGAAACGTCGAGGAGATAATCCCCGACCACGATCAGGTTTTAGTCGAGGCCTGAAACCATGTTCGCATTAAATGGTTTTAATCTCCATATCCATAAGATTTAAATACGTTTTTACTCATAATGTATTCGATAATAATAGAATAGTAATCGGAGAAATACGAACTGGATGTGTTTTGATGTCTGAAAAAGATGACAAGGAGATGGGGAGCCTGAGGGAGGAGGTAAAACTTCTGCGTGAACAGCTTCTCAGGATATCCGAGCGGATCGAGGAGACGGAAGAGGAAGCCAAGCAGATCCCCGAAGAAGAGGAACGAGAAAAACCGGTCGAGGCCTTAGAAGAAGAGCCCCCAGAGGAGGAGGACGAGTGGTTCGACGAGGACGAGGCCTACTACAGGCGCAGGAAGCCGTGGAGAGGCACCAAGGTTAGGGGGCCGTTCCTAGGCGAGGACTTCGGGGACCGGCTGGGCGACTACATAGGCGGCTTCGTGGAGGACGTCATGGAGGGGGTAACCAGCGAGTTGGAGCGCAGCCTCTTCTGGGAGGACAGGCCGGAGAGGGAGAGGCCCACCGTCATGAGCGACGCCGAGGTCCAGCGCACGGCTGCCGTCATGAGCGCCCTAGGCAACGAGCACAGGATAAAGATACTGAAGGAGCTAACCTGGGGCGGGCTATACGCGAGCGACCTGCAGGACGTCCTCAAGGAGATAAGCGCCAGCACGCTGAGCAGCCACCTGGACGTGCTGCAGGAGGCGGGGCTCATAGTCCAAGAGAGGCGGCGGGGCAGGTACCTCATCACCATGAGTGGCAGGCTGGCCATAAAGATGGCGTCCAGCATAGCCAAACGCGTGAAGGTCCGCGTGGAGCCCGGGGGCTACACCTAGGTCACGTTTTGTGACCACAAAAGGTGTTCAGCTTAGGTGAGTCCACGTTATAAGCGCGGAAAATGAGAGGGGTTGATGGTGAAGGCGACGGCGTCCAGGCGGCTTTCTGGTATGCGCGGGTTTACCGTCGTCTGGCTCGGTCAACTCGTGTCGTTTCTCGGCACGGGGATGACCCAGTTCGCCCTCACCATCTGGGCGTGGGAGGAGACGGGGGAGGCCACGGCCCTCGCCCTGGTCGGGTTCTCTTTCACGTTGCCCTACATACTGGCGAGCCCCTTCGCGGGCGCCCTTGTGGACAGGTGGAACAGGAAGCTCGTGACCATGCTGAGCGACGTGGCCTCGGGCTTGTCTACTCTGGCGGTGCTGGCGCTGTTCGCGTCGGGGAGGCTGGAGGTCTGGCACCTCTACTTGACTTCCGGGTTCTCGGGGGCCTTCCAAGCGTTCCAGTTCCCGGCTTTCTCGGCCGCCGTGACCCTGATGCTCGACAAGGAGCAGTACGCCAGGCCCAACGGGATGCTGAGCCTCGCCCACTCCGCCTCAGCCATCTTCGCGCCGGTGGCGGCCGGGGTCCTCCTCCCCATAACTGGTCTAGGAGGCATCATGACGTTCGACGCCCTAAGCTTCGTGGCCGCCGTGGCCGCGCTGGCGGTGATACACATCCCCCGGCCCACAGGCGTAGCGGAGGCGGGGGAGAGGTCGAGCCTCCTCGAGGACAGTCTCTTCGGGTTCCGCTATATCCTGGCGCGCCCCAGCCTCCTGGGGCTGCAGAGCATATTCTTCGTCGCCAACTTCACGGGGAGCCTCAGCTTCGCCCTGCTCGCTCCAATGATCCTCAGCAGGACGGGAAACGACAGCCTGGTCCTGGGGACGGTGCAGTCGGCTTTCGGCGTCGGCGGCGTCGTCGGCGGCCTCCTGATGAGCGCCTGGGGCGGACCGAAGAAGAAGGTATACGGCCTGCTCCTGGGCCTAGCCTCCAGCTCCCTGCTGAGCACCGTGCCCATGGGCCTCGGACGGAGCGCCCCCGTCTGGGTGGCCGCCGCGTTCATGTTCCTGTTCTTGAACCCCATCACCAACGGCTGCAGCCAGGCCATCTGGCAGAGCAAGGTGACGCCGGAGCTTCAAGGCAGGGTGTTCTCCACCAGGGCCCTCATAGCCCAGGCCTCCCAGCCTGCGGCGCTTTTCGTGGCTGGGCCCCTCGCCGACAGGGTGATGGAGCCCGCCATGTCTGGGGATGGCAGCCTCGCCCCAGTCTTCGGGTGGCTCGTGGGTACAGGGCCGGGCGGCGGAATGGCTGTCATCTTCGTGCTCGCGGGCCTTATCGGCGCCGCCGCGAGCCTAGGCGGGTTCCTGTTCGACGCCGTGAGAAACGTTGAGGACTTGCTCCCCGACCACGACGCGGTTACGCGTGAGGCCGTGACCGCTTTCGGGGACGCGGCCGAGGCAGGACTCGGTCCTCCCTGATCTTTAGATCGTTTCTCCGGTTTCTTCGCACCCACTCTAGAAGCGACTCCTCACGCATGCATATCGATGAGCCTAGCCAAGCCTTTACCTTTAAACCATGCTCACCCGAGGCGCGTGGAGAGGTCCATGAAAATGGGGTCAGTCGGCTAAGAAACCTGTGATAAAGTCTCAGAGGGGGCTTGGGGCTAGCTCTCCGCCAGCTTCTTGAACACCTCGGGAGTCATCCTGAACGTGGTCCACCCGTCCATACTGGTGGCGCCGAGGCCGTAATAGAACTGCCGCGACGGCTCGTTCCAGTCGAGCACCGTCCACTCGACGCGGCCGCAGTCCTTCTCCACGGCTATGCCGCAGAGCCGCTTGAGGAGCTCGGTGCCTATGCCGTTGCCTCTGTACTCCTCTGGGACGAAGATGTCCTCGAGCCAGAGGGTGGGCTTGCCCTCGAAGGTGCTGAAAGTGTAGTAGTAGAGGGCTATGCCCAGGTATGGGGGCCCCACGTCGCCGGTGTTCTCGACCAGCAGGCAGTCGAATATCTTGTCCTCGGTGAAACCGTACTTCCTGTAGCGCTCGGGTGTGCCCTTGAACTCCAGCTTCTCGTAGACGCTGAGCTGACGGCAGAGATCCAGCATCACGGGGACGTCCTCCTCCTCGGCGGCCCTTATCCTCCACCTCAGGCCGGGTATCTTCGGCATGGCGATCCAGTCATGTTAGACACGATGGAGGGATATGTTTTCCCCTTCAGGGCTCCGAGCCGCAGAGGTAGCGGGCGAGGCCATGTAGGTCCATGTGTCTGACGTCCTTGTCGTAGCCCCCGAGCCTGAACGCGAGCTGGACGGCGTAGCCGGTGGTGAACGCGGTGATGAGGGTGCCGACGCCCACGGGTCCGCCCATGAGGTAGCCCAGCGCCAGCACCGTGACCTCTATGGCCGCCCTCACCTGGTAGACGGGCCTGCCCAGCCGTTGGACGAGGCCCATCATGAGCCCGTCCCGAGGGCCCGCGCCCAGCCTGGGGTTCAGGTACATGTAGGAAGCCGCGCCGAGCACCAGTATGCCAGCCACTAGGAGGGCCAGCTGCCCAGACAGGGTACCCGGCGTGGGCACCAAACCCCAAGCCATGATCCGGTCCATGAAGTACCCGACGAAGTACATGTTCATCACGGTCCCGAAGCCCGGGGGGAAGCCCAGTATCCACCCCAGCACCAGCACGGCCAGCCCCACCACCTGGCTCACCTGCCCAAACGATAGAGACGTGTACCGGGTTAGGCCCACCTGTAGCACGCCCCACGGCGCCATCCCTAGGTCCGCGTAGAGGGTCATCACCACGCCCAGGGCGAAAAAGAATAGGCCCACGAAGAGAGGGGGGAGCCGCCTCAGGAAGTCGATCCAGTTATCTTGGGCGACACTGTTGGTCTTCAGGGCTTGAACTCCACCTTGCCGCCTGTCCTGTCCAGGGCCACCTTAAACGCGTCCTCGGCTTCGTCGAGGCTGAACCTGTGGGTCAGCACGTCCCCTACGTTGACCCTGCCCTCGGATATATGTGAGATGCTGGTAGGGAAGTTGGCGGGCCTGGCGTCGTAGGCGCCCACCACCGTGATCTCCCGTCTGACCAGCCGTGTCAAGTCCACGGGGACGTCGGCCCCGAATATCCCCACGACTGTGACCGTGCCACGTTTCTTCACGAACTCCATGGCCTGCTTCACCGCTTGGGGCGCTCCCACAGCCACGAAGGCTACGTCGGCGCCCTTCCCGCCTGTGATCTCCATGACTCGCTTCACGAGGTCCACCTCGTCTATATTCACGGCCTCGAACCCGAGCCTCTCCGCTATCCCGAGCCTGACCCGGTCCACGCCGAGGCCCGAGACTATGACCCTGGCGCCGCCGAGCCTGAAGAGCTGGGCGCTGAAGAGGCCAATGGGGCCGCAGCCCTGGACCACGACCAAGTCCCCAGGCTTGTAGGGGGTAACGTCGTCAACGAAATGGACGGCGTTGCTGAGGGGCTCCACGAGGGCCGCCTCCTCGTAGCTCATCCCCAGGGGCAGCCGGTGGAGGAGGATCTGGGGGACCGCGACGTGCTCGGCGAAGCCGCCGTCCACGTGTATGCCGAAGAGGGTGGAGTCTTCGCAGAGGTTGCTCATGCCCTGCCTGCAGAAGCGGCACCTGCCGCAGGCCTTCACGGACTCGCTTAGCACCCTGTCACCGACCCTGTAACCGTCGACATGGGCACCCGTCTCCGCTACCTCGCCTGCGAACTCGTGGCCCATAGTCACGGGGAGCTTCATGCCGCTGTACGCGGCGGTGTACCTGTAGATGCCGAGATCGCTTCCGCAGATGGCGGCCGCCTTGACCCTGATGAGCACCTCGTCGCCTGCCGGCTCTGGGACGGGCATGTCTCTCACCTCGACCCCCGGTATGGGCTTGGACTTCACTACCGCCTTCAGACGCCTCACCAGTCATCGAAACAGGGGCGTCGCCCGTCTTAATCTTTTACGATAAGGTTTTTGGGGGAACGGTCTGCGCTGTCTCTTTGTTCGAAGCCCATATCTAGAATGCGGCCATAATTGGTACCATGGACGACACGGAGCGGCGGGTGCTGGACGCCATCGACCACGACGGCATGATGGAGTTCATCGCCAGGCTCGTCTCAACCCCCAGCCACGGGGGCGACGAGACGGCGGCCCAGAGGATCGTCGCCGAGGAGCTGAGGAACCTTGGCTTCGAGGTCGATACCTGGAGGATCGACTTCGACGAGATCAGGAGGCACTCCGAGTTCAGCATGAGCATACCCCGGGAGGAGGGTCTGGGCGTCGCGGGCACGTGGGGCGAGGGGGAGCGTAGCCTCATCATCTGCGGCCACATCGACACAGTTGCCCCGGGGGACAGGGAGGCGTGGGGCATGCCGCCGCTTGAGGCCACCGTGGCTGATGGGAGGCTCCACGGCAGGGGCACGGCGGACATGAAGGCGGGGCTGGCGTGCGGCCTCTACGCGGTGAAGGCCGTGATGGACGGCGGTGTGAAGCCCAGGGGCCGGGTGACGTTCCTCAGCGTCATCGGGGAGGAGGACGGTGGCTGCGGCGCCCTCGCCGCGTGCCTCCGGGGCTACCGCGGCGACGCGGGCATCATCATGGAGCCCAGCGAGACCAAGATAGCGCCCGAGGTGGCCGGCGCCATGAGCTTCCGCGTCACGGTGCCGGGGAGCAGCGCCCACGCCTGCGTCAGGGAGGAGGGAGTCAGCGCCATAGACAAGTTCATCGCCCTCGCCGAGGGCCTCAGGGAGCTGGAGGCGGATAGGAACCGGGGAGTGGACGACCCCCTCTACGGCAGGTACGAGACGCCCTACGCCCTCAGCTTGGGGACCGTTCACGGCGGCGAGTGGCCGGGCACCGTCCCCGATAGGGTGGTCTTCGAGGGCCGCATCGGCGTCAAGGTAGGCGAGAGCCGCTCGGAGGCCAGGAGGCAGCTAGAGGATAAGGTGGACGCGGTCGCGGACGGCGACCCATGGCTCAGCGTGAACAGGCCCAGGGTGGAGTGGGCCGGCTACAGCTTCGCCCCCTCCCGGGTGGAGCTAGGTCACCCCATCGTGGAGGCCGTCGCCGGGGCCTACAGGGACGCCGTGGGCTTGGAGCCCGTCTACGAGGGCATGACCTACGCCTCGGACGCCAGGCTGCTCATAGACGTGGGTGGCACCCCGACCATCGTGTTCGGCCCGGGGGACGTCCGGGACGCCCACAGCGCCAACGAGTCCGTCAGCCTCGAGGACCTCGAGAGGACCGTCAGGACCCTAGCGTTGACGGTGCTCAGGTATCTGGGTCACAGCGGCTGAGGCGGCTTCCTATTTTTCTTATATACGTCTTCGGCTAGGCATATCTGAGCGCGTTGAAGAAACTCGGGCTGGTAGTAAACCCCATCGCCGGGATGGGCGGCCGCGTGGGGCTCAAGGGTAGCGACGGCGAGGAGATACTGAGGAAGGCGAGGGAGCTGGGCGCCGAGCCCCGATCACCCGGCAGAGCGGTGCAGGCTCTCCAGGCAATCAAGAGGGGTTCGTCTGTCTTCGAGCTATACACCTACCCGGGTGAGATGGGTGAAGACGAGGCTCGGATGGCCGGGCTGGACCCCAACGTCGTGGGCGAGATCACGGCGGAAGAGACCTCCGCAGAGGACACGAAGGAGGCGGCGAGGACGTTGGCCGACCTGGGCGTGGACCTGCTGCTTTTCGCCGGCGGCGACGGCACCGCCCGCGACGTCTACGAGGCCATCGACTCAAGGGTCCCGGTGCTCGGTATACCCACGGGCGTCAAGATACACTCCGCCGTCTACGCCGTCACCCCGGTGGCGGCCGGTAGGCTCGCGGCCCGCTACCTGAGCGGCGAGGCCTCCGAGAGCCGGGACGCCGAGGTGATGGACATCGACGAGGAGGCCTTCAGGGAGAACAGGCTCTCGGCGCGGCTCTACGGCTACATGAAGGTACCCTACGCCCAGGAGTACCTGCAGGGCGGCAAGGAGGGGGGCGTCAGACAGGAGCCCCTGGACCTGGAGGCGATAGCCGCCGACGTCAGAGACGAGATGGAGCAGGGGGCGCTGTACATCGTGGGCCCGGGCTCGTCCACCGTGCCGGTGGTGGAGCAGTTCGGAGCCGAGAAGACGCTCCTCGGCATGGATCTCTTGATGGACGGCGAGCTGGTCGGCAGGGACGTCAACGAGGAGGAGATACTCTCCCACCTCGACGGCGTGGACGCCAGGATCGTGGTCACCGTCATAGGAGGCCAAGGGTTCATCTTCGGCAGAGGCAACCAGCAGATAAGCCCCAGGGTCATCAGGAGGGTCGGCAGAGACAACATCATCGTGGTGGCGACGCCGCAGAAGCTGGCCACCCTCAGGGATCGGGTGCTCAGGGTGGACACGGGGGACCCGGAGCTGGACGAGTGGCTGAGGGGCTACTACAAGGTGGTCACGGGCTACAGGCGGAGGACCCTCGTCAAGGCGGTGTGAGATGAGGCTCCCAGAGAAACTAGCGGCGCTCACGGAGGGATACGGGTTCCAGCGCCACCCCTACGAGGAGACGGGGGCCGAGATACACAGGCTGACGGCGGAGGGCAGGGAGACTCTTTACCTGAAGGTGTACTCGGTCCGGGGGAGGAGGCTTGAAAGGGAGACCAGGGTCCTTAGGTGGATCGACGGGAGGCTGCCCGCCCCGAAGCCGCTGCTGTACATGGCTGAGGGTTGGTGGGAGATCCAGTTGACGACGGAGGTGCCTGGGACGCCCGTGCATCAGGTGGAGGGAAGCGAAAGGGTGAACGCCGTGAGGGCGGCGGCCGAGGCACTCAGAGCCATTCACGGGCTCGACCCCAGGGGCTGCCCCTACATGAACACCGTGGCGAACAGGATCGGAGAGGCACGGAAATCCAAGGCCCCCGAGACCCACAGGGCCCTCGACGGGCTTGAGGCGTCCATTCCGGACGAGGAGCTGGTCTTCACCCACGGCGACTGCTGTCTCCCAAACATCATCCTGGAAGGCGGAGCCCTGAGCGGCGTCATCGACTGGGACCACGCGGGGATCGGCGACACCTACGCCGACCTGGAGGCGTGCATGTGGAGCATGGGGTACAACTACGGCGGAGACGCGGAATACCTCACTCCGCTTTTCCTCAGGGAGTACGGCATCGAGGAGCTGGACGAGGCCAAGCTGGAGTGGTACGCGCGGCTCTCGGACTACACGCCTTAGGCTACTTGGGCTTATATGGTCCCAGGTACTCCTCCTGGAGTATGTTGCCGCCGTCTATGACCATCTCGCTGCCGGTGAGGTAGCTGGACTCGTCCGACGCCAGGAAGAGCACCAGGTTGCCCACGTCCTCAGGCGTGCCTTGGCGGCCCACGGGTATCTTGTAACCGAACTCCCTCATCTTCTCCTTCGCGTCCATGGCGTCGCCTCCCCTTAGCCCGATGGCGCTCGGGCTTTGTATGTAGCCGGGCAGGATGGTGTTCACGTTGATGCCGTGCTGCGCCGTTTCCAGTGCGAGGGCCTTAGTGAACCCTATCACCGCGGCCTTGGTTGCTCCGTAGGCCGTCTGGCCTCCGCCCGGCGCCCCCACCATGGGCCCCGTGACGCTGCTCACGTTGATTATCTTGCCGTATCGACGCTCCATCATGCCGGGGAGCACCGCCTTGGCGCACCTGAACATGCCGAACACGTTGACCTCGAACATCCTTTGGAGATACTCCTCGTCCATGTCCACCAGCCGTCGCCGCGGGTAGATGCCGGCGTTGTTTACGAGGATGTCTACTCTTCCATGCCTTGCCGTGATCTCGTTGAACGCTTCGCTGACCTGCTGTGGGTCGGTGACGTCCATGACGCGGCTCTCCGCCGAGTAACCTTCCTCCGCTATCCTCTTCGCCGTTTCCTCTACCTGTGGTGAGATGTCTGTGAGTACGACGACGGCGCCGTTGCGGGCTAGGACCCGGCTCACTCCGGCGCCTATGCCCTGCCTGCCCCCCGTCACCACCGCCACCCTGTCTCCCAGCTTCAATCCAGTCCCCTCTTCCGTTTGTACGCCCTCCAGCTCATAGCCCATCGATCCGGATCGTCGAAGCCGTCGAACACCACCCTGTGGTTGCTGCTCCGGTGGGGCGCCGTCTTCACCAAGTCGGGGTCGCTGTAAGCCTCCCCGCAAACC
>Ga0180431_10010362_pt1 | contig 10368 bp, 8 predicted proteins | sample SS_ome_11_FD_132459 | JGI IMG/M metagenome (GOLD analysis project Ga0180431, IMG submission 132459) | Hypersaline lake sediment archaeal communities from the Salton Sea, California, USA - SS_1_MS_1 metaG | ecosystem: Environmental > Aquatic > Non-marine Saline and Alkaline > Hypersaline >... | reverse complement strand
GGCGCAGGGACCCGGCACGTCGGGGGCATTAGAACGGCTGGGGGCAGGTGTGTCAATTTTAAATCGTGACGATGGGTATTGGTAGCGGTCAGCCCGCATATTTGCGGAGTTTTTTTTGGGGAGGTCGTTTTGTGTCGCGGCTGCGTTGTCGTCTCTATCTGTCCTGAACCCATGGACTTATATGCGTGTGGGCGCGAGGGTCTCGGGCCGTGGCGTGTAGCCAGGTAGGTAGCCGGCGAGGCCGGGTTGGCGTCCTGGATTGTGTGGCTGATTGTAACAGTTTGTCAATGCGATGGTTATGTCTGGGGGGGGGTACGAACACATGGCCTATGGGGGGTTGTGGTCTCTGGCGTGGCGAGGAGGTGAGTCGAGTGGGTGGTCCAGCCCGGGTGAGGTGGGTGTTTGTCTGGTCGTTTGTAGTAATCGGGTTGATGAGGTACTATAATTGAATAGAGAGCCAGGTGCGCCTCATGGTGTGCTGGTGGGCTGAATCCGGGTCGGCAGCGTCCTGCAATAGTTCTACTGGCCATGCTATCGTTTAGGTTTCGTGGGTGCGCTGCATCGGCGGCCTGGAGGTATGGAGGTGGCGCATCAGGGGGTACAATCGCTATGAGCACTATATTGGCCAAAGACGTTAACAGGCGGGCGTTTCTGAAGGGGACGGGGGCGTCGGCGTTGTTCTTGGGTCTGGGTGGCTGGCCTGGTCTGACCTACGGGGGCGAGAAGGTGTCGCTGAAGGGGCATTCGGTGGTGGTGGTGGGGTCGGGTCTGGGTGGTTTGACGTGTGGGGCGTATCTGGCGCGTCAGGGGGCACGGGTGACGGTGTTGGAGAGGCACAGCAAGGCGGGCGGATACGCGACGTCGTTTACGCGGGCGGGTGGTCGGTTCGATTTTGAGGTGTCGGTGCACGGGGCGGCATTGAACAATAATGCGCCGGCGCGGACGCTGGCGGAGTTGGGGGTATTGCGTTCACTGGAGCTGGTGCGTCTTTCGGAAGTGTTTGCGTTGAAGATCGGCGATATGGAGATCGCGATACCGCAACAGGACCCGCAGGCCTATATTGAGGTTTTGTCGAAGCATTTTCCGCACGAGCGTCGGGGCATAGGCAAGTTTGTCAATGAGTTGGTGGGAATCACCGAGGAGGCGGACAAGCTGCATCAGCGGGGTTCTTATTCGAAGCTGACGTTTCCGTGGCGTTACCCGAAGATGAACAAGGTTCGCAAGAAGACGCTGGCGTCTTTTTTGAAGGGTTATGTCAAGGATGAGGCATTGAAGAAGGTTCTGGGGAGTCTGTGGGATTTTCACGGGTTGCCCCCTTCGCAGGTATCGGGTCTTTATTACGGAGTGACGATTGGTGACTGTCTCAAGAACGGCACGTTTTACGTGAAGAATCGTAGCGGCGATTTAACGGCGGCGTTGATAGGCATCATCAAGGGTGCGGGTGGGCAGGTGCTATATAATTCGCCGGTGGCAAGGATCAATACGACGGGCAAGCGAGTGCGTGGGGTGACGCTGGCGGACGGCACGTTATTGCCGGCGGGTATAGTGGTGAACAATGCGAACGTGCCGAGCACGTTCACGGAGATGCTGTCGTCGCGGGAGATGCCGCGGGACTTTTGCAAGCGAGTGGACGGCTATCAGCCGAGTTTTTCGACGTTTATCGTGTGGCTGGGATTAAAGCGGGAACTTCGTGGGCGTTTTCCGTCGTGCGGTTATCAGGTGATGCCGGCCCAGGACGCGGAGGCGGATTACCGAGCGTGTTTGGGGGGGGAGGTGGAGAAGGTGCCGTTTCGTATCAGCGTGTTTGATAATATGTATGCGGGTTATTCGCGGCCGGGGACGTCGACGGTGAAGATATTCTGTTTGACGGGTTTTGAGCCCTGGCGTCAGTATGAGTCGGACTATGGTGCCAATCGCAAGGGAGCGTATCGTCGGGAGAAGCAGCGTTGGGCGGAGGTGTTGCTTCGTCGCGCCCAAGAGGCGGTTCTGGGTGATTTGTCAGAGGTGATCGAGGTTAAGGAGTCGGCCAGTCCGTTGACGAATCGTCGTTATACGGGCAATCCTCTGGGGGCGATTTACGGTTTTGAGCAGGGGTTGCACCAGGCCTATATGGATCGGGTGAGCAATCGCAGTCCGGTGACAGGGTTGTATCTGGCGGGTGCGTGGACGACGCCGGGTGGCGGTTTTGTGGGGTCGATTCTTTCGGGGAGGATGGCATTTACGAAGATCATGGAAGACTGTGCGGGCTAGGGTGGATGTTTCACGGGATGTTGTTCACTGGGCTACGGTGTTTTTGCGTGGGGGGAGTTGGTAGTGGTTTGGGCGTGGGTGCGGCTGTTGTGGTAGTGGTGTCGTGCCTTTCGCTCGAGTCGGCGGAGGAGTTTTTTGAAGGTGTGGGGGTTTTCGGCTTCGGTGAGGTCGAGGTGTTGGGCATAGCGGCGGAGGAAACGGATGTAATCGGTGCGATAGATTTTGGGGTGGTGAGGCAGGAGGGAGGCGGCGAGTCGTATGGCGGCGTGATGTTGGGGCCTGTGGGTGACGAGGCAGCGTCGGACGCCGTGGAGGTCGATGAAGAAGACGCGCCAGGTGCTGGGGAGCTCGGAGGCATTTTGGATGAGCAGGTTGGAGGCTTTGCAGTCGCGGTGGCGTAGGCCTTTGCGGGCAAGCTGGGCGAGGAGGTGGGCCAGGGTGTGGATGAGCTGGCGGCGGCGTGTGCCCTGGGGGAGGCTGTCTTGTTGGATGAGTTGGAGTAGGGTATGGGCATGTGGGATGAATTCGGTAAGGACGATGCTTTGGTTGAGGAAGGGTGAGCGGTGTTCGAGGGCGGCGAGAGGCCAGGCGGTGGGTAGCGATCGGTTGATGAGGATATGGGCCTGGTGATATTGGCGTAGGGCGCGGGATCGTCGGAACATGTCGAGCGAGCGTTTTATGCGGCCTGGTCGCAGTCGGCAGTGTTTGACGACGAGGTTAAGGTTGGCTGGTGGGACGTTGAGGGGGCGGTGCAGTACGGTGTTGCGGCCTCCGTTTTTGAGGGGGTGTCCGTTCTGGAGCAGGGCGAGTGGGTGGGCGAGTGCTTTTTGCCAGTCTTTTGGGGTGTAGCGGTGTTGGGCGGCCTGGGATGTTTTGGGTGGGTGCTTGGCTTGGAGGAAGACGCGGGCGGTCCAGCCGGGTGCGATGTTGATATGCTGGGAATAGGGGGTGTTGCGGAGGGCGCGGCGGTCACGTGAGAGCCAGATGCGGCGGTCTTGTCGGTGGGCGTAGTGGAGGAGGCGTTGGTGAAAGAGGTCGAGCTCGGCTGGTGTCCAGCGTCGGTGAGGCTGGGCGGTTTGTCGGTAGCGGGAGAGGAATCGGTCGAGGAGGTGTTGGGGCAGTCGCAGTCTCAGGCCGCTGTAGAGCAGGGCGAGGTTGGCCAGTCGAGCGGGTTGGAGGGTGTCGGCGGAGGCGTGGCCGCTTCGTTGCTGGGTGCGTACGTTCTGGAGGTCGGTGATGTGGGCTTGGGTTTGGCCTGGTGTGTGCTCGGTGAGGAGGATGTTGCCGGGGTGGAGGTCGTGGTGGTTGATGCCGGCACAGTGGAGGCGGGCGACGAGTCGGGCGGTGGCGTCGAGGGTGGCGGTGAGGTCGGTTTCGGCAGGAGGCTGGGGGTCGTAGAGGATGTCGAGCAGCGAGCGGGCGGGGCAGAGTGATTTGGTGAGGAGGATGGCGAAGGGTTTGTGCTTGAGGGAGCCTTGGGCGTAGGCGATGGGGGCCGGTGCGGGGACGGCCCGTTGTTGGGCGAGTTGGAGGATGTGGAATTCGGCGGCGCTGGGGGCGGGTCGCAGTAGCCATTTGAGGGTGTCGGTCCATTCGGCGGGTCGGTAGGTTTTGGCGAAGAGGTCGAGGTCGGCGAAGCGGACGCGGTAGGTGCGTCGGCGGGGGTTGGCCTTTACGAGTTGGGCGTGGTGGTCGTGGTCGAGGTCGAGCCAGTTGGGGCTGTCTTGTTGGAAGAGTCGGGTGAGGAAGCCGGCGGTGATGTGCCAGCGTAAGGGTCCGGTTTTGACGGCGACGGTGGTCTGGGCCGGCGCGTGGGCAGTTGAGGTGTTTGTGACTGGGCCGGTGGGAGCGGGCATATTAAGCGTCCGTGAAATAGTTATGGCAATGAGGTTGTCAAGCTGTGTCTGAAAACTCAATCGTTATTGGTATAATATTGGCTGCTTCGCCGTGCTTGCATCCGGCTCACCATGCTCAAGAGTACTTGAGCATGCCACCCATTGCTGGGTTCTGCGGATAACGAGCTAAACCCAAAGGCTCCTTTTGGGGGCGTATAGCATAAATACCTTTACAGCAAGGTGTTAAACAATATACTCAGCGTGGCCATTGTAGCGGGCTGTAGACTCATATGCAACCGGGGCACGGGTGGAAGGATAAGCCGATGCGGGAGAAGGTGTTGTCGGGGTGGGTGTTATTGTGGTTGGGGCTGGCGTTGGCGGGGTGCGGCAGGCTCAGGCCGGTGTCGCTGGTGGGGCCGGGGGTGAAGGTGCCGGAGCGCAAGGCGGTGGTGTTTTTCGTGGATGGGGTGCGTTCGGAGGTGTTCGACGAGATGCTGGGGGGGGGGCAGTTGCCGGGGATAGAGCGGTATCTGGTGGGGCGGGGTGTTCGGGTGGCCAACGCGGTGACGGTGGCGCCGTCGATTACGTACGCGGTGACGACGACGCTGGCGACGGGGTTGGTGCCGGGGCATCATGGGGTGCTGGGCAACAAGTATTTTGATCCGTTGCGGGCGATGTATGTGGATTACACGACGACGAAGACGTATCGGGACGTGGACGCGGACTATCGGGCGGAGACGGTTTACGAGATACTGGAGGCGACGTTCAGTGTGACGATTCAGACGCCGGTGCGGCGGGGAGCGTATCGGAAGGTGGATAACTGGGCGAGCAGCGGTGTGCGGTGGTTTTTCGGGCAGCTGCTGGAGATCGACGCGCTGACGGCGGAGCGGTTTGAGCTGATCGGGGCGGTGGCGGAGCGTGGGGGGCGTTGGCCTGGGTTGATTTTTGCGTATTTTCCGGCGACGGACGAGATGGGGCACCGGTATGGGCCTGCTTCGGCGCGGTATCGGGCGAGTTTGCGTAACGCGGATGAGCAGATAGGGCGGGTGTGTGCGGCGTTGGAGGCGAGCGGTCTGTTGGAGACGACGTACCTGCTGCTAGTGTCGGATCATGGGATGGCGGGGTGCGGGGAGGAGGAGTATCTGGACGTGGCGGGGCTGGTGCGGCAGGAGTATGGGCTGCGGGTGGCGGAGTCGGGTCCGGGTCGGGATGTGCGTTTCAATGAGCGTGCGGCGTATTTTGATGGGTACGATGTGGTGGTGGCGAACGGAGGCTATCGGCGGGTGGTGGTGTATCTGCGGCATGGTGAGCACTGGGGCGAGCGGGTGGGGGCAGAACGGGTGAGGCCTTTGGCGGATCGGCTGGGGGGTGAGGCGGCGGTGGCGTTGGCGGCGTATCCGGATGGCGGGACGGTTGTGGTGCAGAACGGGGGGGGCAAGGGTTTGATCGAGCGGCAGGCGGGGGGGCAGCTGGGGCCCTTGGACGCGAAGGGGTATCGGTATCGAGTGATTGACGGGGCAGACCCGCTGGGCTATGATGCGTTGTTGGCTGGCAGCGTGCTACTGGACGGGCGGTATCACAGCGGCCGGGCGTGGCTGGCGGCGACGGCGGCGACGCAGTATCCGGACGCGGTGGTGCAGTTGGCGGAGCTGTTCGATTCGCGTCGGGCGGGGGATCTGGTGTTGTTCGCGGCGGAGGGGTGGGACTTTGCCCCGGAGGCGATCGGCGGTCACGGCAGCGTGGTGGCGGCGGACATGCGGGTGCCCATGGTCATAGCGGGTCCGGGCGTCAAGGGGGGGGCGACGCTGGAGACGGCGCGGACGGTGGACGTGGCGCCGACGTTGGTCGAGATGCTTGAGCCGACGGCGTTGGAAGGTCGATATTTTGACGGACGGAGTTTGTTGAATGAGTTGAAGTAGATTCAGCATGGGTAAAAGTTACCCATCCTAGGAGTGTTGCCCTACTAACGTAGGGGAATGTAAGGCGCGGGCGAGACGGCCGCGACACGGCAATCATGGGCAGGATGCCCATGCCACGGGAAAAACAAGAGGTGCATGGTGCTGGGCGAGAAGCGATTCATTCGCACGATCAGGCTGAGCAATCTGCTGTCCTATGGGCCCAAGGCCAAGGAAGTGGAGCTGGGCTCGCTCAACGTCTTGATTGGCTACAACAGCACGGGCAAGAGCAACCTGATCGAGGCGATAGGGTTGTTGGCGGCGGCGCCGCGGGATATCGGCGAGCCGATACGGCAAGGCGGCGGGATCAGTGAGTGGCTCTGGAAGGGGGGCGGGAAGGGCTCGCGCGGGCCAGCGGAAATCGAGGTAACGGTGGATTACCCGGAGGGGTCGACGGGTTTGCAGTACCGGATCGCGTTGGGAGAGGTGGGGCAAAAATTTGAGGTGATCAGTGAATCGGTTGAGAACGAACAGGCTCTGGGCGAAGGGGCCGAGGAATCTGTTCATTACCGGTTAAATGAGAAACAAGCGGTTTTCAAGGGCTTTAGGGACCACCCTGCAAATAAGGAACGCTTTGAGTTGCTGCAGGCCCGGGTGCGTCTTGATGTTCGGCAGGCCATTTTTAGCCAGCGGAAGGATCCGGAGCAGTATCCGCAGATTACGTACTTGGGCAAACGGTTCGGTGAAATACGGTTGTATCGTGAGTGGGAGTTTGGGCGTTATACGGCACCGCGGTTGCCGCAGAAGCCTGATTCGCCGAGTGATTTTCTTTTGGCGGACGCGAGCAATCTTGGGTTGGTGTTGAATGATCTGCAACATCACAGCGAGGCGTGGAAGCAGTTTAACGAACGGCTGAAGCAGTTTTACCCGCTGGCGCGGGAAGTGACGGTGCGGATTCTGGGCGGGACGGTGCAGGTGAACGTGCAGGAGGAGGGGTTGCGGGAGCCGGTGCCGGCGACGCGGTTGTCGGACGGGTTGTTGCGTTACATGGCGTTGCTGTCGATTTTGTGTCACCCGACCCCGCCGCCTTTGGTGTGTCTAGAGGAGCCGGAGCTGGGGCTGCATCCGGATGCGCTGGGCAATCTGGCGGAGCTGTTGGTGGAGGCGTCGCAGCGGACGCAGCTGATCGTAACGACGCACTCGGATATTCTGGTCTCGGCGTTGTCGGAGGTTCCGGAGGCGGTGCTAGTATGCGAGCGAGACGAGGCGGGCACACATTTGCGGCGGCTGGAGCGGGAGCCTCTGGCGGAATGGCTGGAACGGTATACGCTGGGCGACTTGTGGCTCAAGGGAGAAATCGGGGGGGCGCGGTGGTAAGCGAGATTCGGATTTACGTCGAAGGCGGAGGAGACGCCAAGTCGACGAAGATAGCGTTGCGGGAGGGTTTCGATCGTTTTCTGGGTGAATTAAAGGCGAAGGCGAGGCAGTGTCGGCTTGGGTGGCGCGTGGTGCTGGGCGGGGGGCTGGATGAGACGGTCAAAGATTTTCAACTGGCGGTTCGCAACCATCCTGCGGCGATGAATATGCTGCTGGTCGATTCGGATGGGCCGGTGGAGGGGACAGCACGGCAGCACCTGGCGGGCAAATTGGCAAGAAGCAGCGACCTTGAGGAGAGCCAGTGTCACCTGATGGTGCAGGTGATGGAGTCGTGGTTGATTGCGGATGTGGAGGCACTGGAGCGGTTTTACGGGTCTGGTTTTCAACGATCGGCGATTCCGGGCGGCGAAGACGTGGAGCAGGTTGCCAAAGATCGCGTGCTGACCGGGCTGGAGCGAGCGACGCGCAATACGGTCAAGCGAAAGTATCACAAGATAATGCATGGGGGCAAGCTATTGGGTATAGTTCGGCCGGCGGTGGTGCGGACGAAAGCGAGCTGCTGCAACCGGCTATTCGAGACATTAGAGAGTGTTATTACGGAAGGGCGAGCATAAAGCGTGACGCCGGAAGGAAAGAAGGACGTGTTATGTTGAAGCGTACGCATACGTGTGGGCAGTTACGGGCGGCGGATGCCGGTCAAGAGGTGGTGTTGGCGGGGTGGGTGCAGTCGTACCGGGACCACGGGGGGCTGGTGTTTATTGATTTGCGTGACCGTGAGGGTTTGACGCAGATCGTGTTCGATCCGGAGAAGGACGCGTCGATGCACGATCTGGCGCGTACGATTCGCAAGGAGTGGGTGATCGCGGGTCGGGGCAAGGTGAGGCCTCGGGCGGAGGGGATGGCCAATCCGAAGCTGGTGACGGGTGAGATCGAGGTGTATGTCGAGGAGCTGGAGCTGTTGAACAAGGCGAAGACGCCGCCGTTTGAGGTGGACGCGTCGGAGACGATCAACGAGGAGCTACGGCTGCGTTATCGTTATATAGATATACGTCGTCCGGAGGTGCAGCACATTTTGCGGACGCGTAGTCGGGTGAACAGTATTATCCGGCAATACCATCAGGAGAACGGTTTTTACGAAATCGAGACGCCGATGCTGGCCAAGAGCACTCCGGAGGGGGCGCGGGATTATCTGGTGCCGGCGCGGCTTTATCCGGGTCATTTTTATGCGTTGCCGCAGTCGCCGCAGCTGTTCAAGCAGGTATTGATGGTGGCGTGGGTGGATCGGTATTTTCAGATTGCGCGGTGTTTTCGGGACGAGGACCCGCGGGCGGACCGTCAGGCGGAATTCACGCAGTTGGACGTGGAGATGAGCTTTGTGGGGATGGACGAGGTAATTGCTCACACGGAGACATGTCTGGCGCGGGTGTGGAAAGAGGTGTTGGGGGTGGAGTTGTCGCTGCCGATGCGGCGGATGGACTATCGCGAGGCGATCGAGGATTATGGGATCGATCGGCCGGACGTGCGGTTTGATATGAAGCTCAAGGATATCAGCGATATTGCGGGGCAGTGCGAGTTCAAGGTGTTCCAGACGGTGCTGGGGCGTAAGGGGATCGTCAAGGGTCTTTGTGCGCCGGGTGGGGGCAAGTATTCGCGTAGCGATATCGAGCGGGGGTTCACGGAGTTTGTGGCGCAGTACGGGGCGCGTGGGCTGGCGTGGTTCAAGGTGACCGAGGGCGAGAATGGTTCGGGAGCGGAGCTGACGAGCAGTATAGCGAAGTTTTTTACGCCGGAGCAGCGGCAGGAGATTATCTCGCGTTTTGGTGCGAACGTGGGTGATTTGATTCTGTTGGTGGCGGCGGATGCGGATACGGTGAACAAGTCGTTGGCGCCGCTGCGTTGCCGGCTGGGTGAGGAGCTGGGGTTGATCGAGCCGAACCAGTACAGTTTTGTCTGGGTGACGGATTTTCCGCTGATGGCGTTCAACAAGGATGAGAATCGGTGGGACTCGCTGCACCATCCGTTTACGGCGCCGCTGGCGGAGGATTTTTCCAAGTTGGACGAGGATCCGTCGCAGGTGCGGTCGCAGGCGTATGATATTGTGCTGAACGGTAATGAGATTGCCGGTGGTAGTATTCGTATACATCAGCCGGAGCTTCAGGCGAAGATATTTTCTCTGCTGGGCATTTCGGAGGAGAAGGCTCAGGAGCGGTTTGGATTTTTCCTGGACGCGTTGCGTTACGGGGCGCCGCCGCACGGTGGTATCGCGTGGGGGTTGGATCGGCTGATCATGCTGCTGGTGGGGACGGACAATATCCGGGATGTCATTGCGTTTCCGAAGACGCAGCGAGGTCAGTGTCTGATGACGGACGCGCCGTCGGGGGTGGATCAGGGGCAGTTGGACGAGTTGCACGTGGATGTGCGTCTGCCTCAGCCGGAGTCGGACTGATCAGAGATGGATTGTGCCCACTAAGAGTGCGGCGGGCCATCGCAAAGCAAGATGTTGGATTACGCATAGTCCATGGACAGGAGGCATAGCGGTATGCAGACTCAGACCGACGCAGCGATCGTGGGCAAGCTAGAGGGTTTGATGCGGAGTATTCCGGATTGGCCCAAGGAGGGGATAGTGTTTCGTGATATTACGCCGGTGCTGGCGGATGCGGCGGGACTGGAGCTGGCTTGTGCGGCGATGGCGGCGCCGTTTCGCAACCACAACGTGGAGCTGGTGGTGGGGGCGGAGAGCCGAGGTTTCATTTTTGGAGCGGCTATTGCTCGGGAGCTGCACTGTGGGTTCGTGCCGATTCGCAAGCCGGGCAAGCTGCCTGGGGCGACGATCAGTCAGGAATACGAGTTGGAGTATGGGGCGGACAAGCTGGAGATGCACGCGGACGCGATTGCGGCAGGTCGTCGCATCCTGATGGTGGACGATCTGCTGGCGACAGGGGGCACGATGCGGGCGTCGTGCCAGATGGTTGAGCGTCTCAAGGGTCGTATCGTTGGGGTGAGCTTTCTAG
>Ga0180431_10010361_pt1 | contig 10369 bp, 5 predicted proteins | sample SS_ome_11_FD_132459 | JGI IMG/M metagenome (GOLD analysis project Ga0180431, IMG submission 132459) | Hypersaline lake sediment archaeal communities from the Salton Sea, California, USA - SS_1_MS_1 metaG | ecosystem: Environmental > Aquatic > Non-marine Saline and Alkaline > Hypersaline >... | reverse complement strand
CTCCCCAGTCGAAACGGTACTGTACGGAGTGACCCCAGGTACATGAGGATCCGCTGGTGGAGTAAGTACCCGATTCCTGCACAGTGCGTTGAGTCGGACCGCTCGGTGTGTTCGGTGTACTCAACGAGTGGACCGGTTTTATTTCTATTGATTGGAGCAGTCCAGCAGAGGATGCAAATTCTCTTGGGCCTACTGGGAATCCCCATTGACCTGTGCAATTTGCACTAGGTTGAGGGTGTCCAGCTTCCTTTGCCTGGAGTATAAATTGAAATTGTATCGATTCTTTTGGAGCAATTGCTGTAAAACTAATTGATGAGTTACCTTGGACTTCCAATTTACCCATCAGAGATGACAGGTCGATTTCAACATGACCTGTCGGCCCAAGATCAACATAATCACTGTTATTGGTGACGGTTGCCGTGATCGTAGCAGTCTCGCCGACAATCATGGTTGTCGCAGAAGATGATATTGAAATAGATGGCTGTGGAACCCTGTGTCCCCGTATGTATTCACTCTGAAGACTTAGTGTACCGGCTTCACCTTCAGGTATAAGGAAAGGAGCTATACTCCAATAGGTACGAGCACATTGAACCGGAATGGTAACCGAGATCGTACCCAATTCACTACCACTATCTCCTGTCTTCACTTTCAGATTGGAGACGCGAACATAGCCATTATATGCATCTTCCCAAAACACACCTTCAAAACGTCCTGCAAGTGGATTTGGCCATACTATGTCATGCATTTCAATATGGCGGCCATCTGCGTCTGCAATCTCAAAAAGGATTGGGCTGTTTGGATTACTCGGAGCAATACTAATGCCCCCGATGAATCCAAGGCTGAATCCGACATTCAATTCCGTTGAAGTAAAACCATTGTGAAAGCTTCCATTAAAAAGACATTCCCCAAAGTAGTCATATGATCCATTTATCTGTATATCAGAAAGAAATGGCACAGATGGAACACCTATACCACCGACCGTTCCTTCATCGCCGAAATAAACAATTGGCAAACCAGCCGGTATTATTCCAACCGGATTTGTTATATAACATCTGATTGGTTCAATTTTCAGAGTTAGCGTGGCGTCATTGACAGATGGATCTATATAGGGATCAATACTTGCAGATGCAGTAACCATCCAATGGAAGTCAGCACTACCAAAAGGATCTACGATGTGTAATCCATAATAAACCGTTGCTTCATCAACATAGTTAATACCACTATCGGCAACCATGTTAATGTTGTGATTATTTTTATTTATATCTGAGTATCTTAGTTCATGTATATCTATAGGTATGCCAGCAAGAAACGTATCATATAATATAGAGCCATCATTGCCTATTATTGAAAAGGAGTGTATTCCAGAATTATCACCCATGTAGTGACATCGCCAACGGGCAACTAATAAATATGACGCCTCCTTCCAAGTTCCAACTAATAATTCTATTTGCTCTTTATTATATATTGCACCATATATGTTTTGTATATATTGCCCAACAATAGCATCTATTTCTTCTGAATATGTGCATATATATTCCAGATTAATTAACTTAAATTCAAAATCATTATAAATACACTTGATGCTGGCCACATCGCTTCTATATTTTTCTAGCACGTAAGCATCAGGATATACGTTCTCTTGTGCTTTTGAAATCTCAACAATAGACTCCAGGTCATTTACTGCTGAAGTTTGCGAGGATACTTGTACGTAAGGAATAATTAGCAGACTTACTAACAGCGGCATTAATACATATATCTGCTGAATAAATCGTTTCTTTTTAAGCATTGAAATGGTCTCCCTGAACATATGGCTTTAATACAAAATCCAGTAGATACTAAAGCATCCTAGTCAAGTTAATATTCAACAGGTGTTTGGTTTTCATCAATTTTTTGTTTGGGATTCTTGATCGTTGTAGCAAGTTGCGACGATCTGGTTAGAGTGTATTGATTTGACATAGTAGAACATGTTAGGTAAAAGGGCTCTTTAACGGAAAAGGTGGATAGCACTGACACGATTTCAGGATATGGTGGAGAGTATTAAGAAAGTATCTCCGTTTAAAAAGCATCCCTTCTGCTACTCATGAGAAGATGGAAGCGGTAATCAACCATCACTCACAGGAGCAGGACCATAATGCAAATCAATATGCTATTACCCATCAAACCGATACCCCATGCCGCGGACGTTGATGATGTATTTCGGTTCTTCGCTGCCTTCCGGTTCGATCTTCTTGCGCAGGTTCGAGATGTGGGTGTCGACCACACGGTCGGTGATGAAGACGTCGGAACCCCAGATGAGATCGAGAATGGTATCGCGTGCCAGCACCTGCCCCGGGTGACGGACGAAAGCAATCAGGAGTTTCATCTCGATAGGCGTGAGTTTGATCGGAGCACTGTCCTTTCTCAACTCGAACCGGTCGATATCGACTTCGAATTCGTCGAATGCGTAGCTGTTAGTGGAGAGACCCTTGCTGCGACGCAGAACTGCCCGTATCCGAGCTCGCAATTCCATCGGGCTGAAGGGCTTGGTGATGTAGTCATCGGCCCCGAGGTCGAGGCCGAGCACTTTCTCCGCTTCCTGGGTGCGAGCGGTGAGCATGATGATCGGAGTCCGGTCCCCGGAGCGGCGTAGTTCCCGGCAGACGTCGTAGCCGTCTTTGCCGGGAAGGATGAGATCGAGAAGAACTAGGTCGTAATCGTCGGCCTGCACCTTCTGGCAGGCTTCATCACCTGAGGTTAGAACGTCGATCTCATACTCCTCCAGTTCCAGATCTTCTTTCAGGGCAAGAGCGATATTTTCTTCGTCTTCGATAATGAGAATGCGTGTCATGACGGTCTCCAGATCGGCAAATGAACCGTAAAGGTACTCCCGGTACCAGGTGTGCTCCGAACGGTTATGTGGCCCTGATGAGCTTCTGCGATCTGCTGGGCGATGGCCAGCCCGAGGCCGGTTCCGCTAGCGGTCGTTTGTTTCGCCGATTCTCCTCGGACGAATTTGTCGAAGATCGCTTTCTGTTCTTTCTCAGGAATGCCGAGTCCACGATCGCTGATATGCAGAGCAATCGTCTCGGCACTTTGTTCGAGAGTGACAGATATCGGCTCAGCAACAGGTGAGTACTTGACCGCATTATCCAGAAGATTCCATACGACTCTACCCAAAGCATCCCGATCACCATAGACCGGCACGTCTTCTACGTGCAGGTCTACGTGCACATGATATCCTTGGGGGCAGATCTCTTCCTGGAACATCTCAGTGACTTCGCTCGTCATGGCAGCGATGTCGACGGGTCGCATCGAGTACTGGTGGGTACCGGCCTCCATTCGCCGGAAGTCCAGCACGCTTTCCACCAGACGGTGAAGGCGGTTGCCCTCCTGTTCGATGATATGCAGGTATCGATCTTGCTGATCGCGATCGACGATCCGGTCGTGAGTAATCATCTCGGCGACCTGGCGCATAGCAGTCAAAGGCGTTCTGAACTCATGAGAAACCGTGCTGACGAAGTCAGACTGCATCTTGGCCGCTTGCATTTCCCGTAAGACGGCCCGCGTCAGGGAATAGCCGGTAAAGAGAATCAAAAGGGTCGCGAGAATCAGCCCTGCCAGGAGAAAGAGCTGCTGGTCCCGCATGGTGACGACCCGAGCCAGGGGATTGGCTAATGCCAGGTTGATTGTCCAGGGAAGACCCGTCTCCACCGGCCCCAGTTTTCTGGTCCACCTGTTGTCAGGAAGTATGTTACCCGAGATCGGTTCGTCCGTTTCGACATCAAGTAGGGTGACGATGAGGTCGCGTTGCCGTTTTATCGTCTGTAGTTCGGGCATCCACCACGTCCAGAACGCATCAACTGATCCCAGGATGAAAGACAGTCGTGATGGCGATGCCCACTCTTGCGCGACAAGCATATGCTCGTATTGCTCGTGCTGGTTGAGCAGGGTAAATCCAGTCCAGGATCGGGATCGGATTGAACGATTCTCACGCCAGGTGCGCCACAAGTCATACGCAGCCTGCGTATGATCGAGTGTAAATTCCGATGCCTCGATGTCGTCAGCCGAAGGGGCGCGGTCGAGTGACTGCCCGGAGCCCGATGATTGGTTCGCTATCCGTGCAAGTTCATCGTGATAGGAGAGATATGCCATGTAAGAGATGGGTGGGCGACCACTCCGCAGGTATCGATAGATCTCCTGCATGGTGTGAGTGAAACTATCCCATCGCTGCAACTCAGCGAGGATGACACCTTGTTGAAATAGCCCGATCAACCGTGCCGGTTGATCGGTGACCAGTCTCTCTCCGTAGGAGGTCAACGTCGCATAATGATCGAGCGCACGAGTAAGGTTCCCCCGCTTGTACTCGCATCGAGCCAGGCGCATGTAAGCACCTGCTTGTATAGATAGATTCAGAGATTCCGTGCGGAACGCGTAGCTTTCAATGGCTCCGGTGATATCCCCGGCACGGAACTCCATGCGTTCACCTTCAATAAACACTCGATCCAGAGTTGGATCTGAGAAATGCGACACCGGCGGGTAGAGAATAGCCTCATCGGGCGTCCAATACGCCTGTTCATCGCTAATCACCATGATCACTGCAGCAGTGCTGAGTTCGCCAGCTTGGATCGGCAGCAGGGAGTCAAGATCGGTGGAAGACGCCTGTCCCAGACTGCTTAACCGATCCCGCCAAGACACAATCGATTGCCGGATGCTCGAGGTGATCTGATCTGCGCCAAGAGCAAGTTCATCCTGTAAACGCTCTTCGATCAGTCGATCACCCTGCTGGTACAATCGACCGCTGATCCAAGAGAGCCCTGCCAGCAGAAGAACTGTCAGAAATGCAAACAAGAGAATGATGTTCCGTGGAGGACGGAACCAGATACGCAGGTACGGGAATCGCCGCGGTTTCATAAGCCGGTCATTATCTCACGATAGATCCTGACACAGAGCAAGGATGCTAACAGGTTATGCCGTTCTTCTTCCATCAGTATTTCACTCATGCTATAAATACGAGGGATTGCAGGCGGCTGCTCGACCCAGCCATTGTATCGCTCGTCTCTATCAGGGAATAACGTTTTTTCCCGCAGGTCGCAGATGTGATGTCATGACCAGAATAGGAACAACCGTCATCAAAGTACACAAGACGGATGAAAGCGTTCGTCCTCCAGCGTATCTGAAACCGCCCCCTCTATCACACTATGGTTTACTTCTGTGTATTTACCTTCTCACTGTTTCCTCTCAAGCCCAGGCTCAGAGAGAACAGGAAGCCGCCCTGCTGCTTCAACGCGCGAAACGGGTACATGACATTGAAGGTGACCTGCCCAGAGCCATCGAACTATACCAGAGTGTGGTTGAATACTATGCAGATGAGCGTCATCAAGCTGCCGAGGCATTGTACCGGATCGGACAATGCTTCGAGCTGATGGGCAACGCCGAAGCTGCTGCAGTCTACCGGCGGGTGACGGACGAGTACCCCAATGTGAGGGAGTTCGCCAATCCGGCCCTTGAGAGGTTCCTGTCGCTCGCCGGTCCCGGAATAGCCGGTCTCGGTGATCCTCTGGGGCGAGAGACTGTCATGGTACTGAGATCCGATATCGTCGCTCCCACTCTGTCTTCAGACGGTCAGACAGTAGTTTTTTCGAATCCCGATACCGGTGACCTGGTGTGGTGGTCTCTGGCGACCGATGAGAAAAGGTATCTGACCAGCGAACGAGGACTCCTGCCGGGAGGATCGGGGAAATATGCCCTGGCATCCAGCATTGCGCCCGAGTCTGATCTGATCGCATTCAACATCATCGATGATTCCGATACAGCGGAGGTGCGCGTGATCGATTCATCAGGTGATGTGCTGGGTAGTTGGACGACGCAACTTCCGTGGACCTATGTTCAGCCCGGTCCCTGGCTCCCGGGAGGTCGGAACTTCATCGGCTTCGTGTGGTCGGATGAATCGAAATCGTCCTGGTTGGTCCGGTTTTCAACCGACACCATGGAACCCGACTCTCTGGCCGAAGTGCCCAACGACGGTCCCCCGCAGTACTTCGAATACGTTCCGGAAATCCAGCGCCTCTTCTATGATACAGCTCAGGATCCTCGCGAGTACTGGTCAGCAGCCCTGATGTACCGAATCGGTGATCAAAACCCTATCATATTAGGGGATGATTCGCGAAACGATCATCTCCTCACGGTTGATCCCTTGGGGCGGTATGCTTTGATCGTCGGGACCAGAACGCGCCCGCAGACGATTTGGGCTTTTGAGATCAGTTCATTCCTGAGCGGCCGGGGAGCAACGACGCTCACACCCATCATGGAATTCCCCGGCCACTTCCAGAGCCTCGGAACCCTCGGATCGGGTGACTACTACTACATCCTCGAAGAAGGTTTGGTGGATTACCTGCCCGAAAGCGACTGGATCGGCATTCCCCAGGCCTGGATCGTGTCCTGGGCAGAAATCAGAGCGGTGGAGGAACTCGGTCATGACCGTATGGACTTCGCACGTATTCTCCCCCACGCGTTGAGTCAGGCCGGCACATATTACCACATGGCGCGCTACAGTGATTACCAAGCTTTTGTGACGACTGTGCGGAATGGCGAACCGTCCTTCCAGTCCGACAATGAGGTTCTCATCAGTTACTATTCCCGGCGCCGACCGGTTATCGCCTGGGCTCCTTCGGGTGACCGATACGCCTTTATACCCTCACCCCCTCAGATCACGTGGTTCCAGGATCGCCTGCCCCTGATGATCAGATGGGTGCACTCCAGTCGTCTTGAGCGCATTTCTTTGCCGGTTGCAGCCACCGGCGACTTTCTCCTCTGGCTGCAGGATGAAGATTGCGTCTTACTCTCGGGTCGGAGTGAAGACGCCGAAGGTCTCTTCAAGATCAATATACGGAACGGGGAAGCGGAGCTGTGGCTATCGGGTCGGGCAAACCGATTCAGCGCCCCGGCCTACCGGGCTGAGGCTAATGGCTTTTACTTTCTTAGATCTTCTGGAAATTGTGGGACAGATCTCTTGTTCAGTGATTGGACGCTCAACCCACCACAGCTTGTATTCTCAAGCAAGCAACGCCTTGTCGGTCCCCTGACGGTTTCAACCGATGGACACCGCATTGCGGTATCAGCCTGTCGTCGAGATGAATCCGCCTACCCGGGGAAGACGTATCTCCAGGTCATATCTCTGCCGGATACGTCAATCCAGACGATCGCATCACTGCCGGGTTTCGCTCCTCTGGCCCTGGCATGGTCGGCTGACGACACCATGATCAAAGCCTGGATCTCATGTATTGAACTGGAGGGCGAGAATCCCGAAACGGCGACCGAACTCTGGAACATCACCGTGGCGGAGGGAGCAATCGAAAGAATGCTCGGATGGCCCGCCAATATCTCCTTTCTGACTTTCTCACCGGATGGCAATCACACCGCCTATGCGATCCGCAATCAGCGTCGGCGAAGCATTCTCATTAAAATGGAGCATCTTTTCGGCCTTGTGGATCAGGTCCTTTATCCCTGAGGAGGATTAGCGGTGCCTAATGGGGCGACGAGGAACGCAACTGGCCGGAGCGCGCCAGTGCTTGAATACCATCGAGTTTGCGGAATGGTATGCCTGGCCTGCTGCATCATCGTCATCGGATATACCATACCGCTTAACGCACAACCATCTCCTCCGACTCAGGAACGCACGCAGGGTGTCATTCGGGGAATCCTTATCGATGAGTATGGATCGACCGTACCGAAGACACCGATATCTTTGACAACCTGGATGTTCCCACGAACATCAGATAGTGACTCTACCGATTTCACCGGACGCTTTTCTTGCTCTCTTCCATCAGGATCTTACCATCTTACATCTTTCCGGGGTTTAGGATTGACCGATCAGGCGGCCGCACGTAGAAGCGACATCACAATCACCGCCGGCGATACCACCTGGACCATCCTGGACGCGAAGTGGGGCGCGTACCTCGAATTCTCAGACATCCTCTTCAACGGCCGACCGCCGCCTCTCGAGGTATCCGGCAGCAGCAGCTTCACCGTGGAGTGCAACTATCATATCTGGGCGCCGAGGCCCGTTCCCGATTCCGATCAACATATCGCTGTCGGGATTGAAGGTAAACCGCATGACACTCTGATCATCGGCACACCGGGGACGTACCCAGGAATTGCCGGACGTGTCGAATTTGCGTTTTCAGCTCCCGATTCAACCGGCACGTATCGAGTACTAGCGCGACACATTCTTTTTTCCGATAGAAATGTTCTACTGGATCTCTACGAAAAGAACATCGTTCAGGAAAACTCCAGAAACATCTATCTGGGCAGTATTCACGTCCGTCCTAAAAACAACGTCATTGCCGGCTGTATCGTCGATCGGAGCAACACCGTCATACCCGGGTTCACTCTTGGTATCCAGCGAATTCCCAATGAGACGGCGACTCCGATCGATACCTGCCGTTCGTCGTTTGATGGTACGTTCTCCCTGCCGGCCGAGGATGGTCGATATTCCCTGATCGGCCGTCAAACCGAAAGACGCATGCTGGCGAGTCTGGGTGACGCTCCCGCGTTTGAGGTGGCCGGCGCCGATAGTATCTGGATCGATCTGGATTCAGAGACTGCCCGTTTCTTCCAGGTTGATTCCTTCCGGGTGGAATTCAGCGATTCCCGGAATATCGCCGGAACTACGCACCATCTCCCTCCGGGATATCAAATCTCTCCAAGCGATCGTATTTCATTAGAACTGACCTGTCATCGCTGGGGCGGTGAGGGAAATAGTACCGATGAATATGTCGTTGTCGGCATGAACGGGCAGGCTCAGGATGTCCGCCTATTAAAAGACGTACTCTCCAGTACAGGGAATACTGGCACTCTCACCATCAATCTCAGAGCACCAGAGGCGAGCGGATCACACGAGGTCTACCTCATGCTGCTCGAGGCTGATTCTGCCGGCGATGCAATCAGACAATTCGACCGCCTATTCTCACCGCAGAACCTCAGGGCCATCCGGCTTCTCATCTTGAGAGTTCGTGACTGAATCCTGTCCTACCACGAGGGAAATACTGATTGTCAGAAATTCTATACCGATTCTTGTTCGTGTCCCGACAGGCACTTCATTCTCCGTAAACGTACGCTGTCTACACTCGACCCACTATGTTGCACAGCCAGAAACACGATTCTGTGCAACAGCTGTCGCAGGCCGACCGCTCTGCCTCCCGTCGACCTGCGATATCCAAACAAGAAAGATGTCTGTCATCCCCCGGGCATTCACGCGCTCGGGGTATGCCGCACCACCTCCCGTGCGATCGGGATATCCGGCGGCGCCAGATCGAAGGTCAGGAGTTCGGCGATCGGAACCCAGGCCACTGAATGGTGCTCATCGGCCGTAGGTTCCCCGTCGGTGATCTCAGCCCGATAGCAGTGCAGGGCATACTGCTTCTCGCTGACCGAGAAATCAGTCGACGCGACGTGTAGTCCGACTGTGACTTCGATCCCGAGTTCCTCGTACAACTCACGCATCAGGGCCCGTTCATGCGACTCGCCGGTTTCGACCTTTCCTCCGGGGAACTCCCACTTGCGATCGAGCCTGGCATCGGACCGCTGGGCCAGCAGGACGAGATCGTCCCGGATGATTACTGCACCGACGACATCCTGTCGCATGAACAACCTTTCGCAGGCTCGGGTTCCGTGACAGGTATTCACCCTGTAGTATAGTGCTGGTAGCCGGTCAGCCAATCGGCCGATAGTCGAGGCTACACCGTCTGGCAGAATTGAGTCGGGCTTTGACCGATACTTCGATCCTCACACTCGATGAAGTTTCCGTCACCCTTGGCGGGGTGCCGATCCTGCAGGACATCAGCTTCGAGCTTCAACCCGGAGAAGTGGCCTGGCTGGTGGGGCCCAACGGAGCGGGTAAGAGCACCCTGCTGCGGGCGGTGGCCTCGCTGCTGCCGTTTTCAGGCGACATCGCCATCGACGGTTTCGACAATTTCCGTCGCGAGGCACGGGCCAGTTTCGCCTATGCCCCCGATGCACCGGTTCTCTATGAGGACCTCACCTTGACCGAACATGCGGTGTTCACCAGCAGAGCCTGGGGCCGGTCCGACGCCGAAAAGCGGATCTTGGATCTGCTCGAGACCTTCGCTTTGTCGGACCGTCTGGATGAGTATCCCGTCACGCACTCCCGGGGCATGCAGCAGAAGCTCTCGCTGGCCCTGGCGATCGGCCTGGGAACGCCGCTCCTGATGCTCGACGAACCCTATGACGGTCTCGATCGCCGGGCTCAACCGATATTGACCGAGCTGCTCCTCGCGCATGCCGCTGCAGGGGGCGCGGTGCTGGTCACGACCCATCAGGAAAGTCAGATACGACCCTTTTCCGCGGTCCGCGAAGTGCGGGTGCTGGAGAT
>Ga0180431_10010360_pt1 | contig 10371 bp, 7 predicted proteins | sample SS_ome_11_FD_132459 | JGI IMG/M metagenome (GOLD analysis project Ga0180431, IMG submission 132459) | Hypersaline lake sediment archaeal communities from the Salton Sea, California, USA - SS_1_MS_1 metaG | ecosystem: Environmental > Aquatic > Non-marine Saline and Alkaline > Hypersaline >... | reverse complement strand
TTTTTGCACAGGCCGGCGGTGTCACGTTTATTCCAATCAATGCCGAGGCATTTTCCGACATTAAACAGGGGCTTGAGTTTGCCGGCGAACGCAATTGGCTGGTGAAATATTCATCGAAGGTAACAGCTCAGGGCGAGGCTCTTTCTGGGGCTGCAAAAGAGGCAACGGCGGCGATTGTCAAGGGAGCCAAAGATCTTAGTACTGCGGAGATTGAAGCCAGGCTTGATGTGCTGAAGAAGGAAAAGGAATTAATTGAGGCAGAGGCAGCTCTCGCCGAAGCAATAAGAAAGAAAAAAGCCGCAGAATCCCACGATTAACCGGGCTGAATGTATTTGCCGAACTCTGAATTTTATCTAACGCACAAGGAAGCGGAGAGGTTACCCTCCACTTTTTGCTCGGCGACGACGCGGGGGTAATTGACCAATCGGGGCTTCGGAAATCGCTCCAGTATATCGCTTCGCTGGTATCTATTCATTGATGAAGTGATTGGAATAGTGAAAGGTCGGTGCTTTATCGAGAACCTGTACAGGACAGTCAAGAACCAAAGTGACGATGTCTCCGGAAGCGCCGGAGATTGCACACGTCAGTGCAACATTGTCCCTGCTTCTTTTGCGAGTTTTACTCGCCGAGGGCGTATAGATGACCGATTGTCCGCAGGTAAATCTTGTTTTGGGCAATCGCCGGGGTGGCGAAAATTTTCTCGGAGAAGCTGTTTTTCGCCAGGATTTTTAGTTTATCATCGGCCTGGATGACCGTGACGACGCCGCGGACTGAGGCAACGACAATCTTGTCGCCCGCGGCTATGGGTGAGGTCGCCATGCCGTACTTGCTCTTCGGCGTCTCGATCTTACGCCGCCAGACGACATTTGACGCACGATCGTAACAGATCAGCCCGTAGGTGCCGAAATAGACATAAACGTGCCTTTCATCCGCGGCCGGTGTGGAAGATGCGGGATTATTAAGTGGATGAAACCTTACCTTTGTCTCGGCCTGAAAGCACGGATCTCGTTATTCTATCGTGCTCTTTTTATAAAGGCTACTTTGGGCCCGGCAGGCTGCTCTAAGACTACGGTATCGTGCCGGGACCGGGCGATGCAGCGTGATATCGTCGAAGGACTTTGTTGAAACGGCACAATTCGATCTGGAAGAGCTGGTCGAGGATGTATGGGCACGCCACAAACAGGTTGAACTCTCAGGACAGAGCTGATAGGATGCAAGGCATGAGACGACGGACCTTTATCAAAACAACCGGCGCGCTCGGGTTAAACGCGGCTCTGCCCTGGGCCGATCTCTACGCACGAGCACGGAAATCAAACGAATTCCTCAAAGAAAAATCATCCGATCGGATGCTCTTCCCCCGCCCGCGTGAAGGCGCGGAACTACCTATATCTCCGGTCGGACTTGCCTGGCTTCCCTGCGCGTCGGCCGCGGACTATCGAGTCGAGATATTCGCGAAAAACGGGCCGGGCGTCTATAGCAGGAATGTGGGCAAAGACCCGGTTCATCTGCCGGATAAAGTCCTGCCGTCCGGGGATTATGAATGGGATGTTACTGCGTTCGACACAAATGGCGCCGATATCGCTCGACGAGGCAGGCGTTCCTTCACCATCCTGCCCGGTGCCGCAAAGTTGCCCTGGATCGCTCCGAAGGAGTTGTTAAGCCGCGTCCCCGCCGAGCATTCGCGCATTCTCTATCCCAGGGCCGATCTGGATCGCATTCGCGCTACGCTGTCATCTACTCGCGCCAAGTCATGGAGAGCCTGCAAAGCCTCGGCCGACAGGGCCCTCTCCAAAGGCGTGCCCGAATTTCCGAAGTATCATCTGATCAAGGATGCCGGCACCGCACGACTGGAGTACGGGCGCTATTTTTCGTACTTTCGCGGCTATGTGGACGGGGCTCTGATGAATCTCGCGCTGGCGTTTCTTATGAGCGAGGAGGAGAAATACGCCCGGGCGGCCAAGAAAATCCTGCTGGAGATTGCATCCTGGCCAACGAATGACGACGATGTCACCAGCGTCAGCGCAAAGTGGGGAGACGAAGCGGGACTGTCGTTCTCGAAGTGCGCCCACATCGCCTACGACTGGCTTTATCCGGCGCTGAACGATGCCGAGAGGAAACAGGTCTTCGAGATGTGCCGGGCACGCGCCTGGCAAACTTACAGGCGGCTCGAACGCAGGAACTACCTGACTTACCCCGGCGAGAGTCACAACGGAAGGCTGATCGCTTATCTGACCGACATGTCGCTGGCGATGGCGGGCGAGACTCCCGATACCGAAACCTGGCTGACGTACTCGCTCAAAGCCCTGCTTACGTTCTATCCGCACTGGGGCGGGACCGATGGCGGCTGGGCCGAAGGTACGCCTTACGGCTTATGGTACAATACCTTCTATATTCCAGCCTTTGAGAGTCTGCGCCGGCTCGCGGGTTACGATCTGTGGCAGCGCCCTTTCTTCAACAACGTGCGGTACTTTTTCTTCTACTGCACGGCCAATCACGGCGAGATTCGCCCGTTCGGCGACTCGGCCGAGGGGGGCGGGCCCGGTGTCCGCGGCGGCAGCGGGTACGCCGAGCTGATGGCATTCCACGCCCACCGCTACAACGATCCGTACGTCGGCTGGTGGATCAGGCAGATCCCGGGCTACCGGGGCTCGAAAAGCGGCTTTGCCGCATTGTTGCATGAGGACGAGCTGCCGGCGAAAGTGCCGACCGATCTGCCCAATTCGCGAGTCTTCAAGGGTGTAGGCTGGGCCGGGCTGCACAGCGACATAACCAGACCTCAAAGCGATACATGCCTGATTTTCAAGAGCAGCCCTTACGGCAGCGTCTCGCACAGCCACGCCGACCAGAATGCATTCGCCATCATGAAAGGCGGCACGGCGCTGGCGATTCCATCGGGTTATTACGGTCCCTCCTACGGCAAGCCTCACCACGCCCAGTGGACGCGGTCCACCAAAGCCAACAACTGCGTGCTCGTCAACGGTCAGGGGCAGAAGATACGCTCGGCCGGGGCAAACGGCGCTATAGTTGATTTCAGAGATGCAGCAGGCTATACGTACGTCGTCGGCGACGCCGCGCCGGCTTATGCGGGCAAGCTCAAAAAGTGTGTCCGCCGTATTCTGTTCCTCCGCCCGGGCCTGTTTTTGCTCCTGGATGAAGTCGAGGCGCCGGCGCCAAGTCGATTTCAGTGGATGCTGCACGCCTTCGAGAAAATGAAAATCGAAGGCAATCAAGTGACATCACGCCGCCGCGGGGCCACGCTTGATGTTAACCTTGCCTGTTCCGGCGGGCTGAAGCTCTCGCAGACGGACAAGTTCGACACGCCGTACAATCACGGCATACCCAAAGCATACCACCGGGACAAGGCCAATCATTGGCACGTCACGGCCGAGACGACCAAATCCTCACGCAAAGCGCGCATTGCCGCAGTTATGTCGGTTTACGGTTCCGGCGAGAGGTTCGACGTGAAGTTGCAGCATGACAACGGCTGGCTGGGAGCGGTGGCGACGGGTGATTTCGGGAAGGTAGAGGGTTGGACCCGCTTCGATGCGACCGATACTCTTCCGGCGAGCCTGGCCGGTCAGAACATCAACCGGCGAATCAACCTGTGGGGTCGAAGCCGCGACGGCGAAACGTTCTCTGCTTAGACTATGGCGAAGCTCACCTGTGCATGAACAAAATACTCGAAAATGTCGATTGACAGGGGCAAGCTGCGACAGTATCTTGTCGCTCTCGATAACAAGCCATTGTGGCATCTTCGATCGTTTGGTTAAGTGAGTTGAACTATCTTGATGAGGGTACGGCCAATCACTGGATTGCACAGGGCGACGGTGCACTTGATCTTGGCAATCGTATTTGCCGCGTCTTTCGGCCGAAACTGCCTTGCCGGCGATTTTGAATTCTGGAACACAACGGGCGCCTGGTTCGATCTGGACGAGGACTGGAGGGTCCGCGTCGATGAGCTTTTGAAGCTGGGAAACGACGCCGGGGAACTTACGTATCACCATACCGATCTGGGATTTGTTTATCAGGGCCTTGCCGACTGGCTAGACCTCGGACTCCACTACAGACAGGTTTTCGACAAAGACGACGAGTGGGGCTGGTGCCGGGAGAATCGTCCTCACGTTAACCTTACGGTGAAGACCCGGTTGGCCGATATCGACGTTTCCGACAGGTCGAGATTGGAGTATCGAGACAAAGAGAACGACCCGGACATATGGCGCTATACCAACAAGCTCACGATAAGACTGCCCCATGAGTTCACCAGGTGGAAATTGCGTCCCTATCTTGCGGACCATGTGTATATAAATCTCGACGGTCAGGCCTTCGACGGGAACAAAGTCTATGCGGGATTCTCATTCGAGCCCTCGGCCAATGCCCGGGGAAGACTTTACTATGTCTGGGACACCGACGGAGAGTGGACGAGCACAAATATTCTGTGGCTCCAGTTGAGGTTTTACTTCTGACGATGAGTTCTGTAGCAGTTCACTTCCAACGATAGTCCCGCGGAACTGACGTTACGTCTTCATCGAATCCAATTCGATAAATGCAATCGGCAGGAAGATGAAGACCGGCAGCCACGCCCATAATGCGGGCATAACCTTGTCGAAGACCACCTCGGTTGCGAGCATCCTGCAGACGAACGTCGTGATGAAGCAGGCCCCGGTTATGCTGAAGCTGATCATGACGGCCGACTTCATCGACTTCGGGTCGCGGCAGACAAGTATCGGCAGACTCACCATGAGCATCACCAGGTTTATGATCGGATCGGTGATGCGAAAATGCTTCTGGCTCGAAAGCTGAAATATATCCCTGATTCCCGTTTCCTGTTTTTCGAGAGTCATCAGCGCTCGAAGGGACAGAAGAGTCTTGTGCTCGCTCTTGCGCCTGATGGGTATGTCTCTGGCTGTTATGTCACTGGTGTAAAAAGGTATTTGTTCGGGTGCCCCATGTGCGCCAACTCTCTCAAGCAGGCCGCGGTCGATAAGGTCGTCGGTCTTTGGATCCCGGCTGAACAAGGCCCACTGGCCGTTATTATCTTTGTCAACGGCCTTTTCCGCAGTGATGCGGCCGGTCACTTCCCATATTCCGGGTCTGTCGGTCTGCTCTCGCAGCAGGATGGTCGGTCTGTGCAGCGTACGAGTTCCAACCTCGAACCTCTGGGAGTTGATCAGAGAGCCATTTTGGTCGCCGATAAACCGAACGTCATAGGATTCCTGCCCCGGAAGGTCGTCGTGGCTGCGCACGAGTTTGTCGGCCAGAGGAGGTATCAGGAATTCCTGGTCGATGATTAGCACGCCGGTGAGCAGCAGCGCCAGGAACACTATCGGGGCTATTATGCGCTTGAGGCTGATGCCCGAGGCCATCACGGCCACCAGCTCGTTGGATCGAACCATTCGGCCAAAGGAAAAGGCTGCTGCGACCGCGGTTATCATCCCGGCGAAATCGCGAAAGTAGAGAGTGCAGTTGTAAGAGTAAAACATCAATATGTTCTTAATGACCGCGGCGGTGCCGATATCGGCACGCTCGGTAAACTCGTCGAGATTTACGAACAGATCGGTAATTACTCGCAGCCCCATCAGCACGCCAAAAGCGATTACGTAGCCGATGATGAAATTTTTAGCAACGTATCTGTCCAGTATCTTCATAACTCTCAGTTTCTCATAAGGCGACCGTATATGACGAGGACCACCAAGAACAGAAATCCCAGCCCGGCCCACATTATCGCCACTCCGGAAAGAGTGTTGGCTGCTCCCAGGTTCTCGGTCACTTGTTTGCCGCTCATTATGCACACTATCAATACCGCGGACGGCACGCAGCTTGCGCCGAAAGCGGTGAGCAAGTGCCCGCCTTTTTTGATTATGCCCAGACCGATGCCGATCAAAATCATCGGTACGCAGCCGATGCCGAAGACCAATCTGGAATGTATCTCCGATTTTATCTCCACGAGCGTCTTGTCGATTTCTCTCTGAAGTGTGTTTTGCTGGCTCTCCAGCATCGGGCTCGGCTTCAAACCCGTCAGCTCCGTTAGCTCCGAGGCCAGCTTTTCGGGTCTAAGGTTGCCGTTTTGTGATCTTACCTTATGCGCCACGTCCGTTACGGCCTGCGGCGGTATAAGGCCGGGAGTGTAGTGCCGAAGCCGAAACGGAAACAGTGAATTCCCCGCCTCCTCCGGTCTGTCCAAATCCATCGTCAGGGTCGGCGCCAGGACGTCAACTTCGTCGAGACTAATCCAGGCCTTTTCACATCTCAGTGTGCGAACGGGCCCGTCGCCGTCGGTGTCGTGGGCTATGACCACGACGTTGCCGATCAGCTCGATCTGCTCGTCTCGGATCGTGCTTTGATCGGCTGTGAACTTGACTGAATTGGGTTCTCCAAGCAGCCTGTAGAAATTCTTCGCGTCCGCGACTGATGCCGTAGCCGAGTCATCAATCAAGGGCGGGCCGCTTATTTTGCCCCTGATGTCTTTTTCCAGTAATTCAAGGATTAGTTGATTGTAAGTTTCGCGCGCCAGTTTTTCAATCGGGTAGAATCGTAACAGGTCGGCCTGGATGCGTTTCATTTCGCCTATCTTTTTGAATTTTATGTCGTCGCCCAGCAGCGAGCCAAACTCGAGAGTAGGCGACACCCAATCGGCTTTTACCTCGATCTTCGCTCCCATTGTGCGAGGTTTGTATGCTTCGATCTGCACCTCGTTAAACCTCTCGTACGGATCGAAGTCTATCCTGGCGTACTCGGCCGTGGTGATCTCTTCAATTTCGCGGTAGTCTTTCATCTTGGCTACAATCACACCGGAGAGTATGCTGTTGGCCAGGTCTGCGTGATCGGCGTAGATCAGGTATTTCTCCTCGGGAGGCAGAGCATAGTACCGTCTGCGCTGGATATTGCGAAAGAGTATCTGCTTGGCGTCGGCCTTGAGAGATTCCTCGGCGCGGTGAACGAACACCGGCATCACGTAGAAACTCAGCAGAAGATTCGCAATCGCCACCATGATCGCCAGCGCAAGGCCCGGATAGACCAGCGTCGGGACGCTTATCCCGGTCGCCCGGCAGGCGTCGAACTCGTTGTCGCTGGCAAATCGTCCGTAAACCAGAGCCCCGGCGAAAAGGGCCGCCATCGGCAGCACAAACGTCAGGGTGATCGGCAGAAAATAGCCCATCAGGTGAACGACCTGCCGCGAGCCGAGACCGAACTCCTGGACCGGCTGCAAGATGCTGCCGAGACTCAGGATCAGCGTCAACCCCACCGCGGCCAGCAGAAAGACCCTCAAAAGCTCTCGAAATATATATCTGTGTAACGTGAAAAGCATTACGAGTCTTTAGTCGATGTCCATGACGTCTATCTCTTTGACTTTATCGGCGTAAATATGGTGCGTGTATTTGCCGAGCAGTTCTTTACGGCACGCGGCCAGCAGGGCGTTTCTCTTCTCGCTCATCATTCTTTCTTTGATCTGCGGCAGCATCTTCTCGTCGTATTCTTTCGGCTCGGCCGGTTTCTTCTCCAGAATCTTGACGACCCGCCACTTCACACCCTGGCGATAGAAACCTTTCACGGGCCCGACTATCGTATTCGGATCGGCAGCCCACAATTTATCCCAGAATATTGTCTCGCTGCCGGGCTGAATCGTAAACGCTTTGAGCTTCTTCTCAAGAGAGTGCTCCTGCTTGGCCTGCTCGAAGTCCTTGCCCCCGTCAAGCTCGGCTCTGACCTTCCCGGCCTCGGCAAGAGTATTGCACCATATAGGATCGATCTTGATGCTCCTGCTGCTGGCGAATTTCTCTTTGTTCTCATTGAAATAGGCCACCATCTGCTCCTTCGTCGGCTCGTTGACGTCCTTGTATATGGCGGATTCCGCCTGGCCGAGCAGCAGAACGTCTTCATAGTCCCTGACCTTCTTCAGCAGTTCGGGATTCTTATGCAGCCCGAGAGATTCGGCCTCGACGACAAGCAGCGGCAGTTGCAGGGCTCTGGTAAGGAACTGCTCGACGACGCTCTGGCTGGCGGTTTTGGGCCGACTCGGCGGCGCAATATTGCACAGGGCATCGAACCAGTCCTCCAGAGTTATCTTTCCCTTGTCGAACGTCGCCAGAACGGTCTGTTTTTCCACCGGCGTCAACTCATCTTTGATCTGGCTGTTGAGAATCCACGTCTGCCGGCGGGGAAATTCCGGGCGATGCAGGAGCCTTTGGTGAGCCTGGCTGACTTTGGAGAAATTCTCTTTTAGTATCTTAACGTTTCTCTTTACGTTTATCTGCTGATAGTGCCGACTCCAAAGGTTCCCCGCCTTATCCCTTTCGACCATCTGTTTGGCCCGCGCTTTATCCAGCTTGGGATCGGATTTCATCTTCGCTTCGATCTCACTTTCGGTTGAACTGATCTTGCCCTCCATGTACGTCCGATACAGCAGGTTTGCGAGTTGCCTTTGCCTGTTTTTTTTCGCCGTACCCGCTATGCGCTCATTCTCAAGCATGCCCTTGGCGCGTGCATCGAGCACCATCGCCTTTTTGCCCACCATTTTCACGAGCGTGCTCATCGCGTCCGGCGGCGGAGCATCCTCGTCATAGTAGTCATAGTCGTAAGGGCGGAGGTCCATCAGCCACTGTTTCTCAAGCTCTTCGGCCGTGATAGTGTAAGGCCCGATCCTGGCGACGACCGTCGATGGTCCCGTGCCGGCGCTGACCGCAGGATTCACGGCCTTCTCTGCCGCCGCCCCGAATGCCGGCGCAACTGCCGCACAAACAACACAAACTGCCGTCAACAACGCCAACTTACCCAAAAGCAATCTCTTCATCTGTATTTCCCTTTCATCAAGTAGCATTCACCTTTAACATCGGCACATTCTACTAATACGATCCGGCCTTTTCCACCACAAATAGCCAAGTTTGCCGCTGTACTGCTTCTTTTTTGGTTTTGCGCTTTATGCGAATGGTGCGGCAGTCTATAATGGATTATCCTGTGCTTGATACTGATAATAGGGAGTAATGTATGTTTGACAAGGCGACAGATGAGAGAATGATACATAGGTTGTTCTGTGTTCTTGTGCTTCTATGTGCTTGTGCACTAAGTCAGGCCGACAGGATCGTCCTCAAGGAGGGGCAGGTCGTGACCGGCGATATCCTCGCCGAAAAGCAGACGCAGTTGTACGTCGATATCGGCATAACGATCCTTGCCATTCCAAAGGACAAGATACTTGAGTATGAGTACACAGATACCGATCAGGCCGATCCTAACGACGCCGGCGACAAAACCGACATTGGCCCGGCAACGAACACAAGCGGATCCGGTAAGCTCTACAGGACCGCCGATCTCAGGAAGACCACGATCGAGAAATGCGTGGCCGCGGTCTCCGAGTCCGTGGTGATGATCTCCAATCCGGGCGGCTCCGGTTCGGGATTCTTCATAAATGAACAAGGGTATCTCATAACCAATTTTCACGTGATCGAGCGTGAAACCAGGATCGAGGTCACGATGTTCCGGAAGGCTCCTAACGGCTTCGAGAGAAAAAAATTCAAGAAGGTTAAGATTATAGCGATGAATTCCTTTGTCGATCTGGCCCTGCTGAAGGTCGAGGACCTCGGCGACATTAAGGTCAGGCCCGCATATCTCGGAGACATGACCCGCACCCAGTCGGGCGAGGACGTCTTCGCTATCGGCAATCCGCTCGGCCTCGAAAGGACCGTCACAAACGGCCTGATCAGCACCAGGAACAGGGCCTTCGAGGGTCTTACCTATATCCAGACCAACGCCGACATAAATCCGGGCAACTCCGGCGGTCCGCTTTTCAACCTGGCCGGAGAAGTCATCGGCGTGACCAACATGGGATACATATCTCTCGGCGGGCTCAACTTCGCCATTCCCGTTAACTACGTCAAGCACTTCATCGAGAACCGCGAGGCCTTCGCCTACGACAAGGATCAGCCCAACACCGGCTACAAATACCTCCAGCCCGACCGGCGTCACAACAGGGCGAAGCCGGAATTAGGCAAGAGCCCCCAAAAATAGTGTGCGATATTTCGCACAATTTCAATCTATACCCGCGCCGTACCCCGGCTCTTGAATGCTTCGCGTATCTCCTTGTTTATTCTGACGCTGCACCAGGCCTTGCCGCACATCGAGCAGTAGTCGGCCGACGACGAGCCGCCGGCGTTGATTTGCCCGCCGGCTTCATCGTGCATTTTTTCGGCCGTTTGCGGATCGAGCGATTCGGACAGGTGCGTCTTCCAGTTCAGATCCCTGCGGGCAAGGCTCAACTTCCTGTCTCTCTCGGCGGCGCCCTTGAGGCCGCGCGCGACGTCGCCCGCATGGGCCGCGATCTTCGTCGCAACCACCCCGGCCCGAACGTCGTCGGCGTTGGGCAGGCCCAGATGCTCTCTC
>Ga0180431_10010357_pt1 | contig 10372 bp, 15 predicted proteins | sample SS_ome_11_FD_132459 | JGI IMG/M metagenome (GOLD analysis project Ga0180431, IMG submission 132459) | Hypersaline lake sediment archaeal communities from the Salton Sea, California, USA - SS_1_MS_1 metaG | ecosystem: Environmental > Aquatic > Non-marine Saline and Alkaline > Hypersaline >... | reverse complement strand
GGGCCAATCGGCGGATTGGTGGTAGATAATTCTACTGTTTATTTTTGCACTAGTTACGCCCCGGGAGTTACTGAAATCAATACGGCTACCATAGCCGATTTGACGCTTGGAACCGGTAGCGGCTGGCCGTATAATTTCGGAACTCTACTAGACCTAGCCGATTTGGTTTCGGACGGTGAGCATATCATTTCAGTTTGGCAAACCCGGGGCGTTTATTCAGTCAAGATCCACAAACCCGGGCAACCGGAATATAGCGGATTGGATTTTACTACTTTCGAATCGGGAACATTTGATCCGATTCCCGGGCGGGCGGTTTGCGATGGTACTTACCTTTGGCTTTTCTGCAATGAAGAATTCGCAGGGGTTAACCAAAGGAATAGGCTTTATCAGTTTGATTTGTCTCGTATCATCGAACCGGATCCCGGGCCAGCCCCACGGCAAATTAACGCCTATGAAGCATATAAAGCTAAGTTTTCATATTGTGATGATAATAGTATAATTGTTGATCAACAGAATTTTGGGCCAATGGCTTTTGATGGTAGGGATATTTGGGCGGTTTGGACTAATCAACTAGCGTTAGGAGATGGTATCATTAGACGTCTACCGCGATCGGGAATCCGATAGAAAGGTTATTTCTAATGCCAAATGGAACGCCTAGCGATCATGATCTGTTGATTCGGATTGATACAACTGTAAATGAAATTAAAGCCGAATATATAGATAAGGATAAATTAGAAAACCGGGTTAATAGTAGTATTGTTACCCATGAAAGAAAAATGCATAAAGGGGTTTCATGGGCTTTGATTGGCCAAGTGCTAGTAGCTATCGCGGTTGCGGGAATTGCAATCTATAAAATGATTGGCTAGGCTAATTCGAATTCTGCATATCTCTTAGAGCTTTTCAAAAACGCTTTCAAATCCTTTTGACTAATAATGATAGTATGGGGTTTCAATCCCGATAGCTCTAATTTGACCGATGGATCTTTGATCGTTTTTATAATGTTTCCGTCTGAACTATTTTCAAGCTCTACTGGTAAAACCATTCCTGCTTTTAATTTGGTTGCTTTGACTTTCGGTAGCGGCATTTTCTTTAGAAAATTCATTTCAATATCCTTTCTTTTGCCCATAGCGCTTTAATGCGTCTAATAGGGCTTTTTGATTCATATCCTTTGTTTGCAGTCGTTTCCATATTACGGTTTCAATCGTGTTTTTTGCTATCAGGATATGGGCTGTTATCTTCTTTTGTTTGGATCCTTGTCGCCTAACACGCCTATTGAATTGATCGTAACTCTCGAAATTATCCGGTACACCAAACCAAACTATATCTTTGCAACTTGACTTTTGCAGGTTCAATCCATGCCCCACCGATTGCGGTTGCCCTAGAAGTAACGGTAAGCGGTTGTCATTCCATTTCTTTATTAATTTGGTAATAGTACCTTGCTTAATTCCGCTGGCAATATAGGGCAATCTGGGGGCTTTAAAATAGGCTTTCAAATGTGGAATTACAAACCGATAATGATAGCCCACTAGAACCGGTTTCCCGTTCAACTCGTTTCGGATGTTTTCTAATGCTTCCGCTTTAGCAGTATGCAAATAAAAGGTTTTTCGATTTCGGGGTATATCGAAGAATTCGGAAGGCTTATATAAACCCCCGCTTGCAATTTGTCTACAGACATTGTATTTAGCCGATTCGGTAGGGATAATGATTTCTTCATCTTCAATTTCTGCGAAGAAAGCTTTTTCGATTGACTCGTATATTTCTTGTATTTCATCGGGCAACCCCACATATACCGGGTTTTCAATGAATTCCGGCATATCTATATGATCTTCCGCGTCAATCCTGATTATAGCTGGCGCTATCTTCTTTTCAATCTTCTTTTGTGAATCCTCTAACGCTTTCCATTGGTAGCCCTTATAACCGGTTTTCTTGAAATAGCGTTCCCTAAAAGGCACTATATGTTTTCCTAAGCAAAACCCTTTATCGACTAGGTACATTTGGGGGAATATGTCTAGTAATGAATTCGGGATCGGTGTACCGGTCATTATGTGACGACGTTGAAACCGATCCAAGAATTTTCGAATGATGGAATAGCGTTTAGCTTTCATATTCTTGAATCGGGTTGATTCATCGATTAGCAGAGTATGAAAAGGAAATCGTTTATACCAATGAGATAGAACACTAAACAACCATTTCAAATTTTCAGGGTTAGTAATGTAAAGGTCTAGATCCTTATCACAAAGAGTTTCTAGTTGGTCATCCGTCCAAGCGAAAGGGCTTTGCCATTGATCATGTAAAATACCGTAAGACAGATCGTTGAATTGTGCCCATTTGTTTATTTCATCTTGCCACGTATTGAAACAAACGGTCAAAGGCGAGACAATCAACGCCTTATGGTTTGGGTCTTTACGCTTGATCTTCCGTAGCAAGGCTAGCGCAATTGCTGTTTTCCCCAAACCGGGATCGGCAAAGATACCGCTAAACCGATTCCGGTAAAGGAACCGGATAGCGTCTTTTTGGTATTGATGGGGCTTAAAAAACATATAGGTCTAATATATTATGTATTTCTTCCATTGAATCACATACATAAACATTGAAACCCATTTCAGTTAGATGATCATGGTATCGCAATTGTTGAACCGATGGAACTAAACCGGGCCGTTTGAATTCAACAAAGAATACAGATCCACCATTACAAAGAACCATTCTATCCGGTGCACCTTTGCGGCTAAGATCCGTCATTTTGACCGGATAAAGACCATAGGCTTTAGCGGTTTCGCAGAATTTCTTTTCAATGTCTTTTTCTAAAAGCACCTTGCGCACCTATTTTACCCCGTTTGAAATCCTCGATTTCTTGCCGATCTAATATCCACCTAGTACCGCCCGCTTTGAAAGCCCTTTTGAATACTCCTTTTCTCAAATACTGCCGTAACAAATCAACAGAAATATCTAGCTCGTTAGCCGCTTCTTTGGCTGTCATTTGGAATAGAATTTCATTCATGATACTAAGTCCGTTTTTCTATGGTTTTTGATTGCCTTTTTATATAGCCTATAGCGTTTTTTTGCCCCGCTAATCAATTTCCCGCTACATCTGCCCCGGGTTTGATATGCCATAAGCCCCCGAATAACTGAACCGTGGCAACGATCGATCGAACGTCTAAGCCATTTGGATCCCGCCTTTATTTGCTGGCTAGGATCGTTCAAGTCGAAACCCCTAGCCGCAACCCCCTTAACCTGCATTAAGCCCCTTCCACATTTCGTTTTATTCTGAAATTGGCATAGCGGGTTTTCAGTCCAGCCCGATTCGGCGCTTATCACTACAGACGTTAGAAGGCAATCTAAGCCGTAATAATCGGACCAATGGATCGCGTATGGGGCATAGCGTTTAGCCCGTTCAAAACGGCTGCTAGACACCTTAGAATGGAATTCCGCTAGATAGCTCAAAACCTCTTTCCCCGCTATAGTATCTTCAATCTCCATTTCCACAATATACGGGTTTGCGTTTACATCCGTTCCGAGTAGAAAAAGAAGCCAAATAACTAGCAGAAAAACAATTAGAGTTAAAATCTCGATTACCGATTTCCTATACATTTCCATTTCTCTTTTCTCCCTTTCGATTTGTGCGGGGTATCGGGATCGAACCGATACGGGCAATCGCCCAAGAGATTTTAAGTCTCTCGTGTCTACCTAATTCCACCAACCCCGCTAATGAAGCTTCAACACAATTAGCAAAAGCACCAATAGAAAAACCGAACAGAAGCAAATATCAAACATGGTTACTTCCATTATTTTCTATACCTCTTTCCGATCCAACTTTCGCATTCAATCGGGCAACCTTTAGCCCACTTGGGAACAATAGACATTATATCACGGAAAATTTCATCCGATCCAATTGTGCGGGGGACTTCGCAAACAATTTCATCATGAACAGTAAGAACAATTCTATAGTTACTTCTTTCAAGCCTTAACATAGCATAAGCCATTAAATCGCGGGCTATAGCTTGAACTGCATTTTCAGCTAGTTTACCCCCGTAAGTATGTATACGTTCCCATTTATAGGATTGACTATTAGTTCCGTAATATGCTAATTTGTATGTTTCATTATCCCACGGATCCAAATCTTCTATTATGTGGGGTTTGTAATATGCAAGCTTTCTACCACTTGGAAGAATGCAATATAAGAATGGACCTTTACATTCGTATTTAACATAATTATTGACCCTAACAGAAACTCGATCCATAACAGCTTTGATAGCGGCGGATTCAAATTGCTTCCATAGTCGCGGAACCGATTTCCAGCGCTTTCTATACTTATCAACTACTCTTTTAGCAAATAGGTTATCTAGCTCTATACCGCTTTCATCGAAAACAGTTGATTGGAATTTTCGCCAGCCCATACCATAGCCCAAACCAAGAATAGACTTTTTCCCTAAATATCTTTCCTCGCTTCCCTTATAGGCTTTCATTGGATCAATACCGTAAATCGATCCAGCTTGAACCATGTAAATATCGGGGTTGTTTTCGGGATCCTTGTCTACTGCTCTAAAAATGTCCAATGCGGTTTTATCCCTAGCAAGCCAAAATAAAATCCTTGCCTCAATAGATGCAAAATCGCCCGCTATTAACGTTTTTCCTTTTCCCGCCATAAGCATAGATCGAACAAGACTAGAGAAAACGTCTGTAGCACTATTAAAGACAAGCTCTAGCGCTTCTATATCCCGTTTTCGAATTTGCTTAATACACCAATCCCGATCACTAGTTGATTTGATGTTACCCCGGGGCATATTTTGCGGTTGAATTCCCGATCCCGTCCAACGTCCAGTTCGGGCACCATGATAGATCAAATGGCTTCTAATTCTTCCATCATCGGAAGCTAGATTAGACATAGCTTGATATTTCCTAACGCTAGCCTTTGACATCAATTGGCGCAATTCTAAGATGCGTCTAATTCGTTTTGGAAGCTTGCCAGCTAGCGCGGTTTCGACCGATTGAGCGCTTAAAGAATCAAGCCCACAAAATTTGGTAATCGCTGCTACTTGGTTAGTGGTCTTTACTTTTCCTTTGGTAAGCTTTTTGATTTGTCTATTTGCTTTTTCCTGCATTTCACCGAATAGGCTAATTATCGTTTCAACGGTTTCAATATCACATTGGATACCCCGTTGATTGATTTCTTGATCAAGTTGCCATATCTTGAATTCGGTAGCGTTTAGATATGGCAAGGTTTGGATCACTTCATATTCCGCGTTTACATCGTTAACACAATACGAATAGAGTTGATCGAATTTTTCGGGGTAGCGTTCTTTGGTAAACCATCTATCGGGATTATTCTTAGTTGGTTTGCGGGGCTTACAAAGTTGCATCATTACTCTATGCCCCGTATCGTCTTTTTGATTGGTAAGTCTTAGCGCTTGACAGACACCAAATAACGAACGGGGCATAGAGTAAGCGGCGCATTGGGCCGCAGAACAACGATAGTTTCTAGGATCGATTTTCGGCCAGCCAAATTTAGGGACCATAACGTTTTCTAAGATACAGCGTTCAAAGAAAACGTTATGTGCCCAAACAAGAAAGCCCCTTTCGATTGCTTGTTCTAAGTCATCTGGACAAAAGATGTCATCTTCAATCCAAAGCCTAGTTGGATATTCAAACAAGTGTCCTTCATTGGTTATAGCGAGTATCTTAAAAGCACAACAAAGCGCAGTAGTGGAATCATGGCAACTATAGACATAAGGATTTGTTTTTCTAAGATCGATTTCGGATCTAGTTTCAAAGTCAATTACTATAGCGCCATGATTCCACTTATCAATCATCTAAATTCCCTATATTGTTCTAATATCCAAGTCATTGCATTTTGGTAAGCTAACGGGTCTATTTTCGGTTCAATTCGCGTTACTATTTGGTTTCCTTCTATTTCTGTTACAGGGAATAGTTCTATATCTACTACAAAATTTTCCCCGGTATTAGTGTTTTCTATTTTCAATGCAAATCTAGGAAAAATCATTATAGCCTACCAATCATCATCATCATCATCATCATCATCATCATCATCATCATCATCATCATCATCAAATTCATCATCAAATTCATCATCTTCATCAAAATCATCTGCAAAATCATCCATAGGATCGGAAGCAAAACCAAACGGTTCGCCTTCATCTACTTTAAGGATGTTTCCAAGCCCAAAGCTAACACCTTTGTTCCCCTTGGTATCATAAGCGAAGGCGTTAATAGTAGCGATAGCATAGCAACCGGGGTAAAAATCTTCCGGTTCGGTTAGCTTGTTTCGTTGCTTGTCTACCACGTCGGGTTTTCTATTGGAGCTAGCGCGAACAAACGTCATTCCTTCCGAATAACCGTCTAACTCCCCTTCTTTTTCCTCCCCATCGCGGAAGGGGCTATTAAGCTTTTTCGGTAGCTTCTTACCCCATTTCTCTTTAGCCGCTTTCTTGGCTGCTTTCTTCAAAGCGCTAAGATCGGTATCTTCATCAAAGAGCATAGTAATAGAAAACTTACTCTTATCTTCCCCGTCAAAACTTTCTGGGTTGAACACATTTGGAAAACTAACCCTGAAAACGGGGGTTTTGATACGGGTTAACTTTCGTTCCTTCTTACCATTCTTTTTCTTACCCATTACTAGATCCTTTCTTGGTTGTTTGATTGATTGAACGGTAGCCCCTAGAAACGGGTTAATGTTTGGGGGCTAGAACGAATAACGACGTTTAGGGGCTACCGTTCAATCAATCAAATATGCTTTCTTCGTTTATTCTTTCCTCGATGATTTGATCCCGTTCCGCTACTAGCTTTTCAATTTCTCGATCTATTTCTCTAAGACGCCTAGAAACTTTTTTATCATGGTCAATTAGTAAATATATACCAAGTGGCATTGAAGTTAGACGTTGCCCGGTTTCATCTGAGAAATAAACATCCTTACCATTTGGCATAATGTCACTAACTACAAACCGCATTATTCTTTTAAACATTGGACGGGAAACATTTACAATGTCGCCTAGATCGAATTTTGCAGTTGACATTAGCAGCCCCTTGATTGTGTTTGGCATTATTGCCAAGTTTTGAAATACCGGAACAAAACTATTTTTTTCTTGCAAACGTTTTTAGACCCTAATTCCAATGCTCACTTAGAGCGGTTGTTTGTTTCAATCAAGGGGCTGCTAATATCAACTGAAAATGTCATCATCAAAATCATCTGCGAAATCGTCCGTTGCACTTTTAACCGCTGGCCTAGAATCGGTTTCGGGAACCACCAAATGATTGAATGATTTTGATTTTTGGATGTAATCGGCTAATTCATTCTTATCAATGTCTTTAAGCTTTTCAATTTGTGCAGGGCTTTTCAACTTGCGATCGAAAATATCATCTTCATCTAATAGGCATTCATCTAACAAGTATTCTTCTACTTCTTTCGGATCTGCCCAATTGCGGCTAGATCGGCCAGTAGCAACTAACTTAAATTTGGGAATCTTCCCACCATTCAAAACAACGTCTTTAGCATGTTCTCTAATTGCTCTAATGTAAGCTTCAATTGCGGGGGTTTTCCGCAAAATTTCCGCGATAGAATGCATACCTAGTTTTTCCATACCTCTAACGCTCCTTTCGGCTAACATCAAAGCTTCACTTTGAACAGCGGGGCAGATGATCAAACCATCACACCATCTACATTCATCGGATAGGTTGTAGCGTTCGATAGGATCGAGCTTAGACGGCTTTCTAGCCCGTTCAAAACCCCGCTTGAATGTTCTAGTCCATTCGGACCAAAAGCCTTTTACGTCGTCCACTATCCACGTTTGGATTGCATCTTGACCCCAAAAGCGGGGTTGGATGATATACATTTCTAACCGCTTAAACTTTCGGCCAAACTTGGCTAGCGCTCCTAACGCATAGAAAGCGATTTGCGGGTTGTTTTCGATTGATACTGGTACGCCTTTACCGTGCTTGTAATCGGCTATGATAAGCGTTCCCGGTTGTCTAATGATGCAATCTGCGGTTCCGCTCAATTTAGAGGAAATGTGTTTAAGAGAAATTTTTTGTTCTAGATAGCGTTTACTTTCTTTATGCCTATTTTCTAGACTCCTAATAAATTGGAAGTATACCGCAACCGCAAAAGCCATATCTGCGGTAACAGTATGAATAAAGGGTTTATGGTATTGCCCTGTAACGTGTAAATGATTCCCAATATAGCGATCGGGGCTAATACCACTAGCCAAAGCTCTTTCGGCTAAATAGTGGGCTGCTGTTCCTTCTTTGGCCCAAATACTACTTGGCGGGGGTTGGATCCAACGGGAAAGAGCAACCGAACCGGAACAGTTTAGCCAGCGCTTAGATCCACTTGCTGGATATGATGCTTTACGCTTGCTATCTAGTATCAACATTGGTTGCCCTTTCCCGTTGAACCGATTATTTGGTTAGCTTATTTGCAATAGGCGTTAACCCTACTCGTCATCATCATCGTCATCATCATCGTCATCATCATCGTCATCATCATCGTCCGGTTCGAAACCTTCACAAGCGGCGATGAAATCGGGATATTGATCCTTATCCAGATCGCCAAGCTTCTTAGCATCGAATTGCGCCAAAACGGACTTAGCAGCGTCCTTATCATGTTCCGCAATCAAAGCCTTCATTGCATCCGTAACGGCTTTCTTGGTAACCTTCTTTCCCTTCTTAACCTTCTTTCCCTTCTTACCCTTCTTAGCGGGCTTGTCATCATCGGCGCTATCATCGTCCTTATTCTTTGGCTTTCTACCCCGCTTGATCTTCATATCCGCTTCATCGCGGGCAAGCTTCGTAGCGGATTTGAGCACATCAATAGCGCTTTCTTTGTGCTCGCCAGAAAGATCACCGGAATCGAGAGTAATAGTTACCTGCATTTTACCAACTCCTTTGTTTTGCCCTTTCGAGGCATGTTAGAGAAAATGGGGTTTACAACAAACCCCGATCGGCCAATTCCGTGTTTGCCAATTCGCCCAATTCATCCCGATCGCTTTTGGCTAATTCCTTCATTTCCGCCATTTGAACCGGTTTGCCCGGTTCGCCTTCCGTGAATTGATCGGGCAATTCGAAAAACCTTTTGATCGCTTTTACGGGTGAAAGTTTTTCTGTCATTACTCTAGCCCCTTTCTGCTCGTTTCGAGCATTCAAAAATTTGAGCTTATCTTATGCACATACTTTCAAAAAGCTGTCAAGGGGAATTTTCTGTTTTTTCTGTTTACCCCGCTAAACCCCTAGAATTTCAAAACTTTTTTTCTAAGTTTTTTCATATCGGACCATATACCGTGCTTTTCGGAAGCTTGCGAGACTATCGCGCTAATTTGGCTTTTGCTTAGAAATGGGAACTCAAAGCGAAGATTGGAAGTTTGCAGTAAATACCACCAAATCCAATAAAGCTTATGGGAACGGGTGTAAATCATGCTTGATTGTAAATCCCCATTACTATCCGCAAAATAGAGCTTGACATTAGCATTTTTGGTGGAATGCCCTTTTGTGCTATGGCACATGATCTGCGGGAATTCATCATTGCAACGTTCATAATAAAGCGCCGAATATTCAAATAGCCATTTGGCGAAATTGTCTGTACCCTTTCCAGTTAGGCAAGCATAGAGGTTAACGTATTTTGGACGTAACGATCCAATCAATGATCCAAGTAGCCTAGCCCCACTTCTACCTTTGAAACCAAATTGAAAGCCGGTTTTCCAACCATGACAAAGGCAATGGAAAACATCTACCTTCTTATCGATAGTAGTTAAACAAGCATCTATCAAATCGGCTTTAACAGCGTCTTTATCCCATTGGTTACCATTGATAGGATACCTTTCTACCGTTTCTCCCCTTTCTTTAATGAAGGCTTCCAATGCTTCCGATTCAGGGGTAAAGACATATTTTGAATCTTTGCGAAACTTTTTATTGGTACTTTGGTATAAAATTAGATGGTGCATTTAAATCCATCCTTTCTGTTTTGCGAACCAATCATTTACAATCAATGTTCCCTCATCTTCTTTTTTCCATACTTCCGAATCTTCGTGAATCTGCGATTGTGGGATCCATTCTTCATCATCTAGATTTTCCGATTCAACGCAAATAGCTTTTTCGGTGTCATAACTACAGTAACAATCTTCTATTCTATATGACATTCTTTCGACTCCTTTTGATAGAAATATTCCTCTATATCTGGACAGATGAATTCAATAGCTGAAATCAAATCAGCTAGATCGCTTCCGCCCGATTGGAAAAAGGTTTCAGCTTTTTGTGCGGCCCGCATTGCTTTTAGATAAATTTCCAATTTTTCCATTGGTGTTAGTGACATTATTTCACCTTGATATTGTGTTAGAGCTATTCTATTCATACGGGTTATCATCCAAAT
>Ga0180431_10010356_pt1 | contig 10373 bp, 8 predicted proteins | sample SS_ome_11_FD_132459 | JGI IMG/M metagenome (GOLD analysis project Ga0180431, IMG submission 132459) | Hypersaline lake sediment archaeal communities from the Salton Sea, California, USA - SS_1_MS_1 metaG | ecosystem: Environmental > Aquatic > Non-marine Saline and Alkaline > Hypersaline >... | reverse complement strand
GTCTGAGATGCCCTTGTATTGGCTATTCCCTTTTGCGTCCTGAGCTTGTCACCACGAGACAGCCCATAGTTGAGTTCTACAATCAGTCACCCAGGCTCCAAAGCAATCTATCAACCACTTATGATATCAGTCTTTGCCTCTATTCATGGATTCCGTGGTCAAACTGCAAGTTCCCGTATCGATAACAGTGCCAGCGCTTTCGAGTTCGAATCCCCTAGGGTCGCGTGATGTGCATTACATTCGCTGACCTTCACCCCACAAGCTCGTCCTAAGAATGGGACGGGGTCAAAATTGCCCCTCGGCACTCTGCGCTTGGACCTACTTATGGGGCCACTGCAGCGTTCTGATAATCCAGCCGAATCTCAATGTAATCGTCGACATTTCCCGTTGCGGCGGTGGGCCCTCCCTCGATCCACTCGAGCGGGACGGACATTTTTCCTCTCTCTGAGCCTGGCACCCACATCAAGAACTCGAGGTTTGTAATAAGGGCGCGCGCGGCTGTCCCTTCGACTCTGTAGTAGCGCGAGTTCCCGTCGACGTGCGAAAAGGGCAGATTCACCCCTTCGATTGCGTGATGGTAGGTGTAGCCACCCCAGACATTCGCCTGCTCTTGGCGCGCAGAGAAGGTTGCGAGGGTCTTTTCATCTTGGCTGAGGCAGGTAACGAACCCCGTCATAGAGAAATCCCCGCCATCCCAGAAGTATGCGCTGAAACACCCGCCGGTGCTGTTGCCGGCGCCGGACCAGAACGTTGCCGCGACATTGCCCGCATAGGAGGAGATCGGGTCCTCAGATGGCTTAGGGTACATGTTGTACTTCCACACGGTCGCAGCCACGCTGAATTTCATTCGCCCGCTGATCGGGTATTGGGGCGTGGTTGTTCCGCCGCCCGGCCCGCCGCCGGTTATCCCACCGATGAGCTGATCGAGCAGGGCGCACCCACTCAGCATCGCAACGCCAACCACAAGCAGGCCAACAACTAGTAGTCTCTTACTCATCTTGTACTCTCCCTCTGTCGTCTCACGCACATGGCGTGCCGTTAGGATAACTGGCAAAAGGACGTTTCGCAAAGGCTATGCAGAAAGAAAGGGGACAGGCTGCTTTTCCGGGCTGTTCCTCGCTACGGCCTGCGTGCGGTTCCGTTCGCCATGTGAGAAAAGGGGACAGGCGCTGTTTCTCTGAAGATGCGGCGGAAACGGAGCCAGTCCCTCGGTGGAAACTGCGGGTCGAGTGTACAGCGCATCCTCGTTTTCAGCCCGTGCGTGATAGAATCGGTCGATCCGGGTGATCCATCGGTCGAATGCTGGGCGATTCCGGTTTGCCGATATCTGACGATCCGACGTCCCCCAGCTGTACCCATGTTTACGGTTCCGCCCACGTCGGCTCTCCCGCAACAAGAGCCTACGTGTAACACAAAGAGAGATTAAATCCCCTTTTAAAGCTTCTTCCAGCCCCAGGAGCAGGTCAACACGAAAGTTCTATCTACAGTCACGCCGGCTCCAGACTATGGGATTCGAACCAAGGTGGATTGTCCCACAAGAAGCGAAAACCCCGTTCATCACAGCGATGTGAGTACTCCTTAGCTACCTAACGGAGTTCGAAAGTAGTCCTCTAGAGGTAAAAAGGGCTGTAATGTCTCTTCCTCTCTATGTTTGAGAGTTCGAGCCCCTTGACCTTCACCCCACAAGCTGGTCCTAAGAATGGGGCGGGGTCAAAAAACGTCCCTCGGCACTCTGCGCCTGGACCTATTTATGGGGCCACTGCAGTGTTCTCATAATCCAGCCGAATCTCAATGTAATCATCGACGCTTCCCGTTGCGGCGGTGGGTCCTCCCTCGATCCACTCGAGCAGGTCAATTGCTCCCGTTACCCACATCGAGAACTCGATATCTGTGAGATGGGCGGCGCGCACGGCGGTCCCTTCGATCCTGTAGTAGCGCGAGTTCCCGTCGATGTGTGAAAAAGGCACGTTCACTCCGCTGATATGGTGCTCGTAGGTGTAGCCACCCCAGATATTCGCTTGCGTTTGGTTCGCGAAGAAGGTTGTGATGGTCTTCCCGTCTTCGCTGAGGCGGGCCATGAACCCTGTATCAGAAAAGTCTCCGCCATCCCAGTTGTTTGCGTTAAATCCCAGAGAATCTTCGTCAGTCCAGCCGGCGCCGGACCAGAAGGTTGCCGCGACATTGCCCGCATAGGTGTGTTTCCCTGTATACCCGTCGTCCCGCCACACGGTCGCAGCCAGGCTGAATTTCATCCGCCCGCTGATCGGGTATGCGGAGCTGGCCGTTCCACCGCCGGGTATCCCACCGATGATCTGATCTAGCAAGGCGCACCCACTCATCAGTGCCACGCCAACCACAAGCAGCCCAACAACTAGTAGTCTCTTACGCACTTTGCACTCTCCCTTTGTCGTCTCACGCACATTGCGAACCGTTAGAATAACTGACAAAAGGACATCTCGCAAAGTCTATGCAGAAATAAAGGGGACAGGCACTGTTTCTCTGAAGATGCGGCGGAAATGGGGCCAGTCCCTCGATGGAGACTGCCGGTCGAGTGTACAGCGCATCCTCCCGTGCGTGATTGAATCGGTCGATCCGGGTGATCCATCGGTAGAATGCCGAGCGATTCCGGTTTGCCGATATCTGACGATCCCACGTCCCTCAGCTGTACCCATGTTTACGGTTCCGCCCACGTCGGCTATTCCGCAACAAGAGCCTACTTGCAACACAAAGAGAGATTAAATCCCCTTCTAAAGCTTCTTCCAGCCCCAGGAGCAGGTCAACACGAGAGTTCTATCTACAGTCACGTCGGCTCCAGAAGACTCTCGATATCGCAGTTCACAACATTCGATCCACAGATCTCGCTTTCGATCCACATCAAGGGTACATCATGATTCTCCCATTGAGCAGGGCGGTCCCGGGTTCGAGTCCCCCAGGCTCGGAGCGTCCTCCAGCGCCCCCAACCTGGGAGTTGCCTGTCACCTGATGTCATGTCCCTCTGCCGCCGCGGCACCCTCTCGCATGGAACATCAATCAATGCTCCGCTGCCTGCACTGACCTACAGAATCCACTTCTTCCGTATGTTCTGAAGGCTGATCATGAATAGGCCGACGCAGAAGACGGCCAGTACCGGGAGGTCCACGGCGAGCGGCAAGGCCCGTGCCCCGACGATGGCGCCACGCATTGCATCAACGCCGTAGGTGAGCGGCAGCGCATAGGACAGGGGCCGGATGGCCCACGGCAGCTTCTCGATCGGGAAGAACAGCCCGCAGAGAAAGATCATCGGAAAGCGCAGGAAGTTGGAAAACGTCTGTGCTTCGAACACCTCGCTGACCGCCACGGCGATGAACAAGCCGACGAACGTGGAGGAGAACGCGATCAAGATCACTGAAGGAACCAGCACGGCCCAGGCAACGCCGGAGAGATCGACCAGGAACGCGGCCATAGCAACCGGCACGAACGCGTTGGCGATGCCAAAGACGACCGCACCCGCTGTCTTGGCGATCATAAGCAGGTCAAGCGGAACCGGAGCGAGCAACAGCCGCTCGAACGACCGCCCTTTCTTTTCGAACGTGATGGTGACCGCCAGCATAGACGTCGTGCCGAACAGGATGGAGATTGCCATCACGCCTGGCAGAAGGGACAGCACGTCGCTGACCGATCCGCCGGAGCGAATGAGGAACATCCCGGTCCAGGCAAATGGAAAGATGATGCCCCAGCTGATGTTGGGCGGCTTTAGGTAGTAGGACCGCATGTCCTTGGCAAGGATGTTCCAGAAAGCGATCCAGCGTGTCACTTCGGCCCTCCCCCTTTCTGCTTCTCGCGACGCATTGTGTCGACCTCGATGCCTGTGATCTTGACGAAGACCTCCTCCAGCGATGGGCGCACGCGTCGGGCTTCGGCCACCTCAATTCCAGTTTCTTCCAAGAAGCGGACGATCGGCCCGACGGCCAGACGTGTGTCCGATTCGACGCGGATCGTGCCAGGCCGGGGGGCGTCGAAGCGAGCCTCCGGGAACGTCGTTGACAGGGTGCCAATGTTGACCGCGACCGCATCAGACAGGTCGATGACGGCGACGTGCTTCTGCTGAAGCGGCTGCAGCAGGTCGGAGACTCGATCGATCTGGACGATGCGCCCGCGCACGATGAAGGCGATTCGTCCGCACAGCCTTTCGGCCTCCTCGATGTAGTGCGTCGTGAGAAGGATCGTGGTGCCGCTCTCGTTGAGCGACGCGATCAGCTGGCGGATCTGCCGCGCGCTGGCGACGTCGATCCCCGTTGTCGGCTCGTCGAGGAACAGGATTGGCGGGCGATGTATGATCCCTGCGGCGATCGTCAGCTTGCGCTTCATCCCCTTGGAGTAGCCTGCGAACTTGCGATCCGCCGCATCCGACAACCCGAACTGGTCGATGAGGAGGCGGGCCCGCTCGATGCGCTCCCGTTTGGGGATCCCGTAGAGGGCGGCGCAGAACGTGAGGTTCTGGGTCCCGGTCAGTTCTGGATACAGGTTGCTTTCGTCCGGCACGACACCGACAAGATGCTGCGCCGCCTTCACGTTCTCGGTGCAGTCGATGCCGCCGATGTTGATCGATCCACGATCGGGGCGGGCCAGACCCGTCAGCATGTTGATCGTCGTCGTCTTGCCGGCGCCGTTTGGCCCGAGGAGCCCAAATACCTCGCTTTCCTCGACGTTGAAGGAGACGTCGGCCACCGCCTGAACCTCGTCAAACGCCTTGGACAAGTCCATGGCCCGGATAGCCATCGATCAACCGCTCTCCCTCTTGTGTTCGCAAGGATGGCAGCCTTCCGAGCCGCGGTACTCGTGAACCTTTTCGGGCCTACACTCTCCCGGCCTCACATCGCGCCCCTTTCGGCAACCGTCTTGCGCTTCCCTCTTGCACATGCGCTCTCCTTTCGCTTGAGGCACTGCCCGTCTGCTGTCTCGCTACCGAGGCCCCCGCTCGTACGTCCTCTCCGAACCCGCTCAAGCATGCGATTAAGCTTTTGCTGCAACTGGGTCACGGCTTTTTCGTTCACCCTGTAGTGCACGTAGTAGCCGTCTCGCTCTGCGACCACGAGACCGGCTTCGCGTAGGACCTTGAGATGCTGGGACACGGCTCCCTGGGTCAGCCCTAGATGACAGGCCAATGCGCCGACACACAGATTGCGCTCCGCAAGTAGCGACAGCATCCGAAACCGGGTCTCGACGGACAGGACCCTCAACTTCCCACAGAGGGCTTCGATCTGGTTGGCTTGGATTATCGCGATATCCATATTCGTGATTGCTAATATACTTGAGGGTCGGGCTCTTGGCAACATTCCGCGATGCGCGGGATAGACTTCTCGCCGGTAGTTTGTGCTTGGGGACTCTCTCCCATGTGGAGTCACTAGAATGCCATTCCAAAGAAGCATCCCGCGCGCTCGAGAAACCAAGACGCAGTCACCCGTCACCACGCAGCAACGCACGAACGCGTTCTACATCCAGTTTCCACGCTCCATAAAGCCGCTTTGGATACCTCATACGGCAATCAGATCAGCTGGGATCCTGAGGTCATGAGGAGTTCGAAAGTAGTCCTCTAGAGGTAATATGGGCTGTAATCCCGCTTCTCGTCTGTATTTGAGAGTTCGAATCCTCTAGGCTCCAAACTGCTGTTCCCATACGACTTCTCTGCCCTCCCAATCCTCGTTGGTGCATCCATGCTGTCCTCTCGCTCAAGAAAGGAGGATAAGGAGCTGAGGCTACTCGCGGGTGTGCTCGCCTTCATGGTGATTGCGAGTTCATTCTCCGCGTTCGGTGCTCAATCTGCCGATGTATCTGTGCCTGAGTCATGTGTCCGAGAAGACGCGTACATCGCGGCATTCGTGTCGCACGATGGCCACGCAAACGACGTATCCTTCTTGCGGCCGCGTAGCGACTATCCAGCAAGCCGGACAGTAGCTGCAGAGGGCTTCAGCTGAGGCGGCTCTGGCAAACCCATCTCCTACTGCATCTCGTAGGGCACGACAGCATCCACGTCCAACTCATTGATCGGTCCACTGACAAGGTCCAGGTTTGTGATCAAGAGCGTCACATCAGCGAACTCAGCGGCCACCGGACGAATCTCTATCCAGTTCTCGCCTGACTTAATTAGGGACCACTGCACGGGGACCCGTACCTCGCTACCTGCGGCGACGTAGCCCTCATGAATTCGCAAAGAGACATCGTTGAAGGTGATGCGATACGCAGGCGAAAATGGCAAGCCATCCGGATACTCCGTGCTGTCGAACGCGACTGTCAGCAGAAGCGCTGGGTCCGGCCAATCCCCCTGCTGTGCATTTCCTTGAAGTGCCGCCTCCCAGCCCGGATGCAGCACAAGAGGCTCCTCCGCCATGCCAGTCGACCAACCCAACGGGCTGTTCACGATAATCGGAATCCCGGGAAAGAGGTAGTCCCACCACTCGTCGATGTCGAACTCCGTATCACCGTGGTCGTCCACATAGAGGATCAGCTCTTCTTCCCCATCCAGCCCGGCAGTAGCAAGTTCCAGCATATGCTGCAGTGCATCCCTTGTGTGTCCGTATTCGGTGGAGCTATATGTCTGACCGAACTCCACGAGAAAGGCAGACTCCACGCTCGCTACGTTGTTGTCATGCCTCTTGCGGTTGTTAGCTCCCGAGAAGACGACCGTCTCAGCAGGCCCCCACGTCACGGAACTCCCTCCGTTGGCCGTCGTGTTCTGGGGAGGGGATGCTCGGGGCTCTTCCCATGTGCCACAAGCCATTGGGCCGCGGTGTTGTTATCGGCGGCAGAGTCGCTTTCGTTTGCCCTTGCGATCGTGTTGGTCACGCTCTCCCCATCCGCCGCGTTGCCAAGCGCTTCGAGAAACGCATTGGTCCAGCAGCTCCCCATCAAGGAATCGCCAACCCGCTGATCTGAAGGCCCTTTTGCAGTCTCATCTGCCGCACTCGCCGATCCTCCGACAAACGGGATTGGCGGATCGAAGCGTGCCAACATGTCGGCGATGTCATCCAGCATCCCTCCGCCGAAGCAGCTGTTGAAGAGGACCTTCACACTCGTGGGTCGATGCTCCGCGGCGGTAATCGCCGTTTTGATCATGTCAGCCAATTCATCATCTCGGATGTGGTCGCTCCCTCCCGCGTCATTGCGAACCACGATGGATGAGTGCTCACCCGGGCTCTGAGATGCCGGGGGCGAGTCGTCTCTGGCTTGTGTATCTGACTCACCATCCTGTCCTGCGACCTCTTGGATAGCAAGCCCCGCCCAGTCGCCCTCAGCATAGACCGTCGCGGACGCTGTCCCAGTTATCCTGCCCGCGTTATCACTCACCACCGCAGCAGAAGCAACATGGCTTCCGCTCATTCCGGTTACGGTTGCTTCGACCCCGTTGGCGAGGAAGCGAATTCCACGATCACTGGAAGGCCCATGATCTTGGTGGTAGTAGGTCAGGATGTACTCGGCATCCGGCGCCAGGCCGTCAATCTCCCACTGCATCGGGTCATTCGTCACTCCGAAGCCGTTGTGGATGATCAGGTAGTCGTCCGTCAGGGAATCCCGATCCTGCCAACCGGCCCAGCCGTACGCATCGCCGAGAATGGAGAACGTAACACCGCTAGGCAGCCCGGAGCTGTCTCTCAGCAGCATCGAGGGGTTGGTGGTTCGAGGGGTGGGCCACGGCTGCCGAAGAGCCGCCACCTCGAAGACGTTCCAGTAAGCCTGTGCTTCCGAATGCTCCACTGGGCCTGTTTGACCATACGTGCCGCTGTGGTTCGCATCGCCCTGAAAGTCGATGTTCCATTCCGTGGCTTGCCAGGGCGTACCTGTCTCCGTGAAGACCCGGACGTCGTCGTACCACACCTTGACGCCCGGATGTCCCGAGAACAGGGCAAGGGCATCGATGCGATCCGTGTCGCTGTGGGTTGTGGCGATTTGTCGCCCGACGAGTACCCCGTCGAGCCAGGCATCGTATCGATTCGTCCCTCGATCGAGCACGACCTTGACCCGATACCAGTGGCCGGGAGCCCATCGCCCCAGCACGGTTCCGTCTTCAGCTACGATCTCTTGTGTGTCGTGATTGAAGCTCGCAATGGCGTAGTACCTTCCCCATTGGGCGGCTTCTCTGCTGAAGAATCCCGGGGATTCCACCCGGCCAGGACCGCCCTGTCCGATGACTTCAATCAGGATCGAGTACTCGTAGCCGATGGTTTCCGCTGAAGCTGAGAACTCTCGCTGCACGACTGCGCTATTGTTTGGCCTTCCCTCCAGTTGCAGCGACTGGGGAAACGACACGGACGGACCGTACGTGACGTAATTCTCACCTGTTCCTGCCCAAATGATCTGCCACGGAGAAACTGGGAAGGAGGCAAGGAGATAGGCATCGAAATCGTCGCTGAACAGAGTGGCCTCATCCGGCGCAGCTTGACTCGGGAGGCACACGTCGCCGATGGCGTACTGAGTGGCGTCGCCGGCAGAGACTTGCGAAATCTCGGTAACCACGATCTCTTCAAACCCGGGAATCGTGACGATGAGTCCATCAAGACCCATGTCGGGGAACAGACCCCCTCTGTGCTCGGTCACGCTGGTACCAGGTTCTAGCGTGAATGGCTGGTTGGCCAGAGGGCCCACTGTGCACTCGGCGAGACGACCGGTCGCTGTGACCCCTTCACCCAGTGAAACGGAGAACTCGCCATTCCTTCCGGTGACCCCTGCGACGGCCTCGCTGCACGAGCAGCCGACGGCCATAACGACTGTAGTTTCGGCGGCTTCGTCCGGGGCCACGACGTCCAAGATCACAACCAGATCAACGCTGGTTGTGACATCGCTCCGCTTTGCGAAGAAACGCAGTTTGAATTGCTTCCCGGCTCTGTCGGACGGCACAGTGAACTCATATTCAGCTGTCACATTCCCCGGATTGGCCCGTCTATCGAACTTCGGCCAGAGAAGAGGGAGCGACCAAGCGTCAGACCATATCTCAATCATCACACCCGGATCGGGCGGGATCGTTCTCGCAGTAAGAATCAACGTGCACTGCTGCCCCTCGGCTACCTGGCAGTGCAATCTGTTCTCCGCAGCCTCCTCACACGTAGCGCTGGCCGAGACGAGTTCTCCACACAACCGCAACCCCAAACCGCTTGCAGGAAAAGAGACCTCTTGTGCGTCCACCTGCGCCCACGCGGGTAGGAGGACCAGAACCAGAATCACCACAATGAACGACAACCTGTCGGGCCGCATCCGAACCACCTCCACGTAAAGGGTCCGAGCTACGGGTAGCGTCGCCGTCACTTGAGGTAGTGAGTGACGGGAACAGAGAGCCGATGACTAGGACAGGCTAGGACAACGCACTTCCCCGTCAACCAAAGCACAGATAGTCTACGCTACTGACACAGCAGTGACAACGTGTTGAGGCACGATAGGCCATCTTCAGCCCCCATGCATGCTTCTCCGCAGGAGAAGATCGGCGCACGGGATGGTTAATGTGAAGCGGCGGTCGGACGATTTTACCTTGAGATGTGGTCGTCCACTACCACGAGACAAGTAACGAACGCGTTCAAGATTCAATCCCCCAGACTCCAAACGACCATGGAGCAGTCAGAATGAAAGTTCTGCCTGCAGTCGTATACGCTCCAGCAAGTGGCATTGGATGCTTCACACAGCGATCAGATCTGCAGGGATGTGAAGCTTGTGCGGAGTTCGAAAGTAGTCCTCTAGAGGTAATCATGAGACTTACTCTCTGTTCAGAACAGCATTGTCCTTCGATCTCCTACAGTTGAGTCGACTTCTAACTCTGCGTCTGGATCGATTACAGGAGGTTGGGTCAGTAGCAATCAAATGAAGGTGGCCCCTTTGCACCAAAGGCGATCATACATCAGGGAGATTGCTGGCACCCAAAGAGGAGCAGGATGCTAAAAACAAACGTCTCCAATGCAACAACCGGCAATCAGGCAGAGAAGCATCACTCCACAGCAGAGGTATAACACTTTCTTCATAGGTTGATTCTAACGCATGCGGTCAATTCGCAACAAAGCATAGGGCGCTACCCTGGCACGCTTGCGCAACAGTAGAACCCTTTGGTGCATCGACTAGTAAGGTTCGAATCTTCCAGGCTCCAAACCGCCCTATTCATAAGCCTTCCCCCGGACTGAAATCCCCCACACTGAATACTAGAGCTGTACTTGGACCGATTTCAGGAGGCCGGACAATCTGCTGGCGGGTGAGGCTGAACTCACCGACCTTGTTCTTTGGGCGTCTCACTCAACCGTGATTGTAAAGAAAGCCTGTAGTGGTGCCCAGATTTCTTCCATACCCAAAGAATACGTTCCAGCCGCACCATAGGTATGAGACATTAGGCCGCTGGCAGTCTGGGTACTCACCATAACATG
>Ga0180431_10010355_pt1 | contig 10374 bp, 9 predicted proteins | sample SS_ome_11_FD_132459 | JGI IMG/M metagenome (GOLD analysis project Ga0180431, IMG submission 132459) | Hypersaline lake sediment archaeal communities from the Salton Sea, California, USA - SS_1_MS_1 metaG | ecosystem: Environmental > Aquatic > Non-marine Saline and Alkaline > Hypersaline >... | reverse complement strand
TCTTAGGCGACTTGCCCTTCGTAGACCAAGTCTTAGACCTTTAGGGTCTCATTGCTGAGTCATACGAAACCTGGCCTATTATCTCGTATAACGTCGGGGCTGTCAAGAAGTTTTGCTGAGGGGTGAAAAATCCTTGACAAAGGCGCTAAAATCGGGTATAATCTCTTAGAGGTCAGACGTTAGACATCAAACCACTGGGGACGTGATGGAACCGCTTAAGGTCAACAAGACCCCGCTTCACCTCCAGGCCCAGGAGCACCTGCTCGGCCTCATCGAAGAGGGAGCATATCAGCCCGGCGAGCAGCTTCCCTCTGAGGTTGACCTGGCCGCCCAATTGGGCATCTCCCGTCCCACCCTGCGCGAGGCCCTGCTCTACCTGGAGCAGGAGGGGTTTATCATCCGCAAGCACGGCGTCGGCACCTTCGTCGCCCCCGAGGAGAGGCATCGGCTGGAGGGTGGGCTTGAACGCCTGGAGAGCATCCTGGAGATGGCCGTCCGGCAGGGGATACAGGTCGGCTACGATGACCTGCAGGTGCAAGAGGAGCCGGCATCTCCGGAGCTGGCCGAGAAACTGCGGGTTCCCCCGGGCACTCCCTTGACCAGCGTCCGCCGGGTGCTGGTGGTCGGTGATGCCGTCCACGTCCCGGGGGCGTCTCAGGTGAGTAGAGCCGCTGAAACCGCCCCGAGGGCGGGGCCCCGAGCACTTTCCGAGAGATCTTCTTCTAGAGCGGCGGTGCCGGTGTCGTATATGCTCGACGTCGCTCCCGCCTCGATCCTTTCGCCGGAAGACGTGTACGAACAGTTCAGGGGATCGGTGCTCGACCTGCTCAGGCACAAGCCGGACCTGGAGATCGCCCAGGCCGTGGCCGATATCGTGGCCCGCGACGCCGACGCCTTTCTGGCCCGGAAGCTGGGCATCGAGACGGGCCAGGCGGTGTTATTACTGGAGGAGACCCTGTATAACCAGGCGGGGGAGGTGGTCGAGTTCTCCTACAATTACTTCGTCCCTGACTTCTTCCGTTTTCACGTCGTGCGGCGCTGACGCTTCTAAGACTTCGGAAGTCTCTGGTCGAGTATTCTGAGGGCAAGATGAGCTTGAAAGCGCCTCAAGAGCTGCCGCGGAAGAGCACTCCCGAGACTTCCGAAGTCTGGTGTCAACTGAAATGAAACACAACCAACCTATTTCACTCTTTTGCAAAGGAGGCATACCGATATGAAGACCGAGAGTTTTCGCGGGCGCGACTTCATCACCCTGCTCGAATGGAGCAAGGAGGAGGTCGAGACCATCCTCGACGTGGCGTTGGACCTGAAGCGACGCTTCGCCATCGAGGAGCCCCATGACCACATCCTGCGGACCAAGACCCTGTTCATGATCTTCTATAACCAGTCGTTGCGCACGCGCAATTCCTTCGAGGCCGGGATGACCCAGCTGGGCGGCCACGCTCACTTCCTGGACCCCAACAAGATCTACACCCCCGCCTTGCCGGGGAAAGAGGTGGCCTACTCCACCGAGCGGGTCTCCGACGTGGCGCGGGTGCTGGCCCGCATGGGAAACGCCATTGCCATTCGCTGCTACGGGGACCCGGTGGACTGGGTCTACGGCGGGGCCAACGAGATGATCCGCAACTTTGCCTACTGGGCCGACATCCCCGTGCTCAACATGGAGTGCGACAAGTACCATCCCTTCCAGGCTCTGGCCGACGTGCTGACGGTCAAGGAGAAGTTCGGCACCTTTGAGGGCGTGAAGTTCGTTATGTCCTGGGCCTATTCCCCCAGCGTCCACAAGCCCCGCGCGGTGCCCCAGAGCGCCATCATCGCCGCCAGCATGATGGGCTGCGACACGGTGTTGGCTCGCCCGCCGGAGATGGAGCTCGACCCCGAGGTCATTGCCGCCTGCGAGAAATACGCCCAGGTGAACGGCGCCAGCTTCGAGGTGACCGACGACTTCATGGGGGCGGCCGAGGGCGCTCACGTGCTCTACCCCAAGGCCTGGGCCGCCACTCCTATCTTCCAGCCACCGGTGGGTGAGGACGACCCACAGAGGACGCAGGAGATCTTCGACAGCTACAAGGACTGGAAGGCCACCCGCGAGTACATGGAGCTGGCCGATCCCAACGCGATCTATATGCACTGCCTGCCCGCCGACCGGAGCTGGGAGGTCGAGGACGACGTCATCGACAACCTGGATCCCGAGTCCGGCTGGCGCTCCGTCGTGTTCGACGAGGCGGAGAACCGCTTGCACGCGCAGAAGGCGGTGATGAGCCTGGTGATGCGCTAATCGCTTCCCTTAACGAGACCTCTCGGAAAGTGCACAGTTCATCCTCCCCCCTATCTGGGGGGACAAGGTTCATCCTCCCCCCTATCTGGGGGGACAAGAGGGGGGACAGTGCTCGGAGCGTTTTCGGAGGCTTTCCGAGAAAGCTCTTAACAGGAAAGGAGGTGCCTATCGAGCGATTCTCAGGTTAGTTCGGATCATAAGGGTAATTGATCGTCGTTCAGAAATTCATTCAACTAAGGAGGGAATTACCATGGCAGAGAATGAAAATGTGTGGGCGTTGGAAGAGGGAGAAGTCAGGAGGCCTGGAATCGTCCACATCGTGATGCTGGCTTTATTTACCGGCATTGGCATCGTGGTGGGTACGTTTGGTAGTTTGGCCATTCCGATTGGCTTCGTCTCCGCGTTCTGGCCCGGTCAGGCCATCCAGGCCGTGGGCTCGATCTGGTACGGCATGTGGGGTGGTATCGCGTCGTTTGTGTTCCCCTTGATCTCCAACGCGATGAGTGGGTCGGCCCCTCTGCCCGTCTCGTTGGCCTACATCCCCGCTAACTTCGTCCAGGGTATGGCCGCTGGCTGGTCCTTCCGCCAGTTCAAGTGCCATCCGGCCCTGAAGACCAGCAAAGACTGGTTGGTCTTCACGTTGATCGGGATTCTGGCGGCCAACGCGTTTGGCGCCGCTTGGGGCACCACCGTGTTGCGCCTGTTTGGGCTGATCACACCCGACGCTCACCTGGTGGCGTGGGCTGGTTGGTTCTTGGGCAACAGCGTCGCTTCGTGGGTTCTGGGCGTCCTGCTGCTCAAGTTCATCTCCCCTTTGGTCATCAAGACCAAGGCCTTCTGCAAAGGCTATTGGGCCTAGGGGTTGCAGGATCTTGATCGTGTTGGGGGCTGGGGACGTCATCCAGCCCCCAACATAGGCTTTTGGAGGCTGTACTGTGGCACAGACAACTCAACCCGTCCGCAAGATGCGGCGTACCCTGCTGGGTACGATACCGGTCACATCGCCACTCTACCGACTGCACCCGGTCACGCGCTTTATCTCGCTGCTGTTTCTCGGTGTGGTCTCGATGTTTGTCGATCTCCCTGAGATCAACATTGTGTTCCTGATTCTGGTGCTGATCTATATGAAGTGGGCCCGGGTGGATATCTCAGGGCTTAGGATTTATCTTCCGCTGATGTTCACCGTCGCTATCTTTATGTTTACCGTCTCGATTGCTTTTCCCGGCGATGACCCGACGTTCCATTCATTCCAATTTCTGGGGATTACGCTCTATCTAGAACCGTTGTACTGGACCTTTGCCAGCTATTGGCGGCTGATGGCTATGCTGTTCGGCACGATTCAGTACTTCTCCACCAATCGCGAGCGGGATACGCTGGTGGCGGTTCGCTCGCTCAAGATACCCTTTGTGGTCACCTACTTCTTAAGCCTGTCTCTGCGATCGGCGGGGATGTTTATGGAGGATATGCGCACCATTCGCGAGGCGGAGCGCGCCCGAGGGCTGGACGAGGCCTCGATGTCCCTGAGCGACCGGGCCAAGCTTTACGTTATGTATATGATCCCCCTGTTCACCCTGGCGATCCGCCGGGCCGACGAAATCAGCAACGCTCTGTATGCCCGTGGATACACGCCTTCGGGCAAGGTCGAGGGAGGGGGGGAGCGCACGGACTATGTTCTGACCAAGTACAAGATCCGAACGCTCGACGTGGTTCTCATCGTGGCTCAGGTGGTCATATTCGTGGCCGTCGGGGTTCTGCGGATGGGCTTTGGCGTGTTTGCTGTAACACAGTCACCGCTGCGCCAGTACCTGCTGACGCTGCTGGGTGGCTGAGTGGGAGGGTGTTTATGCTCGCTGTATCTGTACAGGACCTGGGTTGGAAGTACGCCGGGCGGAGGAATTTCGCCATTGAGCACGTGAACCTCGACATTGAGGAGAATGCCTTCGTCAGCATTGTGGGTCCCAATGAGAGCGGTAAGACGACCCTCGTCTCGTGTATCAAGGGCCTGATCCCCTCCAGCTTTCATGGCGTGTGGCGGGGTAAGGTCGAGGTGTTTGGCAAGAACGTGCGCGACAAATCCACGGGCGAGCTCGCCAGGGAGATCGGATTTGTGTTCTCCGACCCCGAGGCCCAGTTCACTGCCATGACGGTGGAGGAGGAGCTGGTGTTTGGCATGGAGAACATCGGGCTGCCGCTGGATGAGGTGGAGGAACGGCTGCGGTGGGTCAGCGAGATCGCGATGATCGAGGATCTGCTCGATAAGTCGCCATATGAGATCTCCGGCGGCCAGAAGCAGCGCGTGGCCATCGCCAGCGTGCTGGCGATGAAGCCCCGCATCTTCATCCTGGACGAGCCCACCTCGATGCTCGACCCTTTGGGCAAGGACTTCATCTTCCAGATCTTGACCAACCTCAAGCAGGAAGAGGATCTGACGCTGATCGTGGTGGAACACAACATTGAGCAGGTGGCTCCCCTGTCCGATCTGATGGTGTTGGTCTACAACAGGGGGATCGCCAGGGTGGCGCCGCCAGCGGAGTTCTTTGAGGACATCGAGTTCCTTGAGGAGCACGGCATCCAACCGCCGCAGGCCACAGCCTTCGCCAACCTTCTTCAACAGCAGGGCTTGCTCGAAGGGCCGCTTCCCGTTCGCTTCGAGGATGCTGTCACGGCTGTAGAAGGCGTGTTGGCCAGGGCGTCGAACTGAGAGGGGCTTGACATATGAGTAACGAAAGATTGATCGAAGTCTCCAACCTTACATTTATGTATCCCGATGGCACCGTGGCTCTACGTGACATCGATCTCGATATATATGCCAATCAGTTCGTGGCGCTCATCGGGCAGAATGGGTCGGGCAAGACGACGTTGGCCAAGTGCCTCAACGGTCTGTTGCGCCCTGCGCAGGGATATGTCAAGATCGACGGTCTGGACACGCGCACCAAGGGGATGACGAAGAAGATCGTCACCAAGGTGGGCTACGTGTTTCAGAACCCCGACCATCAGCTTTTCAACAACGCCGTGTTCAAGGAGATCGCCTACGGCCCACGGAACATCGGGCTGAAGGAGAAGGAGGTCAAGGTGCGCGTGGAGGAGGCCGCGCGGGTGGCCGGTGTGGAGGAGGATATCTTTGAGGAGCATCCCTTCTTCCTGACGAAGGGACTGCGGCAGCGGGTGGCGATCGCCTCCATCCTCGCTATGCGTCCGCGGGCGATCATCGTGGATGAGCCCACGACCGGCCAGGACCTCAGGCAGTCGCTGGAGGTGATGAACTTCCTGCGCGATCTGTGGGAGAAGGAGGGCCATACGATTATCATTATCACCCACGAGATGCCCATCGTGGCCGAGTATGCCCGGCGGGTGGTCGTTTTGGGCCAGGGCAGGGTGTTGATGGACGGCACGACCCAGGAGGTGTTCGCCGAGCCGGAGTTGTTGGCGAAGACCTTCGTCAAGCCGCCGCAGATCACCCGGCTGGCCCAGTCGCTGAACGGAAACGGGCACAGGATTCCGCGCGACATCCTCTCAGTTCCCAGGATGTACGATGCCTTTATGGCTGCATACGAGGAGCACGCACAAGCGGATGGCGCTTCGCTTACCGGTGCCAGAGCGGATGCCTAGGGCGTTGGTGATCAACCCCAATACTTCGCCGGGGATGACCGGCGAAATACGCGCCACGGCGGAGCGGGTCTTTCAGCCGCCGTGGTCTTGTGTGGTTGTGCCCGCGCCGGCCGGGCCGGAGTCGCTGGAATCGTGGCGCGATTACCACCTGGCCAGCGTGTGCGTGCTGCCCCTGTTGCGCGACCATCCCGATGTAGATGGCGTCGTCCTGGCCTGCTTTGGCGACCCCGGTCTGTATTTGCTCAAGGAGGTCGCGCCCGTGCCCGTCGTCGGCGTCGCCGAGGCCTCGATGTCGCTGGCGCTGCTGTTGGGCGGGACGTTTGGTATCCTGGCGGGGATGCGCCGGGCGGTGGAGCTGATGGACAGCATGGTGCGCACCTATGGCCTGGAATCTCGCTACGCGGGGAGCTATCCGCTCGATATGCGCGTTCTGGACTTTGAGCGGCGTAGGGACGAGACGGTGGACGCTTTGGAGAAGGCCGGACGCGCGCTCAGAGAGCGTGGGGCGGACGTGTTGTTGTTGGGATGCGCCGGCCTGACCGGCTTCACGTGTGATTTGGAGGCGCGGCTGCGGATGACGATCGTGGACCCGGTAGAGGCGGGCTGCCGGTTGCTGCGGACGATCGTGGACTCAGGGCTCCAGGTCAGCCACACCGGCATCTATGCCCGGCCAGCGCCGCAGCGTATGAATCATCTGGATCGGCTCTTCAGCCGGGACATGGTCGATCTGTTGGAGGAATGGGAGCAGGGAAAATGAGGACGATCATCAAGGACGGAACGCTGGTTCTCGATCAGGGGACGACCCAGGGCGATCTATTGCTTGAGGGGGAGAAAATCGCCGCTGTGGGCGGCAGGATTGAGGGCCACCCAAATGACGTGGTGATCGACGCATCGGGGATGTACGTGATGCCGGGCGGCATAGATGCCCACACCCATATGCAGTTGGTCTCGCACCCTTACACCACGCGCGACGATTTCGAGACGGGGACGCGGGCGGCGGCCTGCGGGGGGGTGACCACCATCATCGACTTCATCACCCAGAAGCAGGGCGAATCCCTGCTTCACTCGGTCGAGGCCCGCCGCGCCGAGGCCGACGGCAACGTATGTATCGACTACGGGCTCCACGGCAACGTGGTCGACATCGGCCAGGGCCAGCTCGACGAGTTGGGCGCTATGGTCGAGCTGGGAGTGCCGAGCTTTAAGGTCTACACCACCTACAAGAAGGCCGGCTTTTACACCGATGACTACACGTTGCTCAAGCTGCTGGAGGAGAGCAAGCGGGTGGGCGCGCTGGTGATGGTCCACGCCGAGAACGACGCCATCGTCGAGGGGACCAAGGCGGCCCTGGTCGCCGCTGGCAAAGAGACCTGCCGCTACCACGGGCAGAGTCGTCCAGGGCTGGCCGAGATCGAGGCGGTGAGCCGCTGCATCCTGCTGGCCGAGGCCGCCGGGGCCCCGCTCTACATCGTGCATAATTCGATGCCCGAATCGGTGCGGCTGCTGAGCGCCGCCCGTGCCAGGGGGGGCGCTGCGATGGCCGAGAGCTGCACTCAGTATCTCACCCTTGACGACAGCGTGTTTGAGGGCCAGCATCCGGAGGAATTCGTCTGCTCGCCGCCGGTGCGCCCCAGGGAGAAGATGCTGGAAATGCGTGAGCTACTCAGGGCGAATGAGATCCTCGTCGTGGGCAGCGATCACTGCGGTTACGTCCGCGAGCAGAAGCGGAGCGCCAATCATCTGTTGCGTGCTGCCCAGGGTTTGCCTGGCGTGGAGACCACCCTGCAGGTGATGTACTCGAAGTTGGTCGCCGGTGGCGAGGCCGGGCGTGATGCGATCGCGATTGAGGATCTGGTCAGGGTCTTCAGCGCCAATCCTGCCAGGATATTTGGGTTGTATCCGCGCAAGGGCACGCTGCAGGTCGGCTCGGATGCCGATGTGGTCATCTACGACCCGCGCGGCGAGCACCTTCTCAGCGACGATGATCTCCACGGGGCGGAGGGATCGTACACGCCCTGGGCGGGCGTGACCGTTCGGGGACGCGTGGAGAGGACGATTGCCCGGGGTAGGGTGATTTGGGAGGACGGTGAGTTCAAGGGACATGCCGGAGATGGGCGCTTCGTCCCCGGCCTGCCGTTCGCCCCCGCCATCGTGGCAGAGTTGTAGTTCAGTATAGTGCTAGATAGTGCTAGTAAGGAGGCTGACAAATGGATCTGTACGGACGCGACTTTATCTGCACTCAGGATTGGTCGCTTGACGAGTTGAGGGCGACGTTGGACCTGGCGGCCAAGATGAAGCGGGAGCGCTTCTCTGACCGCTGGACGAGCATCCTGAAGGATAAGACGTTCATCATGTTCTTCTATAATCCCTCGGTGCGCACCCGCCTCTCCTTCGAGGCCGGGCTCACCGAGCTGGGCGGCCATGCCCAGTTCATGACCCCTTCGGCGGGCCGTTTCAAGACGGAGAAGCAGGCCGGGGAGACCGTTGAGGATGCCGCGAGGGTGATGGCCCGGTACGCGGCCGGGATCGGCATTCGCATCCTGGAGGATAAGGTTCCCTACTACGGTGCCGGTGACCAGATGTTGCTGGAGTATGCCAAGTGGGCCGACGTGCCCATCATCAACATGGCCGACGACCGCTTCCACCCCTGCCAGGCGCTGGCCGACGTGATGGGGTGGGCCGAGTGGTACGGCGAGGGGCCGGGGCGGCCCGACTACGAGGCCCTGCGGGGCAAGAAGTTCCTGCTCTCGTGGGGGTCTGGCGCGTTGGCCCGTTCCTGGTGCTCGGTCCAGGCGGCCCTCCTCGTCGCTTCCCGCTTCGGTATGAACGTCACCATGGCTTACCCAGAGGGATATGACCTCGACCCGGAGGTCATCCAGTGGACCAAGGAGAACTGCAGCCAGAACGGCACCGCCTTCGACGTCGTCCACGATCCCGACAGCGGCTACGAGGACGCCCACGTCGTGTATACCCGCAACTGGGTCACGCCGGAGGCGTACCAGGACGGCGTCTTGCAGAAGCAAGCCGAGATCGAGAAGGCGATGAACTATCAAGGCTGGACGACGAACGTTGAGCGAATGGCCCGCACCGACGACGCCATCTTCACCCACCCGATGCCGGTGGACCGGGGCAGCGAGGTGACCGACGAGGTGGCCTCCGGGCCGCGCTCCGCCATCTACGACATCGCCGAGAACCGCCTGCACGTCCAGAAGGCGATGATGGCCCTGACGATGGGGGATCTGTAGAAAATCGGGCAATTGGGGAATCAGGGATTAGGAGTTGAGGTGGGAAGGGCGCGGTTTGAGGAGTTGACGTTTTATCAAGCGGCGATGAGGCTGTTGACGGCAGCTTACAGGCTGGCGGAGCAATTGCCAAAGTATGAGAAGTATAATCTGGCTTCTCAACTGCGCCGAGCGGCTCTTAGTACTGTGTTGAATATCGCGGAAGGGTACGGCCGGTATCATTTCCTCGACAAACTGCGCTTTTTCTACTATGCGCGGGGGTCGTTGTTTGAGACCTTAAGCGGCTTCGTTGCGGCGCGCGCTGTTGGTTACGTGGAGGATGAGCAACTGGCCTGGGCGCGTCAAACGACGGCTGAGGCCGGTGCTTCTCTCAACGCCTACATCAACTACATCCGTAATCAGAAACAAGGCGCACGAGCCTTCGGAGAGAGGTACATCCAAGAGCCTAGCCCAATCGATGAAGCCGCCTCCCGGCGGGAGCCTTCCCAATTTCCCAATTCCCGACTCCCTAAATCTCAAACATCCAAGAGGAGACACATGAACGAAAAGCGGAAACTTGCCGTCATTGCCATCGGTGGTAACTCATTGATCAAGGACAAGGAACATCTCACCGTGCCGGACCAGTATCAGGCCGCTAAGGAGACCTGTTCCCACATCGCAGAGATGATCGCTCAGGGCTGGGACGTGGCCATCGGCCACGGGAACGGACCCCAGGTGGGCTTCATCTTGCGCCGGTCGGAGATCGCGGCCAGGGTCGCGGGGATGCACGAGGTGCCGCTGGATTCCTGCGGAGCTGACTCCCAGGGGGCCATCGGCTATCACCTTCAGCAGAACCTCCAGAACGAGTTCAAGCGGCGGGAGATGAAGAAAGCCGCTGCTACGGTGGTCACCCAGGTATTGGTGGATCAGAATGACCCTGCCTTCGAGAACCCCAGCAAGCCGATTGGTGGGTTTATGGAGGAGGCCCAGGCTCAGGAGCGGGCTCAAAAGGAGGGGTGGACGGTGGTGGAAGACGCCGGCCGCGGCTGGCGCCGGGTCGTCCCCTCCCCGCTTCCCCAGGAGATCATGGAGCTGGGGGCGGTGCGCAAGTTGCTGGACGCGGGGATCGTCACCATCACCGTCGGCGGCGGGGGGATCCCCGTCATCCGCAACGAAGAGGGTGACCTGAAGGGCGTGGCGGCGGTCATTGACAAGGATTACGCCTCTTCCCTGCTGGCCCGCTCCATCGGTGCCGATCTGTTCCTGATC
>Ga0180431_10010352_pt1 | contig 10377 bp, 9 predicted proteins | sample SS_ome_11_FD_132459 | JGI IMG/M metagenome (GOLD analysis project Ga0180431, IMG submission 132459) | Hypersaline lake sediment archaeal communities from the Salton Sea, California, USA - SS_1_MS_1 metaG | ecosystem: Environmental > Aquatic > Non-marine Saline and Alkaline > Hypersaline >... | reverse complement strand
AGCTTACCAACCCCAGTCAAACTCCGAATCTCATGGTGCAAAGCATGGCAGTCAGACCGTGGGGGATGAGCTTCACTGGTCGAAAGGGAAACAGCCCAGACCGCCAGCTAAGGTCCCAAAATCTGAACTAAGTGGGGAACGATGTGGAGTTGCCCAAACAGCCAGGAGGTTGGCTTAGAAGCAGCCACCCTTTAAAGAGTGCGTAACAGCTCACTGGTCGAGTGACTCTGCGCGGAAAATGTAACGGGGCTCAAGTTCAGTACCGAAGCTGCGGGATTCCACCATCAGCTCGGCCCGCTTTGGCGGGTCCAGGCGGTGGGATCGGTAGGGGAGCGTCGAGCGGCCAGCGAAGCGGCGGCGGAAGCCAGTCGTGGAGGCCGTTCGAGTGAGAATGCCGGCATGAGTAGCGAATGGGGAGTGAGAATCTCCCCCGCCGAATGTCCAAGGGTTCCTGGGGAAGGCTCGTCCGCCCAGGGTTAGTCGGGACCTAAGGCGAGGCCGAAAGGCGTAGTCGATGGACAACTGGTTGATATTCCAGTACCACTGTGTGCGCGCCCAGGCCGAAACCGGTTAGCTAAGGGAAGCCCTTCGGGGCCTACCGACCCAGCCGGCAGTAGGCCAGCGATGGGGTGACGCGGAAGGGTAAGCAGACCCGGGCGTTGGTCGACCCGGGGTAAGCGTGTAGGGCGAGGTCCAGGCAAATCCGGACCTCACGAAAGCCTGAGGCGCGACGCCGATCCGCTCTAGGAGAAGCTGCCGAACGCCCATGCCGCCGAGAAAAACCTCTAGCGAGCTCACACGGTGCCCGTACCCCAAACCGACACAGGTGGACAGGTAGAGAATACCAAGGCGAGCGAGAGAACCGTGGTTAAGGAACTCGGCAAAATGGCCCCGTAACTTAGGGAGAAGGGGCGCCCCGGTAGGGTGAGAGTATCTTGCATGTTCGAGCCCGAGGGGGCCGCAGTGACCCGGCCCAAGCGACTGTTTACTAAAAACACAGGAGCGTGCTAAGTCGCAAGACGACGTATACGCTCTGACGCCTGCCCGGTGCCGGAAGGTTAAGGGGAGGGGTTAGCTGCTTCGGCAGCGAAGCTCTGAACCAAAGCCCCGGTAAACGGCGGCGGTAACTATAACCGTCCTAAGGTAGCGAAATTCCTTGTCGGGTAAGTTCCGACCTGCACGAATGGCGTAACGACTTGGGCGCTGTCTCAACCACGGACTCGGCGAAATTGCAGTGTGAGTGAAGATGCTCACTTCCTGCGACAGGACGGAAAGACCCCGGGACCTTTACTGCAGCTTGGCATTGGAGTTTGGTGTGTCATGTGTAGGATAGGTGGGAGACTGTGAAGCGGCGGCGCTAGCCGTCGTGGAGTCAACGTTGAAATACCACCCTTGACACATTGGGCTTCTAACCTCGATCCGTTATCCGGATCAGGGACAGTACCTGGCGGGCAGTTTCACTGGGGTGGTGGCCTCCCAAATCGTAACGGAGGCGCCCAAAGGTTCCCTCAGTCTGGTTGGCAATCAGACGTCGAGTGCAAGGACACAAGGGAGCTTGACTGCGAGACTTACAAGTCGAGCAGGTGCGAAAGCAGGGCCTAGTGATCCCACGGCGGCATGTGGAAGCGCCGTGGCTCATCGGCTAAAAGGTACCCCGGGGATAACAGGCTTATCTTGCCCAAGAGTCCATATCGACGGCAAGGCTTGGCACCTCGATGTCGGCTCGTCGCATCCTGGGGCTGGAGCAGGTCCCAAGGGTCGGGCTGTTCGCCCGTTAAAGCGGCACGCGAGCTGGGTTTAGAACGTCGTGAGACAGTTCGGTCCCTATCCGTCGCAGGCGTAGGAGGTTTGCGGAGAGCTGTCCCTAGTACGAGAGGACCGGGATGGACGTACCTCTGGTGTGCCAGTTGTCCTGCCAAGGGCATGGCTGGTTGGCTACGTACGGCACGGATAAGCGCTGAAGGCATCTAAGCGCGAAGCCGGCTCCAAGATGAGACCTCCCACCGAGCAATCGGGTAAGACCCCTGGGAGAACACCAGGTAGATAGGCCGGAAGTGGACGCACAGCGATGTGTGGAGCTGACCGGTACTAATCGGTCGAGGGCTTGATTCGAATCCAGATGTGCGTGCTCGCTATGGAGTGCTCGGGGTGCCGAGCACATGAGATTTCCGGTGGCGATAGCGGCGGGGAACCACCCGTTCCCATTCCGAACACGGAAGTTAAGCCCGCCAGCGCCGATGGTACTTGGGGCGTAGGCCCCCGGGAGAGTAGGTCGCCGCCGGTTCTTGTTGGAAGGGCCGCCCGCTGAGGGCGGCCCTTCCGCGTTGTGACACCCTCGTCGCGGGGAGATCACGTCGGGTCAACGAGGCGCGGCTCGAACGGTGCCCGATGAACGCGACGACGTCCCTGGCCTCGAAGGAACGGGTCACGGAGGGCGAGGTGGAGCGTGCCGCACGGCGGCTTGCCCTCCGTTTAGACGCCCTGGTGCTCTCGATGCGCCGGGAATCTCCCGAGCAGCGGTAGGACGTTCCGGACCCGGTCGGCGCCCGCGCGACTACGATCGCCCGATCGTCGCCCTGGGAGGAACCGTGCCTGAATCGAACGAGTCGCGCCGGAGCGCGCCCCAGGGTCGCGGTGGCGGTCGGAACGGTTCTGGTGGTGAGGACCGGCGATCCGGGCAGCGGCGCGGCGAACGGCACGACGATCGCGGGCGCCGCAGCGAGGATCGGCGCGGCTCGGGCGGGGGCCGACGGTCGGGCGAGGGACGCAGGGGGCGGGACGGGGGCGATCGAGTCGGCGGCGGAGGGGGACGAGACGCTCCCCGTCGCGACCGCGGCGGCGACGACGCTCCGAAGCACAAGGGCCCTCCGAAGACGGTGACCACGTCTGGCGGCAACCTTCCCGGGTGGGCCGCAGAAGAGGTGCAGAACGTGGCGCAGCGCGGCCAAGGGAGGGAGGCGGTGGAACACCTGGCCGCGGCGGTGGCGGCCTTCGTGGCCGGCAAGTACGGCAAGGCTGAGCGCAGCGCGGCAGCCGCCAAGCAGCTCGCGCCGCGATCACCGACGGTGCGCGAGGTGCTCGGGCTGTCTGCCTACCGTCTCGGGCGCTGGGAGGAGGCGCTCCGGGAGCTGCGCACCTACCGCCGGCTCACCGGGGCGACGTTCAACATGCCGGTCGAGATGGACGTGCTACGGGCCATGGAGCGTCCGGAGGATGTCGAGAAGGTCTGGGAACTGCTGCGACGGCTCGGGGGGAGCAAGGCGACGATGGACGAGGGCCGGGTGGTGTTCGCCTCGTTCCTGCTCGACCGGGACGAGGCGCGCCGGGCCTGGGAGGTCGCCAATCCGGGGCGGATCGGGGACGAGCCACGGGAGAGCGAGCTCCGGGTGTGGTACGTGGCGGCCCGGGCCGCCGCTCGCCTGGGGGACCGGGGGACGGCCCGGCGCCTCTACGAGGCGATCCAGGACTCAGATCCGGCCTTCCCGGGACTCGACGAGCTCGACGCGGCGATCGGCGGATAGCGACGGACTCGGGAAGCGTTCGGGCGGCTACGAGCCGCCCGACTAACTCTGCGCCAGCCATCGGAGGATCCCGGTCACCTGCATCGGCCAGAACGTGGCCCGGTCGTAGCGGTCGATGGTCTCCTCGTCGTAGCCTTCGGCCCGGTAGCCGTCCAGGGTACGCCGGCGCAACGCTTCGGTGAGAGCGTGCGGATCACCCCCCGAGGCGCGGACCCAGCCCACCCAGTCCCAGAGGCGTTCCTCGGCCTGTGCCAGCGAGGTCTGCGGGTCGGCATCCGGGCCGAAGTGGGCGAACCCGAGGAACGCGGGATCCCGCTCTGCCAGCCTGTGGAGCTGGCGGGTCACCAAGACCGGGTCGAAGTCCGGCGGCGGGGTGACCGGCTGCACCATGTGGCCGTGTGGGAAGGCGATGCCGACCGCGTCGCCGACGAACGCCGCGCCGGTTTCCCCTTCGAGGTACACGACGTGGTGGACGGCGTGCCCCGGGGTGTCGAGCACCTCGATGGAGCGGCCTGCGCCGAGGGGGATCCGGTCGCCCTCGTGCAACGGCATGAGCCGATCCTCGGACACCGGCTCCATGGGCCCCCACAGCTCCTGCATGCCCTGCTCGCCCCACACCCGGGCCGCCGACGCCCAGAGCCGCTCGGGTGATGCCAGGTGGCGTGCGCCGCGGTGGTGGACGGCGATCCGAGCCTGCGGGTACCGGCCGGCGAAGTGTCCTGCCCCGCCGGCGTGGTCGAGGTGCACGTGGGTGACGGCCAGGGTGGCGAGGTCGTCGATCCCGAGGTGGTCGAGCGCGTCGAACAGGTGGCCGATCGACCGGGAGGGACCGCACTCGACGAGTACCCGCTCCGGCGTGTCGAAGAAATAGCAGGCGAGGCGCTCCGGCTCGTCGTGCATGCCGGCGTCGATGAGATAGAGGTCGTGCCCGAGGTCGGCGACGGAGACGTCCATGGCCGCCGACCCTACCTGTCACGGGGCGCTCGTACGTTGTCGGCGTCTCCCGCGCTTCCCGGGAAAGGACCGCCATGGACCTGAACCTCGTCGTCCTTTCCGGACGGCTCGCCGCGCCGCCGGAGATTCGCCAGTTCGAGAGCGGCGCCCGGCTCGGCAGATACCTGGTGACGGTTCGCAGTGAACGGCCCGCCCGCCGGGTGGATGTGATCCCCGTCACCCTGTGGGACCCTCCCGACGCCCTGGTCGACGCCGAACCCGGGCCGGGGAGGCGGCTGTGGGTGGCCGGTGCGGTACAGCGCCGCTTCTGGGCCGGCAGCGAAGGACGGCGCAGCCGCCTCGAAGTCATCGCCGAGCAGGTGTGCCTCAGGGATCCGCCCGCAGGGGGCGAGGAAGTCTCCGGCGAACCGGGTTAGCCTCCTGGCTCATGCCCAGGGTCTCGCTTGCCGCGCCGTCACCGATCTCCGCTCGATCCGGAGCCGTGGTGGCCGACGCCGGAGGCAACGCCGTCGATGCCGCGCTGGCCGCAACGCTGGCGGCATCGGTCACGGAGCCGGGCATGATCGGGCCCGGGTGCAGCGGCTTCGTCACCGTCTGGCCGGCCGGCGCCGAGCCGGTGGTGATCGACGGCTACGCCGAGATGCCCGGCCGAGGGCTGTCCCCGGATCCCGAGAGGGGTTTCGGACGCCGCATCTCCATGGCCTACGGCGGCGGGATGGAGACGCTGGTGGGCGCCGGTTCGGTGGCGACTCCGGGCGGATTCGCCGCGTTCGGTGAGGCGTCCACCCGCTACGGGGCGCTGCCCTGGGCCGAGGTGGTGGCACCGGCGATCGCCGAGACCGAGCACGGGTTCCCGCTGTCCCCGGTGGCCGCCGCCTATCTGGCGTATGCGGCCGAGCCGATCTTTGACGCCGATCCCGAGGGCGCCGCGGCGCTCCGCGGACCGGACGGTGCCCGGCTCACCGAAGGCGACACCGTGGTGGTCCCCGGTCTGGCCGATGCGCTGCGCCTGGTGGCTGAGGAAGGCCCGTCGGCCTTCTACACCGGGGAGATCGGCCGGCGGATGGCCGGCGCCGTCCTCGCAGGCGGCGGCCGGGTGACACATCGCGACCTCGCCGAGTACCGGGCCGAGGTGCGCGAGCCGCTGCTCACGGACGTCGACGGTTGGACTGTGGCGACCAATCCCGCCCCGGCGATCGGCGGGGCCGTGCTCGCAGCGATGCTCCTCCTGCTCGGCGATCACCCCTTCTCGGGATGGGGCGCAGACGAGGTGAGGCGTATGGCCGAGGTGCAACGCCAGGTCCTGGGCTACCGGGCACGCCACCTCGACGATCCCGGCGACCGCTCCCGGCCGGTGGATGAGTTGCTGGCGGCCGCTCGGCTGGGGGATCTGGCCCCGCTCCTCGAATCGGGCTCGACGGTGCACACGTCTGCAGTCGATTCGGACGGCCTGGCATGTTCGATCACCGTCTCGGCGGGCTACGGCTCGGGAGTGGTCGTTCCGGGCACCGGGCTGTGGCTCAACAATTCGCTCGGCGAACTGGAACTCCAGCCGCACGGACTCGAGCGCCTCCGCCCGGGTGACCGGCTCGCCTCCAACATGGCACCGACGATCGCCAGGCGGGGTGACGGGACGGTCCTCGCCGTCGGGTCGCCCGGAGCGAGCCGGATCACCACTGCGCTGGCCCAGGTGCTGCTGAACTTCATCCACCTGGGCCTGTCCCTCGGCGATGCGGTCGCTCACCCTCGACTGCACGTCGAGGTCTTCGAAGGACGGCCGACGATCAGTCACGAGCCGGGGCTTCCCGTCGAGCCGTGGGGCGGCCTGTCGGCCCGCCGCTTCCCCGGCCCCTCGATGTACTTCGGCGGTGTCGGCGCCGCACTCTGGGGTCCCCAGGCCGGTCACTTCGCCGCCACCGACCCGCGTCGCTCCGGGGCGACCGCACTGGCGGGCACGGCATAGCACGCCGACCGGGTCTCAGCCGTATCGGGGAGTGTTACACGGGCGGCCAGGGGACCGGGGGGCGGTGGGCGGGGGGATCGGGATGCACGGGATCGTGGAGGAGTGCGGCGACCCGCGCCTCGAGCGCCGCGGCCTCGGCCGGGCCCAAACGGTCTCCCACCTCGTCGCCGAGGCCGTTCGCCAGGGCGGCGTGGAGCCCGGAGAGGGCCGCGGCGAGCGGCCGGGGGATCGGCCGGCCGGCGAGACCCCAGAGCACGGTCCGCAGCTTGTCTTCGGGGTGGAACGTGAGGCCGTGGTCGATCCCGTAGAGGCGGCCGGTTCCGGCTTCGGTGAGTAGATGCCCCGCCTTGCGGTCGGCGTTGTTGACGACGAGATCGAGGACCGCGATCGGCCACAGCGCCGGATCATCACGGCGGATCAGAGCGAGGGGATCGGCATTCTCGTCCTCCTCCACGAACCGCTGCACCGCACCCGGCCCCAGCGGGCCCTCTCCGAGGACCGTCTCGGGCACTGCACCCAGCCCCATCACTTCGGAGATCCGGTAGGTGAGCACCTCGCGGATCGCCAGCGTCGCGACGTCGAAGTCCCACAGCGGCCGGTTGCCCGAGATCGGCTTGTAGACGACGCGGACGCCCTCGCTGAGCCCCAGCAGCGTCAGGTTGGACGCCGGGACGAAGCGGCCGACGATCTCTGTGACGATCACGGCTCGTGTCTCAGGTCTCCATTGGAGGCCGGGCACGTGTGCCCGCTGGGGTCGACGGGCAGCCCGCAGAAGCGGCAGGCGGGCCGGCCGGCACCGACGACGTCTGCGGCCCGCACCGCCATGGCTCCGAGCCGGTCGAGCGACACACTGAACGCAACTCCCTCGGCCTCCTCCTCGGTGGGGGAGAGGAGGATCACCGCCTGATCGTCTTCGATCCCGATGCCGATCTCTCCCACCCGGAAGGTGGGTTCGCCGGGCGTGGTCAATTCGGGGCCGGCCTCCGGGAGTGTCGCCCCTGCGGCTCGCAGCGCGGCGATCGACCTCTCGGCGAGCGCGGCCACCTGCCGCTTCTCGAGGAGGAACCACTCGAGGGCACCCTCTGAGGAGATCTCGAGCAGGAAGGTCCGGCGCCCCGGATCACCGACCGCCCCCGCGACGAAATGATCGATTGTTCCCAGGTTGCGCATCAGGAGGCTCCCGCAACGTGGTTGAGCCGATGCACCCTGGCGAACCCGTCCGCCGGCAGCTCGATCTCCGACACGGACGCCGGAGCGACGACGATCCGCTGGAAGAGATCGAACGGGGTGCCCAGGTAGTGCGCCAGGATCGCCTTGATCACGTCCCCGTGGCTCACCAGGACGATCGAGGCGTTCCGGTGTGCGGCTGCCAGGTCCTCGCAGGCGGCGACGCCGCGCGCCTGCACGTCGCCGAGGCGCTCGCCTCCCGGGAAGGTGACCCGCGAAGGGGTCGTCAGCAGGGCCCGCCACGCCGTGGTGCGTCGCAGCGATGAGAGCGTGCGGCCCGACCAGGATCCGTAGTCGACCTCGATGAGGCTGCGGTACGGGACGGGGTCGATTCCGTGCGGAGCGGCGAGGATCCGAGCCGTCTCACGGCATCGGCGCAGCGGCGACGTGTAGACGGCGGCGATCGGGAGGCCCTCCAGGAGACGGGCCGCCGCCTCCGCCTGGAGGGCACCGGCCGGCGAGATGCCCACTCCCGGCAGGCGGCCGGTGAGGCGCTTGCCGGTCTCGTCGGTCGTAGCGTGGCGAACGAGGAGCAGGCGGGTCACCGGGGCAGCCTACCGCCGACTCGGAGGCATCCCCGGTCCGATACGCTCACGGCGATGATCTCTGTGACCGACTTCCTGCGGATCGTGGTCGATCCGGTGAGGCTGGCGGTGTTGGGCTCGGCGGCCACCGGAGCGGTGGAACCGGAGGGCCTGGCCGACGCTCTCGGTGTTCCCCTGAAACGGATCCACCGTGAGATCGGCTCCCTGGTCGAGGCGGGTCTGGTGACGAGGGACCTGCGTCTCGACCGTGAGGCCCTGGTCGAGCTCGCCAAGCAGATGCCGACCGAGCCGGCGATCGACGAATCCCTGCTCGACGGGCGATGGAGCGACGAGGAGGTGGCGGTGCTGGGCAGGTTCTTCAGCGGCTCCCGCCTCGTCGAGATCCCGGCGAACCGCTCGAAGCGCCTGCTGGTACTCGAGCGCCTCGTCCAGGAGTTCGAGCCCGGCCTTCGCTACGACGAGCGGGACGTCAACTTCACGCTCCAGCTGTTCCACCCGGACTACGCAGCGCTGCGCCGGTACATGGTCGACGAGGGCTTGTTGACGAGGGCGGAGGGCGTCTACTGGAGGACCGGCGGCCGGGTCTGAGCCTGCGGGATTGCCACAGCCTCCGGCGCGGCCGTTTCTAGGCTGCGATGAGTCGTGCCGGCGGACCGGTCCGTCGCGGTGATGGAGGTGTGCGCGGATGCCGCCACCGGACGAGCCCGACGAGTTCGAGGAGTTCTGGCGCCCCGACCCGGGCTATGTGAGCGAGGACTACCGGCGCCTGCTGGAGCCGGAGCACGTCGCGATGCTGCGGGCCCTGCCGGCGGCGATCTCGGTGCTTTGTGCCGTCCTCGTGGTGGTCGGCCTGGTCGTGCTGCGTCCCACCGGTGAGACGCGCCCCGATTTGTCGGTGGTCGGGATCAACCCGCTGGTCTTCGACGCCACGGTCGACCGGGTCGTTCCCCAGCCGTGCAGCGGGACCACCGAAGAGGACGGGATTCCCTGTGTGCTCGTGGACTTCCGGCTGACCGAGGGCCCCGACTCCGGCGAGAGCGTCACACTGGAGTACCCGGTGAGCGAGACCTCCCCCGAGTTCTCCGTGGGCGACCGCGTGGTGCTCGACTACCGCCCGGAAGCGGAGGAGCGGTTCCAGTACTCGTACTTCGACCGGCAGCGCAGGCCGGTGCTGCTGTGGGTGGCCGTTCTGTTCGTGCTCGCGGTGATCGCCTTCGGGAGGCTGCGCGGGGTGGCCGCGCTGTTCGGGCTGGCGGCGTCGGTCGTCGTCCTTCTGCAGTTCATGATCCCGGCGATCCTGGACGGGCGCTCCCCGGTGCTCGTGGCGATCGTCGGGGCTGCGGCGATCGCCTACGTGGCTCTATACGGAGCGCACGGCATCAACCGGATGACGACGGTGGCCCTGCTGGGGACCCTCGCATCGCTGGCCATGACGGCGATCCTGGCTGCGGTGGCGACCAGCGCCGCCCGCCTCACCGGCCTGGCGAGCGACGAGTCGTTCATCATCACGCTGATCGGGCCGATCGACCTCTCAGGGCTCGTGCTGGCCGGCATCGTGCTGGGGAGTGTGGGGGCGGTGGACGACGTGACCATCACCCAGGCCTCGGCCGTCGCCGAGCTCCGCAGGGCCCGGCCCGACATCTCCAGGATCCAGCTGGTGCGGTCGGGTCTGCGGATCGGCCGGGACCACGTGGCGTCGATGGTCAACACGCTGCTGCTCGCCTACGCAGGGGCGGCGATGCCGCTGCTCATCTTCTTCGTGCTAGCGAACCAGTCGCTGGGCACGGTGCTGAACACGGAGATCGTCGCAACCGAGGCACTGCGCACCATGATCGGCAGCATCGGCCTGATCGCCTCGGTGCCGTTCACCACCTGGCTGGCGGCGATCGTGGCCCTGGACGACCCGGGCATGGAGCACGCCGGGCTCTGAGGGCGCGTGCGCGGCCTGTCGCGTAGGGTTGTCGCACGGTGTCAGGCCGCCTCGGGAACGGCCGCGCCGACGTGCCGTATGCGGGAATGGACGGGGAGGATCAGGCATGGGACGTCTGCAGTTGCGCCGTGCAGCCGTCGTGGTGGCAGCGTTCGTGCTGCTACTGGGGCTCGCACCGGCATCGCCGGCAGGGACACCGACCGACCGAAGCGTCCGGGGAGTGTTGTTCGACGACTT
>Ga0180431_10010351_pt1 | contig 10378 bp, 9 predicted proteins | sample SS_ome_11_FD_132459 | JGI IMG/M metagenome (GOLD analysis project Ga0180431, IMG submission 132459) | Hypersaline lake sediment archaeal communities from the Salton Sea, California, USA - SS_1_MS_1 metaG | ecosystem: Environmental > Aquatic > Non-marine Saline and Alkaline > Hypersaline >... | reverse complement strand
CTCCTGAAGTAGTTACTGTTTTTCCTGTTACTGTAGCTATCTGATTATATTGCGCTGCTCCATTGTAACCGTCTTGACTTAGCCAGTTTGTTCCGCCAACATCTATTTCTTGATAACCAACATTAGCAGCTTTTATGTAAACAATCCTCATGGAATAAGTACCTTCTGCGAGAAACGCTTTTAGAATTATTTTATCATTCTGAGCGCCTGTTGTGTTATAAAAAATACAGTTTCGTAAATATGATGAGTTAGTTGCTATGGCCCACGTTCCTTGATCTATAGAATTGTAATTTTCCAGTAGTAATACCAGATGTCCTTCTCCTGGGTCTCCCCCTGTCTTTACTCCGTTAATGTACTCTGTCATATCAAACACCTCAGAGAGCTTCAGTTACAATTCTGACTCCATATGTTACTGTGTCAGTATTGGCGTATCCCAACAGAATCTCATCTCCACTTTCAAGCAGTAATTCTTGTTCTGGTATGTACACAATATCAGTTGCAGATGAAACCGAAGGATCAACTCTATAAATCACAGTATCATAAGCTGCTCCATCGTTTGCATCGATTGTTACTGTGAAATCCTCACTTGTAGTTGGTGCTGCTGATAAGTGTACTGTTACACTATTCAATTTGAAAGCTGCCGAGATTGCAGTTGTGGTTGTAATTCCTGCTGCTCCTGTTGCTGATGTTATTGTTGGTTTATTCTTATGAACTGTTGCGACTTCCATCTCGTTGCTTGTCGTTACATCAACCGAAGTTGTACCATCTGTAATCTGAACATAACCACGTCTTGCACTTGCATCCATAGTTGGCATTTGGTTTGTTCCATCCCAAACCTTTATTACTCCAGTTCCATCATCTGCTAGTGTAACCCTCTGGGTTCCTGTGGAAGATGCTCCATTATCAACTGCTATGGTATTCCCATTAAGTTGTGAAACATTCTGAGAAGCTGTTACAGAAGAACCAGTAACGTCTATATTCATCATTCTGGTAGTATAATTGCAGGTATCCGATGTTCCGGTAGTTGCTTTACAATATCTAATCTTCCCAGTATCATGATTAAGGGCAAATTCACCATTGCTCAAGGTTGCTAGTTGTTCAGTATCTGTAAGATCATCTCTCCATTTTACTTGAGTTGTAAGAACAGTTCCAGTTACCCATGCAAAGGAAGTATCATTGTCTGAACCACTTGTATAATGCCCAAGCTCGCTCCCGGTTGAATTATAAACAGGAGCAACATCAAGGGCCACAACCCCGGTTTTTCCCGCTGCACCTCCTGAGAAAGTAACAGTTTCGCCACTTACGGCAAGCTGATTTGTTGAAACTGTTGAATCATTAACACGCTGCAATGCAGCATTATCTCCATAAGGAACAAATGACTGAGATCTGTTCCTTCCAAATGTTCTATTTTCTACCATGTCATATCACCTTATTTTTCATTGTTTAATGGCGGTGAGGCTCACCATCCATACACATGCTCTATGTGTCATTTCTCTTTCTTTTCCTTCCCCTTATCCTTTTCTTTGTCATCGTCGGAATATGGTTTTTTCATCTTCCCAACTATGAGAGTCTCTATGGTAGCCAAATCCTCCTGGTTTCGACTATCAAATCCTTCAAAGACGTAATATTTTCCTTTTTGCGTTAATTTGTGTCCCATGATTACCACCTATTTTTCCTCTATAAAAATAAAAGAAAAAAGAAGGGATTATCCCTTACGATTTACAGTAACCTCAGCGCCCATAACAGTTGCTGCATCACCAGCTCCGCAAGTTCCTGTAATCTGCAAGACATACTGTTTGTCAGTATCCACAGTTTCAGGTGAACTCAGAGTTGCCAGAGAATCAAAGTTACCGTCTGCATCAACCTGTGTAATGCCACCACCTGCAACATCAGTTTCTGTAATCGGATCAGCTTTGTTTATTCTGATAAGTTTACAGTCGATTGTAACTGCTGCTGCTTCTGCAACATCACCAACAAGTCTATATGAAACAATCTCATCTCCCTGCTTCAGGAAGTTCAAAGGTATATATACCTCTTTGGCAGCCAGATTAGCACCAAGTGTTGCACCAACCGCATCAGGAGTCCAGTCAGTTCCTGGATTTGGATACTGGAAGGCATTAGCACAGAATACTTGACCATCGATATGTCCTGTAATATCAAGATCCCCACCGATAGTCGTTAATCCAGTACCTGTTGTACAAGTACCTGCTCCGGCACTCATGTCAAAGTTTTTACCTGCTGCAATGGACACATCACCGTTGAGCTGGTTTGTTCCAGTTGGGGTATCAAATGTACCAGTACTGTTGCTCCAATCAACGTTTGTAGCTCCTGCTGCGACATCGATATCAACACCAGCTCCGACAGTCAAAGCTCCTGTTGAATCTGCAATGCTGAAACATGCAGTTCCATCGTTTGCTTTGTAGTTGGTATTCTGGATATTCACACCCTGGATATAACCAGAACCGGATGTTACAATATCAAGATTTGCATCAAGGGTCATGTCACCTTTGATAGATACTGCACCAGTACCAGTTGCAAATGTACCTGCACCACCGCTCATGTCAAAGTCTTTGCCTGATGCGATGGATACATCTCCATTAAGTTGATTTGTTCCTGTCGGGGTATCGAATGTACCAGTTCCAGAAGAGAAATCAATTGCTGAAGTACCAGCTGCGCAATCAACATCGACATTGGCTGCAACAGTAACCTTTCCGGTAGAATCTGCGATTCCAAATGAAGCAGTACCGTCGTTTGCCTTAACGCTGGTTATCTGAAGGTTTGCACCCTGGAAGTAACCAGCACCAGAAGTCACAACATCCTTTCCTGCTGTAACTGTAACATCACCAGAGATTCCAACTGCACCCGGACCGATAGTAACACTTCCGGTTGTCGTGAGGAAGTTTCCGCTTGATCCGCTAAGATCAACATCAGGATTCTGTGTACCGTCTGCTGCAATGTCACCATAAAGCGTTGTTGTGTCGGTCTTGGCATTACCAAGATTAACATCCCCATTTGCTGTAAGTGAACCAGTCAATGTAGTGTTTCCAGTTACTCCGACAGTACTGTCAAAGGTTGCTGCTTCGTCTACATTGAAGTCACCCTTGACTGTGGTTGTTGAACCGGATTTTGAAAGATTAAGCGTACCTGCAACTGCATTGATATCACTTCCCTGGACTTCTATGTCTCCAGTTGTAGTAATGCTTGCGAGTGTGATAGTACCTGCTGTAAGGGTACCTGTGACATCAAGGTCATTTGCACAAGTAACATCTGCACCTGAAAGTGTAATTGCAGTAGTTCCATCCTGGGCCTGATATGCATTACAGTTGATAGCTCCACCAGTTGCGCTCATGGTAAGAGTTTTGTTTGCTGCAAAGGTAGCACTACCATTAATAGTATGTGCTCCAGTCGGAGTCTTGAATGTACCAGTTGCCGAAGACATATCAAATTCTCCAGCCCCTGCTGCAAATGCAATATCCTTTCCGGCTGCAACTGATACGTCACCACCGATGGTGTTTGTTCCAGTTGAAGTCTTGAAAGTTCCGCTTGAACCTGACCAGTCGCAGTTACAGTTTCCACCTGTGGTCAAGTGACCAGTCTGGGTAATTGTATCTGCTGTTGCATTACCAAGTGCAATAGTCCCATTAAGGGCTGTTGCTCCACTGACAGTAAGAGAACTTGCAGTAGTTGGGAACGAGAATGTTCCGTTTACTGTAAGGTCATTCATGACCGTCAAAGATCCATATACTTTTTTGTTATATGCCATTCATTTCACCTTTTTATATGCCATTCGGCCTATGCCCAGCTTCCCGAAATACGGAAGGCATCGCAGGGGATTTCACCCTGATTCTTTTATTTTATTACTTGTATTGTGTGTCTTTCTTTTCTCTTGAATGATGGAAAGTCCGGAACAAGCGATAATATCGCATTCCTTTCTGCTGGAGTATATTCCATATAAGACATCTTTGTTTCTTGCAGAGCCTTGGCAGATACTCAAGCCCTTCCACTATCTCGAACTTGCGTTTTTGGATATGAAGACGCTTATCATCTGGGGATTTGTGTTCAGTTATATTTCGCCTTGGAGAATTAACCACCCTCAAGACTTGAATTAAATTATGCAGCTGTACGCCATCAGTTGGATCAAATTCTACAGTTTCACCGTCCTTGATCCTGCGTTTTCCAAGTTCTGGATCATCTATAACCCATCCACTAGGCCATCCGCATTTTACTTTCACTTTTCCAATTTTCTTCTTTGATGAACGGTTCATCGTCTTCGTTTCCTCATTTTTTTCTTCGTTGTTTTCCATACCATCACCATAACCACGATTTCATAAAAATAAAAATAAAAAAAATAATTTACTGACTAGATTCCTGAACCTGCCATCAGCATGTAACTGAGTGGATATGCATCAATGTAGCTGTACACGACTGCATATTCAGTACCAACTGCAAGGTTTGTCTCAGACTTTGTAACATAGTCTTCAGTAACAAACATCTGGCCGAACATTCCCTTCTTACCAAGAACAAATGAACCAGTTGTACATGCAGTGTCTACAAGAACATCAAGTCCAAGTGGTCTTGCTGTTATTGTTCCGGTATCTGCTGGTCTTGAATCTGTATAGTCTCTGCTTACCCATCTTTCGTCTTGCTGAAGATCTGCCCATTCATTTGTATGGAGAATGAGGAAATCTGCATCAACACCACCAGAAGCATCTTTGAATGAAGCTTTAGCAGTTACAAGATCTCCAAATGGATCACCCGAAGATGAACTCCATGTGTTGGATGCTGAGTAAGACTGAGAAGCATTAGAAAGCATGTTAGCAACGAGTGTGTTGTTTGTTGCAACTTTGATTCTTTCAACTGCTTCAACTGCATGTTGTTGCAAGAGACTCCTTACAATAGGCTTTGAAGAAGTTTCGAGTTTTCTCAAAATTCTATAAGCCTCTGCATGAGTACTTACGGTTGCAGTTGCATCAACAGTTCCCATACTCTTTGTTTCAGGATTAACACCATCTGCAAGAGTTTCTGGAGCCTCAAATCCAGTCCATCCGGTAGCAGCAGCATAGCTTTGCTGAAGTTGCACATATTCATATGTGGTATCAGCAGAATCCCCTGGTAATTTTGAATAAAGGGTGGATGCCAATGCTTCCTTTCTTGGATAATGGTAGAGAGTCTGATCCAGATATTTCTGATAATCTGACGGTAGTTGTGATATGCTTGTCATTTAAATCACCTAGATTTGGATCTGTATTAACACCTTAGTGGTGGAAAGTGCGAAGCCCATGTAAGTTCCGGAACTAGCCCAGTCTTTGATAATTCCCGTTGTTACGGTAATACCTGATCTTGCTCCTGCTGTCAATGAATAGGCTGTTGCAAGTCTATTAGACTCGATAATACATCCGTTTCCAAGGACAGTTACTGCTTCTCCGTCTGATGCTGTAGTAAGAGCGATTCCGATTGCTTCATCGGTTGTTGCATTACAATCAACTACATCTCCAGCGCTATCCAACTTAACCGCATCTCCTGCGGTTACCCCTGCGGTTCCTGCTACTAGTGAATATTTACATCCCTGACCAGCAGGAGTCGCATCTGCACTCGAATAATTTGTTGCCATTTTTTATCACCTTATAGATATCCATGTCTCTTCAGGTCATTCAATGCCATCTGAGAATCTGGATCGATCTCCTTCTTTTTTGAAGATTGAACAGTCTTCTTGATACCCGCTCTGGCGAACTTTGCAAGGATTCCTTTCATCTCGGATACATCCTTCTGAAGTTTTGCCATCTTGGATTCTTCCTCTTCATCCTTCTTTTCCTCTGGTTCTTTGTCCTCTTCTAATTGGGCCTCAGAACCTTCTTCTGGAGTTTCCTCTTCAGAGAACTTGTCCAACATATCCTTGATTTCAGATACTTGAGTAGCAAGCTCAGCAATAGCAGACTTGTTTGCCTCAATTGCAGATTTTGCATCAAATTCCTCTTCGGAAGAAACTTCAGAAACTTCATCCTGCATTTCTGCAACCTTTTCTTCTTCTGGCTTTTCTTCTTCCATGGAAGCTTCGGTTTCTTTTTTCTTCATTTCTTCTTCATTTTCAACAGGCACTAAATTCACCTCTTTTTCATTAAATTCCCTAGTTTGCATCTCATCTTTTTCTTATACTGAGAAGACACCAGATTCCTTTGGATATCGACAATATGAGCATCATCAACCTCTTGGTCTTCATGTGCACCCAAGACAGAAATACCTCTTCCGGTAATACTATCCACTACACGTCCCTCCGGCGTAACTTTGTATGTGAAATGATGAGTTGAACTAACACGTTCTATAAGTCCATTCTTGATTCGATCAAGTATAGGAGTAGTAAATGAAACTTCAGGAACCTGGATCCTGGCTTTAAGCCATCTGACCCCATCAACGACTACTTCACTAACACCGATAATCTTCCCAAGTTCTGTCGTTATCCGGTCCTCATGTTCCTTGTAAAATGCTCTTCCAATGTAGCTTTGGGCATACTTCTTTATGACATCCCAGGGGTAATAGTACTCAACCCCATTAGTAGACCATGACCCCTCTCTCATGAAAAGAGCATAGACCACCGAATACTTATCCATGCCGATATTGGAGAAACGAGCAACAAGTTTCTTTGGGATTTTGCCATGAGTAGCTTTCTTTTTGAATCGGCCTTTCCAGAGTTTCGCAAGCTTGGCTACTTTTGCGGGATATTTGTAAAGTTTCTTCTTTCCACCTCCAACTGTATAATCAGCAGGAAGCTGATCTACTCCTGTGAAGGTAGCTTTCTTCTTGCATTTCATCTGTGCCCAGAGTTTTCCTAGTCGTGCCTTGTTCATTTTTTACTACCCCCTTTAAGCCCCATGATATCCATAAGCTTTGTGAGTCTCCTCTTGTTCTTGACTGAACTTGTGAGGATATCTGTGAGATTCTTTACCTTTCTTGGACTACCCCTTACAGATTTTGCCAGCTTCTGGAATTGTTTAATCTCTTTTGCTCCAAGCTTGGCACTGGAAAATATCTTGCCTAGGGTTTCCTTCCCAAGGCCCAGGGAGAGCACATCAAAGTAATTCGATTCGATTTTGGATTTAGGGATTCCAGTTCTCTTTGCCAGGGTCTTTGTGAGTCTGTCCTTTGTGAAATCCTCATGGGTCTGGTCGCCAATCTCCTCAGAGATTTTATTCAGATCCTTCTCACTGAAAACCTCAAATCTCTTTAAGTCTCCAGGATCTTCTGCAAAATAAACTAACTGGCATCTGGTGTTTGGGTGCTCAGGAGGCTGCTGTCCCTTCCAAGTAGTTCTCTTTCCTGATTCATCTGTATAAGTAACCTCAAAATCCTCATCAATCTTGCGAACCTGACCATCCAGGGCTTTTGAAAGGTTGCTTGTTTTTCCATCTAAAACAGCTTGCCACTTCTTATGAGTAAGTCCCTTATCTCTTGCATTCTGCTCTCTGCCCTTACTTTTTACATTCGAAAGTTCGGTTCTTATGATGCGCTGTGCTTCATATGGTTTGTAGTTCCCAATCTTCTGAATTTCCTCTCTGGTCTTTGTAAGATTAACCCGCTTATCCCCAAGGCCGTTCACAAGAGTATCACGGATTTGTCTGGCTTTGGCTTCTCCGACACTCTTGATCTTGGTTCCGACATCACTCTGGGCAATGTCTTTGTAATCCACATTCTCGGTCCTGAAATGATTGTTGATAGCTGGATTAAGCTCACTTTTGGGATCCATCCTAAACTGGGCATCCTCACTCATTGCAGCATTCATCTGTGGAAGGAAACCAGTGCCCATGGACTGCATTTCATCATAATACTTTTCCCCTCTCTCAGAATCCTCGATTTCATTGTATCCGAGAAGTTCACGATATTCATTGAAGGTAATAGCTCCGGATTCCCAGTCTGCACGGATCATCTCCTTTCGGACTTTCTCATCCTCGGTAATGAACTTTGGCCATTTGATTCTTGGAATATAAATATTCTTTCCATCATCACTGGTTTTGAAATGCCTTGTAGAAAGGAAAAGATTGAGTATTTGCATGATGTACTCTTCAAGTATGCGCCTGTCTGATTCGATGATCTTTTCAAAGTCAGAGCTGTTGGACATTGCAGTTGCACGGTTCGAATCGCCTTCACCAACAAGGAGTTCTCGTGGAACACCAAGTCCAGTGCTAACCATTGTGATAAACTGATCTGGGAATGAATTAACATCAACTGCACCCCCAGAAGATTGGAGATAAGAAAGATCGGCATAATATGGAATAACAAAAGCTTCTTTTCTAACCGGATCGAGAACCATATCTTGTGCCATGTTATTCATGTTCTCATCTGGTTGATGATCAGAATCTCCGATTTTTAGAACAGCTTTTGGATATCCTGTCTCATCGATATATTCTGCTGTTGCAAACAAAACCTGCTTCAAGTGAACAATGGAATTGTATGCTGGGAGAATCATCGAGGTTCCATACCAGTTATCATTAAGGTTGCTGAAACTCAAATGAACTATTTCATTTTCATTCAGGAATAGATAAAGGGGCTTTGCAGTTACAACTGCAATCTCACGTCCATACTCGTCCACGATAACTTCAGATTCTGTTTCTTTGAGTCTTGCTTGTGTTGCCTCAAGATTTTCCAGGGTTTCTTTTGAACCATACAAGGTGCTAAGTCCTTGATAAAGCAGACCAATATCCTCAAGATATTGCCAGAAGCCAACTGGCTCACCTACATCGTCCAGGAGAATTTTATTTGAAACCATATCACGGCGATAATCAATTGTTCTGAAATCCCCATGATTTGCACTGATAACATTCCCAAGGCGGTTGTAAATAATCTCTGTCCATTCGTTGCCAGCAACGTAGGCATTAATGGCAGCCTGCTTGAAGAACGTGATATAATTTATCTGTTTTAAAAAGTCCCAACATTCATCCCTGGCTTGCTCTGCAATAAGAGGATCAGCACCAACAACATCAGAAGGAAGAAGTTCAAAGCCATCCCCGATCAGGCGTGATGCTTTGATATTAATTGCTTTATTCGTTAAAGGCTCTGTGAAGTAAAGTTCTTCGAGGTTAGCAATAGTTACATTTGTTGAACTTGCATCAGGAGTAACTGCTGGATTCTTAAAGTCATAAGTTCCAACGTCGCTAGATGGTACTGTGAGTTTTCTGTGTTGAGCAAAAATAGTTTCTTTTTTACGACTTACCCCAGTGAATCTAGCCACTTCGTCTTTTCCTGAATCATCGTTGCTACCTTTAGTTGCCAAAGCCTCACAAGAAGCTAGCAAAAACTTACAACAACCACAACGAACTAGCTATAAATTTACCACATAGCTAATATTTAATTCTTTCTATCGTTTTCTTGCTTTTGACATGAATAAGTTAGGCTTGCTGAACTTTTGTGTTTTACGATTATAAACACCCTCTTTTCCAAGGAACATTGGAGTGTCATTGTAAATTTCCCCAGAGAGGGCAAGATACATGCTATCAAAGTAATCCGGACTTTTGCTCGGATCAACAGATTTCAACTGACGATCACTTCTGATCTCATATATCATGGAACGGGCTTCAAGTGTGAATCTGCTATTGGACGGGATATTGAAGATCCTCTCATCCTTCGCCATTTGCGCAACGCCAAAGACTGCCTCGGTTTTCTTGTTATAGAATCGTTTGCTATTCCTTGCAGCAGAACCCGCAATGAATGGAGTTACATGATATTTCAATTCCCGCAACCTGTCAGCAACACCAGCTCCGCTTCCGATTGCATCAACAGTGGTATAGCTTCTGTCTTTCCCATATTCCTCGATCATCTCACTTGCTACTCCGACGATCTGCATAACCTCTCTGGTGTTCATCTCCTTATGATAGAGGTAATAGAACTCCTTTCCCCTCTTTCCAAAAACAGTTATGACTGTCTGATCACGGCCACCTTGGGCAACATCTATCCCGATTAGGATTTTCTCAAAATCATGCTCGTCCCTATATTCAATCATGTTCTTTACGGCATCCTCAGAGAAAATAGCAAACTCAAGCTCTTCTGGGAAATCCGCTTCCATCAATACCTTGAATTCAAGGTCCGACATGTTCTTCTTCTGATCCTCAACTGCCTCCTGAGTAAATCTTCCAGCTTCGACACAATCCCTCCATGTTATATGAATCTTGTGCCATGCATCATCGTGATGGTGCTCATAAAAATGATCAAGAAACCACGGGTTTCCAATCTCAACAATCTGGGTATCCGGATGTTCAAGAAGCATCCTGTAGAGTTTCACATAAGCTTCTTTTGGGATCAATGATGTTTCATCGACGATAACAAGCCCTGAGAATCCCCATCCCATGAATCCCATACCCTTTTCTTTCTGTGTCAGGTCTGCTGATTTGAT
>Ga0180431_10010347_pt1 | contig 10382 bp, 6 predicted proteins | sample SS_ome_11_FD_132459 | JGI IMG/M metagenome (GOLD analysis project Ga0180431, IMG submission 132459) | Hypersaline lake sediment archaeal communities from the Salton Sea, California, USA - SS_1_MS_1 metaG | ecosystem: Environmental > Aquatic > Non-marine Saline and Alkaline > Hypersaline >... | reverse complement strand
TCACCGCGCGGGGATCATTTCGCAGTTGACTCGGCGGACTGCGACGTAACACTGACCTGCGGGGCCGAGGTGCGTTCGCCCGCCCCGGCGTTTCTCCCCTGAAACTCGAGGTCCGTCATGCCGCGACCCAGCCCTGTCGTCATCCGGTTTTCTCTCGTCGTCTGCTGCCTGCTCGCCGGACTGACTCGCGGCCAGTCGGCGGCCCCTGATGACGTGTCGGCGGCTATCTCCAAAGCATCGGCGTTTCTGATCGAACAGGGGCAGCAACCAGACGGCGGATTTTCTCCGCAGGTCGGCCCGGCCGTGACCGCATTGGCCCTGACCGCGCTGGTCGAGTCGGGAACGCCGACGTCGCATCCGGCGATCGAAAAGGGACTCGGCTACCTGCTTTCCTTCAGGCAGCCTGACGGCGGTATCTGCCGACCCGGGTCGCCGGTGGCCAATTACGAAACCTCGATCGCCCTGATGGCCTTCGCCGCCTGCAACACCGGCGGCCGGCACGCTGACATCATCGCTGCGGCCCGGCAGTACATCACCGGCATTCAGTGGGACGACGATGAAGGCAAGACCGCGGCCGACCCGGCCTACGGCGGGGCGGGCTACGGCAGCCACAAGCGGCCTGATTTGTCCAACACGGCGTTTTTGATCGAAGCCCTCAAATCGGCCGGGGCCGGGTCGGAAGACCCCGCGATTCAGCGGGCGCTGATCTTTGTCTCCCGAACACAAAACCTTGAGGGCCCCCACAACACGCTCCCGTTCGCCGCCAAGAACCCCGACGGCGGTTTTTATTACACGCCCGCCAATGGAGGCGAGAGCCAGGCAGGTGAAACGCCCGCCGGCGGCCTTCGGAGCTACGGGTCGATGACCTACGCCGGCCTCAAGAGCATGATCTACGCCGGGGTTGCCAGAGACGACCCGCGGGTGGCCGCGGCGACAGACTGGCTCAGACGGCACTACACGTTCGCCGAGAATCCGGGCATGGGCGACGCGGGCCGCTATTACTACCTGCAAACGGCGGCAAAGGCCCTGGCTGCCCTAGGCCGGGAGACCTTTACCGACGCCGACGGAAAAGAACACCGCTGGCAGGACGAATTGGCCACTGCCCTCGTCGCCTGCCAGCAGCCCGACGGCTCGTGGGTGAACGACAACCCGCGGTGGCTGGAAGGGGATGCCAACCTCGTCACCAGCTACGCCTTGCTCGCCCTGAGCCGTTGCCGGTGACCTCCGGAAAACCGGCTCAGCCGGCGGGCCGCGGAATCTGCTGACGGCGGTCGAGGAGCTGCTGGAGCTGAACCCGGATGGCGGCGACCGGGGCGGCCTGCGGCTTGCCGGCAAGGTCATGCTGTTCGAGCCGGTCGGCGGCGACATGATAGAAGCGGCCGTCACCGTACAGCTTGTAGGCGGCGGTCCGGGCGAAAGCCTGCCCCCTGCTCCGACCGTTGCGGGAGTACCAGATATGGATCGCCTCGCGGTGCGGCCGCGTTTCGCCCCGGAGATTTTCGACGAGGCTGGCCCCATCGAGCGGCAGACCGGGCGGCGGCACAATGCCCGCCAGCTCGCAGAGCGTGGGTAGGAGGTCGCTGAGATCGGCCGCGTGGCGAACGACATGCCCGGGCTCGACGCCACCCGGCCAGCTTACGATGCACGGCACTCGAGTGCCGGCGTCAGTCAATGAACCTTTGCCGCCGGCCACCACGCCAAAGCTGGTCCGCGTCACGATCGGCGTGTCGGTCCCGTTGTCGCCGATGAACAGCAGCAGGGTGTCATCGCGTAAACCGACCTTCCGCAGGTGGGCATCGATGCGGCCGACCGTCTGGTCGACGTAACGCACCATGTCGGCAAAGTGCCGCGGATCGCCCTTGTAACTGGTCGCCCCCGGCGACGCGGGATCCCAGGCCGCCGAATCGGGCGTCGGGGAAAAGGGACAGTGCGTCAGCACCATCGGAAAATAGACGAGAAACGGCTCTTCCCGGTGACGGCTGATGAACTCGGTGATGAAGTCGCAGAAAAGATCGGTGGAAAATTCGCCGGTGTTGCCGTCGGCCGGCAGGCCGTTGTGCTCAAGCCTGGGATTGGCATAGCGGGTGTCGTGGCCGGCAAGCTCCCGGGGCCGGGTGTGCTGCCACAGCAGGGCCTCGGCAAATCCGAAGTGCCGCGGAGCGTCCGGCTCCCGGCCCAGCTGCCACTTGCCGGCGATGCAGGTGTGATAGCCGGCGTCCCGGAACAACTGGGCGAAGGTGATCTGGTCGCGGGGCAGCAGGCCGAACCGCTGGTAATTCCGGCGGTTCGATTGGCCGGTCATGAGTTTCACCCGGGTCGGCGTGCAAAGCGGCTGCGCATGAAACTCCGCAAACCGCACGCCGCCAGCCGCCAGCCGGTCGAGTTCGGGTGTCTGGTAGTCGAGGCAGCCGCTGGAACCGAGACACTCATACCCGAAATCGTCGGCCATGATCAGCACAACATTGGGCCGCTTGGCGACAGCAGCCGATGCGTGACACATGGCGAACAGAAGAATGGCCAAACCGAGGAAGCTGCCCCGGCGACGAAAACTCAGCACCGGTCACTCCTTGAGATCAAACAACCGTCGCAGGGCGTCGAGCAGTCCATGAGGCGGACCGGCGTGACTCTCACTGCGAAGTGAGGCCAGCGGGGGGTGGAGCATTTTGGCCGCGTAGCGGCTGAAGGCTTGACGGATTTCGTCGCGGGCGGCGGCGTCGAGATCGGGCAGCTTGCGAAACAGGCGTCTGAGTTCCGCCTCCCCCGTCTCGTTCCAGCCGGCCCGGAGCTGCTCAATCACCGGCACCGTCGACCGATGGTGCAGGTCTCCCATGAACCGCCTGGTCTCTTCATCGATGATCGTCCAGGCCGCCGGCATCTCCCGCTGCCGCCGCCGCCGGTTGGCTTCGCAGGCCTGCCCGAGATCATCAACCGAATAAAGCCAGACGCCGGGCCGCCCGCCGATCGCCGGATCGAAGTCGCGGGGCACCGCCAGGTCGAGCACGACCAGCGGCCGCCCCTGCCGCCGGACCTCAAGCTGTTCGAAGGCCGTCCGCGTCACCACCGGCTCCGTCGCCCCGGTCGTGCTGATGACCAGATCGGCAGCGACGAGTTCGTCGGCCAGCTCGTCATAGTGGCCGGCGGTGGCACCAAGCCGGTCGGCCAGTTCTGCCGCCCGGCCCGCAGTCCGGTTGACGACCCGCACGTCGCGGGCCCCGGCATCACGGAGATAGCGGAGGGTCTCGCCGGCCATCTTGCCGGCCCCCACCAGCAGCACCCGCTTGTCGTCAAACCGCTCGAAGACTGCGGCGGCAAAGTCGGCCACTGCCACGCTCGGGATCGACAGCCGCTCGCGGCCGAGGGCGGTTTCACTGGCAACCCGTTTCGCGGCCCGCAGGGCGGCCTGAAACAGTTCGCCGGTCAGTGGACCAGTGGTGCCGCTGGCCACCGCCAACTGCCACGCCTGTTTGACCTGGGCGACGATCTGCGGCTCCCCGAGCACCATGCTGTCGAGACCCGCGGCGACACTGAAGAGATGCTTGACCGCGGCCGGTCCCCGATCGCCGCCCAGCACGCTGCTGACTGCGGTCAGGTCGACACCGCGGCATTCCGCCAGAAACATCGCCAACTCCGCCGGTGGCGGCGGACCCTGCCGCTGCTCGGCGGCGGCGTAGAGTTCAACCCGGTTGCAGGTCGACAGGAGCACCGCCTCGTTACCGGGAAACTCGCGGCGAAAGCGATCGAGCGCCGCCGCCGCCTGCTCGCTGGAGAACGCGAGTTGCTCCCGCAGTTCGATCGGCACGGTGCGGTGGCTGCCGCCGGCAAATGTGAGGCTCATGCCGCACCTCCCGCCGATGGCGCGGCGATCGCCGGCGGCTGGGGAGGCATGCCGTGGCGGGTGCTGCCGAGGACGCCCCAGAGAATCGACAGCGTCAGCAGCGCCAGGCTGACCAGCGATAAAACGGCGGTCACCCGGCGCCCCTCCGGCCGCTGGCTGACCAGTCGGCTGCCCGCCGCGGCGACGAGCAGCCAGATCGTCAGCAGGCCCATCCGGAGGACGACCGGATCATTCCAAGGCACCGTCTCAAGCAGGCCCCGCTGCCGGTTGACCGCGTTGAGAATGATGCCGGAGAGGAAGCCGCTGCCACCGGCGCACGCGGCGACAACGATCATCCGCGACGCCCACAGCGACATTTTCTCAAGACTCGGCATGCGAAAACCCTGCAATGGCGGCTGCTTGCGAGCCAGCCGGCCAGCCTGAATCAGCCACATGCCGCCGGCAAGGCCGCCGAGCACGATCGCCACACTCATGGCCAGATTGAATCCGCCGTGAAGCATGCCCCAGGTCTGGGTGGCTGGGCTCTGCGGAAAAGGCTCGCGGCTGGAGAGTTCTGCCGCCCCAATCAGGCCGAGCACCACCCGCAGCACAAACAGACCCACCGGTGTCCGCGGATTCGACAGCGTCATCCAGAGCGAGCCGGCCGCCAGCACCCAGGCGGCGAGCAGGTACCAGTCAAAGGCACTCGACCAGGGCAGCGCCGTGACGGTCGCCGCCCGCCAGACGAGATACAGCGTCTGGGCCACCAGGCCGGCGGCGACAAAGCCGATCATCGTCACCCCCCGAACGCCGGAGCGGAACCAGAGCCGGGTCGCCTCGAAGCCGAGGGCCACGGCATAGCTGGCCGCGAAGCAGACGACGGAGATGCGGGAGATGAAATCGGCCATTCCAGAAACCAGTCTGAGCCTGCACGGTCCCGACGTTCGCGGCATGACGGTGGTGCATCGACAGCGTCGGCGAGGGCGGCGACCGGAGCGGCCAGCTGTCGCGCAACATTGAATTGTAGCCCGCAATTGGCCCGGCACGACCCGGCGGCGGGGGCGATTGCGATCTATACTTGACCGCGATGTCTCAACCTTCCCTACCTGTCGGTGCCACGGCCAGCCCAGCCCGCGATTCGCTGTTTCTGCGGGCCTGCCGGCGGGAACCCGTCCCCCGACCACCCGTCTGGCTGATGCGGCAGGCTGGCCGCTATCTGCCGGAATATCAGGCCGTCCGCAGCCGGGTGAGCTTTCTGGAACTGTGCAAGTCGCCCGCCCTGTCCGCCGAGGTGATGCTGGCGACCGTCGATCGGCTCGGGGTCGACGCGGCGATCATTTTCAGCGACCTGCTGCCGCTGCTCGAACCGATGGGCCTCGACCTCGAGTTTGCCGAGGGGGCAGGGCCGGTGATCCACAATCCGATCCGCGGAATCGCCGACCTCGGCCGGTTTCACGAGCTTGAGGATGTCAGCCCGCTCGACTTCGTCTACGAAACCGTGCGGGCCACCCGCGCCGGCCTCGACGCGGCGTTGCCGGTGATCGGCTTTGCCGGGGCCCCCTTCACGCTGCTCGGCTATGCCATCGAAGGGGGCACGAGCCGCAACTGGCTGGCGACCAAACGCCTGATGCTCACCGAGCCGGACACCTGGCATGCGCTGATGGGCCGCCTGGCTCGCACGATCAGCCGCTATCTCCTGGCCCAGTTTGACGCCGGCGCCGACGCGGTGCAGGTCTTTGACAGCTGGGTCGGCTGTCTCAGCCCCGAACACTACCGGGAATTCGTGCTGCCCCACAGTCGCGTGGTGCTCGAGGCAGTCGCCGCCCGCGGGCCGGTGATCCACTTTGCCGCCGGCAACCCCGCGCTGCTGCCGCTGGCCGCCGAGGCCGGCGGCACGGTCATGGGCATCGACTGGCGGATCGGGCTTGACGACGCCTGGCGGCGTGTCGGCCACGACCGGGCGGTGCAGGGCAACCTCGACCCCGCGGTCTTGCACACCACGCCCGATGTGGTGCGGCAGCGGACGCTCGACGTGCTCGCCCGGGCGGCGGGCCGTCCGGGGCACATCATGAACCTCGGCCATGGCATTCTGCCGCAGACGCCGGTGGAGAACGTGCTGGAATTGATCGCCACGGTGAAGGCCGCCGGCTGAACCGCTGACGGGTCGCCCGCCGCGAATCGTCTGGTATTCTGGCGACGCAACCGACTTCCCTCCCGCCTCTTCTCCAGCCCGGAAAGACTTCGACACGATGAGCCAGCCCACCCCCATCACCGTCGCCAAGGGCGACGGCATCGGCCCGGAAATCATGGATGCCACCCTTCACATGTTGCGGGAGGCGGGGGCGAGCCTGGCGATTGAAGAGATCTCGATCGGCGAACAGGAGTATCTCAAGGGCAACGCCGCAGGCATCGCCCCGGAGGCGTTTGAGTCGATCCTGCGAACGAAAGTCTTTCTCAAGGCTCCGATCACGACCCCGCAGGGAGGCGGCTATAAAAGCCTCAACGTCACCACTCGCAAGGCGCTCGGCCTCTACGCCAACGTCCGGCCCTGCGTCGCCTATCACCCATTCGTCCGCACCAAGCACCCCAAGATGGACGTCGTGATCGTCCGGGAGAACGAGGAGGACCTCTACGCCGGTATCGAGCACCAGCAGACGGTTGACGTAACCCAGTGCCTGAAGCTGATCACCCGTCAGGGCACCGAGCGGATCGTCCGTTACGCCTTTGAGTACGCCCGGGCCCACAACCGCCGCAAGGTGACCTGCTTCACCAAGGACAACATCATGAAGATCACCGATGGCCTGTTCCATCGGATCTTCGACGAGATCGCCGGCGAGTACGGAGACATCGAAAACGAGCACTGGATCGTCGATATCGGAGCGGCCAAACTCGCCGACACCCCGGAAAACTTTGATGTGGTGGTGATGCCGAACCTCTACGGCGACATCCTCAGTGATGTGGCCGCTCAGATTGCCGGCTCGGTCGGCCTCGCCGGCTCGGCCAACATCGGACCGGAGCAGGCGATGTTCGAGGCGATTCACGGCTCGGCTCCGCGGCGGGCCGGCCAGAATCTCGCAAACCCCTCCGGCTTGTTCCTCGGTTCGGTGATGATGCTCCTGCACATCGGCCAAACCGAGGTGGCCGAGCGGGCCCACAACGCCTGGCTCAAGACGATCGAGGACGGCGTCCATACCTACGACATCTACAAGGAAGATGTCAGCACGAAAAAGGTGGGCACGAAGGAGTTTGCCGAGGCGGTCGTCGCGCGGATGGGCCAGAAGCCCGAGACGCTGCCGGCGGTCTCGTACAGTCAAAAAGAGAGCGTGATCGACACCAATCCGCCTTACACCCGTCCGCAGGTCGAGCGGAAACTGGTGGGAGTCGATGTCTTCTGCGAGCATGTCGGCACCACCGCGGACGTCGCCAAGGGCATGCAGTCCTGCGACGGCGACCGGCTGAAACTGCGGATGATTTCCAGCCGCGGCATGTCGGTCTGGCCGGAGGGGTTTGCCCAGACGCTGCTCTGCGATCATTGGCGGTGCCGGTTCCTGGTGGACGACGCCGAGGCCGGCCCCGGCCTGCCGCACGCAGAAGTGGTCGCCCTGCTCGACCGGGTCAGCAAATCTGGCCTCGAGTTCATCAAGACCGAGGGGCTCTATTATTTTGACGGCAAGCCGGCCTTCCAGATGGGCCAGGGCCAGAAGTAGCGGACGAGGCGGTCAACTCCTGCGGGCTGCTCGCTGACAAAGCCTCTCCACCGCCGCGGCCGACGCGGGCGGACAGCGTCGGCAGATGCGTTGCTGACAGGCTCGCAGCCGAACCCCTGCAGCGGCGGGCTGGGTCAGCAGCATTGCGGCCGCCCCGGTGGCGAAGTGAGTCAACCGGTCCAGTTGACAGCTTTTTCGCACAGTCCGAGAGCGATTCGGCTACAACTGTGGATTGGTCTGCGCGATGCCGGAAGCTGTTGCCGCTCCCGGCGAGGCTGTCATTCATTGCATTCATCCCTTCGCCTGCCCCAAATCGATCCCGTATGAACACGCTGGAGCAACGTCTCTTCCATCTTTTTGAACCCCAGGATCGCCGACGGGCCCGCCAACTCGTGCCTGAGAAGGTCAGCTGCCCTCGAGTCGGCCAGGTGCAGGCGACGCTTGCCGACGACACCGGAGCCAGCCACGAGGTCCTGCTTGAACTCTCGGCAAACCGCCGTGGCGGCATGATTCTGGAGAGCCGCTGCACCAGCCCCGACGGCCGGGCCGGCAAGCCCTGCGCCCTGGTCGCCGCCGTCCTGCTCGAGGTCGACCGTCGCGGATTGCTCGCGGGTATCGCCGACCAGACTCCGGTCACCCTCGATGTCGTGCCTGACGAGGAAGCCGACACCGCCGAGCCTTCGGAAATCGCAACCAGTGCTCCGGGCGAGGGCAATGGGCTGGCTGCCCACCCTCAGTTCGAAGCTGGAACAACCGGGCCGGCTGCGGCTGAGCCTGTGAGTCAGACGGTCCGGCGGAGCAGCCGGCAGCCGGCCTGGGCGACCGAGCTTGAGACCAGACGGCGGCTGGTCGAGCCGGCGGTCCGTTCTGCCGGCGTCGCGCTCGGTGAGCTCCGCAGGGCGACCGGGACGCTGATGTTTCTGCTCGACCCGGCCACTGCCGATCAGCAGGTTGTCGTGGTCGTCCCCTGCCGGATGGGTCTCGACGAATCCGGGCAGCCCAGCGGCCGGCCCAAGCCGATCACCATCGGCCCGCAGGATGTCGCCTTCAGTCAGTTCGATGCCGACGAGCAGCGGGTGCTGGCGGTCCTCGCCGGCACCCTGGCCGACGCCGGGCACCATGGAGGCGGACCGCTGGAGCGACGGACGATGAGTCGATTCGTCCTCAGCCGGCAGTCGGCCGCCCGCGATCTGGCGATGCTCTGCGAGGAGGGTCGGCTGGCGCTGCAGCCGGAACCGCGGCGGGCACCCGAGACGGTGGTGCCGCTGGTCTGGGATGCCGGGCGGCCCTGGGAGTTTGCCCTGGTGGTCGAACCCGGTGATGACAGCGGTCTGGCGGCCTGCCTCGAACACGATCTGGCCACCGGCCGAGAGAAGCTTGTCCGGCCCAAAAAAGCGAGCCTCAACGGCCTTCTGGTCCGCGGCAGCGAGCGCCGCTCACTCCAGGCGCCGCGGCTGATCCTCAGGGCGGGTTTTCTCGTCCTCGGTGATCGGCTGGCCCGGCTGGTGGTCGCCTCCGGCAGCGACGATGAGCGGCCGAGCCTCGCCGAAGAGGACGAGCCCGCGGGGATTCGCGGCTGGATGGAACAGTTCGACCGCCGAGGACCGATCGAACTGGCCGGATCGCAAATCGACGGACTGATCGAGCGGCTTGCCGGCCTCGCCGACGTGCCTCGGCTCGATCTCCCCGGCTGGACCGGCTGGCAGGTCGAGTCGGGTCGGCCGCAGCCAAAACTTGTGCTCGATGACTCGCCGGCGGCCGCTGTCGCCGCGGCCGGGGCCGATGCGGCCGATCCCGAGGCTGCGATTGGCCGTCCCCGCCGTCGCGGCCGGCGCGGTCGTCCTGCAGTGCAACTCGGCGGCACGATCTGGTTCGACTACGGCGGCATGCTCATCGCGGCCGACGATCCCGCCGGGGGAGCTGCCGACCCGACCCGCCGCCGTCTGGTTCGCCGGAACCGGTCCGCCGAAAGGGCGGCATTGGCGGCACTGCCGCGATTCGGGTTCAATCCGCCGCGGACGAGTCGGACCGTCGCCGCCGACGCCACCGAAGCGGTGGTCCATCATGTCGAGGTGCCGCGGTCGCGGCTCGATGCCTCGGTTTCCCAACTCGCTGCCGTCGGCTGGGCAGTCGAGGTGGCCGGCCGCCGTTACCGGCCCGCCGGCAGCGTGGCCTGGAACGTCACCAGCGGCATCGACTGGTTTGAGCTGTCGGGCTCGATCGATTTCGGTGGCGTCGTCGCCGACATGCCGGCGCTGCTGACCGCCCTGGCCCGCGGCGATCGGGCAGTCGACCTTGACGACGGGTCGCGGGGCATTCTGCCGGCCGATTTCGCCGAGCAACTCGAGCCGTTGCTGGCCCTGGCCGACCAGCAGGAGGGCCGGCTGCGATACAGCCGCATGCAGGCCGCCCTGCTCGACGCCCTGATCGCCAGCATGCCACAGTCGCAGGTCGACGACGCCTTTGCGGCAATTCGCGATGAGCTCGCCGCCGGGGGCCGCCCCGAGCCCGAGAACGAGCCGGCTGGTTTCGAGGGCACCCTGCGGCACTACCAGCGCGAGGGACTCGGTTGGCTCAGCTTTCTTGAGCGGCTGGGCCTGAGCGGATGCCTGGCCGATGACATGGGCCTCGGAAAGACGATTCAGGTGCTCGCCCTGTTTGTCCGCCGACAGCAGGTCGTCCGCGAAGCCGGCCTGGCGGCCCGGCCGTCGCTGGTCGTCGTGCCCAAGAGCCTGATCTTCAACTGGATGGAGGAAGCCCGACGGTTCGCCCCGCAGCTGCGGCTGCTCAACTACACGGGGCAGGAGCGGATCGACGCCAGCGAGACGGTGGGCGAGCACGACCTCGTGCTGACGACGTAT
>Ga0180431_10010346_pt1 | contig 10383 bp, 10 predicted proteins | sample SS_ome_11_FD_132459 | JGI IMG/M metagenome (GOLD analysis project Ga0180431, IMG submission 132459) | Hypersaline lake sediment archaeal communities from the Salton Sea, California, USA - SS_1_MS_1 metaG | ecosystem: Environmental > Aquatic > Non-marine Saline and Alkaline > Hypersaline >... | reverse complement strand
ATTGGAGTCTCCTCGGGGTCGTGTGCTCCCTAGCCCGAACTCCGGTCCCCGGCCCGCAGCAGCGCGCTGGTTAGCGGATGGCCCACCAACTCTTGGGCGACGCAGGCTGCTTCGATAGCCGCGGCGAGGTCGATATCCACGCTGACACCGCTGTCGCGCAACAGGTACACCAGATCCTCGGTGGCGATATTGCCGCTGGCTCCCGGCGCGAACGGGCATCCACCCAGTCCGCCGACGGAGGAGTCCAGCCGGCTGACCCCGGCAGTGACGGCGGCCCAGGCGCTGGCCAGCCCGGATCCGCGGGTGTTGTGGAAGTGCGCCCCTAGTGGCCGGTCGCCGATACGCGGGGACACCAAGCCCACCAGTTCGGTGACCCGGCCGGGGGTGGCGGTGCCGATGGTGTCGGCGATGGCGATCCGGTCGGCGCTGTGCTCGCAGGCCGCGTCGACGACGTCGAGCACGCGCTCCGGCGGGGTCGGGCCGTCGAAGGGACAGTCCCAAGAGGTCGAGATGATGACTTCCACGTCGACGCCGGCATCGTGGGCGATGGCGGTGATCTCGCCGATCTGCGCGCAGGCCTGCGCGCTGCTGCGCCCGACGTTGGCCTGGCTGTGGCCGTCGGTGGCCGACACCACGTACTCGACCGACCGGAAGCCGGCGGCGATGGCGCGGCGCACCCCATTCGGGCTGGCCACCAGGGCGGAGAAGGTGATGTCCGGGTAATCAGCCAGTGCGGCAGCCAGTTCGGGTGCATCGGCCAGTGCCGGCACCTTCGACGGTGACACGAATGCGGTGGCCTCGACTTCCCGCACGCCGCTGGCGGCGATGGCTGCAAGCAGCTCGAGCTTGGCCGACAACGGAATCGGCGCTTCGATCTGCAGGCCATCGCGCAGGGCGACCTCACGGATGGTGACATGGGCGGTCATAGGACTCCTTGTCTGGTGAGTTCGGCGATATCGTCGGGGCTGAGCCCCAGCAGTTCACCGTAAATCTCGTTGTTGTGCTGTCCCGGGCGGGCCGGGCCGGCGTGGCGTACCCCTCCGGGTGTGGCCGTCAGCACCGGGACGACGCCGGGGCCGAGCACTGTTCGGCGGGCACCCTCGTCATAGTGCTCGACGAGCATGCCGCGGGCGCGGAACTGCGGGTCGGCCACCACCTCGGCGACGGTGTTGATCGGTCCGGCGATCACCCCTGCAGCGCTGAGGGTTTCGATGATGTCGTGCGGTTGCCGGTGGGCGGCCCAGTCCGCGATGAGGGCGTCCAACTCGTCCTGGTTGCGGCCGCGTGCCGCGTGGTCGGCGAACAGCGGGTCGGTCGCGAGTTCGGGACGGTCCATCGCTTCGCACAACCGGCGGAACACGGTGTCCTGATTAGCTGCGATCACCACCCAGCTGCCGTCGGCGCTCGGATAGATATTGGATGGGGCGATCCCCTCCAGTCGGGTTCCGGACGGCCCCCGCACCACACCGCCGGCGTCGTAGTCGGGAATGGTGGACTCCTGTACGGCCAGACAGGCCTCGGTCAGCGCGGTGTCGACCACCTGGCCCTGCCCGGTGACGGTGCGCCGGTACAGCGCGGCCAGCGCGCCCTGGGCGGCGAACATCCCGGCGAGGGAGTCGCCGAGGGATAACGCCAGCCTGGGCGGCGGCCCGCCCGGGAATCCGTTCATATGCCGCAGCCCCGATGCCGCTTCGGCCACCGAGGCGTAGCCCGCCTTACCGGCGTCCGGGCCGGTCTGGCCGTAGCCGGACACCCGCACCAGGATGATGCCCGGATTGCGTTGTCGCAGAACCTCATAGCCGAGATTCCAGCGTTCCAGGGTGCCGGGCCGGAAGTTCTCCACGATGATGTCAGAACGCTCGGCGAGGTCCAGGAACACATCGCGTCCGCGTGGCTCGCGCAGGTTGAGGGTGACGCACCTCTTGTTGCGCGCATGCACGGTCCAGAAGAAATGGTGGCCCTCGACCTCCGCCTGGCCCCAGGTGCGTAGTGGGTCCGGGGCGCCGGGGGGCTCAATCTTGATGACCTCGGCACCCATATCGCCCAGGAGCCGACCGGCGAACGGCCCGGAGATCAGCGTGCCGACCTCGATGACCCGGATTCCGTCGAGCGCGCCGGGTGCACTCACGGTGTCACCCCGGAAAAACTCCGTCGGTCGAGCCAGTCGGTGATGATGCCGACTGCTCGCGCCAGGGGCTCGCGCTGGTCGGGTCCGGAGTAGTAGTGGTTGGCGTGCGCGATCTCGTTCATCTCCTTGTCCGGATGCCCGATGGCCTCGAACAGCCGCCGGGTGTGGCTGGGGGTACAGGCGTCGTCGGCGAGGTTGCCGATGACCAGGGTGGGCACCGCGATATCGCGGCCGCAAACCTCTCCGTCGCCGAGTGCGTCGTCATAGCTCCATTGCGACAGCCAACTGCGCAACGAACAGAACCGGGCCAGCCCGATCGGGGAGTTGTTCACCACCCGCGGGTCACCGAGATAACAGGTGCCCGGTGTGCGGTCGTTGGGGTCCACCGCCGGATCCAGCCAGCGCGGGTCGGCCATGGTGCCGTGCACGACGAAGCACTTCTCCTCGTCCGCACGGCCCGCCGCCACCAGGCCGGCGAGTTCCTCCCTGACCCATGCGGTGATCCGGCGGTTGCGGTCGACCTGCGCCTTTCGGTACCGCTCCAGGAACTCATCGGCGTACGGCGGCTGGTTGGGGTTGTCCGGGTTGTATAGGTCGAGCTCGGGGTCGCGGTTGGACGGGTCGGACTCGTCGAGGATGGACGCGTCGAGCCATTCGGTCAGGGTGCCGTGGCGACTGATGTGCGCGGCCAGCAGCATGACCCCGTCGGCCGGGGCCAGGCTGAGGGCGGTGAGGTCGGGGCCGTCGCCGGAGGGGCCGGCCGTCACGGTGGGACGCTGGGCCTGTTGCTGGTAGTACAGCGACAGCGACCCGCCGCCGCTCCAGCCGGCCAGTACCACCCGCCGATAGCCAAGCCGGTCGCGCGCGTCGGCGATCACCTCGCCGAGGTCGTGGACCACCTTCTCCATCAGCAGAGCGGTGTCGCTGCCGCGGAATCGGCTGCCGGCGTAGATGACATGGTGGCCGGCCCGAGCCAGCGCGGTAACCATGGGGAGGTATGCGCCGCCGGCGGCGGATGGGTGCATGAACACCAGCACGGTGTCGCTGGCCGGCGCCGGTTTGAGCAGGTGACACTCCAGGAGCACAACCTCGGCCAGACCACCGTAGACGTCGCGGATCCCCGAATCGTTGCGATAGGCGACCAGATACGGGATCCGCTCGTAGGTCATCCGTGCTGACCCAGGTCGGCCGCGAGAACCGCCGGCGATGGGACCAGCCGTTGCCGGGTGTCCACCGCGATGACTTTCCAGTCCACCGAGTTGTAGTCGTCGAACTTTCGGCGGGCCCGCTCGCGGGCCTTCTCCGGGGCGCCGTGGTGCACACCCTGCGGTGCATGGCTGATCAATCCGGGCGGCATCGGGATGCCGTAGAGCGAACCGCCGTGGAAAAAGGCGACCTCATCGAAGTCGACATTGCGGTGGTACCAGGGCGTGCGTTCGGTACCCGGCACCATCTCGGCGGGCTTGGGCAGGAAATTGCATACGTAAACCCCGGTGGCCTGCATGAACAGATGTGCCATGGCGGGCAGATGCACGCTGTCGGAAGTGATGACGTGGTAGTCGTCGATATTGAAGGTGAAGGCGAAGTTGTCGCCGCGCCAGCCTTCGACGTCGATCGGGTGGTGTTTGTAGAACAGCGATGTCGTCTCGGCGCCCTCAGCGGTGCCAGCGGGTCGGTGGAACAGGCGCACCTCGTACTCGTCGCGTCCGTCGTCCTCAAGCGGTGCCGGGTCGGGTATCACCACCTGCGCGGGGTCGAACGGCCAGTGCCGTCCCAGCGGCCCCGGCGGGGGAGTGCGGAACTCGTCGGCGGCCTCAATCATCAGCCAGGTGCTCTCAGTGTCGGGCAGTTGCCGCCAGGTGCAGCCCTTGGGCAGGTAGATCCAGTCGCCGGTGCGGTAGTCCAGGGGGCCGAACTCGGTCTCCAGTCGCCCCTCGCCCCGATGGACGAAGCACAGCAGGTCCCCGTCGGCATAGCGGACATGCCAGGGCATCGCCTGGGCGCGCCGGCTCAGAAAGATCCGACAGTCGGGGTTGGAGAACAGCAGCACGGGGGATCCGGCCGGATCCTGGGCGTCACCGGGTTGGAGGGTGTGGGCGAGGACGTCGACGGGGCGCAGTGGGCCCGCCGCGCGGAAATCGGTCGGGTCGTGTCGCCGGAAGAAATTCGCGGTGCGTCCGGTGAAACCGCCACGGCCGAGTTCGTCATCCTTGAGTCCGGCGAGATCCGCGTGCAAACGGCGGGGAGTGGTGCCTTTGCGCAGGTGGACGAAAGATTCCACAGCCCCTCCCGAGGTTCGGTGGCCGGAAAAACGGTGGTACGTTCGGGACTTGCCCGCGGCGGTAACATCAAGCGAGCACGGCCTGATGTCAGAGTATGGATTTCGTAAGGCGTCGGCAGCGTGTTTTACTCATCGTTGCATCCGAATTGCATCCGATATGCCGCAATCAAAAGAAAGCTGGGGTGGATTGGTGAAGTCTGTGTCCGAGAAGGTGCGTGGCTGGTCGCGCCGTTTTGCAGTGGCGGCCGTCGCCGCTGCTGCTACGCCGGGCCTGGTGGGTCTGGCCGGCGGCTCCGCCACCGCGGGTGCCTTCTCGCGCCCCGGCCTGCCCGTCGAGTACCTCGACGTGCCGTCTGCCTCCATGGGTAAGTCCATTCGGGTTCAGTTCCAGAGCGGCGGCGAGAATTCGCCCAATGTCTGGCTGCTCGACGGACTACGCGCCCAGAACGACTTCAACGGCTGGGATATCAACACCCAGGCGTTCGAGTGGTACTACCAATCAGGCCTGTCGGTCTCCATGCCGGTGGGCGGCCAGTCCAGCTTCTACGCGGACTGGTACAAGCCCGCCTGCGGTAACGACGGATGTTCCACGTACAAGTGGGAGACCTTCCTCACCCAGGAGGCCCCGGCGTGGCTCGCGGCCAACCGTCAGGTGAAGCCGACCGGCAGCGCGGCGATCGGTCTGTCGATGGCCGGCTCGGCCTCGCTGACGCTGGCCGTCTGGCACCCGCAGCAGTACATCTACGCCGGATCGATGTCGGGCTTCCTCAACCCCTCCGAGGGCTGGTGGCCGGGTCTGATCAATCTCTCGATGGGCGATGCGGGCGGCTACGAATCCGACGACATGTGGGGTCCGTCCAGCGACCCGGCCTGGACGCGTAACGACCCGATGGAGCAGATTCCACGTCTGGTGGCCAACAACACCCGGATCTGGATCTACTGCGGTAACGGTCAGCCCAACGAGCTCGGCGGCGGCGATGTGCCGGCCACCTTCCTGGAGGGCCTGACGATCCGCACCAACCGCACGTTCAAGGACAACTACCTGGCGGCGGGCGGCAAGAACGGTGTGTTCAACTTCCCGGACAACGGCACGCACAACTGGGCCTACTGGGGCCGCGAGCTGCAGGCGATGAAGCCTGACCTGCAGCGGGTTCTGGGCGCAGTTCCTCAGACCTGACCCGAACGGGCGGGCCTGACCAGCTGGCCCGAACGGGTAAAGCGGGCCGTCGGCAACAGCCGGCGGCCCGCTTTCGTGCGTGACGGGCTACTTCAGCTCGGCTGAGCTCAGGCCCAGGAGGCGACGGGCAACTACCAGCAGTTGGATCTGCTGGGTACCTTCGAAAATATCCAGGATCTTGGAGTCGCGAGCCCACTTCTCCAACAGCATCTGCTCGGAATAGCCTGTGGTGCCGGCCATCTCGACGGCTTTGAGGGTGATGTCGCTGGCCACTCTGGCCGCCTTGGCCTTGCCCATCGAGGCTTCTTTGGAGTTGGGGATGGCGTTATCGGCCTGCCAGGCCGAGCGCACCGTCAACAGGTAGGCCGCCTCCCAGTCGGCTTCCATGCGCAGGAACTCTGCAGCCGGCGCACTCTGGGCGTGAGCCGGCTTGTCATAGGAGATTTCCACACCCGCCCCGGTGAGGATGGTGCGCAGTTCCTCCAGCGCGGCCCGGGCCACTCCGATCGCCATCGCCGCGACGATGGGCCTGGTGTTGTCGAAGGTCTCCATCACCCCCGCGAAGCCCTTCTCCATCTGGATCTCGGGGCTGCCGAGCAGGTTCTCCCGCGGAATACGTGCGTTGTCGAATCGGATCGCGGCGGTGTCGGAGGCCTTGATGCCGAGTTTGTGCTCGAGTCGCTCGACGGTGACCCCGGGATGCTCGCGCGGCACGATGAACGACTTGATGGCCGCCCGGCCCTTGGTCTTGTCCAGCGTGGCCCACACCACGATGTGGCTGGCGCGGGATCCGGCGGTGACGTAGATCTTCTCGCCATTGATGACGTACTCGTCACCGTCGAGGACTGCCGTTGTCGACACCGCGGCCGAGTCCGACCCGAACGACGGCTCGGTGATGGCCATGGCCGCCCAGATGCCCTTGCCCAGCCGGGCCAGCTGCTCATCGGTGGCGACCCCCGAAATAGCCGCGTTCCCCAGTCCCTGACGCGGCACCGACAACAGCAGGGCGATATCGCCCCAGGCGATCTCCAGGGCATTCAGCAGGGCGGACATATTGCCGCCGTTGACATTTCCCTTGGGCCCGTCGTTGCTGTCGCGGAAGGCGTCAGCGCCGGCGAAGGAGATGGTGTTGGCCGCTGAGATACCCTCGAAAAGGCTCGCCACCGTGTCGAGTTCTACCGGGTAGGCATGCTCGTCGAGGTCATACTTGCGGGAGATCGGCCGCAACACTTCTGCCGCGCCGGTATGGGCCATATCGATGACCGCCTCCAATTTGCGCGGCATCTCGAGATTGATTGCCATGATGATTCTTTCGTCGGTTCGAAGGTGGTCTACAGGACGACGACGCCCTCGGCGACGCCGATGGCCCGCAGATCGCGGTACCAGCGCTCCACCGGGTGCTCCTTGGTGTAGCCGTGCCCGCCGAGCAGTTGCACACCGTCCAGGCCGATGCGCATGGCCTTGTCGGTGCCGAACTTCCTGGCCAGTGCGGCTTCGCGGGCGAAGGGCAGACCCTGGTCGGCGCGGGCGGCGCCGCGCCAGGTGATCAGCCGCAGCCCGTCGAGTTCAATCGCGATATCGGCGCACATGAAAGCCACCGCCTGCCGCCGGGCGACGGGCTCGCCGAACGCCTCGCGTTCCTTAACGTAGGGGATGACGTAATCCAGAACGGCGTGCGAAGTGCCCACCGCCAGCGCGGCCCAGCCGAGCCGGGCCAGCCCGATCGCCTCGGAATAGTCGCGGGCGTAGTCGGCATCGGTGGCTGTCATCTCGCCGAGGCGCGCGGTCAGCGGTACCGACACGTTGTCGAGTTCGACCTGGCCGAGCGCGGCGGCCCGCAGCCCCATGCTGCGGTCCGGGCGGACGGTCAGGCCGGCGGTGTCGGACTCGACGATGAACAGCGCTGGCCGGCCGTTGAGCTGCGCGGCGACGATGAGCAATTCGGCATCGGCGGCCGCGGGTACCAGCGACTTGACCCCGTCGAGGCGGTAGCCGCCGGGGGTGCGCACCGCGGTGGTCCTGAGCGTGGTGGGGTCGAACAGCGGGTGGGGTTCGGTGATCGCCAGGCAGGCCTGCGGGACATTGTCGCCGGCGAACGCGGGCAGGTAGGTGGCCTGCTGATCGGCACCGCCCCAGTGAGTGAGAGCGGACGCCGCTCCGCCGGGAGCGAGGATCGGCAGCGCCAGGCCGATGTCTCCGTAGGCCAGCGCCTCGGCCACCAGCGCGTTGGTCACGGCGGTCCGGTGTTCGGCGATGCCGTCGAAATCCTCGGGCACCTTGATCGCGGTGATGCCGAGCTCGGCCGCCGTGGCGATCAGATCGGCGGGGTGGGCGGCGGCGGCGTCGGCATCGCGTGCCGCCGGCCGCAGGTGCTCCTCGGCGAACTCCTTCACCGTCTCGACGATCATTTTCTGGTCGTCGTCGGGGGTGAGATCGAAGTAGTCCCCGCGCTCGGGCGACGGGAGCCGGACCGCCGATCCGGTAGGACTCTGGATCCTGGCGAACTGCCGGGTGGTCGCAGCGGCAGCGGAAAAGACCTGTTTGACTCCGTACTGCAAACCCCGGTTGAGGGGCGCGCGGAGGCCGTGCCGGTCCAGGAACTCCTGGCCGACCAACGGAGTGAGAAGAGCCAGCCCGATATCGGTCGCGTTGCGTTTGCGCCGACGCCGCCCGACTGAGCTGTCCCGGGAGCGGTCGCCGCGGGGGGGAAGGGTGTTGGTCATGTGGCGCCTCGGAGTGGGTGCGGAGCAGGATCCTTGGAACGTATCTTACTGCCGAGTAAGATAGCCAGGTCCATGTAACCGATCTCACATACCGGACAGAGCCCTCAGCACCTGCGGGTGCAATAGGCCATTGGTCGCCACAGCGCTGCCGCCATGCGGCCCGGGCTCGCCGGCGAGGTCGGTGAACCCGCCGCCGGCCTCGCGGACCAGCAGGTCCAACGGCGCCAGATCCCAGAGCTTGACCTCCGGTTCGGTGGCGATGTCGACCGCTCCCTCGGCCAGCAGGCAATACGAGAAGAAATCGCCATAAGCCCGCACGCGCCACACCGCGTCGGTCAGTGTCAGGAATCGTTCGCGCAAGCCGCGTTCGGTCCAGCCGGACAGGCTGGAGAACGACAGGCTGGCCGACCCGAGATCCGCCACCGCCGACACCGTCAGCCGACGGGCCGGGACATCACCGGCGACGGCGTGGGCTCCGAGTCCTTGTCCGGCCCACCAGCGTCGATTCAGCGCGGGCGCGCTGACCACGCCGACCACTGGGACGCCATCCTCGAGCAGCGCAATCAGGCTGGCCCACACCGGCACTCCGCGGACGAAGTTCTTGGTGCCGTCGATCGGATCGATCACCCACTGGCGGCCCTGCGGCATCGGTTGGCCGCCATGCTCCTCGCCGTAGATCGGGTCCTCGGGCCGGCGGCGGCCGAGCACCTCACGCAACGCGGTCTCCACCGCCAGATCGGCATCGCTCACCGGGGTCAGGTCAGGCTTCTGGTCGACCTGCAGGTCCAAGGCTCCGAAACGGGCCATGGTGACGGCATCGGCCCTATCGGCCAGCTCAAGGGCCAGCGCGAGGTCGGTCCTGTAGTCGCTCACGGCTGCAGTCCTACCATGGGCTGATGATCGAGTTCGCGGTACTGTTGCTCATCGTCGGCGCGCTGGCCCTAGTTCTGGGGCCTCGTCTGATGGCCAAGAGGGGGCCCGGCGCTGCAACAGCGCGTGGCGAGATGGCGGAAGGGACCCTGTTGGTCACCGGCGTCAGCCCTCGCCCCGCCGCCACCGGGGAGCAGTTCGTCACGATCAGCGGGGTGATCAACGGTCCCACCGTCAACGAACATGTGGTGTATCAGCGGATGGCCGTCGACACCGACAGCTGGCCGACAATGGGCCAGCTGATGCCGGTCGTCTACTCGCCGAAGAACCCGGACAAGTGGTTCTTCGCGCCGCCGCCTGCCCCGCCGGTGCCGCCGCAACCGGTCTAGAGGGGTGGCGCACCATGACTTTTGTTGTGCACCATGATTTTTCGCATCATGACTTTTGTTGGGCACGGCGTCGAGTGAGAAGCGACTACCTCATGTCGCGGTACACCGAATCCCAGGATTCGTTCTCGATCGGGTTTGCGGCATCCGCCTGACTCATCGTCTTGTAGTACTCGGCGGTCTGTTCGGTCGAGAGCCGGTCCGTCTGCTCCCGGAACTCGCAGTACGGCGGCTTCAGGTCATAGAAGGCCTCTCGCGTCATGCGTAGCTTCTTCGCGACTTCCTTCGATGCTTCGTTTCCGTGCAGGGCCCCACCGAGAGCACATATTTGTCGTGTGGGCTGCGCCACACATCGTCGTCGAAGGCGAAGTACAGTTTGGTGCCGCACCGGGAGCAGAAGTGCCAGGAAGCCATCGGCACTCGGTGGGATTCGTAAATCGTGATGAACTCGGCGCCTTGAACGATCTTGATTCCATTGCAGTGCGCTCCGAACCCCCGTCTGGCATGGACCAACTGACACAGCTCGCAGTGGCACACGATGAAGTTCGGATCCAGCTCGTAGGCCTCCAGAACGACGTTGTTGCAATCGCAGTTGACGGTGAGCGGCGACAACCTCTCGGGGCTGATCGCCGTGGTCTAGCCGTGCGCGATATGCAGCAGTTCGGCCACCCGCGCGAGCTTGACCCGTGGACGCCCGTGCGGTTCACCCGTTGAACGCTCGTGGGTGTCGATGAGCTGCCAGTGGTCGTCGGTGACCACCGCGGGCTGCTGCTGGACCAGCCATCGGGCCAGCTCATCGGCGTAGTCCTGACCGACGT
>Ga0180431_10010345_pt1 | contig 10383 bp, 6 predicted proteins | sample SS_ome_11_FD_132459 | JGI IMG/M metagenome (GOLD analysis project Ga0180431, IMG submission 132459) | Hypersaline lake sediment archaeal communities from the Salton Sea, California, USA - SS_1_MS_1 metaG | ecosystem: Environmental > Aquatic > Non-marine Saline and Alkaline > Hypersaline >... | reverse complement strand
GTCTACAAGAAGTTCATCCGGATGTCGCGGTGCGGCATGAACGACTACATGGTGATCTTCACCACGCGGTCGTGCCCCTACCAGTGTCTCTACTGCCACCAGGTCTTCGGCAAGGGGTACCGCACGCGAAGTCCCGAGAACGTCCTGTCCGAAATGCGGGCGCTGTACGACACCTACGGCGTCCGCCACTTCGAAGTCATCGACGACATCTTCAACCTCGACCTGCCGCGGGCCAAGCGAATCTTCGACCTGATCGCCGAGTCGGACATGAAGATCCGGCTGACGTTCCCGAACGGCGTGCGGGGCGATCATCTCGACGAGGAGTTCTTCGTCAAGGCCCGCCGCGCGGGGGTGGTGTTCATGGCCTTCGCGGTCGAGACGGCCTCACCACGCCTCCAACGCAAACTCAGGAAGAACATCAACCTCGAGAAGATCCGCGCGAACATCTCGCTCGCGCTCAAGTACGGCATCTTCTGCCACGGGTTCTTCATGCTGGGTTTTCCGACCGAGACCCGCGAGGAGCTGCTGGCCACGTCCGACTTCGCGATCAGCTCCGACCTGCACACGGCCAACATCTTCGTGGTCAACCCGTTCGAGGGGACGGGCCTGGCCGACTGGGCCCGCGAGATCGGCAAGCCCGTCCTCAGCCAGTTCGAGCGGAACTACTTCAGCAAGGAGTTCGTCAACCTGACCGAGGTGCCCGACGACGAGCTGAACCGGATCCGCAAGCGGACCGTCCGCAGGTTCTTCCTCGACCCCCGCCGCGCCTACCGCGTGGTCCGCGACCTGCCCGACAAGGACAACCTCTGGGCGTTGTTCATGTTGCTGCTGAAGCGCTTGATGCTCAAGAGCACGGGGTAGCATCGGCCGGTGCGTCGCCGGCTCCTACGCGGCTACCCGAGCAGGGCCTTCATGATGTAGAGGTCCAGCTCCTCGTAGTCGCGCTGCCGGATTAGCTCGTCGACCTTCTTGTCCTTCAGGCTGCGCGAGATCTTGAGCAGGCGCAAGAAAATGGTCCGGCTGTTGCTCAGGTGCTTGGTGGCGACGGGGGCCTTTTGGGTCCGCATGGCCTTGACGTCCAGGCCCACGAACTCACCACGCCGGCCGAAGTCATACTTGTCGAGGATCCGTACCTGGTTGAAAGCGCGACGAAGATCGACCGACCCGAACGACTTGTCCTCGTCGAACTTCAACCCGCTCTGGTCGTTCAGGTGAACGGTCCACAGCTTGTCGTGCGCCAGGGCGAACCCCATCTCGTCGGACGGGTCCAGGCCGGCCAGAATCACGTGGGCGGTCTCGATGTTCACGCCGATCCGGTCCGGATCGTCGGTGAGCATGCCCAGGGCGATGGCGTGGCCGGTGGTCGGCACGTAGGCCTGGTCCATCGGCTCGTTCGGCTTCGGCTCGATGGCGATGCGGAGGTTCGGCGCGTAGGCGAGCATGTCGTTCAGGGCCGAGACGATGCGATCGATGGCGAGCTTGCTGTCCTTGGCCTCGCGGAGGTACGTCCCCTCGCGCGCGAACCAGAGCACGACGAGCTTGGCGCCGAGCGCGTCGGCGATGTCGAGCATCCGTCGGCTGCGCTCCCGCGCGTACCTGCGGACGCCAGCGGCATTGGCGGTGTAGGCGCCGTCGACGGTGCGGGGGTCCTCCCACAGACGGGGCGCGACGAACTCGGCGACCAGGCCGTGGGTGTCCAGCATCTTCTTGACGGCCTTGGCCTTGCGCGTGATCTGGGCCGGTGTCAGGTCGTCCATGCCCGGGACGGCGTCATCATCGTGAAACTGCACGGCATCGAAGCCGAGCTTCTTGTACATCCCCAGCTTCTTGCCGAAGCTCACCGTCTTGCGAACGGTCGGGCCGAACGGATCGGCGCCCTCGTGGATGTTCCAAGGTCCGAACGAGAACCTGAATCTACCCGCCATGATTGCCTCCCTCTTGTTAAGCCTTCCTCGCTCCGCGAATCTGTTTAGGTCTGCGCCAAGCATCGACGAATGGGTAAGCCTTGCGGCGGCCCCAGTCGCCAGCGCGAAACCGTACGTATCCCGAGTTTGCGATGGATTGTCAAGCGCCTACCTGCCGCGGTCGGGTGGCATGGTCAAGAAGCGACCCATCAGCGTCGGTCCTCGGGCATGTTCCCGGGTGCGGACGGATCATGCATAAGCTCACGGCCAAGCTGCGCCGAGTCCCTCGGCTCGCTTGACCGTGCCACCCGTCTGAACCACGCGCCCGTGCCACGCGTTCCCGGTCACAGCTCGATGCGCGACCGGAACTCCGGCACGCCGCGGATGCCCAGGTTGACGCGAAACAGCGCGCCGGCGCCGGGACCGTTCTCCGGCTTGTCGTCGCCGCCCGCCGTCGTCACGTAGAGGTCGGTGTAGTCCTCGCCGCCGAAGGTCACGCACGAGACGGGCTTGGACGGAAAGTGGATGCGACGTTCCTCCGTGCCGTCCGGCGCGAAACGGATCACGCACCCGCCGCCCCAGTTGGCGGTCCAGACGTACCCCTCGGCGTCCACGGTCATGCCGTCGGGAAGCCCCAGCGACTCGGGGACCTTGACGAACAGCCGCCGGTTCGCGATCGCGCCGGTGCCCTGATCGTAGTCGAACAGATAGATCTCGTGGGGGATCGAGTCGGTGTAGTACATCCCCTTGCGGTCGGGCGTGTAGCCGATGCCGTTCGAGCAGCCCACGTCGTCCAGCAACTTGGTGAGCGTCCCGTCGGTGTCCAATCGATACAGGCTCCCCGGGCGGTCGTCGGTGGCCATCGTCCCGCAGAAGACGCGGCCGGCCGGGTCGGCGGCGACGTCGTTGAAGCGCGTGTCGCGTTCGTCTGGGATATCTTTGATCACCGTCGTCAGCTCGCCGTCGCGCCAGGTCTTGACCGCCCCCTTGTCCATGAACAGCAGCAGCGCCCCGTCGGCCTGGATGGTGAACCCGCCGACGACGTCGCCCTCGTAGCAGATCTCATGCTCGCCGGTGGCCGGGTCGTACCGGAACATCCGACCCTTGGGGATGTCCAGCCAGTAGACGCGCTTCTCGTCGGGATGCCACAGCGGCCCCTCGCCGCACACGCATTCGTAGTCCGCGATCAGTTCAGGTTCCATGCTCGCGCTCCATTTCCAGATCACCGCGTGGAATGAGGCGCCGGCGATCCGAGCCCCAAGCGCCACCGCGGGGTCAACGTTCGGGAACCCTAACTCGGCCGCACGGGGCCTGCAAGGCCGCCTCGCACAGGTCACGCGGCCCGCCAGCCAAGGAAAACGCCTTACCCGAAGACGGGGGTCCTGGAGTAGAATGGGCTGTAGCGAAGTCATCACGCTCGAGGGATCAGCCAATGAACCGTTCCGAGAATACCGGCGGTGAGATTCCGGCGGAAGCCGCGTCCCTCCGCGCCCGCGTGGCGGGGCTCGAGCAGGCGGAGGCCGAGCGCGAACGGGCCGAAGCGGCACGGCGCATGAGCGAGGAGGAGTGGCGCAACCTGTTTGAGAACGCACAGATAGGCTTGTACCGATCCAAGGTTGACGGCTCATGTATCGTCGCCGCCAACGCGAAGCTCGCTGAGATCCTCGGCTGCTCGATTGAAGAACTGGTTGGGCAGCCGGCTATGGTCAGATATGCCAACCCGAGTGATCGGGAAGAGGTGATGCAACAACTGCGGAAGAACGGTGCTCTGACCGACTACGAGGTGGAGGTGGTGGCCAAGAGCGGTGAAATAAGGACCTGCTTGATCTCGATGAAGTCGTATCCGGAGCGGGGATACCTCGAGGGTTCGGCCATAGACATCACCAAGCGCAGGCGAGCCGAAGCGGCGTTGCGGCGTGCCCACGAGGAGCTGGAGGCCCGTGTGGCGGAGCGGACCGCCGATCTCCGGTCAGCCAACGAACGGCTTCGGCGAGAAATCGCCGAGCGCAAGGAGGCGGAAGAGGCCCTGAGACAGGGGCAAAAGGAAAAAGAAGCCATTCTGAATAGCCTGGTGGAGCACGTGCTCTACCATGACATGCAAATGAGGATTCTGTGGGCCAACGAGGCAGCCTGCGAATCTGCCGGTCTGCCCCTGGAGGAATTGGCGGGCCGTCACTGCTACGAGATATGGGGCCAGCGCGCTGATCCCTGTGAGGACTGTCCGGTCGCCGGGGCGCGACAGACCGGTCGCCCGCACGCCGTGGAGAAGTCAACCCCGGACGGCAGATCTTGGTTTGTGCGAGGCCATCCGGTTCGAGACGGGAATGGCGAAATCACGGGCTTGGTCGAGCTCACTCTGGAGACCACGGAACGCAAGCGGGCCGAGGAGGCCAGCCGCGTCTTCACCAGAAGCATGGAGCAGAGCCGCGACGGGATCATCATCACCGACGCGGACTCCCGAATTACGTTCGCCAACAGGGCGGCTGAGGTGTTCCTCCGCCTTGCCGCCAATGAGATCATTGGGCGCCGATCTGATGAGGTCTTCACGATCGACCGGCGGACGCAGGACCAGATCGACGCCAGCCTGAAGAACGAAGGGAGCTGGTCGGGGCTGGTGGAAGTCGCTCAGCACGACGCGGATCCGCTCGCGATCGAACTGACCCGCCTGCTGATATCGGATGAACGGGAGACCCCGATCGCGTCGGTCAGCGTCATCAGGGATGCCAGATACGCCCGTCGACTGGAATCCCTACAGCATGTGGCCGAGGTCGCGGCCGGAACCGACGCCACCGACGATGAGGTCGTCCACAAGATCATGGCCCATCTGCCCGAACTGGTCGATACCGACCGATGGAGCATTTTCCTGCACAGCCCCCAGAATGAGACGCTCGAACTGCGGTTCTTCAGTGAGGGGGAAAGGGAACTGGCCCAGGCCGCCCCAGTCCTTTCCGTAGGGAATTCCCTCACGGGCCAGGTCTTCAGAAGGGGCGAGGTCCTGGTCTCCGCGGACTTACTCCGCGACCACCGGTTCTCCGGTAACCCCACGCTGCATTCGATGCTACCGCTGGTCAGGCGTCTCAATGCGAGGGCGATATGCATCCTTCCCCTTCGCGCCGGGAGCAAGACTGTGGGTACGCTTACCGTCTCGGACCGCCGGGTGCGCACGTTCACACTGGAAGAAATCAACGTCCTCAAGACGCTGGCCGGTCAGATCGGTTTGCTGCTGGGTCGTGACAGGCGCGAGCAAGCCCGTCGACCCCGTGCGTCGCAGCCCAGGCGGGCCAATATGGTGACCGTCGTGGCCCAAAGCGAATCGATGAAGCGCGTGATCAACGTGGCCGAGCATGTGGCCGCCACCGACCTGCCCGTCCTGATCCTCGGACCGACCGGGGTGGGCAAGGGCCACCTGGCCAAGTACATCCACACGATCGGGCCGCGGGCCGATGGGCCCTTCCTCGCCGTCAACTGTGCTTGCCTCGACGGTCAGTTGATCCTCAGCGAGCTGTTCGGGCACGAACGCGGCGCCTTCACCGGGGCGGTACGTCAGCAGAAGGGCTGCTTCGAGCTCGCCAACGGCGGGATGCTCCTGTTGGATGAGGTCATCGAGCTGCCGGACTCCGCCCAGGCCAAGCTGCTTCAGTTGGTCGAGACGCAGCAGTTCCGTCGCGTCGGCGGTCAACAGACCATCGCCACCGACGTCCGGATCATCTGCACCACGAACGCCGACATCCGCGAGTGTGTTCGCAGCGGCAAGCTCCGCCAGGACCTCTACTATCGGCTCAACACGGCCGAGATCCTCATGCCGCCGCTGCGCGATCGGCCCGAAGACGTCGAGCCGCTCGCGGTGGCGCATCTACGCACGCAATCGCTGGCGACCGGCGAGCCGGTGTGCAGACTCACCGATGGGGCCCTCGCCCGACTTCGCGAGTACCACTGGCCGGGAAACGTCCGAGAGCTCCAAAACGTGTTGAGCCAGGCGTCGACCCACGGCAGCGGGGTGATCAGCGCACGAGATCTGCGCTTCTCGCCCGTCGTCAGCCCGTTGGCCGACGAGCTGGCGAAGGAACCCGCCGGCCGGAGCGAGCGGGGCCTCATCCTCGACGCGCTCCGTCGGCACCGATGGAACCGCAGCCTCACCGCAAAGGAGCTGGGCATCCACCGGAACACGCTCCGCGACCGCATGCGCAAATACCACATCACCGATTGATCCACTTCCTGGCGAGAAGCGGTCCCACGCCCATTCGTTTTCGGCTATCCTGTCGGGTCACATATGTGGTATGCGGGCGCGGCACGGGTAGCCGCCCGTGCGGTAGAACCCATTCGACGCCTTGACGGACGAGACCATGACCAAGAAGAACGCAGTGACCTCAGGCCTGGTGCTGTTCTCGGCCGCCCCTGGGTGGGCCGCGGGACCGACCGGTCGGAGCAACGTCGCGGTCCTGCTCGATCACACGCTGTCGGCCGCAGGCTCGACCCGGGCCACCGGCTACGTGATGTCCAACAAGATCGTGACGACCGGCGGCCGGACCTACGTGACGTGGCTCGATACCGCCTCGGTGATCCGCATCCAGTCGTTCGACCACAAGACGGGGTCACCCGGGTCCGTCGTCGAGCTCGGCAAGGGCGTCGACAACCACGGCGGCCCGGCCATGACGGTCGACGCCAATGGGAACCTGCACGTCGTGTTCGGCCCGCACCATGGCCCGTTTCAATACCGCACCACAACCAAGCCCGGTGACATGAGTAGCTGGTCGCCCGTGACGCGGATCGGCACGAAGGCGACGTATCCCAGCCTCGTTTGCGCGCCGGACGGTATGTTGCATCTGACGTGTCGAGGCGGGGACGAGCCGTACAAGCTGCACTATTACCGCAAGCCGCCGAACGGCGATTGGGCCGGCCCGACCACGCTCGCCGATGCCGACGTGCCCGGCGGGTACACGCAGTTCGGCAACGCCCTGGCCATCGCGCCGGACGGGACGCTCCACCTGGCGTTTCATTTCTACGATCTCCATCCGGCGGCCGGCAAGGCGGCGGGGTACATGCGCAGCTGCGACGGCGGCAAGACCTGGACCGATTCGAAGGGTCGCGCGCTGCCCCTGCCCGTCACGCCCAAAACGGCCGAGCTGGTCGAGGCCGGACCCAAGCTGGACATGCGCGTCAGCAACATCGCGCTCGACAAGCAAGGCCGCCCTTACTTTCTGGCCATGCACTTCAAGACCAAACCGAACGACGCGATCCTGTGGCGGCATGACGGGTCGGCCTGGCGCAAGACCGCGCTTCAGCCGTGGATCAGCAAGACGATCTTCGCGGGCGGCGAGGCCGCCAGCGGCACGCTCGCGTTCGGCAACGACGGTCGTCTGTACGTGGCCGTCGCGCTGGTTACCCAATTGCCCGGGTGGGGATCGCCGGGGCACGAGATCGGCCTGCTCGTCTCGGACGACGGCGGCCGGACCTTCACCGGCCAGATGATCTCACCGCCCGATCCCAAGACGCCCAACTGGCAGCCGAGCATCGAACGCTGCACCGGCCACAACGCCGTCGACGTCCCCTGGCTGATTTACACGCACGGGCATCCGGGTGAGGGGTGCACGCCCAAGGACAAGACGGAGGTGCGTCTGGTCGCGCTGACGCGGCCCGCGATCGCGGCCGATGCCAAGACAGTGCGGGTCGCGGGTATCGTCCTGAAGTGGGTGCCGAAGGACCGCGAGCGGAACTTCCGCCGGGCCGAGCCGATGATCCGACAGGCCGCCGCCGGCGGCGCAAGAATCGTCTGCACGACCGAGTCGTTCCTCGACGGCTATTCGATCCGCGACAAGAAGATGCCCCTGGCCGATTACCACGCCCTGGCCGAGCCGATCCCCGGCGGGCCGTACGTCACCAAACTCCAGGCCCTGGCCAAGGAACTCAAGATCCACCTGATCGCCGGCCTGCTGCGACGCGTCGGTGACAAGACGCACAACGCCGCCGTCGTCATCGGCCCCGACGGCGAGCTGATCGGCACGTACCACAAGCAGCACCTGGGCCACGAGAAGGTCCGCAACACGCCCGGGGATCAGTGCCCGACGTTCGAGACGCCCTACGGCCGGCTGGGCGTGATGATCTGCGCCGACCGCCGCTATCCCGAGGTCACCGCGGGCCTGGTCAAGAACGGCGCGGAGTTCATCATCATCCCGTCCGGCGGCATGTGGGGCCCCAAGAGCAACGACCCTCATCTCCAGGCGCGCTCGAAGCAGTCGAGCCTGCCCATCGTCTTCGTCCACCCGATCGAATGGCTCGTGACCGGCCCGACCGGCCTCATCTGGGACCGCGACTTCCGAGGCCACCAGATGGACGTCACCGCAGATCAGATCGACACCCTCGCCGATCAGAAGGGCGTCTTCCTGTTCGACCTGCCCGTGCGCAAGCCGTAAGGTGCGTCCTCACGCACCGTACGCACCTCAACACGATGCGAGCGCTTGACACCGGCACGGACCCGGGCACCCTATGGAGTTCGGGTCCCAGAGGCCTGGTGACGCACGAGGACGTCCGTCGAACGGTTGCCCGGCCGACAGCCCGGGACACCGCAGTGAGCGTTCTGATGCTGCAAGAATGCCGGCCTTGGGGTCCTATAGGGAACGATGTAATCACCGTTAGCTGACCGTATGGAAAGGACAAGCAATGAAAGCGCTTCGACATATTGGCTCGTTGGCCTTCGTGCTCGGGCTGTTCGTTGCGGTCTTTGCCGGGATACCATGGCACGTGCTCGTCGCCGATGATCCGGTCGTGCCCTGGTGGCTGCGGATAGCGGTGTTCGCCCTTTTGGGCGGCATCCTCGTGGTTCTGCTGACACTGGCTGTCGAACAAGCGAAAGGTAAAAGGTCCGAAGAGGCGCCACTGCCTGCTGACTCTGGAGCCAGGATCCTGCTGTTGAATTCCGATGCGGTACCCGGCCGAGAGACGCGCGAGATTCTCGGTCTCGTCCAGGGCCACACCGTCTATGCCATCTGGCTGGGCAAAGACCTGTCCGCCTTGGTCAGACTTATCCTTGGCGGCGAACTGACTGAATACACAGAGATGATGGGAAGGGCTCGCGCGGCAGCCACCGATAGGATGATCGCCCAGGCCGCCCAGCTAGGTGCGGATGCCATCATCAATGTTCGCTATATGACCACGAGTGTTGTGGGCAGTGCGGCCGAGCTCCTGGTCTACGGCACAGCGGTCAAGCTCAGCGAATAGATCGCCTTGCGGAGCGACAGATTCGCCCGGCGGTCGTTCTGCGGAAGAACAGCCAGTCGAACCGGAGTGAGCGGGACGCGGCCACGCAGGCGATCTTAATGAGCGTCTACCGAACGCTGAAGCTGCCAGGCCACAACGCGACCGACGTGATCACCGACGCCTTGCGAACCTACGTCGCCGCCGGCACACTATCTGCCTTATCTGCACAAATCGTTGCAGACGGCTGAACAGTTGCGTTCTCTGTATGCCTGGGAAGGAACGCGAGACAACACAGCCAACTCGTCGATAGTGTCAGCGCAAACTGATACCGATGACACTGCGACACTACTACGAGGAACAGGCTAAGGGTGTTCAACAGCACCGGAAGGTAGATGAGCAGGAGGTGGTACTCTCTGGTTCGATAGAGCAGTACGACTGCGGCGAACAGCACTACATACAAATGCAATGCGGGTCGCCAGAAGAGCCACGAGAAGGACGGCTTCTCCGTCTGCAATAGAACATACCTGATCCATGTCGGAATGTCCCGAGCCGCAAGGCTCGCCCCCACCGGCCCGATGTGCCACTTGCGCGCCCCAGACAGATAGAACATCTGCTGATCGGCAGGTTCGCATGGCCTATAGAGGTACGTCGTTTGCCGGAAGTAGTGCCTGGAAAACAGGAGTGGATACCGCCAAAAGAGGCTGTCATGTAACGCCTTGAGGACATCATAGCGCTGGAACAGATAGGTCTTGTTGATCCTGAACTTCTTGTTGCTCAACAGCTTCAGGCGATTGATCGGGCAAGACGCCCACCGATCATCCAACGGGCGGACGCTGTTGAGGAACTCGTATTCGTCCGTCGACAGCGGAACATCCTGATCAATGACACTCGCTATTCTCGACAGACGAATCCCATGGTACCAACGATACTGCGTTATCGACAGCGCGGCGCCCATCCCAAAGCGGATTCCGAGGTACACCGCCACGGCCCCCGCGGCGGACAGGACTGCCTGCCTCCGCCACTGGCCAAACCATAAGGGAATGATCAGGGCCATACCCATCAGAATCAGCAGGCCGTTGTGTCGGAAGTGAGGGATTACGCCCAAGAGGACGGCAAGCAGAAGCCAACTGTGGACTCGCCCGCGAGCCTTGTGGTCAAGGAGTAACCAAGCCACGACGACCGTGAAGAGGAAGACGATTGTTCCAAACCACACGTCTTTCCAGAGAACGGCGACCATGTTTCCATTACGAGGAGACAACAAAACTATGAGAAACCCAACAATGAC
>Ga0180431_10010344_pt1 | contig 10387 bp, 6 predicted proteins | sample SS_ome_11_FD_132459 | JGI IMG/M metagenome (GOLD analysis project Ga0180431, IMG submission 132459) | Hypersaline lake sediment archaeal communities from the Salton Sea, California, USA - SS_1_MS_1 metaG | ecosystem: Environmental > Aquatic > Non-marine Saline and Alkaline > Hypersaline >... | reverse complement strand
GGCCGTCACCGGGGTTTTTGGCGGCCGGGACGTGGTGCGAAATGCCGACGACCGGCACGCCGCGTTGGGAGAGACCTGTCCTGCCCGGCCATGAACCGAGCGACTCTTACGGTTGGGCCGCCGCGCATCTCGATGTTTCGTCATCGGCACCGGCTAGTCTGAAATTCATGCACCGAAAGACGATGCGGCTATTCGGCGCGATAACCTTCCTGTTCGTGCTCGCAATTGGATGGTGGAAGGCCGTGGATCGTCCACTGCTGTTGGTCTCCTTGCTGGGGGTCTTCGGGGTGGTCGCCATGCTGGTCCCCGAGGTCTACATACCGGTGAGTTCGGCCGCCGTGTTGGGAGTTCTCGGTTGTCTGCTATTGGGATTGATCATCCGACGCGACTCGCCGCCGACGGAGACGGATACGGCCGATAGCGTGACGGGACCGAATGTCGACGACGCCAGCGGGCAGAGAGGTTCTTCCAACCGGACGGGGATTCCGTCGACGACCACGGCGGGAATTGTTTCCGTGCTTCTGGTCCTATGCGGCTTGCCGGTCGTTGCGCAAGACGCTCCGCCGGAGAAGACCGCCGATGAGCAGCCCATCAGCAGCGTTTTCATTCCCGTGGACGAAAAGCTCTATCCCAACGGCGACAAATATCAGGTGCCCGCCGCGTTGTACAAGCAGTTGCACCGGCAAGCCGCCGCGCGGGACGACAAGCCCAGGGGATGGCTTCTCGGCGCGGCCAAATATTGGGGAAAGCTCTCCAAGGACACGGCCACGCAACAACTGGTGGTAGACGAGTTTAAGGCGGCTTTCGACCTGCACGTGTTCGGCCGTTCGGCGCAAGTCGTCATTCCGCTGGACGGAAAGCGTTCCGAGTTGCTTCCCGGCGGTATCCTGCTCGACGGCCAGGCGGTGCAGCCGCAATGGAACGACGAGGGCAATGCCTTGCTGGTGGACGTTTCCGGTCCCGGCGACTACCGCCTCGAATTGTCTCTTCAACCGACAATCCTTGGCGGCTCCACGTCGGGTTTCGATCTTTCCACGCCACGATTGGCGACTTCGTCGTTGGAACTCGAATTGCCCACCGATGCTCCGTTTGTCGAGGTTCCTTCTTCCTCGGGTGTGGTGCGACGGCAGAGTGATCCGATGCGGCTGATGGCCGAACTCGGCCCGGCTGATACTCTCCGGGTGCGCTGGCCGGAGACGGCCGGCGGAAACAAAGCCGGACCGGGCGTCGAGGTCGAGGAACTGCTTTGGCTAAATGTTCAGCCCGGCTGGGTCGTTTTGGATACGCGCTTCAATTTCAAGATCGTCAACGGACAGATCGAGCAAGTGCGTCTGCTGGGCGACCAGCGGTTGAGGATGCTGCCGCTTAAGGGCGAGGATGCTCCCAGCGTCGAGGTTCGTTCATTGGAAGATCAATCCAAGGAGTTTCAGCTCAAGTGGCCAAAACCGATTTCCGGGAAGACGGTCGTAAGCGCCCAATTCCTGGTGACGGGAACCTCGGCGGTGGGTAACCTGCGTTTTCCAGGCGTAAGAGTTGCCGATGTCCGGTCCTCGCGACGGTTCCAAGCCGTGTCGGTGGACTCAAACCTGGAACACGAGAAGCAGGTAACCGAGGGCATCGAGCAATTGGGCATACCCGAGTTCATGAATCTTTGGGGAGAAGCGGCATTGCAGCCCAAGTTCGCCTACCGCGTGGTCTCCGAACAGCCGAGTTGGAGCATGCCCACTTTCCCCCGGCAATCGCGAACCTCCGTTCGCCAAGACCTGACCATGAGTTTCGGCCGGGAACATGCCGAAGTGCGCTACCATGCCGAGTTGGACACCAGCGCCGGCGTGAGTTTCCAGTATCGCCTCTCCGTGCCGCGGGAAATGAAGGTTCAAAAGGTCTCCCTGCAACAAGAGGGCGTCGAGTGCGTGCGCCGCTGGGCTCGGGACAAAAGCGGCCTGATCACCGCCTTCCTCAACGGACCAACCGACGGGCTTCAACACTTGTCGCTGCTGGGGCAACTGCCCGTGAAGATCAACGGGCAAATGAAACTGCCGCGACTGGTCGTGCAAGGAGGTTTGCTGGAATCATCCACGCTTGAGCTATACCGTCGACCTTCCGTCTTGGTCGAAGTAAGCCGGGTCGAGGGTTTGCAGCCCGACGAGGCCTCGCAATTCGTCAACCGAGACATAGCCCTCGGACGCCTGATTGGGGCGTTTCGCCAAGAGGGTTCCTCGCCCGGCAAGGCCACGCTGACCGTATCGGCCAACGAGCCGAAGATCGCCGGCAGTCAAATCACGCGACTGCTGTGCGGCGGCCAGTCCGCTTCGGCCACGGTCGGTTTCCAGTTGAGCGTAAGCGGCGGCGCGGCCGACCTATTTACACTCGACATTTCGCCCAACTGGACGGGGCCGTTTCAGATTCACAGCAGTCAACCGGCGGCTCTCGAAGTCGTGGATAGAGCTGACGGCCGACGGCAAATTGTCGTGCGGCCCGAGCAGGCCGTAAGCGGCGGATTCGATTTCTCCGTCGCCGGGCCGCTGGCCGATGCACCCGGCAGTCGCGTAGCCGCGCCGACAGTGAGTTTGCGCGATCTGGCCGATTTTCGGCACATCGTCGTACTGCCCACGCTGGACGGCTCAGAGCGGATCGATTGGGAGACTCGGGGACTCAACGGTCGCGAACTTCCACCGCAAGTAACGGCTACCAAACCGACCGACGCTCCGATTGCGTACGAAACATCTGGCGAAACCTTCGCGGCGACGCGCCTCGCGACGGGCAGGAAACAACTGGCAGCCCGGGTGCGATTGGCCGACATCCGCATGAACTGGCAGGCGGAAGGTTCCTGCAGCGGCGTAGCCATGTTCTATCTCACCCCAGGGCAGTCGCCCCATTGCCCCTTGTGGCTGCCCGACGGACTTGAACTTGTAAGCGTCAAGGTTTGCGGAGTACCGACCTCGCCGCTGTCCGAACCGGGAAAGGCCGCCGCGTGGCAAGTTCCGCTGGGCCCGATGAACCTGCCGCAGCGTGTGGAAATCGTCTTCACCGGCAAACTACCCTCGCCTGGTACATTCGGCAAGCAGACACTGCTGGTGCCCAGATTGGGCGACATTCCCGCCGACGAGACGCTGTGGACGATCACCTCTCCGCCGTCGGTCATCGCCGTTTCGTCGGCCAAGTCCAGGCCGGTCGCCCCCTGGCACCACGAACTCGCCAGACTGCGTAATACTTGCTCGCTTATCACGGAAGCGTCTCAAACCGCGGCCGACGATCAAGGGGATACGCTTAGCTGGTATACATGCTGGGCTCGCCGCTTGGTCGCCGAACGAAGAGCCTTGGCCGGGCGCATGGCCGAAACCGCCGGAACGGCCGACAATGGCCGCATGGAAGAAGATCTGGCCGCGGTTGGACAATTGGAGCAAGAGCAAAAGGAAATCGCCGATCGCCTGGGGCTTTCGCTTGTGCTCGAGGAATTGACGGCCAAGGATATTGCCGTCAATGACGCCGCCCAATCGTGGTCGTCGCTGCTGGACCGTCCCTTGGAGGTCGCTCGTTTGTCGTTTTCGGGAAACGTTCCCGCCGTTACGGTCGCCTACAGTGAAACCGAAAGCGGTTGGCTGTCCCGCCGCATGGGCTCCGCAAGCATTCTGGTCACGCTAGTCGTGATTCTGGGGCTGGCTCTGCATCGCGGCCTGTTGGGCGAGTTGTTCTGCCGCTGGCCGCATTTGGTCGGCGTTCTGGCGGGCATCGTCTGGTGGTTGTGGATGTGGCCGAGTGTTCTGGGGCTATTGATCGTCGCCGCAAGCCTCGCCAGCTTGCTCAGAGGCGGCTGGAAAACGACTCGCCAATCCCGCGATGCCCTCGGCCACGCGTCGGCGGATACGCCATCGAGCCAGGGGTAAACTGTCCGCGGCGATCATCGCCTTACCGACAGGGCAGGCATTGATGGCTGTCTTCCAACGCGTCGCCAATGGCTCCCACTTTTCGATTCTCCTGGCGTTTTTCCGGACATATTGGCATTCCGTCGGCCCATTGACTATATTGGATCGATTGGGAGAACTTGCCGAAAATGTCCACCAAAACCGAAAACTCGCGTACCGCCGCTCGGAAGGGAGCGGCCTCGCTGGATTGGCGCAGTTGGCCGTTGCGAGAAGACTCGCTCCGCGCCGCGGCGGTGATTGTCGGAATACTGTTGGCCGCGGTGCTGGTCGGCCTGCTAAGCGGTCGGGCACTATTGGGCTTGGCGGCCGCCGTGGCGATCGGCATCTCGATGTGGAGGTTCTTCCTCCCGGTGGTCTTCGAGGCCGACCATCACGGTCTCAGCCAGCGGATTCTGGGTCGCCATCGACACATTCCCTGGAAAGCCGTCAAACGACACCGCGTCTGTGCCTCCGGCGTGTTGCTCTTTTCGCAAAGGGACGACGACCGCATGGCTCCGCTTCGCGGCATCTACGTACCTTGGTCGCAAAACCGCCGACGACTGCTCGATTTGCTCGATCTTCATCTGGCGGATGCGGGGCGTCGATAGTTCCCGGCTCCCTTCTCCCACTCGCTTCCGCTACTTGCTTGCTTATGCCCGTGTTGTGCGGTAGAGTATTGGCATGCGCCGTGACGGCACTCACGGACAGTATTTCCACGACAAATCAACCGTGAAGGAAAGGAACACCAAGATGAAGAAGTTATCTCTCGTTATGCTCATCGTTTGTTTGCCCTCCGCATTGGCGTTTGCCGCCGAGGAAGAAGCCAAGGTTCATCCCGACAGCAGCAAATGGGAAAACCTGTTTGCCGACGATCTCTCCGACGCCGAGAAGCCCGAGGGTGTGTGGACGGTGGCCGATGGAGTGCTGACCGCGTCGAAAGATCGCTGCATCTGGTCGGCCAAACAGTACGAGAACTTTGTCCTCGACTTGGAGTTCAAGACGGCCGAGGGGACCAACAGCGGAGTGATCGTCTATTGCAGCGACACGAAGCGGTGGATTCCCAACTCGGTCGAGATCCAGATAGCCGACGACTACGCCAAGAAATGGGCCAACGCGCCGAAGTCATGGCAGTGCGGAGCCATCTTTGGGCATCTGCCGGCAGTGAAGCAGAAAGTCGTCAAGAAGCCGGGCAACTGGAACCGGATGACGGTGACCTGCAAAGGCAAGACGGTCGACGTGGCTCTCAACGGCCAGCAGGTGGCCTCGATGGACATGAGCAAGTGGACTTCGGCCAAGACCAACCCCGACGGCTCGAAGATTCCCGGCTGGCTCAGCAAGCCCAAAGCCGAACTGGCCACCAAGGGAAAAATCGGCTTCCAGGGAAAACACGCCGGGGCTCCTATTTGGTTCCGTAATATCAGAATCAAGGAGCTTGAATAGTTCTTGTTGATAACACTCGGGTACCATGCTCAGCCAGTTCGAGAACCGGCCCGACCCGTTCGTAGCCCCGCCTTTAGGCGGAATGGAACTGAGTAGAGGCGGATTCCTGCCGGGCAATGATGGCAACAAAGCCGCCTAAAGGCGGGACTACGAACAGTACGCATGCGCGAAACCAAGCGGAAACTACTCTTCGTGCCCAAGCCGCCGACCGCTTAACCGGGGGAAACTTTTTGCTCCCCCAAGAATCCCAGCACCGGTGCCAAACTATAGGGATTGTCACAACCGCCGCCTAGATGTAGATTTAAGGAGGTCCGCGCCCCATAAAGAATCATCTAGAGGGAGACAACCCTTGTCCGAGCAGACTTCGCCACAAAAAACGCCGCTTTACCAACTGCACGAAGAGTTGGGCGCTTCGATCGTCGACTTCCACGGCTGGATGCTGCCGGTCCGCTACCAGAGCATCATGGCCGAGCACAAGGCCTGCCGCGAAAGCGCCGCCGTGTTCGACACCTGTCACATGGGCCAATTCGCCATAACCGGCCCCCGCGCGGCCGAGGCCCTCGAAGGACCGCTTACGCAGAAGGCCTCCGCCCTGAAGCCGGGGCGCTGCAAGTACGGCCTGATCCTCAACGAGCAGGCGGGCATCCTCGACGATACTATCCTCATGAGGCTCGGCGAGGAGGACTTCCTCCTGGTCGTCAATGCCGGCACCCGGGCGGCCGACTTCCAACTTATCGAACAACAACTGGCCGCCTTTGGCGACGACGTTTCGCTGGTCGACAATTCATCGACCTTCGGCAAGATCGATCTGCAGGGGCCCGCCGCATATGAAGTCCTTCGCTCGATAGTCGACGACGAGAAGCCGAAGATGGGATACTTCGCCGCGCGGCGAACCGAAATACTCGGCCACCAGTGCGTACTCTCGCGCACCGGCTACACGGGCGAGTTGGGCTACGAGATGTATCTCCCCAGGGCCGGACTGGGCGAAGTCTTCAAGACGCTCGTCGACCACCCCCTGGTTTCGCCCGCCGGACTCGGTGCCCGAGATCTGTTGCGGCTGGAAATGTGCTACCCGCTCTACGGCGACGACATGTCCGAGGAGACCAACCCGGTGGAAGCCGACCTGGACCGCTTCCTCAACCTCAAGGGCAACTTCACCGGATCGCAGGCCTTGGCCGAAGCGGCGGCCGCCGGCTCACGGCGGAAACTGGTTGCCTTCATCGGCGAAGGTCGACGTCGGGCCGAAAACGGACAAGAGATTGCCGTCGAGGGGAAGACGGTCGGTACCGTGACCAGTGCCCTGTTCTCACCCAGCATGGGCGCTTCGATCGGCATGGGGTACGTCGCCACGGAGTTCGCGGCCGAGGGAACCGCTCTGACGATCAACCACCCTCGCGGCCCCCTGCCGGTGACGGTCGCCGCCAAACCGCTCTACCGGCAAGGCACCTGCGGAAACATCAACGCCTTCTCGAAGGAATAAGACGACGCGTGCCCGGACGCATGCTCGCAAGAAAGATACTCGACACCAACAACCACCGAACCGGAGATTGACAGATGAACATTCCCGACTCGTTGCGATACACCGATCAGCACGAATGGATTAAGGTTGACGGCAACATCGGCACCGTGGGCGTGACCGACTTCGCGCAGAACTCGCTCAGCGACATGACCTATGTCGAGTTGCCCGAGGTTGGACGCGACGTAAAAAAGGGCGACGAGTTGGCGGCCATCGAGTCCTGCAAGGCGGCGGCAAGCATCTACGCCGCCGTGGCTGGCAGCGTGACCGAAGTCAACGAGGAACTGGAATCCGACCCCGGCCTGATAAACACCGACCCCTACGGCGGAGGTTGGATATGCAAAATCGAAATCGCCGACGAAGCCGAACTTGAAACCCTGCTCACCGCCGAGCAATACGCCCCGCTGTGTCAACAGGAAGGTTGACGGTCGGCGATACTTCAGCCACACCGTCAAGCCGTAACGCAATACGACAATCCATCTACGGTTATCCCGAGAGATTCCAATGCCATTTATTCCAAACACGAATCTGCAGCGTATTCAGATGCTGGCCGAGATCGGCATGGACGAGGACGATCTGTTCTCCGACATTCCGTCCGAGCTTCGTTGCGGCGAGTTGGATTTGCCCGAACCGCTGGCCGAGCAGGAACTGCGGCGTCTGATGTCGTCCTTGGCGGAGCGAAACCGCACCGACTTGATGAGTTTTCTCGGCGGCGGCTTCTACGACCACTTCACGCCCGCGGCCTTGGACGCGATCATCTCGCGCAGCGAGTTCTACACGGCCTATACTCCCTATCAGCCGGAGATATCGCAAGGCACCCTGCAGGCGATGTACGAATACCAATCGGCCATCTGCCGGCTGACCGAGATGGACGTAGCCAACGCCTCGATCTACGACGGCGGCACGGCCATCTATGAAGCGATCATGATGGCCATGCGAATCACCGGCCGACGTCGCGTGATCATGGACCAGACGGTCAACCCGATTTATCGCAAGATGATCTGTTCGTACACCACCAACCTGGGCATCGAACTGGTCGAAACCAACCCCGAGGACGGCAAGGCCAGCCGCGATCAGATTCTGGAAAACCTCAAAAAGGACACGGCCGCCGTCGTTTTGCAGAACCCGAACTTCTTCGGCATGATCGACGATTACAGCGACATTGTCGAAATGGCCGCCAAGCACGGCGCGTTGTCGATCGCCTCCTGTTACCCGATCTCGCTGGGAATACTGAAGACGCCCGGCGAAATGGGCGTCGACATCGTCACCGGCGAGGGGCAAAGCCTCGGCCTGGGGCTCTCCTTCGGCGGTCCGTATCTCGGCTTCATGGCCACGCGAAAGAAATACATGCGGAAGCTGCCCGGGCGAATGTCCGGTCGAACCGTCGACGATCAGGGCCGGGAAGGCTTCGTGATGACCCTTCAGGCTCGCGAACAACACATTCGCCGCGAGAAGGCCACCTCGAACATCTGCACCAACCAGAACCTGTGTGCCCTGACCGCTTTGACTTATCTAAGCCTGTTGGGAAAGCAGGGTCTTCGCGAAGTGGCCCAATCCTGTGCCGACAAGACGGGCTACGCCAAGGAGCGGTTGTTGAAGGTACCCGGCGTGCGGCTTAAGTACCCGTCGCGTTGGCATTTCAACGAGTTCGTGCTCGAGTTGCCCGTTCGGGCCGATCAGGTTATTCGACGCTTGTTGCATCGGGGCGTTGCGGCCGGTTTCCCGCTGGCGGAATACTACCCCGACATGGAGATGTCGCTGTTGGTTGCCTTGACGGAGAAGCGCACCAAGGCGGAAATCGATTTCTTCGCACACGTTTTGGAGATATCACTGTGAAACTCATCTTCGACAAATCGATCCCCGGCCGCCGCGGCATGCGACCGATCCGGCCGCAAGTGGAAACCAAGGCCGATTTCCCCAAGCATATGCTCCGCGAAAAGCCGGCCGAACTGCCCGAGCTTTCGGAGCTCGACGTGGTCCGCCACTTCACCGAGCTAAGCCAGAAGAACTTCGGCGTCGACGGCGGGTTCTATCCCCTGGGCTCGTGTACCATGAAGTACAATCCCAAGGTGTGCGAACATGTCGTCCGATACCCGGGCTTCTTCGACCTGCACCCGCTGCTCCCGCAATTGCCCACCGGACAAACGCTGGTCGAGGGCGCTCTGGAAGTCCTCTACGAGATGGACGTCATGCTGCGAGAGATCTGCGGCATGGCCGGTTTCACCATGCAACCTTTGGCCGGTGCCCATGGCGAGTTGACCGGCACGATGATCATGGCCGCCTATCATCGCGACCGCGGCAACAAGAAGACGACGATGCTGATCCCCGACAGCGGCCACGGCACCAACCCGGCCAGTGCCGCCATCGCCGGTTTCGACGTGAAGACGATCCCCTCCGACGAAAGCGGCCTGATGTGCATGGAGGCCCTGGAAGAGGCTCTCGACGACTCGGTGGCCGGGCTGATGATCACATGCCCCAACACGCTGGGGCTGTTCAACTCGCGTATCGAGGAGATTTGCCGCAAGGTCCACGATGTCGACGGACTGGTCTACTGCGACGGTGCCAATCTGAACGCAATGTTGGGCGTATGCCGCCCCGGCGACATCGGTTTCGACATCGTTCACGTCAACCTGCACAAGACGTTCGCCACTCCGCACGGCGGCGGCGGCCCCGGCGCGGGCCCAGTGGGCGTGGCCGAGAAACTGGTCGACTTCTTGCCCATCTCGGTAATAAGAAAAGCCAACGACGGTTCCTTCTACCTCGATTACAACCTGCCGAAGTCGATCGGCTACGTGGCTCCCTTCTACGGCGCGTTCGGCGTCATCGCGAAGGCCTTTGCGTACCTGCGGATGCTGGGCGCGGAGGGGTTGAAACGGGTCTCGAACAACGCGGTGCTAAACGCCAACTATGTCCGCAAGAAGCTCGAGTCGCATTTCGATTTGCCCTTCCCTCGAACTTGCAAGCACGAATGCGTGTTCTCCGCCGCGCGGCATAAGGACGAGTACGACGTATCGGCGACCGACATAGCCAAGGCGCTGATCGAGCGCGGTTTCCACCCGCCGACGATATACTTCCCCTTGACCGTTAAAGAAGCGATGATGGTCGAACCGACCGAGACCGAATCGCGGGAAACGTTGGACGCCTTCATCGAGGCCATGATCGAAATTGCCAAGCTGGCCGAAAGCGATCCCGAACAGGTCAAGAAGTGCCCCACCAACACGCCAGTCAGCCGATTGGACGAAGTGGCCGCCGCGCGGAAGCCCGATGTGGCTTCGCTGCCGGAGGAGGTCGCCGGTGGCTGAAAATACACAGGCTGAGCATGAACTACAGTTCGACGTTGCGGTAATCGGCGGAGGGCCCGGCGGAGAGGCCGCCGCATTGCGGGCCGCTTTGCGCGGGGCCAATGTTTGTTTGATCGAAATGGCCGACCTGGGCGGCGCCTGTCTTAACGTCGGCTGCATGCCCACCAAGACGCTGCTGGCCGCTTCGGGGAGCTTTAGCCAGGCGAAGGGCGCTCTGCCGGATG
>Ga0180431_10010343_pt1 | contig 10388 bp, 11 predicted proteins | sample SS_ome_11_FD_132459 | JGI IMG/M metagenome (GOLD analysis project Ga0180431, IMG submission 132459) | Hypersaline lake sediment archaeal communities from the Salton Sea, California, USA - SS_1_MS_1 metaG | ecosystem: Environmental > Aquatic > Non-marine Saline and Alkaline > Hypersaline >... | reverse complement strand
TTAAAAAGATTATTTTAGGATTACCTAGAACGCCCTTTCTAATATGTCATCAATCTTTGTGCAAATATCAGCATCATATACAGTATTTCTTTTTCTCCTCCAAATGTCACATATTAAGTTAAAACATTCACGCCTTTCATCATCTCGCGATTCCCCCGTAACGCTATACGCAGAATGGAGAATAAGGCTCCAAGCGCCATATAATCTACTAAAGTCCTTGTGAACGTCTTCGGTTTTCACAACTTTCAATATTTTCTTAAGAATGAATAACGGATAAATACATGCTTGTGTTTTTTGCTCAATTGTTGGAGAACGAACAACTAAATAGTTTTTCGTTTCGACAGTAAATATCCCTGCGCGAACAGGAGAATTTATGTTATGATTAAAGCTCAAAGCTGCCATTTTGATAAAAATCATGATATGCATCTTGTGTAATATTTATCAATTTTTATAAAATATTTTCAATATTATCAATATAGTATATTAATAATAGTTTAACAATGACTAATTTAATAAGAACATATGATTTAACTAATAATCTTTGGAATAAAAAAAGTTATAATGTCATGTTGTCTCCTGAAAACAATCCACATGGAAACACAACTGGTGTTGTCACTTTTCGTTTCAAAAAAAAATCATCTTATTGCTATTCTTATGTAAGTAATTTAACAATGATACCTAAAAGAAAATATACATGCACATTATGGGTAAAAACAGATGACCCTGTTTTTAAAGTTCAAATGTACACAGCGCATAATAAACAAAAGGGAAGGGTATGGGGTAAACCTATATTAGCTCCAATAAATAATTGGGTTAAGTTAACATGGCACTTTGTAAACCCTTCTGGATCAAAAGCATTTTGTGTATCATTTAAATTACATGGAAATAATAATAGTAGACATCGTTCTCATAGTTTATATAATCCAGTCATAGTACCATTTGGAACTGAAATTACTGAAGAAAATAAAACTAAAAAAAAGACTGAAACTAAACTTGTCAGTACAGATAATTTATCAAATGTATTCTCCGTAATTTACGAAAGATATATCGATACAGTGGTCAACATAATGGTTGATGCTAAAGATGGCAATACTTATAGGGGAACAGGATTTTTTATATCAAATGATGGTTATATTGCAACCGCCGGACATGTAGTAGTAGCTGGCAATACCACTCCTGAACCATTTGTTAAAAAAGTATATGTAACCATTTATCCAGAAAATATCTTGTTAGAAGGAAAAGTAGTTGGTGTTGATAGACTATATGATGTTGGTGTTATAAAAATAGATGTTCCAGGAAATACTGTAAGAGATTACCTACAATGGTACAACAGTCGTGACGTAAAAATAGGCTCATATGCCGTAACAATCGGACACCCATTAGGACACCATGTTCAATCTATAACTTCTGGAATTGTTAGTGAAAACAAAGGTCAGGATTATAGTTGGATGCCTGAAAGTTTAATTGTTGATTTTTCAATTATTGGAGGAAATTCAGGAGGACCAGTTATTAATAAAGAAGGGAAAGCGATTGGTATTGTTTCATGGGGATATGATGTCGGTAATTTTTCTCTTAATGGGTCAATTGGTAGTTATGTGGCAAAGAAAATTGTAGATAATTTGATATCAAGGCATAAAAATGGAGAAACGTCCTCAATGATATTCAAGACAGGTTATATGGGAATATATTTTCGCCCTATTGGGATGTATGAGACTGTAAATCTTGGACTAAATAGTATACAGGGAATGCAAGTTATATCAGTTGCAAATGGAAGCCCTGCGAAAACAGCAGGATTAAAGGCCAACGATGTGATTTTAAAAGCAAATGATAAGTTAGTTGGGAAATTTAATAATCAAGAATTATTAGGAAGTATTATTCACTTTACCCCTATCGGTCAAACTATTCGATTAGTTGTTAAAAGAGGTTTGTTAACACTTAACATCAATGTACCAGTTATTCAAATTCCTCCATCAAAAGACTATATATTTGCAAATACACAAACGATACAGAAATTAATGAAAAAGGAACTTGTTATGCATTGCTAATTAGTTTAAAAATTGATAATATTAATCGTACAACATTGTTAAAAAAAACGAATAACTATGTCAAACGACAACTACGACGACAAAAATAACTATTATGACTACGGTTCTGACTACAGTCATGAAGAAGATTGTTGCAACCATCACTGTGGGTGCCCTGAGCCCCCAAAGAAGACAGACCGGTTGTATAATACTTCTAATTTTTCCGAGCAGACAAACCATATTTTGGAAATGTATTATTTGTTTAATCAACGTTTCCCAAATCTGTTTGACACCAATCATGCCAATGAAAGTTACTTTGACGACTTTAAGGAAGGAAAAGATCATGACGTTAGATATGATCTTAACTTCCTTTCATATGAATGTTCTGATTATGAACAAGAAGAATTGTTTCAGAAACATGGATACATTCTAATGAATCATTATTCTCCCAGAGTTCATCAGAAGCTTGTGATTGGATGTGGCCATGGTCCTCTTGAAAATGACATGGATACTCAGTTTTGGAAACGATACTCACAAAACCATGAACACAGAGGTTGTTACACAATTGATCCAGACCTCTGTAAAAACGCTGATACGATTGGTGTTTATGGAGAGCAGGTATTTAGACATTTGCCAAACGAAGCATTTACTGAAATCCAAGCCGAAGGGGTTCGAATTCAACCAACACCTATTTTTATTAGTGAGACAACGCGACTATTAAAAGAAGGTGGTGTGTTATATTCAATGGGAGTTCCATATTGTGCCAAAATTGGAGGAAGATTGGCTCCCAATCCTATGTTTAAGTACTGTGGAAAGGGTACTTATCTTGGTATTTCTGACATATTTGAATGGAACAATGTTAGATACAACAGTGGTCCATTAAATACTAAAACTAACAAATGTTCATACATTAAAGGTTTGCCACAATGCCATCATTTAAAGTATGAACCATCTCGTCCCAAACTGGAAACAGGATATGACGAAGATGAATTAAGCACTCTTTTTATGAAGATTAATATTGGTGAAAAGAATGTAGTCTTTAAAGACGTTCGTTCACATGACCATTTAGTTGGTAGGACCAAGTATCATTTCTCTATTAAAAGAGAAGGCAAAGAAGACCTTAAATTTCAATATTCCCCACAGAGTGATGATTTTACTAAGAGTAAAGAACTCATGATGTGTGGTCACCAGGTGCCAATTGAGCATCAGATTATGGAAATTTGTGGTATCCAAATGGTATTTACAGCAGAGTATGGAAGAATGGTATATTTGTCCTTTCAAGACCCTTGTCTATGTGGATATGATGGATAACTATTTGTTTTTACATTAGTTTTTAATTTAATAGTTTTAGTTTTTTTTTCACAATCTTTACATAGTGTATATTTCAATGTTATTATTCCTTTGCAGTATTTACACTGACGAACATTATTGTTTTGAGTTGAAGTAACTCTTATTTTCATATCTTCTAAAATTTTTGAAAGAATATATTTATTCATTATATTTAACTATTAAAATATCTTATATGTTTTTTTTAATTAAAACCTTCAATAAACTTTTTGTCAAGAATTGAAGGATTTAACATTGATACAATAAGCAAATTCCATGCGGAACTTTCTTTCGAATATAAACCCCATTTATTGGCATCAGACATAAAGCTCATCGCACATCCCTGTTTGTCTCCCCTATCCAAATATTCAATGGCTCGTTTTTTTGCAAATGCCAAATCTTTGTCACGTTGTGAAATTTCAGAAACAGATGTAACCTTTTCTTCGATTGGTTTAACCAATATTTCTTTCATTTCAACTGACGTATGTCTGTTTCTTTCACAGTTGACACCTGGTGTATCAGAATACAATTTTAAGCCAGCATTTTTTGCCTCTTCTTCGGTGCCATACCAATCTGAAAAAATACGTTCTGATTCATAAAAACCAGGTTCTCCTGAACCGATTTTCAAAACAGCTCTCCAATTTTTTGTTCTAGTTTTGGAGTTCATTTGTCATAATTACCTATTTATTCTTTTAATTACTAATCAATTTTTACTATTACTTTAATTTTAATCCTTTCCCTCCTTGTTTGGGTCGGAAAGGTCCATTGGGACATCATTCACACGAATTGCGACAAAACCGTCACTGTTTGTGCTACTCGTTGGTACAATGGAATTTAATAAAGGGGCCGATAGGGTTTCAACGCCGTCATCGTCATCACCGCCTTCATCTTTCACTTCTTTGTCTTTCACTTCTTCGGAAAAAACACCTTTCGTCATCTTTCGATGGTCACCGGTGAGAGATCTTGTAAGTGTCGGTATACCAAGTGGCATTGAAAAAGGCGACAAAGAAGGAGACAAAGAAGGAGTTGCAGTCCGAAGACCAACTGTGTCAGCATTGCACCGTGTCAGCTTAACTGGCTGAGCCAGATGAACATCAAATTTAACCTTTTTCTCTGGGCGACTCGCCGGCTTTTGAGGAGCAGTGTATGCCCTCGCTAATTCAGGACACTCTGCCGTGGTAGAACGAGTTCGTACCAATTGGCAAATGCCATCACTAAGCATTCGCAGGTTGTCACCAAGGTTGTTAGGATCATTATCGTTCAAACTAATGTTTGCAGCATATTGGATTCCAATCTTGTTTGCCTCCTTAAACGAGTCTAGACCCGCTCCAAGAAAGAAAAACTCGACACCGTCATCCTTTTGCTCATTGACAATGTCAAAAGCTGACTTTTGAGCACCTTGACCAGAACGGTTGTCTAGACCATCTGTCACAATAACAACAAACTTCCTCATGCCAGGCTTTTTGAGACGTAACTTCCGACAAGTGACAATCACAGCCTTATAAAGGGCAGTGAGACCGTCGGGAATAATATCACTCGTGTTCAGACCCTTGAAGTCTGATAGCTTGACATTATCTGCATAAACATCTACTTTCTCGTTAAAAACGGTAATCGTGTACGTCGCAGTTGGAAAAGCAAGTTTTTGCTTGAACAGAAAATCTGACAACGTAGCAATGGTTGTATGCCAATCTGTAGTCATAGACCCAGAACGATCTAAAATTACATTAACGTCAACCTCTTGTGAGAGGCCGTCGTCTCCAATCTTATTTTTTTGTTCCGTTGTGGAAGCCATTTGATAATTTTATAGTTGTTTGTTGGAATTTTTAATCAATTTTTTTATATATTAATTATCTGATATCGCACTGTGGTGTTATAAGGAGACTTTAATGTATAAATAGTATATATTAAAGTATAACTACATATTAGAATGGACCCATCTGATTTATTACTAACAAACCAATTTATCTCTGGAACCAATGAACGATGTCGCGCAATAGAACCATCTCTAGAGCATATAAATAACGTTAAGCGAAATAGAGAACATGACGAATTAAAAGAGTATTTACAGGGCGAATTAAACAACACAAATTTTCATAAACATGAAACTAGAGAAACTAATTTAACTGAATATGATACATCTTTCGATATGCTAGACCCCCCTATACGCAATCCAGGGCTCACAGCTAATTTAGAAAGACCACAGTGGATATTTGATAAACAGAATATTTCGTTGTCAAGTAGTGTTCGCCCTGTTTTTGATAAAATGATTCACGATTTAAAAAAATTCAGATATAGAAAACAAATTATTTCTTACATAAATGTTGATAGTAGACAAAGAGATGTATTAAAATATCCAAACCCTGGAAGCTATAATATTTTTTTAAATAAAGAATTTCGATATTTACAATCAATAAGACTTGAAAGTATAGAATTTAGAGAAGCACCAACCCCAATAAACGACACAAATAATTGTTTTATATGGATAACAAACTATACAGGATTAGAAAATGTAGAACCAGGAACAAAAGTCCAATATGAAGTAAAAATACCAAGTGCTTTTTATTCCTTAGCAAACTTTGTACAAACAATTGAATCTGCAGCTGTTAACACTATACAACATAATATCCCAGGAAGCTCACTAAATAACAAATTTCCTAACTTTGATATTTACATTAGCCCCTTTAATCGCTCAATTCGGTTTATACAAAGAGCTGAAAATTTGATAGTTACTTCGTTGAAAACAACAACTAATAGTAATATTGTAGAAATAAGAATAAAAAATCAAGGAGCTGTACCTCCTAATACAAATTGTAACATTGATTCTACCAGATATCCGTTCAGACCAGATGTTGAAAGCATTCCTATTATTTTATCTGGATTAGATTTATTTGCAACAAGTTTTGGGAACATACCTGTAACACTTATTAATCTTATGCCATTTTTTTCTGATAAATTTTCTTCAGGAGACCCCAGTATTTTTAACACATATTCTTGCCCTGAGGTTAGTTATGATACAAAGACAAATGAATTTATTTACCATTTAAATGTATTTAACTTAAATGGAGCACCAGCTTTTGCCTCAAATACATCGGAAACAGGATTAATTATTAGTTCTTTACCTAATTTTCCAGCAGGTCACAGCGTTGATGTAAAAGTCGGAAGATCTTTAAAATTTGAGGTAGTTACCACATGTGGAGGAACATTTGGAGAATTTCTTGGATTAACTACTGCAAATACAGACGTTTTTGTTCATGCAAACTTTAATTTGACAGACAGAATTGTTAGAAATACAATACCGTGGAAAGTAACTGGAACAGGAGAATTATCAATAGCTACTGAAGAATATATTTTAATGAGAATTGGAACAAAAGCTAAACCAATTGGAACAATTTCTAATAATTTAACATGTGCAAAAGGAGGAAGTGTTAATTCAGAATTAGCTAATAATAAAAAAGATAATTTCTTTTTTGCAAAAATTATTTTTTCAGATAAACTTCCAGGTGATGTTAGCATCCTTTCGGCTGCTGGTAATAAGTTTTTCTATAATGCTCCACTTGTAACACTATCAGACCTTACTGTTGATTTTTTTGATTCATCTGGAAGACTTTTGAATTTAGACCAAAATCATAGTTTTACATTAGAATTAATCGAACTACGCGAAGTATTAAAAGATACATTGATTGATTCTCGTACGGGTAACATTGCAGATGTTGGCGCAGACGTTGCAACAACTAATCCAATTTAATTTTTATAAATGCTCCTGGTTTTTTTTTTAAAATCTAATAGTATATCACAAATGTATAATTTTTTTGGAACTAAACGCAGTAGCGACGTTAAAGAAACCGTTGAAAAATCTTCAAAAGAAACCAACTCTTTCGAAGACCCATTAACCGGCTGGCAAAGCCCTGCTCAAGCGAGAAGAAATCTCCCACCGCCACCACCACCTCCTCCGCCTCAACAAACTCGATGGCAAGCATCTGAACAACCACATCAGCAACCACATTCTTTATCACAGAGTTTTGTATTTGAACCAAGAACAGTTGTTCCACAACCGTCTTTCCCAGAGCATATTACAGAACCTATTTTAGAACCTGTTTCAGAATCTGTTCAAGAATCTACCCCAGCTCCTGTTAACACACCCGAACCAACTATAGAAAATAAAGCTAAAGACGATTTTGAACTTGAAGACAGTGAGTTTTCTGACGAGGATGCTCAACCAGATGTTAATAATGTTAATGACGTAACAGAAGTTGTTGAAGAACATTTTGAAATTACAGAAGATGAAGATAGTGGCGATAGTGATGATAGTGATGATAGTGATGTTGAAGAACTTAAACCTGAACCTGTTAAGGAACCAGAACCTGTTGAAGAACCAGAATCTGTTGAAGAACCTAAACCTGTTGCTGAACCAGAACCTGTTGAAGAACCTAAACCTGTTGCTGAACCAGAACCTGTTGAAGAACCAGAATCTGTTGAAGAACCTAAACCTGTTGCTGAACCAGAATCTGTTGAAGAACCTAAACCTGTTGCTGAACCAGAACCTGTTGAAGAACCAGAACCTGTTGCTGAACCAGAACCTGTTGAAGAACCTGTTGCTGAACCAGAACCTGTTGCTGAACCAGAACCTGTTGCTGAACCAGAACCTGTTGCTGAACCTGAACCTGTTGCTAAACCAGAACCTGTTGAAAAACCTGAACCAGTATCTGAACCCGAACCTGAACCAGTTAAAAAGTGTGAAAACTCTAAATGTCAATGTGTAGATTGTACATGTGATGATTGCAACTGTGACGATGAACCAGACGAATTGCCCGATACACCTAAGCTTAAGCCATTACATGATCCAGATGTTGTAATTGATGTTTCGCCTCTTGAGATTGAAACTAATGATAATAGTGAACAAACAGGGGAAGTAAATGTTGAACAATTATTACAAAACATTCTGGGAAATTACAGAAATATTCAAAATGATAAAGATGTAGCATGTAATACTTTAGAACATCTTACAAAATTAGTAGGACATGGAATGAAAGTTGAGGCTGCATTACCACCTTTGAAAAAACAAATTGGCGAAATTGAACATAAGTTAAAGTTTGCCAAGTCTGCTTTGGAAGAGTTAAACCATAATTTATGTGAATACTCAAAACAAATTCAGTAATAAAAATATTTTAGAAAATTATAATATAAATAGTATAAATAATGAGTCAATTCAATAGAATTACAAATACTGATGGTCCAGCACGTGCTGGACGCCAAATGGCACCAATGTGGGGTGCTGACGGAATTCCTGTTTCTGCAATAACTCCAGAGCATGCTTTAATGCCTTTTGCAGAAGTTAGCAACCAACCAGTTCCCCAATTTCAAAATGGACGTGTTATTGGAGTATCAAATGTAAAAGGTGGAAATCAATTTAAGATGTTTACACAAAACAATAATAATTGCAATAATGCAAAAGAAACCATTTTATATGGAACATTAACCAGATCAAAACTTAGTGATGCTTTTTTTTCTAAAAAAAATATGGAAAACTTACAAGATAACTTAAGATATCGTGTATATGTGGCTTCTGGGGGCGAATATCAGATTGGAAAACAAAATAATACCGATTTGACTATTATTATGAGAGCTATATATTTACAATACGCAAAACATCTTCCCACTAATATCACAGGCCAAATTAGAGAATTAAATAGGCAAGTTATTGAATTTGCCTTACCAAAAGTTATGTCTGAGGTAAAACAATATATCCATTATGTTCGACAACTCGAGACTTTACCTGCACAAATACCCTTACCTATCAATGTTTCAAGTTCTGGAACTAGAACCCTTGCAAGTGTAACGACAACCTTCTAAATGATGGAGAAACAATTAAAGTTTATAATTAAAGTTTTTCACTTCATAGTTTTCGGGGCAATAAATTTGTTTTAGTCCTTTATATTGTATAATATATTTACATATTTTGAACCATTTGTGTTTTCTTCTAATTTTCAGTAATATATCCTGATTACCATTCTTTCTGGTAATATCTAAAGCTTCCTTAATATAATCAGTATCATCTTTCATAATTGCTTCGTAAGCATAATAATCTGGGAAGTTTTTTTTTGGTAAAATTGGTGTACAAGTTTTTTCATTCCAGATATTACCATTTCCATGTGCCCATATTAAAACTTCATAAAACTTATTGTATGTTGCATAGCTACATGCATTTTCAATTAAGTCCCATTTTCCAATAACATAATAACAATCATTATCTGGAAGTTTTTCCAGAATAATTGACCAACAATCTCTAGAAAGATATTTATCAAATTTAAAATACATTTGATAAATATATTTATCACTTTAAATACTATTTACTTAAAGATTATTATTATAATTAATAAAAAATGGGATATTGTGCAGAATCAACTACAATTATTGGTGTTACATTTACACTAAAAAATATTTTAAAATACAAAAATATAACAGAAGAAGAGTGGAAACAGTCACAAAAAGATTATGAATCTGAAACAGGATATATGTATTCTATGGAAAATGACAAAATTTCAGAATGGCTTGATGTATTTATTCCGGATATAGATAAAAAGTTAGCATGGCAATACACTGACAATGATAGTGATTATGACTTTGTGGTTTATTTTAATCGTAGTAAATTAAGTATTGATATGTGGGGTCATTCCAGATGTGGTTCAGTTTTAAATTCGTGCAATTTGTCAGATATTATACCAACCGATCAAGAAACAGAAGTATTAATGAGAGTTGCAAAAGAAATTGGGGTTGAAGAAAAGGTAAAAGTGATAAGTATAATTTCAGGTGGTTGAACAATCTTTAAAAATCTTTAATTATATAACAATGAAATTTAATATTAATAATGTGATATTTTGCATAATACTTCTTTACATCTTGTTTAAGTTGTATATAATGTATGGAGGTTACATTTTCGGAGATTTTCACATGGCACTTTATCATAAACTTGGTATGGGAAAAAGCAAAGGTGGGTTATGGTTTAAATATGACAAGAAGGATTGGGATGTAATTATCCCA
>Ga0180431_10010341_pt1 | contig 10389 bp, 7 predicted proteins | sample SS_ome_11_FD_132459 | JGI IMG/M metagenome (GOLD analysis project Ga0180431, IMG submission 132459) | Hypersaline lake sediment archaeal communities from the Salton Sea, California, USA - SS_1_MS_1 metaG | ecosystem: Environmental > Aquatic > Non-marine Saline and Alkaline > Hypersaline >... | reverse complement strand
TTTTTCCCAATCTCTGCGTCAGACTCAAATTATAATCCTCGAAATACTCAATGTATTCCTGTGGTTATAATTTTCGCCTTCCTTGATCTTGGAAAAAATTCCTAGTTTTCGTTCAGCCACTATGTAAAAAAGTCTATTAATCTAATCCTTAAGTCATTACAGGGAGGTGTTCCATGTATACGATTTTATTGTTTATTCTGTTGAGTATCGCCGTCGTTATCGTTTATTTCGGGTATCAGAAGGGGAAAACCACCCAAATCGTTTTAGGCATCCTGTTTGGCGTTGTTTCCGGCATTTTTTTTGGTTTGCTCGATTTCTGGGGGGAAATGTGGTGGTTTGACGCACTCGGTTTCACCGGACGGTTCTGGAAGGTCATCTTTGCCAAAATCGGCTTTGCCGCCCTGGGAGCCGCATTCGGCGGGGTAGTGGTCTATGGGCTGACCCTGGCGATTCCGAAAGAAAAAAAACGAACGCGTATCGCGTCAAGGCTTGTGGCCCTATTTATTGGCGGAAATTGGGGTGCAGCCTCGTGGGACACGCTCCTCAAATTTTTCAACCGGGTCTCCACCGATGTAAAAGATCCGATACTCGGTGCCGATACCGGTTTTTATCTATTCAGCCTGCCGTTTTACGATTCGCTCTACAACCTGTTTTTCCTCTTAGTACTGGTGGCCCTACTGGCTTCAGGTTTTTCGGTTTTTTTCAGGGTGAGATCCGGCAATATCGACTTTGAGCCCCCTGAAGCGGTGACGGATCAGGTAAGGGACCTGTACCGGCCGGTATTTATTTCTGGTGCGGTATTTCTGTTCGTTCTGGCATGGGGCAAATATTTGAATCGGTTCCACCTCATGTATTCCTCCTGGGGTGCGGTGACCGGTGCTGGGTGGACAGACGTTCATCTTCGACTGCCTGCGTACTGGGTTGTGAGCCTACTGACGGTACTCTTAGGTATTATCCTGATCCTTACCCCGCTCCGCAAACGGGTTCAGTCCTCCCTGTCGAGGATCAGCCCAGCGCTGGGTAACCCTATGGGCTTATTAGCTTCCGCCGGTATCGCCGTAGCCAGCATATGGTTTGTGGCCCTTCTGCTGCTTCCGAGTTTTTTCCAGTGGCTTCGGGTGGAACCTAATGAAATCACGTTTGAAAAGCCCTACATCGAGCACGACATCCGGTTTGCCCGCCGCGGCTTCCGTCTACATGAAATAGAGGAGAGAGAGTTTCCAGTATCCGGCAATTTCAACCGACAGATGATGGAAGAAAATAAAAACTTTTTTGCCAACATCCGGCTGTGGGATTGGCGGGCTTTGGATGCAGTCTACAAGCAGTTTCAGGAAATTCGTCTTTATTACGAATTCAAAGACGTGGACATCGATCGGTATACCATCGGCGACGACTATCGGCAGGTGATGGTGTCTGCACGCGAGTTGCAGCTTTCAAATCTGCCGGAGGAAAGCCAGACCTTTGTCAATGAACGCTTCAAATATACCCACGGAAACGGTATCACCCTGACCCCGGTCAGCGAATTCACACCCGAAGGACTGCCCAATCTCTTGGTTAAAGATATTCCACCCAAAATCACCCACAAAGATCTCAAAGTGGAAAAGCCTCAGATTTACTACGGGGAATTGACTGATTCTTACGTGGTGGTCAACACCGAAGAAGAGGAACTGGACTATCCCAGCGGGGAAAAGAACGTCTATATTCACTATCCAGGAAAAGGAGGCGTACAGATGAAGAATCTCTGGCGCAAATTAGTCTTCGGTTGGAAGTTCGGCGGCACCCGATTTTTGTTGTCCGGGTACCCCACCCAAAAGAGCCGGGTGATGTTCCACCGTGATATCGAGGAGCGTGTAAATATCCTCGCTCCCTTTCTCCGCTTCGACGAAGATCCTTACATCGTGCTGGCAAATGGAGAACTGTACTGGATCATCGACGGATACACCACGTCGACCTATTACCCTTACAGCGAGCCGTTTTCATCGACCGAGAAGATACAGCGAAAGCGGACCGGACGTAGGCTGCCGTTTAGCAGCGGAAGAGGCAAGCTCCATGGGATCAATTATATCCGTAATTCCGTCAAGACGGTAATCAATGCATTCGATGGGTCCGTGGATTTTTACATGTTCGAAACCGATGATCCCATGATCCGAGTATGGAACAAAATTTTTCCGGATATGTTCAAAAAAAAGCAGGATATGCCGAAAGAGCTCTTCGCCCATGTGCGGTATCCAGCCGATATGCTGCTGACCCAAGGATTGGTCTACGCCAAGTACCATATGACCGACCCCACGGTGTTCTATAATCAGGAGGACCTCTGGATCCGGGCGACGGAAAAATATTACAACGAGGTGCAGCCGGTGCAACCGTATTATATCATGTGGGAGCTTCCCGGCGCCGATGAACCGGAATTCGTTCTCATTTTACCCTTTACGCCCAAAAATCGCCAGGTGATGATCGGGTGGATCGCCGGTATGTGCGACGGTAACAACTACGGCCGGTTTTTGGCCTATAAATTTCCCAAGGAAAAGCGGGTGCTCGGACCCCAGCAGGTGGAAACCAAAATCGACCAGGATCGTTTTCTGTCGGGCCAGCTGACGTTGTGGGACCAGCGGGGATCCAATGTCATCCGGGGCAATGTATTGGCCATACCCATTGCAAAGACCCTGTTCTATGTGGAGCCGATCTATCTGCAGGCTGAAACGGCCGCATACCCGGAACTCCGGCTGGTAGTGGTAATGCATAACGACAATCTCAGCTACGGGAATACATTCGACGAGGCCCTTGAGGGGCTTTTCAAGGAAGATTCCGCCCAGGTCAGGGATAAAAAAATACCCGCCGGAGTTGCGAAGGCATCCGTTCAATCTTTGATTCAGAAAGCCAACGACGCATTTGAAAACTATCTGGACCATCTGGGCGGGAAACGATTCGACGAGGCGTCCAAAGCGCTCAAAACGTTACAACAGATGCTGGAGCAGTTGGCACACGACGTGCAAAGTGCGAAATAGGTGATAAGCCGTTGTTAGCCTTATACCTGATCAGTGATCACTTTTTCAGATCCGCGGAAAATGCGGATTTGAAAAAGTGTCTTGCATCCTCAAAAAATTCGATTCGGCCTTCCATATGCGTGTAGAACATGTGTCCCCCCTCGTATACTTTTAGACTGAGATTCGAAGCGACGGCGGAATTCAGCGACATCTGCTTTGTGAGAATGACGGATCCGAAATAGGGTGTGACAAGATCAAAAACCCCATGGGCGATGAATACCTTCAAGGCCTTGTTCGTGCTCATGCTGTTTTTAAGATTCTCAGTCACACCTGCAAATCCCTGCCCTGAGATTAGACCCGACTTCCAGTTCCATTTTTTAGATATGTCTTTGTTCAGCACCATATAGGGAATGTCTGTCTCAAATTTTAGATGTTCACGCATGTAACTGTTCAATCCAGCCGTCAGGAGCGTGTTGATACTCACTAGCAGGGGGTCGTCCTTTGGCGGAAAAGGGGATGCCGGAACCGGATCGATCACTGTCCAGCTTCCGTCATACATGCTGATGAGACGGCTGTCTCCTCGAAGCAGTTCCTTAGCAAACAGCATGGGTGAAATCCGTCCGTTTAGACGTTCTACAAGCGACTCGGGCAGTCCAATATAACCAGCGATTGTAGCGTTAATCTCCGAGATATGGGTCTCCGCGAGAGCAGGAAGAAGCGCCCTCACCGCGAAATCTTCAATTTCCTGCAGGCTCGCCCTGAGATCCCTTATTCCTGATGTTTTTTCGGCCTTTTTATGATAGGCTGCCGTTGCCGCGTAGGATGGCAGGGTCACCACCCAGGGCAACAGACGGTATTCATCCCTCATCAAGTGCCCGAATTCCAGGGCGGGCGAAACGAGAATGATACCGTTTGGGGATACGCCATAATCCGATGTCAAAAGATCTGACAGCGCCGCAACCCTAAACCCTCCATAACTTTCACCCACCAGAAATTTCGGGGATAACCAGCGGGAGCTCCGGGTCAGGTATAACCTGATGAACTTTGCAAGGGATGTCAGATCCTCCTGGACGCCCCACACCCCAGTCTCGGCCTCGCCTTTTTCTTTTTTGCCGTCACCCTGAGCGGAAACACATCGGCTGTACCCTGTACCTATGGGATCGACGAATACGAGATCCGTGAACCGGAGCCAGGTGTGGATGTTTTTGGCCAATCGGGAGGGAGGTCCCGGCATGCCGCCGTCTTTGTTGAATATGACGCGCCTGGGGCCGAGGGCGGCGAGGTGTAGATAGGCGGAGGACGCTCCCGGTCCGCCGTTGAATACAAATGTCAGCGGTCGGGATGCATCGCGTTGCAATTCGTAGCTGATAAAAAAGATACGGCACTCTGCCCCTGCTTCGATTTTGATCGGCAGCGTGCCCGCCGTTGCGTGGTAGTGAAGGTCCAACTCCCCGACCTTCAGTACATGATCCGTTTCCGCACGCTTCTCCGGCGGAAGGGCTTTTTCAATATTTAAATTTATATCTTTGTTTTTGCGGCGAGATTCTTCCTTACTTTCATTGCATATTGTCTCGTCAGCAACACCCGTCTGAAAGACGAACAAGACTGATAGGACGACCAAAGTTCGGACTATTCTTTCACGCATGGTAGCTCCTCCGTCCATAATTTCTTAAAAGAAGTTCGAAAAATATTTCAGGAAACCCTGCCCGCCACCGATACACCGGCGCCTCAAATGAGGTTACGCTCCCGATCCGCCCAGTCGGGGTTCATCTGGCCCGCAATTTCCGCTCGGAATCTCGGAAGATTCCCGGAACAGTTTTCCTGTATAAATCCCAGCAGTCTTTCCCGCACCTCGCAGCGTAAATTCCATGCCTTTGAGGCATCGGGGGCGCTCATTAAAGCCCGCAGTTCAACCCCGCGCTCCGTGGCATTGGTGACCTGGAGATTCCACACCCTGCCGTCCCACAGGGTTGACTCTTTTAGGATACGCTCAAGTTCATCTCTGATCCTTTTCACGGAAATCGTATAATCCGTATAAATGAAAACCGTACCCAATATATCGGATGTCGTTCTTGTCCAATTCTGAAAAGGTTTTTCGATAAAATAAGTGATGGGCAATATCAGACGGCGCAGGTCCCATATGCGAACCACCACATAGGTCAACGTAATTTCCTCAATCCTGCCCCATTCGTTTTCCACGATGACCACATCATCGTACCGAATGGGCTGCGTGATCGCGATTTGGATGCCGGCAATCAGGGTACCGATGGAGCGCTGTGCAGCCAGGCCCACGATGATACCCGCAATACCCGCTGAAGCCAGAAGGCTGGTTCCCAACTGACGGACTTTCTCAAAATTCATGAGAATGGCGGCCATCGCCAGAATGCCTACGATCAAGATCACCATTTTCTTGAAAATCCGGAGTTGCGTAACCATTCGTCTTGCCCTGAGGTTGTCCGTTTTATCGATATCCAACTGCTGCATGATAAAATTTTCAAAAGCATGGCTCATATTAATGATGAGCCAGTAAATCGAGACGATCAAGAGCATCCCCAGTATCTGTTTGATGAAAATCGTCGTTCCCTGAGAGATAGTTGTGAGGGGAATGACAAAATGAAGGGTAATCAACGGAATGATAATACGCGTAGGTTTGCGGCAGTGTCTGAGCAGCAGATCATCGATGATTGTTCCGGTCTTTCGAGCAAACGTCTCGATTGCCCTGAACGAAATAAGGTGGACCCCAAGACCGAAGAAGACGGCTGCTACTAACCAGAAGATATCTTCCCAATTTATGAAAAGATCCGTCACGGCATTGAATACCTCTGAAATTCCGTGATTGATTGAAATCTCCATCTTGTTTCCTTTGTTTCGAGATGTGTCAACCCTCGAAAGAGCCGGTGAAGTTTTTCATGGGAATATATCGTGAGCGATATCAAACGTGAATGGGGGATATGATGTATTTTAGTGGGATGAGTTATGTAGGAATAGGTTTCATCTATTGGGTCTCTCTTCAAACCGTTCTCCATGTTTCATGCGTATGTGTCAATATACATAATAGACCCCATTTACCTGACAAGAGGATTGAGGTCAGATAGTTTTACATTTTGAACACCCTGTAAACCGGGAATAACAATATCATTTCATAAAGTGAAACGGAAGCAGGAGGAGGAAATGAATATCGAAGAAAAGCTGGAAGCCTACCTGAGGAATCGATTTGACCCCGGGGCGCGGCTGATATCGGTGGAGCAGTTGGGAGAAGGCGTTCATGGAGTGGGTTTTCGTGTCTTATATCGCACCCCGAAGGGAGAAGATCGCCTGGTTATGAAAACCCTGTTTCCTTCGAGATTTGGACATGATCACTATGCGGACCGTGCCCAGGTTCTTCTTCTCGCTAATGCCAATTACAACGAGATGCCCAAGCACGTCAGGGCCATAGACGTGGTCGGGGAAATGCCGGAAAAGCTCGTATCGATCAAGAAGGCCCGCGAATTTTATATCTTCATGGAGGAAGCCGAAGGTCGGTCCTACTTTGAAGATCTGGAAGAGATTCTGGAGCGTGGCAGCCTAACTGAAAGGGACATAGAAAGGGCCAGAATGCTTGCCAACTTTCTCGCGGATATCCACAGCATCAAATATCGCCGGGAAGATGCAGACATCCTCTACAAAAGACGTATCCGGGATTTAATCGGACACGGCGAGTGTATTATGGGCATTATCGATGCATTTGGTCCTCTTGAATTTACAATGGAAGATGATTTTGTGGCATATGTGAAGAAGTGTATTCCCTGGTGGGGCCGGCTTCGGTTTAAGAGTGAGAGATTAAGCAGCGTTCACGGTGATTACCATCCGGGCAACATACGGCTCCAGGGGAATGATTTCATTCTTCTGGACCGCTCAAGGGGGAGTTGGGGGGAACCTGCAGATGACGTTTCCGCTTTGGGTATTAATTTCATCCATTATGCCATTAAGGACCGGGGAGGTTTCGCCGGAGCCTTTGCGGACCTGTTCGAGCGGTTTATCGAACATTACCTTGAAAGAACCGGGGACGAAGGCATTTTTGAGGTATGTCAGCCCTTCTTTGCTTTTCGAACGTTGGTTATTGCCAACCCCAAATTTTATCCCGATGATGCACCTGAAACGAAAAGGAAACTGCTTGAGTTTGGATATGCGATTATGGATGAGAAAAAATTCCGAATAGATCGCATCCCGGATATTGTAGGGAAGTAGAGGCCGGGTGAACAGCAAAGTGTGGAGTCGGATAGACCGCCACGGAAAAGCGGAGAAATGGGTATGTCAAGCAAAAACAATGATTTAAAAAGCGGCCGAAATGGATTTGTCATGAACTTCTGTTTATGGATCACGGGTATGCCGGGCTCCGGAAAAACGACCATCGCCGAGAAGACCAAAAAGATGCTCTGGAAAAATGGATATAACGTCCTGACGCTCAACCTCGACCAGCTTCGAAAAACGTTGACCCCTCAGCCTCGATACACGGATGAGGAGCGGGAGGTGGTTTACCGGGCTCTGGCTCTCATGGCCAAATTACTGACCGAGCACGGGCGCACACACATCATCATCGATGCCACCGGAAATCGCAGGCATTTTCGCATGTTGGCGAGGGATCTTATCCCGGAGTTTGCGGAAATCCATGTAAAATGTCCTCTTGAAATATGCAAGGCGCGCGAGTCTACGCGGAATGCAGAGATGGTCGAAAAAAATCTCTACCAAAAAGCAAGGAAAGGTCAGTTGGAGGGAGATCTTCCCGGGATCACCGTTCCCTATGAGGCGCCTGAAGACCCTGAAGTGGAATTGCCGTCAGATAAGCTCTCGCCCGATGAATGCGCAAAAAAAATAGTGGCATATGTGCAATCGAGATGGGGATAAGGGCAGATGATATTTGAGGGCAAATGTGATCTCTGGTGCTTATTGCCATAACAATAGCACCATCTATGATGCGTAGAGTCAGATCCTAACAAATGCGTGGCATTGATATGCCTTCTTGCAGGTGACCCTGGACCTAATTACCGCCATTTCATCAGCTTTTGATTCCAGGACGTAGTGTCCATAAGCCCGAGAGCCTTGGTATTCGCGGTTTTAACCATCCTTTACTGTATTTTTTTACGTAGAATACAGGATGGACATTATTCATTTTAAGGTCTTTGGGAACTACACTATACATAAAATACATAAATGTAAAAAGGGAGGAATATGCCATGATATCGAAAAAACCGGTGGTATGCTTTGGAGGCCTTTTAGCCGGGTTATTCTTTTTTGCCGCTGGCGGGCTTACCGGCAATGAAATCCCCGATTTCATAGAACTCGATCAGGATGTGTATAAATCCAACCGGAAAGGTCCGGTTGCCTTTGAGCATCAAATGCACGCGGAAGATTATGAAGTGGCCTGCAATAAATGTCATCATATTTATAAAGACGGCAACAACGTATGGAAAGAAGGGGACCCGGTTCAGAAATGCGAGGCATGCCATGATCCTTCAGAGAGTAAGGGGGATATCAAGAAACTCAGGCTGGCCTTTCACAAGAACTGCAAGGGGTGCCACAAGGAATTGAAGAAAGAGGGTATATCGGACGAAGCCCCTTACAGACGATGTAGCGACTGCCACGAAAAGAAATCGTGAGTACCGATCGTGGTTGTAGAAATAGACCCGTTCGAATGGACGGCACAATATAGACGGGAGCAACAAAAGGAATGTCTCATACAAAGCAGACAGGCTTGAGAATCACAACCCAAAGGAGGTGAAGATATGGAATCGAAGAAAATAGCCGTTTCTAAAAGAACGCCTCTTTCAAATCGGGTGTCGGAGACGGGCAGGGGGGTTCGGGATTGGCTCAAGGCGCTCGATTTACCGTTCGATCATACTGTGGACAAGCTGCAATTAAAAAAACTGGAGAGAAAACAGGGTCAGTGGGTTTATCACTACGGAATTATAAGGGGGACGTCGTCATTTGCGCTTGAAGCGGAAAGAGAGACAAGCCAAAGGGATGCCGGGATTTTCGAGGCACCGTTTACTTATCTGGAAAACTCTCCGGAGGCAATATTCTAAAGGGTTTCCTGCGGTATTGTTTGGGATTTCGAGTTTCGAATTTCCAGAAAATCAGATAAGCAAATAAACTTTATTCATTCAGTGTGTTATCTCTCCAAATGACTTATCCTTGGGGATAGGGATGATATATGCCAGTTCAAAATACGGATGTCGCGGATATTTTCAATAAGGTAGCGGATCTGCTGGACATTCAAGGGGCCAATCCTTTCAGGATTCGGGCCTACCGAAATGCCGCCCGAAGTATCTCCAGCCTTCCTCGCAATGTTTCGGACATGATCGAAGAAAATTATGATCTGACGGCGCTCGCTGGCATTGGGGAAGACTTGGCGAGCAAGATCAGGGAAATCGTTGAAACCGGCGCTCTTTCCCAGCTCGAAGCGCTCGAGGGCGACACTCCTTCTGAATTGGACACGTTGATGAAGGTCGCCGGACTGGGTCCCAAGCGTGTAAAGGCCTTACACCAGGATCTGGGTATTGAAAACTTGAAAGAACTGAGAAAAGCTGCTGAAAAAGGCAAAATCCATGAGATCGATGGATTCGGTGAGAAGACAGAGCAAACGATCCTGGAAGAGCTTCAAAAAGCGGGTGCCAACAAGGAACGTATGAAACTGCCGGAAGCGGAGCAGCGAGCCGAGCCTCTGGTAGCGTATCTCAAAAAAGCAAAGGGCATCAAGGAGATTACCGTGGCCGGCAGCTTCAGACGCAGGAAGGAAACCGTGGGTGATCTGGACATCCTGGTGACCTGCAAGAAAGGATCAAAGGTGGTGGAGCGCTTTGTGGGCTATGAGGATGTCCGCAAGGTGGTCTCAAAAGGAAAAACCCGCTCCACCGTTGTGTTGCGATCGGGAGTTCAGGTGGATCTGCGTGTCCTGCCCCAGGTCAGCTACGGGGCGGCGCTCCACTATTTCACCGGTTCCAAGAGCCACAATATCGCGGTCCGAAAACTCGGGAGCGAAAAGGGATTTAAAATCAATGAATACGGTGTATTCAAAGACAAAAAACGCATTTCAGGAAAAACCGAAAAAGAGATTTATGGTAAGGTCGGTTTATCTTACATTGAACCGGAACTAAGGGAAAACCGGGGAGAAATTGATGCGGCCCGGAAGGACAAATTGCCCGACCTGATAAAACTCAACGATCTGCGTGGTGATTTGCATGCCCACACCAAAGAGACGGACGGGCACAATAGCCTTGAGGAGATGGCACAGGCCGCAAAAGACAGGGGTTACGACTATATGGCCATCACTGAGCATTCAAAAAAAGTCACGGTTGCCAGGGGAATGGATGCCGACCGCCTCAAAAGACAAATGGAAAAAATTGACCATTTGAATGAAAAGCTCGAT
>Ga0180431_10010337_pt1 | contig 10392 bp, 8 predicted proteins | sample SS_ome_11_FD_132459 | JGI IMG/M metagenome (GOLD analysis project Ga0180431, IMG submission 132459) | Hypersaline lake sediment archaeal communities from the Salton Sea, California, USA - SS_1_MS_1 metaG | ecosystem: Environmental > Aquatic > Non-marine Saline and Alkaline > Hypersaline >... | reverse complement strand
GTTAGCCTAGAAGACCATATGGATGAACTAACAGATTACGATTTTATCTGGAATCGTGCTTGTAGTGTTGATCCGGTTCGGGATTGTCCAGGAGACCGAGCACTTGCCGATCTACTTCGGGCGCACGGATGTGCAATGAATGGAGGGGTTCTGCATACTGTTGAATGCCTTAGTCATGAAGAAATATCAAACGCAGAGTCAGGATATCGGTTTTATGGATTACATCCAATTGCTCATTTACTTTCTCGTGCGGAGATGATCTTTGAAGCAAACCAGAACCTTGAAGAACATGAGTCCCAGTTGGATAGAGAATATGTAAAGATAATCCCTGATGACTCATATCTCTATCAGTGCTTCCTAAAGCACATAGAGGCAAATCCACTAGATTATGCACCACTTCGAGAAAGAGACAAAGAGACTGAAAATTTGGGCTAACAACGGCATGCAGCCGGACCCTCGTACCTCGGGCCGCTGATGCCGGGCGTTAGCTTGCCATATAAACGGGGAATTTTCTGGGGTCAGAGCTTGATTAGTGATTAACGTCCCAGCACTATTTCTTCATCTTCCCTTCGATCGCTCTCCACGTTTTTCTATACCTGTCCATATTGGCCTGGACATATCGAACGGATCGGCTCACGCTTGAGATGCTGGTATATCCGAGCGCATCGGCAATCTCGGTGCAGGCATAGCCGTACCAACAGCGGCTTACAAACGCCGCCACCGCTCGCCCTCCGCTATCACATCGACGTCCCGGCCGCCACATTTCCGAATTTGATCCCGCCTGTCCTGATGTTATCTGGATGATCTCCTCTATTGCCGGACGCGCCCGGAGGTCATGGAGTTCACGAATCGCAGGATTGTCGGCTCGACGGCTCAGCCCATGACGGATTCGGTCAACAAACGCCTCCGAGCCTGAAATCAATCCTCCCTCAGCCTCTTCGAACGGATCCTCTGTCGGATGCTCCGTTCCCGCCTCACTGTGTCTCCTCCCATAGGGGCACAGCCGGTCTGTCCCTATCTGCCCTCGTTTATTTGTTGAATCCCTTGTGGTTCATGAATTCCCAAATGCGCCCCATCCAGGTATAGCTGCCCGTGCCCGGGGCGGCCTTCCTCTGGAAGCAGTGATTCCGTCCGACGAGCGTGTGGAGATCGGACTGGATCCCCATCCGGCGAAGCTGCTCCCAGCATTTCACCGAATTCATCGCCGCCCAACCGTCCGTATCGCCGTGGATGAACAGGATCGGACACGTCGCGAGGTCGAACGAGAACTCAGGGACGAGCCGCGCGTCGTCCTCGTTGCCCCCCGTCGTGTTGTGGGCATTCGTGCCGTCCGTGAGCGCGTACGCCGGATAGATCGCGACCGCCCACTGCACGTTGCAGGGAAGCTTGTCAAGGTCGTCGATCGGCCAATAGGAACGGCGTTTCGAGCTGGTCGCGCCCATGAGCGTCAGGTGTCCGCCGGCCGAGGAGCCCATGATACCGATGCGGTCGGGATCGAGCCCCTTCGCCGCGGCCTCGCTGCGAACGATTCGGACGGCGCGCTGCAGATCCTGCCACGCCGTCGTGTGCTTGGCCAGCCCGCCCGGCGGACGCGGCGTGCGGTATTTCATCGTCACGACCGTCATGCCCTTTTCGTTCAGGTAGCGCCGCGCCGGCGCGACTTCGAAGCCGTCCGGATCGTTGCCATTGTAGCCGCCGCCCGAGTAGATGATCTGGATCGCCTTCGTCTTGAGTTTCTTCGGCATGTGCCACTCGAGATAAGGCAGGCACTGGTTCGTCTGCACATCCGGCATCTTGCCTTCCGGCCAGACCGGCTCCTTGCTGTATTCGCCGCGCGCATCGTCGTTCGGATAGCGGGCCATCAGATCGACTTCCGCGCCGAGGCGCCCGTCAAAATTCATCTGGCGGAGGTACTCGGCGACACGGTCGAGCCAGTGGTCGTAGCCGGTGCCGTCCTCACCCTTGCCCGGGTCGCCCATGAAACCGTGGGGACGGTCCGCGAAGAGATGGATCTCGGCGGGGATTTTCATCCTGCGGAGCTGGCGGTAGATCTGCGTGGAACCGTTCGGCGAATAGATGTCCGTCCCTCCGTGGAAGAGCGCCATCGGACACGTCTTCGCGTCGAACTTGAACACGTCCGAGAGCTTTACGTCGATCGCGTCGCCCTCGCGCGTGTTGGGGCCGGTGAGTCCATCCGTGAGCGCATAGGCGGTGTAGATCGGCACCGCCCAGTTGACGTGGCACGGAAGCTGGTCGAGTCCGTCAACCGGCCCGTATGCCGGTGTGAGCGCGCTCGTCGCGAGCAGGACCGTCAGGTGCGAGCCCGCGGAGAACCCGAACGCGCCGATCTTCTCCGGGTCGAATCCTCGCTTCTTCGCATCGTTGCGGACGAGACGGACGGCGCGTTGCCCGTCCTCCCACGCGCTCTGGTAGAGCGGCAACCCTTGCGGACGCGGCGTCCGGTAGGTGAGGCTCACGCAAACGAACCCGAGTTCGGTGAACTTTTTCGCGACCCGGTCAATCCACACCCCGTCGCAGCAACTCTGATAACCGCCGCCGGAAATGAGCAACATGCATCCGCCGTTTTTCTCCGCAGGCGCCTCGTACCAGTCGAGATACGGCATCGCATGATCCGCCGCCTTGAATCCCGGCGCCTTCACCTCCTGGGTGGTCGCCGCGATCTGATGGGCCTGGTAATCCGGGATCTTTCCTTCCGGCCACAGCGCGACCCGCTCGGCCGCGAACGCCGGAACGGCTACCAGTAACCAGGAACAAAGAATCGTTGATAGGAATTTTGATTTTACAGCCATGCCGCGATTATATCACCTGTGTGGATAGCAATTCAAGGGATAAATAGAGGGTCAGCCCGTCAAATTAACAATTAGCATTTCGAATCCTTCAATAAAAAGAACGCCTAACGGCGTCACTACGAACGACTCACAATCTAATCTCACGACGATAACATTTCGTAATAGATTGACATTAGCACCCTTCGCACGTACCATCGGGAGGTATCTAATCCTACTACGACACTTGAGCTATGGAAATGGGTTTGTACGAAGGTATTTTTGCATTTTGCTATGTCGTTTTGATTTTTGAATTTTGAACTTTAGATGAATTATATTTTGGATATTCTATATGTGTTCGTCGGATTGGCGTATAGTCCCGTTGTGATCTATCGGGCTATCCGACACAATCGCTATCGAACGGGTTGGGGACAGCGATTCGGCAAGATTCATCGTCGAAATCCGGAAAAGCCATGTATCTGGCTCCACGCCGTCAGTATGGGGGAAGTCAACGCGGCCAAGACCGTCATCAATGAGCTGGAAACCCGGTTCGGCGATTTCGAGCTTGTCATCAGCACGACCACGGATACCGGCTATGCCCGCGCGACGGCCCTTTTCAGTGAGAGCCACGAGGTTTTTTATTTCCCGTTCGATTTTTCCCGGGTGATCCGCCGGGCCTTTAAGCGCATTCAGCCCGCGATCTGCCTGTTGATGGAGCTGGAGGTCTGGCCCAATTTTGTCGATACCGCCCAACGGCTGAACGTTCCCGTCGTTGTCGTTAACGGTCGAATCAGCGACCGAAGTTTTCCCAAGTATAGAAAAGTCAAATCGCTCGTGAGGCCCATCTTCCGAAAAGTTACCCTGGTCCTCGCCCAGACGGACGAATACGCCCGGCGTTTCAAAGCAATCGGCGCGGTCCCGGAAAACGTGGTGGTCACCAGCTCGTTGAAATACGACACGGCCCAAATTGCGGACAAGGTGGAAGGCGCCGATGCCCTTGCGGCACAACTGCAAATAGGTGACGAGAGGATATGGGTCGCGGGGGGGACGGGGCCGGGCGAGGAAAAAATTATCGTGGAGGTCTTCAACTCTTTGGTGCAGCAGGATCAGTTCAAGGACCTCCGGCTCGTCATCGTCCCCAGAAAGCCCGAACGGTTCGATGAAGTCGCTGAGCTCATAAAGCAGACCGGCTTCGAGCTAATCAGGTACAGCCAGCTAAAGAACGACGACGAGAGGAAATCGAGTATCGAGCATCCAGTGTCGAGCATCGAGTCTGTTATTCTCGGTGATACGATGGGCGATCTGCGGAAGTTTTACAGTCTGGCCACCGTCATCTTTGTGGGGCGCTCTCTCATTCCCATGGGTGGCTCGGATATGATCGAGGCCGCGGCGCTGCGTAAGTGCACGCTTTTCGGGCCGCACACGTTCAATTTCACGCAAACGGCGGAAGCGCTTCTGGCCGACCGTGGCGCTTTATTGGTCAAAGACCCGCAGGAATTATTACAGACCGTTCAGAAGTGTCTGCTCGAGCCGGATTTCGCTTCTGAAATCGCCCGAAACGGACGGGAGATCATCAGGAAAAACCAGGGCGCTACGGCTAAGAGCATCGAGCAGATCGGGAAATTCTTGAGGACGTCTCATCGGGGCATTTGAGATTGCCGCGCGATTCTTCGAATCGCTCGCAATGACACGGAAACGTGTTTTTCGTCTTTGCGAGAAGCGGAGCAAGCCTGTCCTGAGCATGGCCGAAGGGAAGCAATCTCTATTCTAGCGACAAGGCCGAAAGCGAGAATCCAATCTGGTCGTTACGTTTCATGGATCCCTGCTTTCGCAGGGATGACAAAACGAATGGGTTGGTTTGAGTCATTAAACTTTACTGTAGTCCGTATTCTTCAATCGCCGGGCCATCGCTTTGATGTGCGCCGGGGTGGTGCCGCAACAGCCGCCGATGATGCTCACGCCGAGGGCGTGGATTTTCTTCGCGGTGGCCGCGAAGTCTTCCGGCGTGACTTTGTACGTGGCGCGACCGTCGATCAGCTCCGGTTTGCCCGCATTGGGTTCGGCGCTTATTGCGAGATTCTCGTTGAAACGCTTCACCGTCGCAACGAGGTTTTCCGCTAATTCCACATATTCATCGAGTGAGATGGTGCCGCAGTTGAATCCGATGGCATCGACGCCGAGCGTGACGATCTTCGAGACCGCCGCCTCGATATCGACGCCCATCATCGTCCTGAAGGCGTCGCCGGCTTTGTCGTACGACATCGATGCGAACACGGGCAGATCGCCGCCGACGGATTTCACCGCTTCGACGGCGACGGCGATTTCGTCCAGGGCGGTCATCGTCTCGATAATGAAGCCGTCCACGCCGCCGGCCAGAAGGGCCTTGGCCTGCTCGGTGAACGCCTTTTTCAATTCATCGGGTTTTCGTGTTCCCAGCGGCTCCAGGAAATCCCCGCTCGGACCGATGTCGCCCAGGACATATTTTTGTTCTCCGGCGGCTTTTCGGGCGATGCGAGCGCCGGCCTCGTTGATCTTCCCGGCCTCTTCGGCCAATCCGTGACGGGCCAGCGCGTATCGGTTGGCGCCGAACGTATTCGTAATGACCGCGTCGCTGCCGGCTTGCGAATAGGCGCTTTGAATCTCCAGGATAATGTCAGGAGATTCAATATTCAGCTCATCGTTGCACGTGCCGATCTCGATGCCGCGGGCGATCAGTTCCGTTCCCATTCCTCCATCCAATAAAAGCAATCCCTGCTTGATTCTTTCTTTCAGACTGACGGTCGCCATGCGCTTCGTCCTTTCAATATTTGTCATTCCCGCGAAAGCGGGAATCCATTTAGGTCGTTATATTACTGGATCCCTGCTTTCGCAGGGATGACAGCGAGTTTGATTTATTGCGAATCGTTGATTAACTCTCCATTGACAATTCTGCCGACGTTTTTAAATCCGTCCGGCGGCCGGCGTGTGAAAAGATATTTCCGTTGCGGTTCGCTGATCTTTGTTGGCCTGAGGCGTTGCAGCTTGAGAGTGAACGTAAAGGGTTTATCCCTTTCAACCTGGCTGTAGGTAATAACCTTGATCAACGCCGGGACCAGAAACCCTTCGGAGACGTCTTCGTATTGATCCAGTTCCGCCACGGCCGCCACCTGACCGTTCGAGTCGAAGAATTCGATTTTCCTGACCCGGTAATCGCAGCTAAAGACATATATCTTCTTCGTAATGGCGCCGCGTTCACGTTTGGTAAGGACGTCGTAAGCTCCTTTGTTCTTTAGAGACCAATCCTCCCGTGTATCTATTTCGCCGATGCCGAGCGCTTCGAGCAAGGTCCTCGGATTGATCGTCGGGCCTTCCGAAGACTCCTGTTCGGACCATCGGCCCCAGACGTACAAGCTGATTTCTTTCGGTCGTATGGCCAGCCAGAATTCCCGTTCGTTCGAGCCGAGGATCAACGCTCGTGGAATCAAGTGCTTATCCCCCTGCAGATAGAAATTCACCGGCGGTTCCACCCAGAGTTGCTGAACGATGAGGTCATCTTTCTGCGGTGTTGTTTTCCCCTCGGCATAATATTCCAGGAAACAATGTCCATCCGCCCTGAAGGGCGCCATATTCTGCGAGTTGCGCTGCAAGGCCGCCAGGGCTTCATTCACGGATTTCTTGCCCGGGCAGACATCCGTCGGTGTGATTAATGTCGGCGTGCAGCCGGCGAGGATCAACATTCCTGCGGCCGCCGATAGCATCCATTCTTTTGACATTGGCTCAGGCTCCTATAAATCGGTTTGAAGAATCTCGCCGACTTGCGATGAGAGTTCCTCGATTTGCTCTTCATCGAGATGCGGATTGACCACCTCGGCGATCTGTTTGCCGCCGACGATTCTCAGACGCCAGATTTCTTTGCCGTCGTCGGTTCGGGTATCATCGTATTTCAGGATGCGTTTGCGCATGAGGATCAGCGTCAGAACAAAACGAAAATTGACCTTTTCCGGTTCGGTTTCCTTTTCCAATCGTTCGAAGAAGGCCATGAGCATCTGGTCGTCCACGAACAACTGCTTCTTCTGATCGGGGTGCGGTAATTTTGTTTTCCAGTGGCAGAATACCTCCGGCTTCTCGCTCTCCCAATAATCGGCGCAGAAGTCGCGCCGTTGCAATCCCTCTTCGGTCTTAACCAGCGCGCCGAAATATTCTTCGCCCGCTTCGATTTTCCTGCTTGTGCCGAAACATTCTCCAAGCGGTTTATTAATGTCCCAGTTACTCATTCAAACTCCAGCCATTCGCTTAGTCCCTGTACGGTCTTCGGGCCGATGCCGCTGATCTTTAGTAAATCATTACAATCTTCAAAGGCAAGCCTTTTGCCGTTCTTTTTTATGAAATTTTCTCGATAGGCCGCGATGGCCCCGGCCCGCCCGGCGCCCAGACCCGGCAAGCGCATGAGACTCTCGACGGGTGCATCGTTCGGATTGATTCGGTTCTGTAAGGGAGGTTCGGGCCGAATCGCGTTCGGTTCGACGGCCTGAAGATTTGCCATGAAGCCGATGCAGAAACAGACGGCGGCGCATATGCTGATCATGAACGCAAAAGATTGAATCCTGTTTTGATCTGTCTGTCTCATCCGGCTCATGAGGACGAAGCTATACATGATCTATCGGCTGAAAATGCCGTCGTGCAATTTTTTCAGGCTCCGAAATGACTCTTTCGGTTCAAGCGAGTCGCTTAACAAGCCGCTATGGGCGATCGCGCTGTCTTTCGTATCGGCGAGGTTGGAGTACGTCACGGAATTCACAAACGGTTTGCTCAGCGCGATCTTATAAAACTGCTCGATCCAGTGTCCCTGTTGTTTTTCGTTCCACGGCTCGTGCCAGATGCCGGCGACCTCTCCATTCTTCACATCCTTGCCGTTTTGGCTGGGGACTTCCACGTGGGTCATATACAGCGGCTTGGCAATCGGCCCGAAATAATCCAGGATCGCCGATATCTGCATCATGTCTCGAATGTGCATGCCGGATTTGTTCTTGCCGAATCGCATCTGCAATCCGAAGGCGTCGAAGTTGATTCCACTCTGAACCACCATGTCCATATACACCAGCGGGGGGATGCTGTTGGGCGTGGTCGAGTAGTATTCTCCCCAGGGGTAGCAGACTTCGATGATCTTCATCGCCCGGTCGCTGGCCTGTTTGACGGCCATGTTGGCCGCACGGGTCATTTCCAGAATCTGCTCGAAACCGAAGCCGAAGTGGTTCAGCGCATTCAAGCCGCTAATCGCGTACCACGAGCGGATGATGCCGGAGTAACGAGTGACGATCTCTGAGACGAAATGATACGCGGTTTCACGGATCTTCTCGAAGCCCGCTCCGCTTTTCAGGAGCCACTTGGGCAGGTAGTCCTTCGAGAAACAAAGCAGGGGCCCCGCGCTGAGCACGAGTTTCTTCCTGGACAGCACATCGATACAGGCGTCGATCGCTGAGAAATCAAAGCGGCCTTTTTGCCTCTCGATCTGTGCCCAGTTGATCGGAATCGTGACCGATCCAAACAGTTCCAGGAGTTTTTCAAGGTAAACGGGATTTTTCATTTCACCCGGATTGGCTTTGCATCCGAAACAGCCCCGACCGAAGCCGTGGCTTTGGCTTCGGGTGGTAAAAAGGGATTCCGCTTGTTTGACGGCCAGTTTCTCGGAGAAGATGATGGCTTTTTGCAGGGCTTCATCCGCCCATTTGGACGCTTCTTCCGGCATGGAAATGTGCTGGATCGCACGGATAAATAAATCCTGGGCTTCTTTGAGCAAATTGGCCAGACCCTCGATACCGTCGAAGAACAGCCAGTCCTCCCGTTTATTGACGATCTGCATCAGTTTGGCCCGTGCGATCTCGACGTTGAGATTATACGGGCGCTCCCTCTGGGGCAGACAGGTCGTGGGCAGAAGCACCCGGCCGAAGCCCTCGATGGGCCAGAGCAGCGCCAAACCCGCTGTTTCCAGATTCGATTTCAAACACTCAACGTGACCGTTCTTAAAGGAAATCTGGGCCCGGCGGATGCCAATCCCATCGCCGCCAAAAAGATAAGCGCCACACAAGGTGAACTCGTCAACTGTCTTGCCGTTCTTAAAGACCTGGAATTTCACTTTTTCCCTTTATCTGTCTGTTATTGCGTTTATTCTTTGATGGTCGAGCCTTTAGCGATAGCCCCCATATCAGAGGCCGGGTCATGTCAATCCGTCAGTTACGCCCAGTCACAGTTTGCTGATTATAGTGATTTCGTCTCGAAAACGCAATTCAAACTTTGGTTTTACCTATTTTTCGAGATCGGAAAGGCGCCGCCCGGTGCGATAGGGTCGATCTGACGGTCAATTCGACGCGACGGCGCTTTGGCCGCCGAGACGGTAGTGTTTCAATTGATGCTCGTATAGAAGGTTGTTTTTCTCGATGAGTTTGGCGATGACGCTGAATTGATTGAGTAACATTTCGATCAGGTCAATATTGCTGAACGTCGATTCGGGGTTGGATTGGCCGATGGCGATCATGACGTAGCCGCAGTCGCTTCGCTCCGTCGTCAGTCCCGTGGCGATAATACTGTGCTCGTTGATTTGAGTGAAGATCGGCTCGCTGCCGTCGTCAATCTTGGAGCAGAGCTCTTCATAAAAGGATTCGCTAATGTCCAGTTTCGCAAGCTCTTCCGAGTTGCTGGGCCATCGATTGCCGTTTCTGTCCATAATGAGGACCAGGGGGCCGCCTTCGGGGACCGTATCAAAAACCTGCCGGGCGATTTGTTCATTGAGTTTGAACGTCGGACAAGAGAGCGATTCGTAGATATTCATTCGACCATATCCTTAAAATGTACGTTTCATATCATGCGATAGAACACACTTCGGTCGAATGACGAGGCAACTTTTCAAGCGGTCATTTTTTGCTTTAATTTCACCAATAAAGTGTTCTGGAAGAATCTGCAAAAGAACTTATCGGACGCAATCGGCGCATTACTTGGAGGCGATGGTCAACGGTAGATCCGATTGAGACGCCAGCACCTGTTTAAAACGGGGCATCGGGAATCGACGTCCGGGGCAGGCGGTCGCGCGTGCGCCCGGAGTGGTGTTGTGGCCGTAAATCCGTTGATTCGAGATGGCATATCGTTCTTGCAGGAAGCGGACCAGCTTCGTCAGAGATTGCAGTTGCCGCGGGCTTGGCGTGTCGTGATCGAAGTGGCCCACGAGGCAGATCCCGATACCGTCCTCATTCGCCCAGTTGTCCGGTGTCCCTCCACAATGGGCGCCGGTCTTCTGCTCTTTCCAGCGGAAGGTCACTTCGACCTGCCCGTCGCCGCTATCCGTGCCGTTGCCGATGACGAAATCGTAACCGACGCCATCCCAGTGGTTTTCCTCTCGGTGCATTCTGTCGAAAATCGCGGCGTTGCCGGTTTCGGTGGCGGAATGATGGATGACAATCGCCGTCCAGCGTTTCTCCAGCCGGGCCGGCGGAAGCCAGCCGCTCGGAACAGTCTCACAGGGCCTTTCTTTCCGTGGTTTTGGCCTCACAATCTTCCGCGGAGGAACCGCCATGTCGGAATGGGTGTTTTGTACGATTTCCGGCATGGATTCATGGGACGCACAACCCGGCAGAAT